>Ga0187848_10001427_pt1 | contig 20314 bp, 23 predicted proteins | sample June2016WEW_4_40_FD_132424 | JGI IMG/M metagenome (GOLD analysis project Ga0187848, IMG submission 132424) | Peatland microbial communities from SPRUCE experiment site at the Marcell Experimental Forest, Minnesota, USA - June2016WEW_4_40 | ecosystem: Environmental > Terrestrial > Soil >... | reverse complement strand
GGTTTCCTCTTCTTTTAGTCTCAGCTGGAACTATCGCTTTGTTGACGAAAAGCCTGACAACCTCACAGGCTTCCATAATAGAACATGATCGGGGGCAGCTTAAATTCTGCACACCCCTATACTCTATAATAAATCTGTCTATCATATAACGCATCGGCTCCATCATATCGCATACTAAACTTGGCTTGCCAAACTGCTCAGAATGCAAATAGCCAAGGAAACCTTCTAACTTGGCCAGTATTACAGCTCTATGGCATTTCCATTTGAGTACCGAATAGCCAAGATTAAACGTGTTATTGATACCGTCATACGCGTTGAATGTTCTACGCATACCCGGAAAAGTGTTTTTTAGTATAGCTTGAGGAAACATCGGAAATATTTGTCTGAAGTAGAAGTCCGTGTATTTTCCTTCTATAGAGATTAATCGTCTTCTTGCAGTTTGAAGCGGCGGCTGAACACTGTCCACATATTTTTTTATCATATCTAAATCATGTTGCTTTAGACCATACCGTTTCAATATTTCATTTTGTCCAATAGATTTAGCTAGAACCAGATTCTTAGCAATTTGAACTCCTTTTCCGTTTTTAATGGATTCGTATTGGGCTATCCGAGTGGATATGTGGCTGTCATCATTTACATTTCGCAAATAGGCTACGGGACGGCCCCTTACTGTTTTTATCAGAGTGCTTATTTGCCAGAAGGCACAAGTAGACAACGCCGCCGTTGAAACACAGTTGCAATCTGTCATTTCTATTTCAGAGGTTAGGTTGTCAACTAACGGAAAATTTTGAGTGTTTCCGTTTTTCTCTTTGACTATTAGGTAACCATCTTTTACGCCGAGATATGAGCCCGGTTCTAAAGATATTTTCAACGATTTGAATTTTGGCATCAAACATCAACTCAAAAAAAGAGAAGGAATTTATTGTGCCTTCTCCGGAATTGTTTGGTTGTTTTGGGTTTTCTTTTTCTTTTTATTTGCATAGTATCTGTCTAACAAAGCTTTGTATTTTTCTGGGAACTTCTTGCGCCAAATGTAACTTCTGACAATTTGTTCTTTGAGTCCAGTTTTCTTCGCGATTTCCTTGACTTTTTTCCCGTTCTGGCTTAGTTCCCATACATGTTCGATTTTGCCCTTCTTAGGCTTAGCCTGTTTGTTTTGGCCGTTCTCTTTTGGAACGGTTTCTTTTTCTTTTTCCATTTGATTACACAATCCTTTTTGGCGGCGCAAGGTAACAAACGCCTATTTAAACTTCAGCCAATCGAAACTTTTAGTTAGAATTTTCAGAACGTTAAGGCTATCTACTAGTAGTTTTAACAACTAATAGCTAGATTTTAACAACTAATAGCTAGATTTCTAATTAGCTACTAGTAGACGCCCCTAATGTTCCAGAATTTTTCTTGACCCATTGATGCTTTGCTGAATGTGGATATTCACTTTGATATTGCTTGAATGATAGCCAAGTTTGTTGAAGCCCTTTGGTTTTGAGCCATTCTTCATATGTGGGGCCAGTAGCAGGTTTCAGCGCTGTCTCTGGCGTCAGTTCTAAGTTAGGCTTCAATAAACTCATCAAGCGAGATTGTTCTCTTCGGTCTTCAGAAAACTTCCCATTTTTCAAGTCATCGTACTCTTTCTGTCTTAGATTTCTAAGTGCTTCCATTATAACGTAGCCTTTTCTAACTTTTTCTCTTCCAGCCAAATGCCCTTTCCTTTTGCCGCTGCCTTTTATCACTTTGTATTCTTGATAACGATCAAATCCCAGCGAAAAGTTTACGGCCTCATCATAGAAAAAGATCAGTTGCTCCATCAAGTCCCGATATTCTTGCAGTTCACTTTCTTTAATCCATATTTCTACTAGTGACATAGAGTTTTATGGCCTCACAAAGTTCAATTTTCCATGCAACTAATTATCGTCGCAGCTTGGTTTAGTATTAGCACAAAAGCCGAATCCGCTATGATTAGTTTGCTCTTGGAGCTTTCGCCCTCCCCGCGCAAGAAACTGGATTTAAAAATTCCGGTTTCATGTTCGTCAATTAACACTCTAGTGGTTGGCAAAGAATATTCAAGCTCACAAGAGGCTTCGTCCTGTCCGCTCGACAACTTGACTGTGTTTCCAAAAGTTTCCAACATTATTTCTGATTGGTCATCGAACCTTTCTATCATATCAATTAATATGCTGGTGTCCACATCGGCGATAACGCTTAACGGCCTATCATTGCCTGTCCGACGATGGTATAGACCTGATTTTGCGGATTCCAGCTTATCGACTATTTCTAGCCTTGTTTTAACTTCTTCAATCATGTCCATGTAGTCATCTTTTTCGGGCGTGCCTACACTATATCTGTAGGGTTTAGTCGCTGTAATTTTTCCGTTAGTCAGGTCAATTGATATTTTGTCAAATTGCTTACTGCTTAGCATATTTTCTAAGCGTTCGCAGGATCTAATGGTGAAGTCTGAACGGCAATCGACCTGAATCGCAGAAAACATGAATAGTCCTTTATGAAGGGCGCAGATAACCCCATTCCCGAAAACCAGATCTCCATTTATCGCCAAGAGATGTTTGAGGGCTGTTTTGTTCTCTTTAAGAGATAAAGAAAATCTTCCCATGCTGCTATTAATGGCCATAGATATTCTTGAGTTGAGACTTTCAAGCTGTTTTGAATTCTCCATACTAATTCATCTTCTAACCTAAACCATTATCAAACCCAAATATATGGGTTGTGGGCACAACAGTATCAAATTAATTGCATAGATTACTGATTTATTCGATTCAATTTAGCCTCTAAAATCTTGCAAAATTACAGTCGAGTGGAGAAGTGGGGATTGTATTATTTGCAACAAAAACAGGAAAAAAGTAAATCGCAGATTTATTAGGCTGCAAAAGAAAAGCCGTACCTACTTTTTTTAACTCTTTTAAGTTTTCAAAACCTATGCAGTAGCCCTTCCATCAGTGCCCTTTGGTATCCGAGGAACATCTCTGCTGACGTTATCATGCTCTACGGTTATGATGCCCAAAAAACCGTTGCCAATATTCAACGATTTCCAAAGATCAAGATATGGCTCAATTTCTGCGAAATTCCCTACCCGATCAGTCAAGTAATTGTACATTTTTCTTGTAGGCAGCACCAAAATGCCTCCGGACAATTTTTTGTCTAAGAGGCCTATGCACATCTTATTTAGAGCACGATGACTTGACGAAATATTGCCTGTTTCCCATTCAACCACAAAAGGCAATACTCCATCAATTCTTAGCAATGCATCCACTTTTCCCGGCGCTTTGCGTGTTGCTAGAGGCAACCTTTCCTCTAGATCCCAGCCTTGTCTTTTCAAACTTGATTGAAACATCTTCTTAATTGGAGTAACGCCATTCCCTTCCCCGCGGCTGCGGCCTTTGTCATCATAAAGAGTAAACTTTGTCGAGCCGACAGGCCATTTTACGCTGTCAATTGATTTTTTCAAATCAGAGATTACTCTAATCCAAAATGGCGAAGATAAAAACTTGTCATCTGAAATGAGGGTAATTAACTGAACGAACTTCAATGTTACCTTTACTTGCTATATGCCACTTTCGAATTAAGCTTTATGGAATAACCCAGTTGATTTTGGCTAGGCATCCCCAAAGATTAAGAGAGGAATAAATACTGAGTTTTATATTTAACACAAGCATAATAAACTGGAACTCAAATGTCAGTTGACAAAAAACCAACCGCAGAGCATTTCCCGTCAGAAGTCATTCTGAAAGGAAAGAAAATGCTTTATGATAAATTCTATCGCACAGGCTACAAAGTTGTATTGGGCTTAAACGATGCAAAGGAATTCCTGAAAGACGTTCCTGACCAAAGTGTAATGCTTGTTGTTACTTCTCCTCCTTACAACGTTGGGAAACCTTACGAAGAAAGATTAGAATTCAGAGATTATCTTAGGTTACAAAAAGAAGTGATTATTGAATGCGTGAGAACCCTTGACCCACGAGGAAGCATTTGTTGGGAAATCGGTAATTATATCGAGGACAAGGAAGTTTTTCCTCTAGACGTTTTCTTCTATAAGATGATGACAGATATAGGACTGAAACTGCGAAACAGAATTGTTTGGCGCGTTGGACATGGACTGCACGCAAATTTGAGATTTTCCGGAAGATATGAAACAATATTGTGGTTCACAAAAAGCGAGGATTACGTATTCAACTTGGATGCTGTAAGAGTCCCACAGAAATATCCCGGAAAGAGGGCTTACAAAGGAAAGGACATAGGAAAGCCTACAGGCAATCCGCTTGGAAAAAACCCTTCCAACATTTGGGATATTGTATTAAGAGATTGGGATTTGGAAGTATGGGACATTCCTAATGTTAAAGCCAGTCATTGTGAAAGAACCATTCACCCATGTCAATACCCAATAGAACTTGTAGAAAGACTGGTCTTAGCTCTTACAAACGAAAATGACACAGTACTTGACCCGTTTGACGGAGTCGGTTCTTCAGTAATCGCGGCTATACTTCACAATCGAAATGGGATTGGTGTTGAAAAAGAAAAGATTTATTCAGATATCGCCTTCCAGAGGATAATCAATGCTATTAATGGTACACTAAGCCGGAGACCTTTGGGCAGACCGATTTGTGAATACCCAGAAACAAAAGTTGCGAAGATACCGGCTGAATGGACAAATAAAAACCTAGAGTCATTTTAGTGATTATGCATGCATTTTCTTTCATCCCACTGACGCGGCTTGGCTTTCTTTTTTTGCCTTTTTTTGGTAAATTCGTTAAAAAGAAGGCTATTTGGGGAGCCTAGAGGACATTTATATATGCGGAGAATCAACCTTCATTTTAATTATTTTAGTTACAACCATCAATTTTAAGGAGTTTTAAAAAAATGACTGGAAAAGCTAAATATCCCCCAGAAAATCGAGCTGAGATATACAAGGCATACAAAAGAAATTGGATGCACAACAAACATAAAAATTATTGCCAAACATTGGATTCAACAGGCCACTTCATATACGTGCTGAAAAAAGACAAATTGAAAGAAATAATCAACAAAAAGATGGCTGAGGCGAAAAAGAAATGAAAGAGTTCTCAAAGAAAATAACAGCAGACAATTTATCAATCATAGCCGGTCAATGTAAAGAATTAGAAAAAAATTGCAGCGACGTTTGCCCATTATTTTCAGAAGCATTTAATTACAATTTCGATGCTGAAGAAATATTCGGCTTGTTATGCGATATTGAAAATTCAGTAATAATGATTAGACAATGCACCCAAGAAATGGCCTCTTTGAGATGGTTGAGACCAGAAGATTTCACAAACAAATCTACATACAAATTAGCACAGGAAATAGCTGAAAAAGTTAGAGCAAAAGAGCAAAGAAGCTGATCTGAAATGCCAAAACTTGCTCAAATCATACAAAGAAAGATTGAAGAAGAAAAGCAATCTAAAGGACTGAGCATCAGATTTACATATGACCCTAAAGCAATGAGATTCAAGAATGAGAAAGGATACGTTGTCAAAAGAAAAGCCAAACTAAACCATAGCTGTCATAGATGCTATAATGCCATTCCGGTCAATACAGAATATTATCAGCTCCATTATTACGGCTCTTGGAATAAATATCCGATATGCGAAAATTGCTGGAGCGGCAGAACTATGGAATCCAAAAATCCATCTCAATACCAAGAAACTTCAGAATTCGCAGAGTCTGACAGGTGATTCAACCATGAGTTGGCGTTGCTTAAAGCCATATGATCATAACAAAAACATAGAAGATACCAAATGGCTAGTCAATGGCATGATACCGCAATTTGCATTCATACCGGTAATTTCCAAATCAGGCGTGGGCAAATCACTTTTCGTAGAGTGGATGGCAGAATGCATAACACACGGTGCAGATTTCATGAACATGCATACAATTCCTTCAAGTGTGCTACTAATCGACCAAGATACGCCAGTTAATACTTTGGACAGAAGGCTTCAGGAATTCAACCGTGCACTTAAATCACCGGAAATATGTGATCTTTACGTCGAATCATACAAGGGATATAACCTAGCAGATGGATCTCTTTTTAATGCAATAAAAAACTGCCCGGCATGTCTCGTGATCATAGATTCTTTCCATTCCATATCAGGAACTTTAGACCCAAATTCAACAAAAGACATGGCTATAATTTCAGATCTAAAACAGGCTATAGTTTCGCAAGAAAAAACACTGATTATAACTCATCATGTTTCAACGCATTCGTTGCTAACCGTCGACGAAATGATGTCAACTGAAAACATAAGCAGTCTAAGCATGGGAAGTTCAACCATAATTGAACAAGCAGATGAATTTTTTGTACTCGGAAGCAAATCGGCAGATAACCTGAAAAAGCTTTACGTTAGGCCGGTGCAAAAGAGAATTCCATTAGACATAAAACCTTTCATTGCTGTGCTGAAAGAAAATAAAGCAAACAAAACAATGGAGTTTACGTTTGGAGAATATTACAATTCACACATGATACAGCCAGAATATGGCATAGACAAAGACATATTGTTAGTTCTGGAACAAGAGTACGGAAATTCACCAGTAGGAGTACCAGTCCTATTTTGGAAAATGAATGAAAGGCATTCAATGACTGCAATTAGAGCATCTATTTCAAGACTTGTGGAATATGGCAAAGTAATTGAACACAAAGACAAGCCTCGCAGATTTACATATGAATACAAACCAACAGCAGTAGATAAAAATCTACTCAAACAGAAATTAGCGTGGATAAAATAGGTTTTTTATATTTTTTATGTTCTTTTTGTTTTTTATAGATTTTTCGTTCTTGATATTTTTTATGTTGGAAACTTAATTTACCTACCCTTCCACATCAAGAACATAAAATACATAAAATTTTGCATGGGGGTGCAAATTTATATATATACCCCTACTGACCCCAACTGACCCTTCCACTGACTGACCTCGGGCTATGCCAGCTATTGCTCAGTTTCGGAACAATAGTATTCGAATCCTTCCAGCGCTATTGTTTTTTTTTGCGTTGCATTTGGCATTGAATTAGCTTTTTTCCTTTACCTACTATTGTATGCTATCTTCGCCTGCTCCGCTAGTGTTTTTTTTCTTCAGCGGTTCAGGCATTGCCAGCTATCTTCTTTAGCCCAACGCCGCCTGCTTTTTTCAGAGCGATGCAATACCTTTCTTTTTTCGCTCCAGAAAAAACCAAGGCGGATATCCTTACTTTTCTCCATATCTTAATTTCCCAACCTCTTTTTGCCTCTGTATAATTCTCTCTTTCTTTCTCTTCTTAATCCCATTGCAACCCAGCGTCATTTTTTTTATCTAAAATTTAAAATTATATTTCCTTCCGCTCTAGAACCAAGAACGCTTAGACAGCTTTGTTTAGTGCTTACGATTCTTGAAGTAAACCAGACAACCACCAATTACAACAGCCGCTGAGACTACTAAAACTATGACTAATGCTTTTGGGAAGGGTCCTGACGACTGAGAAACTATGGATGTCACATTAGCGACGGCGAAGTTGACAGTTTGGCTGGCGCCAATGTTTCCAGCATTATTCCATGCGTAAACTGTCAGGCTATGCGCTCCTACGGATAGGCCTGTTAGCGTAACGTTTCCATTAATTGTGACGTTATCTTTTCCGTCCAAGCTGTAAGCAACTTTTGATGTGTTCTTGCTAACAATGAAATTTAATGGATATCTGGTGTAGTGTATGTTTTGTTTTCTATTGACAGGATCGTTATGGTCGGAGCTGATTCTTCAAGTGGAGCTGGGGTTTGCGTTAAGGTGCCTGAGTTTATTGCGAAATTGACTGCGTCAACCCAAGCAGCATAATAATCTGCGCTGCCAGGACTGGTTGGTTTGAAGGGTGCGCCTGGAGGGTTAGCGCCATGATAATCATTGAGGTAAGCTTCTTCATAAATTGTTAAGCGGTGTGAACCCTCAGATAATTTGGGCAATTGCACCAGTCCACTTGCTAAGCTAATAAGCTGAAAACCTGTCGTGTTTCCAAACGTCAAAGGTATAGGACCACCATAGTTTCCATCAATGCTGTAATTCAATGAGCACCGCACTCCTTCTCCCAAGCTGACATTCAAAGTTAGAAAATTGGAATTATAAGTTGTATTCACAGGGGAGTAAATGGTGACTCCACCAGGATAAGACATAAAATCATTAGAATCCGCCTTAACAACGTTAACACCCATCGCAAGCGAAGCGAGTAGCATGGAAATAATGAGAGCCACCAAAGCCGTTTTCAGATTCATGTTTCATTCAAGCCTCCATTGTTAAGCATTACTTTACCTCTAATACCCAAGTGGCATATTACTCTCCCTACGGAACAATCTGTTCCACCACTGGAACACTTCAGCTTAGGCTTTGGTCGCAGCTTCGTCGATGAAAATTATGTTCCAAACCTAAGAAACACCGAATTTTGTGGTTAATTCCTTTGATAGAGATTCTGCTGATTTTGAATGCCGCTAATCACACATATTATTTGTCCAGATATATTTGAACAAATTATAAATATTCCGATTATACATGGTTGACTGGAATTGTGGCTCAATAGTAACCACATGTTAACAGATGCTTAAAGTGAGATGATTAGATGAAAATTACAGTTTTCGGAGCAAGCGGCAACACGGGCAAACAACTTGTTGAGCAGGCACTAGCAACAGGATATGAAGTTGTCGCCTATGTACGTAACCCCTCCAAGTTCAACATTACCCATGAGCATCTAACAGTTATTCAGGGCGAGCTGTCTGACGCAGCGCTGATTGAAACCGCCGTAAAAGGTACCGACGCAGTTCTTAGCGCGTTGGGACCACGGGGAGGCTCAAAAAATAAGCTACTTACACAGGGAATGCAGAACATTATAGCAGCTATGAAGAATCAAGGTGTCCGCAGATTAGTCATGACACGACGTTGAGCGCCAAAGACTCAAAGGACAAACCAGACTTCAGAACCAAAGCCATGGTAAATCTTGTTAAAACCACCGTGCACGCAGCATACGAAGACATAGTCAGCGTCGCCGAAACCGTTCGCGCATCAGATCTTGACTGGACAATTGTGCGGTTGGCAATTCTAAATAATAAGCCGAAATCTGGAAAAGTCAAAGCGGGCTACATAGGCACAGGACAAGTTGGAACACAGATTAGCCGTGCAGACATTGCCGACTTTATGCTCAAAAACAAATACAGGAAACAAAATATATGCGAGAAGCACCTGCAATAAGCAACTAGCGCAAATTTATAAATGAAGGAGGTGGAAAAATGGTTTTTGAAAAAGTCGCTGAAACCCACGAAATATCTCCCGGGCAAATGAAAGCAGTCAAATTTGGAGCAGAAGAAATTTTGCTTGCAAACATAAATGGCGTATACTACGCTATCAAAAACGTCTGCACTCACGAAGGCGGCAACCTTTCAAAGGGAACATTGCAGGGAAACATTGTAACTTGCTCCAAACACAAAGCACAATTCGACGTAACAACAGGCAAAGTAGTTTCTCCTCCAAAAGTTCTCTTCATGCATCCTAAAATCAACAACGAACCCACTTACCCTGTCAAAGTTGAGGGAACAGCCATTCTGCTTGAACACAAATAGGGTAGTTGCTTTCAGTTACTAAGCCCAATTTAGGCACCGAAGGACGAGTTAGCTCTCTCTGGAAAAAATTAGCAAGGAGACTTTTTTGGGTTTGAGTTTTGGTTTTAAAATTATATATAATGGTTGTTACAGTCTCTTGGAAGTATAATTACCGTCTAATTTGGGGGAGAATAGGTTGGATGAAGTATTAGACATGTTGGATAAAACTGCAAAGCGCATACAGAAAGTTGTTGATGAAACAAAAGAGGCAACTTGGAAACAATCAGCTCTATATGACCAAATCATGCAATCACCTGAAGCGTCGCAAGATCAAAAAATCAAGGCTTTTATTCGGAAAACTCGTTATTTAGACCAGCTAGAAGCCTTAAACTCCCAGCTTAGTTTGCTCTATACCCTTCAGATATTTGCGTTTAAAGTTAAAGTGCTTGAAGTAACTGTTGGCACCATCAACGAGCAGCTCATAAAATCAGGTGTTCTTCTAAAAAACGCAGAGTTAGAGAACATAAAACAGAATATTGACGCCCTCAAAATCCTAATTGAAGCACAATACGAATCCATGAAGGAAATCAGAGAAACAGAAAACAAAACATTAGACTACATTCATTAGCAATAAAATAAAAAGGGCAGCCTGGTGGTTTTCACCACTCATCAGGTTGTACTGCCTGCAATGCATCGTTTTGTTCTGTTCTGAAGACTTATGCTACGATCTTTTCCCAGCTTGTAATTAAGTCAAGAACTTCTTGGCCTTGTTTGCCGCCGTAGCTCTTCAAGCGCTCTCTAGTGTCCTTTTGAGCTATGGCAGCTTTCTGGAATTCTTGCATCTGGTAAGCTTTGTCTGTTAAGTATAGAATTCCGTCTACGCCTGCTCTTGCCATGCGGACTGAGACTGTTAAGAGTTCATTTGTGGTTGGAGTTTCTCTTGGGTCGTCGCCTGGACCGATAACGTACAATGCAATGTTTAGTTTTACGTCTTTGAAGAGTTTCTTGAAGTTGCGGGTAAGCATTTCCCAATACCAAGGTGTAGCGTAGTTTTTGCTAAACATGACTACGAGAAATTCGTCAGTCAGTGGGGCAAGGTCATCAAAGTTAACTCCAAAACGTTCATAGTTGGTGACTGGGTCTGGAAGAACACCGATGACAAATTTACTCTTAGCTCGGTCGCGTACTCGTTCGCTTACCAGCGCCATGTAATCGGTGATTTCTTTTCTTCGCCATTCATACCAGCTTAAGCCGCTTTTTGCGTGGAGTTCTTTGCAGCGTGGGCATGTGCAGTGTCCATGGTCTGCGAAGTGGATGCTGTTTAGCCAGATTCCTGGGCTTTTGCGTGCGACGTCTTCGATGTACTCTAGTTGTTCTTCACGGTGTTCTGGTTGGGTTGCACAGAGAATATCCCATCTAACGTTGAAGTTGTCGTTTGTCCTCCATGCTGGACCTAGGTCTGACTGTGAAATCCAATCTGGGTGATTACGGGCAGTCACGTTGTCTCCGAAAATCGCAATGTTGCTATGCATGTCAGGTTTTGGTGGTAATCGTCTGCCTACTTCTGGTTTAACGCGGAAAAGGTCATAGTCGAACCCTGGAACTTTTTTTGCTTCAAACATGTATGTGCCGAATTTCAATTTGAATCTACCTTTTTAGAATCCAAAACGTTTGGCGCTGTAATAAAGTTTTGCATAATTAGCGCAGTACCGGTTACGAAAAATAAATTCTTGTTTTTTTCAATATGCTACCCTGTTTCGCTTAATTATTAAGTATTAAATTGCAGTTTTCTCGTTATAAACGCTTGCGGGTCATTGCAAACTCGCTTAAAGTAACAGGCTTAACTTCACAGATCGGGCTATAGTGTTCGTTGCCGCGTTTATAGCAGCTTTCTGAATTGGGCTTAAAAAAAACCTTCAGAGAGGCACGTAACTTTTAAACCCAAACAGCTCTATACATGCCATTAGGAGAGAGCGAAACCGTGCCTATAAAATACCTTGAAGCCCCAGAAATAAAAAAGCAAGTAGACCAGTTAGCAGAAGAATGCGAGTTCTACCATGTTGTTCCACAATTCGTTTTCTGCGTCAGAAGCAAAGGCTCCAAAGCCAGACGCACAATCGCACGAATTCACGGTTTAGGAAGAATCTGGCAGGGCGTTTTGAACTTGCCGCCTTCATACACCATCGAGGTTATTTCAGAGGTCTATGACAGAATGTCTAGTGAGGATAAAGAGAGAACTTTGATTCATGAACTTATGCATATTCCAGGCGGGTTCTCCGGCGGTTTCCGTCCGCATAAAGGGTATGTTGAAAGAAAAAATGTTGAGGCAGTTTATAAGAAGCTTCAGAGTGATCGGGCTGTGAAAAAGCAAAAAAAGCTTTTCTTCCAGTAATCTAAATGATTTTTAGTGAATGTTTTTAAGCCTCGGACGTGAGGTAATGAAAAATTGCGGCTTTCGCAGCGAAAAGTAAAAAAACCATGCATAAGCATTTATTGTAAGACTTAAACGAGTTAAAGTCGTTTGCCCTGAAATATTGAGGTTTATTGAATGAGACACGTTATGAAAAGTTTAAACCATAACGGCATATTCGTTCCAATTTACGATTATAAAGGCTTCAGCATAAAGCTTAACGGTCAGACAGTAAAGCTGACGCCTAAAAGCGAGCAGATGGCGGTTGCATGGATAAGAAAATCATTGTCAACCGTTTCTCCGCCAGACAATGTCTTTAAAAAGAATTTTATGAAGGAGTTCCTTGGGCAACTGAAAAAAGAAAACCCTTCAGCAAGTTTCCTGGACGCTTTTACTTCAAAATACTTAACCAACGTAGATGCTCCAGCAACCATAGACAACGGAAACCAGCCAACGGCTCAAGAAATCGACTTCACCAAAGTCTGCAACTTTATAGAGCAAGAAAAAGCAAAGAAAGAAGCCTTAGCTAAAGAAGTGAAAAAGCAGCAAGCTGAAGAGCGCAAAGTCAAGCGATTAGAATTTAAAGAGAAATATGGTTATGCGGAAGTTGATGGTCAAAGGCTTGAGATTGCTAACTGGACTTCGGAGCCATCATGCCTTTTTGCCGGTCGCGGTGACCATCCGCAACGTGGAAAATGGAAAGACGGCCCAAACGAAGAAGACATAATTCTGAACCTGCCGCCTGATGCGCCTGTTCCATCTGGGCATTGGAAAGGGGTTGTTTGGGAACCCGACAAGATGTATGTGGCAAAGTGGGAAGACAAGCTAACGGGCAAAATCAAGTACGTCTGGTTCTCCGACACAGCATTTCTTAAGCAGAACCGGGAAAAAGAGAAGTTCCAGAAAGCCGAAACTTTAGGCAAGCAAATTAAAACAATTGAACAGCACATCCTGCGAAACCTCAACGATAAAGATGATTCAAGGCGCAAGGTTGCGACGGTTTCGTGGCTTATTTTGGTGCCCAACATGAGAGTTGGCGACGAAAAAGATCCAGATGAAGCCGACACAGTAGGCGCCATAACGCTTCGGGCAGAGCACATCAAAATAGAAGGCGACACCATACACTTCGACTTCCTCGGCAAAGACTCAGTGAGATGGATAAAAAACGTCAAAGCCCCACCAGAAGTCATCCTAAACATCCAACACTACATGCAAACAAGCAAAGAATACCTCTTCGAAGGCGTCGACTCCAAAAAAGTTTCCCGCTTCCTCTCCGAAAAAATGCCAAAATTAACCGCAAAAGTTTTCCGCACTTGGAGATGCACAAAAACACTCAAAGAAGAACTCGACAAAAGCGGAGTAACAAAAGACACCCCAGACTACAAAAAAACCTACCACGCAAAACTAGCCAATTTTAAAGTTGCAGAAGTGGCAAACCACAAGAAAAAGATTCCGCCCACATTTGACCAGCGCTTAGCCAAGAAAGAAACCAACCTCAAAAAGCTTCAGGAACAACTGGAAGCTAAAAAAGCGGCAGGCAAAAAAACCGCATCACTCGAAGCAAGAATAGACAAGGCTGAGCTTGACTTGGAATTGACAAAGCTAACCAAAGAATACAACTTGGGCACATCACTGAAATCGTACATTGACCCGACGGCTTACGTGAAATGGGCTAAAAAAGTCAAGTTTGACATAGAAAAATTCTACCCCAAAACGTTGCGCAACAAATTCAGCTGGGCACTGCAAAGCAGCAAAGCACAAGCCCCCGAGTGCATAGCTGCATGAGCATAACCGAAACCAAAGACGGCACAATCATCACCATCTTTGTAAAACCAAACTCCTCTAAATTTAGGATAGAACTTGAGGGCGACGAAATCATTGTTCACTGCACCGAGAAACCAGTCAAGGGAAAGGTTAACAAGGAAATAATAAAAGAGTTCACCAAACTTTTGCACGCTAAGGTTGAGCTTGCCTCTGGCGCCACCTCAAGACAGAAACAACTGTTCGTGCAGGGCATTGGAAAAAGCCAAGCAGAGCAACTTTTGCGTTAATAATTTATTTGTACAACAAGATATATTACGAGAACCGAAATATCCCTTTTAAACCAAAAAAGTGCTTAAGACAAGTGGAAAGAATTGTAGTTCAAGGGAGAGGGGCAAACCCCCTTCACCTTACCCCTAAAAAATAGCTCTATATTTTTCAACACAGCAAAAAAGCATAGCCGCTGCGTTCAGGGGTTTAGGCTTGTTGTTTGAATCTGAGCATTGCAGCGATGCCGCCAAACGCGTTCTTTAGCATTTGCCCCTCTTCCGTCTCAGTCGAAATAATCTCCACATCCGTGTTTGACATTTCCGCCAGTTCAGCTAAATCATCTATGACATCTTTTTTCTCTAACACTGTCATGGATGGTGCGTTGCATTTTGGGCATGGTTTCCCAACTAAGCTTTGCTCGAAACTGGTTACTTCTTGGCTTTTAAGGGTGTGCTGTTCTTCGTAGCCGCAGGCGCTGCATTTAACCGTGACACGAACCAAATCCAAGCTCTCAGACATGATAAGCAAGCGAACTGCTCCAGCCTGCAGCAAGCGTCGCACTTCAGCTTCACCGTAAGTTATCATTCCAGTGTCATGGCCAACCTCATAGAGGAATTTCTGCATGATTTCTTTCTCTTCGATATAACGGACTTTGCGCATGATTTCAGGCGCTTTATCCATTACTTCTTTAACGCCCTGCTCTTCCACGTAAGCAGTGTCAACGACATCAAGAATCTTACCTTTCAGTTGGTAGTTGAGGTAGTCGCCTTTCTCGAAATCATATTTTGTCGGTCCAGGTCCGCCTAGAATAATGCCTTTTAACGTGTCAATGGGCAGGAAAGCTTCATTTGCATGTATGCCTACTCGGGTAAAATACTCGTTTAGCTGCATATCCCTTAAGCGTTCATATCGCCTAGCTGATTGTCCACCTGCCTTAGTTTTGCCTGTAACACCGGAGTGCATTTGCCTAACAATTTCTAGATGTTTGCCCTGTAGGGTTGCAATAGTAGCGTTATTTGCGTCCACCAGCAGGATGCCGTAGGTTTCTTTCTCCCTCAACATCTCCTGCAGATACTCGGTGTGGAACCGTGAATCACAACGATAAAGGAAAATCCTAATAGGCTCAGGCGGAACGATGACATAGGATTCCATACGTTCGGTACCTGGAGCGCCACCTTCCTGTAGAAGGGCACCTGTAAAAATCACTATGCCCTTTTCTCCAGGGTCTTTGAAGAGCTTGAGCTTCTGCTGGGCTTTAGTGATGGCGTCTAAGACGTTTTTACGTGTAACGTTTGATTTGATGTTGCTGGCGGTTCCATATTCGTTGCGCAGAAGGTTTAAGGCATCACTGATTTGTTTGCCTGGCGGAACATAAACAGTGATCAGTTCCGTGTGGCTGCCCTCTTTGCTGGCTAGGGCGTTGAGTGTTTTTCTTAGCCTGAATAGTTCAAGGGATGATTTTTTCGCTGTACTCAAATAACTTCACTAAAGCTATCTTTAATTGGATAACTAACGTTAAAAGGAATCAAATAAAAGTTCCGACTTAAAAAGCGGAGATTTAGGCTTTTGGCTTAGCCGGCGGTGCCTGCACTGGCTCAGGCATTGGTGCGCCTATGGCTTCTCTGAGATAAGCTTTGAATGGGCCCAGCTTCCCACCATAATTACCAGACGAAATCTTAACAACGCCAGGCACGCCGATAGCAGCGGTTACACCCTCTTTCATGCCCTTTTTGACAGCGTCCAATGACAAGCCGTTCATAACAATTTCATAAACACAAGCCACGCCTTCTGGAACAACTGTATCAGGCACAAGTGTGCGCAATGTTGGGCAGTACGGATGGTTAGTTGAAGCCTTCAGTTTATATTTAAGCGAGCCAGCTTTGCTTCCTGCACGACAAACTCCCCCTGGAAACTGCATGATAACGTCAGGAGCGTTTGCGCGGATTGCGTCTGCTGCTGCTTCAGCAGCAGCAAGACCTGAGGGCTGATCTTTTGCGAATATCATAAAGTTGCCGCCTGCAACCGCTTCCATGGCTCCGAAGCCATTTTCAACGATAAAGTCGCCTTCCATAACGGGGATTCTCCAGCATTTCCTTCCGCCAACCATGGCTTTTTTCTGGAAGCCATCGCCGAAATAGCGGAGGCTGTTGCCAACATCTAACGTTCGTTTAGATTTGTCCATGCCGTTGAAAGCGGCGGTTGTTGGACAAGTCAGGGTGCATTGGCCGATACGCTGCATAAGTTGGTGCTTGAGTTCAAAGCGGTCACGATTATAAATTTGAATAAGTATTCCTGGTCGTTTGTCTGGTGTCTGGTCTGCTGGAACAGTTCGTTCGATTGCTGCTTCGGCAGTAGCCTCAATTACGCTTGTGGCAAAACCTGTAGTTAAACTTGCGGCGATTTGTGCCCATTTTTCGTTTTGAGCGGTAATTAAAACTCTTCCTACCCAAAGCGGGAACATTTCTGCAAAAGTATCTTGAACCTTCACGATGTTTCCGCTGGGCGATTTCACGAGAAACATTTTTTCTTTTTCGTCATAGCTTTGGATTTCAAGCGCGTTAGTGTTTGATGACATGAAAGGAACCTTGCAGTTCAGTTGGGAATTGTATAATTTAAGAGTTTTCATGAACGACCAAGGTTTTCCCGTTTTCAAAGGCAATTTTCAAACTGAAAAACGCAAGGAACTTAAAGGCTTGTTTTCAGAGAAGTTTTTAGTTTGAAAGCCTTGGTAATTGGTTTCTAAAGAGATTAGCCTTCTATTTTGATTATTTGGGGGATTTTGCCTCCGGTGCCCACTTGGCCTTTGTAGATTATTAACACTCCTTCTACCCCTTCAATTGATAGGCCTTTGTTGATTCCTACTTTAATCGCGGCTTGGGCGTTTTCGCCTTTAACTACATTGCCCACTGCTGTTGCTGCTGCATCGGCTAGGGAGGCGTTTTTGCAGAAAACCGTTGCTGCCTCTGCATCACCAAAACTCAATGCGTGGCTGAATCGTCCTGAACTTGTGGCGACGCCGATTGGAAATTCTGTGAGCCGGAAACCGAAGCGTTTTGATAGGGGCTCGTCTCCAGCGGAGACTGCCACATCGACAGACGTGTTTGATATTGCTGAGATTTCTCCGCCGTCTTCCACAACAGCCACTTCACAGCCTTCACGGGTCATGTCGTTCACTGCTAAGTCCGCTATGACTCCAGCAACAGCTGCCATGGGTCCAACGCCTGCTTTTTCTGTAGCTAAAGCCATCAATTTAGCCACAAGCGGCTTTTCTGGTGCAGGAATTGGAGTTAGCGTATAAAAGAATTTGGGATTCGCTCTTACGTAAATTTCAAGTTCTTGCCTGTTGCGTTTGATTGATTCAACAGCTACTTGAATAGCTTTTTGCTTGTCAGAAATCATGGTGCATTGAGTTTCTTTTAGGGCAAAGTTTTCTTTGAATAGACTTCTGGTCAACTTTATTTTTTCCTGTTGATTACTGTTTGTTCAGTGTTTTGCTTAACTGATTTTATTGCTCTGGCTGGGCACGCGTCAACGCAAATGCTGCAAGTGCTGCCGACACATTTTTCCTTGTCAAACTGTACTATGAAATCTTTGTCTATGCTTATGGCTTCCACAGGGCAAAGTGCCACACAGGAGCCACAGCTAAAACATTTCTCTGCATCTACCTCGATAAGTTTCGGTACTGTAACTGTTACGCCTCTTTCTCGGAAAGCTTTTATTATTTTCTCCTGCGCCTCATCTGGAACTTCAGCAAGTATTTCGCCGCCCTTAGAGTTTATGTGCGCTGTCAAAATTGCCATTGGCACTTTGCACTCGAGAATTATTTGGGAAGCTATCGGCTGCGGTACTTGTTCTTCAGTGAATCTTAAGAGAAGTCTCACCATGGTCTACCGTCCTAAAAGTTTAGACACATCTTCTGATGTGACTATTCCCAGCACTTTCTTTTCAATATCAACCACAGGTAGCGCTGAAATATTATGCTGAGCCATCCGTTTTGAAGCAATCTCCAGCGGTTCATCCGGTTTAGCTGTAAATACGTTATGTGTTTCTATGTCGGCTAACGCTTTTTTGCCTTCAGCCATAGCTCGAGTGATATCCCAAGATGTAACTATACCCTTCAACTTGCCAGCGTCATCAACAACAACGATGTGGTTAACCGATTTAGTAACAATCCGCTCGGCAATAGCACGTATCTCCTCATTCTCGGAGCATGTAACAGCTGGGTGCATAACGCTCATGACGAACGGTATTTCCTGAGTCTGCCTCATAGGCTTAAACACGCTGTCACTTGGCAACCGCTCAACAGGCGAAGTTAGCAAAAACATGCCTTCTTCAATCCAAGACTTTAGTGATTGGGAAACTTTCTTAGCCATCTTTAAGCTAGACAGTGAGCTGACCCTAACTTTCTTATCATTAATCATTATCGAGCCAGACTTTAGCTCTTTATAACTCACTTGCCGAAGCTTCGGTCTGTCCCTTCGCGGCACACTGTAATCAACCACGTCGGTGAAAATTTGGCTGTCACGAATCGCAGTTTTCTTTGCTAAGCCCTCATTCAAGATGGGAATAGGAATGCCTAATCCTACATACATTGAAGTGCCATAGCGCGTGAAGGCAGCACCCTGCAAGAACTCAGGCGACATCTTCTTGGCATCGCCCTTAACCATCAAGGTACCGTTTAGGTTTTTGGGGCTGTGCTGTGTTCCCTCACCAATAACGTAGCCTTGCGCTCCGCCAAGAAAAATCCTGGTGCCCATGCCAATTGTTTCGTAGTCTGGGTCGTTCATGAGCGGGTTTAATTCGCCTGCACCAGAAAACGTCGCGTTTCGCAGTCTAGGCAAAAGTTTACTCATGTAAGTATAAATGGTTTCATCGCTTGTATTCACGGCGCAGTTGTAGCGTTGGTAGCAGTTACGGAAATTCAATAGGTAAAACTGGTTTAAATCGTCTTTTGTTAATGTTGTTTTAAGCTGAGTCCTCGGGTAACAGTCAGTTCCATAAGCTGTAGCACGGAGTTCAACCTCTTTGCCTGCTGCGAGGTCTTGGATAACGTGTCCGCCACCATACTCAAAAGGCTGCTTCTCCGACATGTTAGTGGCTCCAATAAATAGGTCTACCGCAGCGCCTGGATGGCAAACTTCCACTTCATTCATCCAAGCATGATCAATCTTTATTGGCGGGTCTGAGTGCCCAAGGTTAATTACCGCGCCAGAGGAACACATGGCGCCAAAAGTTCCTGTTGTAACCACATCAACTTCTTTAAAAGCAATTTCGACGCCGCTGCTTTCCACTAGCTTTTTCATTTCCTCAGCGGTTAAAACCTGAACATCGCCTTTACGGATTTTCTCGTTAATCTCTTCTACACTGCGAGTTTTGGTCGGTTTGGACAATTAGCTTACCTTAATGCAATCGAGAAGGCATCATGTCGTTAATATTTTTTGCGTAAAAACCAATTAATTTACTACACTTTTGGTTAGCAATGAACTAACCGAAAAATAGGAGACTGCCTCTAATCGAGCGGGGCTCGCTCCCTTCCAGACCGTGTGAAAACTTGGAATTAGAGCCTGAAGTGTGTTTGGTGTTTCAAATATTCATCTAACGCCTGGATGCTATTTACCTTGTCTTTTTCACCCTTCACAAAGCTATCAGCGTGAAGCGACTGGAACTGTAACCAGTGGCAGTAGCGCATTTACAAATAACGCGGCAGAAGCGGACCACCGCTGGTGAACGGAGGCGCTCAACGAATATCCAAAGGCTATGCCGGCAACCAGCCAAGAAAGGGCCGCCCATATGTGGACAGCGGTTATCGATACGAAAATTTGACCAGACTGCCTGATTAGTAAAACTGGAGAACCTTAAACCGACACAAGCTTAATTGTGCCCCCTTGCAACTCGTTTTCGTCTAATACTGGCATAAAACTATTCTTATTTGACATTTTCTTTTTCACTACCAAGCTGTTATTATAAAACTTAAAGGCAATATACTTTTAGAATTTTGGTTTTTACCATTTTTTATTTCTTTCTTCAAGAATATGAATAAAAATTGGGGTTGTTGATCGCATATTAGATTTTGGCCACTGACATTTCTTTTACGCGGGTTTCGATGAATTCAGCTACCTTTTGCTCGCTAAATGCTTTTTCGTTTTCTTGCAATTGCAACTGATCTTTCACCGTGTTCAGAAGCTTTTCAATATCAACGGGCTTAGTCAAGTAGGCATCAGCGTTCTTGTTCAAAGCAGTAATAGCGTTCTGCATTGACGGGTAACCTGTCACCATTATCTTTCGGATTTTGGGAGCAGCGTCCTTC
>Ga0187848_10001423_pt1 | contig 20335 bp, 13 predicted proteins | sample June2016WEW_4_40_FD_132424 | JGI IMG/M metagenome (GOLD analysis project Ga0187848, IMG submission 132424) | Peatland microbial communities from SPRUCE experiment site at the Marcell Experimental Forest, Minnesota, USA - June2016WEW_4_40 | ecosystem: Environmental > Terrestrial > Soil >... | reverse complement strand
TCAGGTAATCACGAATGAAATCGTTTTGAGCTGCTTTCCTTGCAAGTATATGAAAACTAGCTGGTTCTCGAAGCTGAGAAAAATTTAACGGGACAGGTGTGGGTCTGCCCCACGCGATTCTTCTCAATGCCCGGCAGGATCGATCGTCGCGCGAATCAGTTCCAGCCTGCGCACCGGAGTCTCGCCGTTGATTTCTTCTTTTTCGAATGCGGCTAGTGTGTCCATGCCGTCGATCACGCGGCCGAACGCGGAATACTGGCCGTCCAGGTGCGGCGCCGCGCCCAGCACCAAGAAGAACGACGTAGTGGCCGAATCCGGATCGTCGGTACGCGCCATCGAGACAATGCCGCGCACGTGCTGAATGTCGGGCCGGAACTCGCCCTTCAGCGGCCGCACCCAGCGGTCGGCCCAGTGCGTGGGGCCGGTGGCGCGAGTGTCGGGCATTCCGCCCTGCACCACGAAGCCTTTCACAATGCGGTGAAACGCGGTTCCATCGTACCAGCCGGTGGAAACCAGGCGTAGGAAGTTGCGCACGTGGCTGGGCGCCCAATCGGGTTGCATCTGGAGGCGGATCTTGCCCAGCGCGGTCTCGAGCGTCACGGTTCGCCGCAGCTCGTCGATGGTGGCGTTAGCGAACGGCTCCTCGCGCTTCTTTTCGACGGTGACTTTGGCGATGCGCACTGGTTTTTCGGCGATGCCGTTCGCGTCCGCCGGGGCTTGCGAAATGCGCTCCACCACGTCCATCCCCTCGGTCACGCGTCCGAAAGCCGAATAGTGGGCGTCCAGCGACGGTTGGGGCGCGATGCATACGAAAAACTGCGCGCCGTCGCTATCGGCCTTGCCCGGAATGCTGACGGTGGAAACCACGCCGCGCTCGTGTTTCATGTCGCTGAATTCCGCGGGCAGCAGGTTCAACCCGGCGGTGCCCCAAAGGTTGCGGGGCGTCTTGGCGTCTTTGAGCAGCGGATCGCCGCCCTGGATCATTCCGCCGGCCACCACGCGGAAAAACGCGCTGCCGTCGTAGTATCCTTCGCGCGCCAGCTTCAGAAATTGGGCTACGTGTTGCGGAGCCTTGTCGGGCGCGAATTCGAAACGGAACTCGCCCATCTCGGTGGTCACCACCGCTTCCAGGTCTGCGCCCGATGCCAGAACCATCGGCGCCGAATGCGGCCGCTCCTGGCACCAGACACCCACGGCCAACAGCATCGTCAGTAAAACTGCCTTCATGAATCCGCTCTCTCCGCCAGGCACAACTCGTCCGGGCTGTCTCCCATGTCTGCATCCTCCGTGATCGGACCCACGCCCGCGAAAACCCATCGCGCGATGATGGCCGCTCCGGCCAGCGCCGCCGCCGCCATCAGAAAAGCCGCGGAGTAGCCGTAGTGCTTCGCCACCCCGCCCGCCACAAAAGAACTGGTGCCCACAAACAAATCATAAAACGCGCTGAGGAGGCTCACGGCCGAGCCGCGCTCGCTGGGCGGCGTCTTGCGCAACACGGTGGAGCCCACCGCCGACCACGGAAACGAAAATCCGAACCCGAGCAGCGCCGCCGAGCCCACCGCCACATTGCGATCCGGTCCGCCGGCCAGCACACACAGAGCCACCGCCATCAGCGAGATCCCGCCGTAAAAGGTAATGGCGGGGTGAATCCGGTCCGGCAGTCCGCCCAGAAAGAAGCGCGAAGTCAACACCATCACCGCGAACGCAGTGAATGCGGCGCGGCCGGAATTGCCGTGGTTGGCCAGGTGCAGCACCAGGAAGCCGGTCACCACGGGATACATTACGTTCACCAGTCCGATGGCAATCCCGGGCATCCACAGCGATTTGCGCATGAGCGGTTTTCGCGGCGCGTGCGGCGCCGGCCGATAGTCTTCCGGAATGCGCGTGAGCGCGGCAAACGCCACGCCCGCCGCAATCACCTGCATCGCAGCCGCGCGGTTGAACGACCCCAGCCACGCGCCCACCACCGGTCCCGCCGAAATGCCGCCCCAGATTCCGCTGCTGATATATCCCAGCGTCTGCCCGCTACGCTCCACCCCAGCCAGTTCCACCGCCCAGGCCGCGGCGCCAGCATAAAGGCACGCTTCGCCAAAGCCCTGCAGCACGCGCCCGCCATAGGCGCCCGCCAAACCGAACGGAAGCAGGTACGCCACACCCGCCAAACCGCAACTGGCCAGCCCGGTCAGAAACGTGAACTTGCGCCCGCGACCATCCGCCATCGGCCCTGAGATCAGTCTTCCCGCCAGCGCCACAAACGAGAAGATGCCGATCACCAGGCCAACCGATTGGTCCGACGCACCCAGGTCGTTGCGTACGTGCGGCCCCATCAGCGGCAACACCGTACCCATGCCCAGGAAGCCGAGAAAAGTGGCGCCGATCAGCGCCCAGAAGCGCCCCCCAAAGGAGCGCGCAGCAGACCCCATCGCTTACTAGATTGTAGCGTGATTCGCGCGGATGCTTTTTTAAAGAAAGGCGTGTCAGAGGCGCAAAAAAAGGCGGCCGGCAGAACGCCGGCCGCCTATTCAGCCGGGACTTGAGCCATCGCATCAGCTCTTCTTGCTTGCGGGATGCTCCACTACCAGCTCGTTGGCCACCGTTCCGAAACTCAGCGACTGCGACGCCCGCATTCCGGCGACTTGCTTTTCCATGCCGCTGTTTACGGTGCCCGTCAGTGTCACATGGCCGTTGTCCACAATGATGTGGATCGGCGCCCAGCCCATGCCGGCGTAACGCGAGAGCACCGGGTCGCGATAAATCGCGTTGGCCACCTGCATGCGCAAGCGATTGTCGAAATCCGACAACGGCAACACCTTGATGTCATCGGTGACGCTGACAATGCCCGGAACCTTACTCACCGATCGCTCGATATCTTGTTTCTTGAAGGGCTGCGTTACAGCGCCGTTCAGTTCCACCTGCCCATTCACAACTCTGAAACCGAGGGTGTCCCACATCGTGTAGTAAGGGTAAGTGGCAATTTCATGGGAAACGCCGCGCGCGATCGACGCGTCGTCGGCTGCCGCTGCCACCCCCGCCAATAACGACATTCCCGCGACCAGCATTCCCGCCGCCAACATCCGCTTCAGCATTCCTACCTTCATGACTCGACCCTCCTACTGCATTAGACAGACGGCACGCCAGCCAGGTTTCATCTAGCCTCGGTCCATACACGAAAGCCCTGGCGGAAGTCGTGGTCGCGCCGGCCGGCAAGCGGGCGAAAATGCCGGCCCCACTCCATGCAGCAGCACTCACTTCTCGGTGAACGTGAATTGCGCCAGTCTCAATCCCGCGGGAAACCGAATCTGACTTTTGTGAAAGTCACCCGCCACCCGGCCGAGCGTCTCCCACGAGCGGCCCGACAGAACCAAAACCGCGATCTGCGCCGGGTCTACCTGAATGGCCAGCGTCACCTGCCCGTCTTTCTCATACCTGGTCAAGTCCTGTCTGGGGCTGCCGGTGAGTGTGCAGTACTTCTTGTCGAGCACAAGCTCCGCCAAACCCGCGGCGCCGGTAATGGAGATCTGGCTTTTGCTCTTGGGTAGCTTCATGATCCAGACATACTGCCCCGCCAGATCGTTGCACGGAAGAGTGGCGCCGGCAGTGGATGCGAACCAGTCCTGTTCCTGCTTCCAGCCCCGCGAGCCCAGGTCGGTTAGCGAGCAGGTTTTCTTCGCGGCCGGCGGAGGCGCCGCGATGCGTTTGAGCTCGATATTCAAGGTCCGGCTCTCGCCAGGGTTTAACGTCGCGGTCTGGGTCTCCGGCGTGTAACCATCGGCGGAGATTCTTACCGTGATTTGCGGCTCCGCGCAGGCCGCCGTCAGCGGCGCGCGTCCGCGCAGCGTAGATTCCCCGCAGCGATACTCCACGGTGGCGTTCTCGGCATTGGCGCGGACGGTGACGTCGCTGGGGTTTCGCTCCAGATGGACCTCAGCGGCAGTGAGAGCCACGGTCTCGCGCGCCAGAAAGATTCGGGTAAGGCGCTTCGGCTTGTACCCGGGTGGGTTGACGAAATCGATATTATGTTGGCCGGCCGTCACTTGATCCGAAGTGAAATTACCGTCGGCATCGGTGGCGCCGGCCGGCAATCCGTCGATCTGCACCTGGGTACGGGGAGGGGCCCCATGAACGCTCAACGTCGCCAACTGCGGCAGCGCCGATAATTTAAAGGACTCCTTGAAGCTTCCCTTCCCCACCGCGACGACACGCTCGGGCAAAGCCTCATATCCGTCGGCTTCCACTTTCACCCGGTACTTGCCCGGCGTCAGGTTCGCCAGGAACATGCTGCCGTTCTGAATCCTGCCGGGATACGCCTTGCCCTCGAGGAAAACCCGAAAGCGGTCGATGCCGGTGCTGATCTCGAGTGACCCGACGTCGCGATTGGAGAACATGGCGATCCAGAGGGCGGGACGCGCACCGGCCTCGATGGTGACGGTCCGTTCGCCGCTGGCCAGCTTGAGGTTGATGCGGTGGGAACCCGGCTGCAACCCGCCGAATTGCCAGCCGCCGGAGAAAGCACTGCCCGGCATCACGTCATCGCCGGTAGCCGCCGATGCGGCGGCGCTCGTCCGAACCGTCGCGTTCGGTCCGAGACTGGAGACTGCCACGGCCACCAGATCGCCGGCGGAAATCGGCCCCTGGAGCTCCGGCGCCGTCGCATCCGCGGTTTGGAAGTTGAAACGCCAGCGGTGAGCGGCGTCCCATACCGCGATCGCATGGGCGCCGGGCACAATGTCCACGGCGTGAAACCCGGTTGCCTCAAGCGGCGCGTCGGGACGGTCGTCCAAGCGGATCCGGGCATTCTGGAGGTCGCTCGTGAAGTACACCGCGGTGGGCGACGGGCGCAGAGCCGGCAGGGTTTGATCCATCCCGTCTCTTCCCACCTCGACGGTTCCCGAGTAGGGTTCGAAGCCGACCAACTCGGACTCCACCGGGTAGGTGCCCGGCGCAAGCGCGGTTCGCAGTTCGCCGGTTCCCGTTTCCGGTCCAAGGTGGATGGCAGCGCCCGCGGTTCCGGCGCGCAGTTCGACTCGAACCCGAGTCACCGCCCGGGGCGCCGGTTTCGGCGGGGACTGGTGGATGGCCGTGTAAATCGCCGCCAGAATCAGCACGACTATGGCCGCCGCGGCCGTTGCAAGCGCCCATTGGGCGTTGGCATCGCGCCGCCGTACCCAGTCCGGCAGACCGCGCCAGGAGCCGCCCGAGCGCGTTGTCGTGGTTGCGGAGCCCGCCGCCGGAGGCGCTATCGCGACGCCCACCGGCTCGACCGGCGGCTCGGCCGCGTTGCCCCCTCCTGCGCTTCCATTGGCGGACAATGGGGGAGCGGAAGCCGCCGCCGCGATCGCCCCCGGGCTGGAAGCGTAGGCATCCGCAAGCGCCGGACCGGATTCGCCGGCCAGCGCGGAAAGGCGCTCGATGGCATCGCCGATGCCCGCCTGGTCCGGGTTGATCGCCTCGACCAGATGCCACTGTTCCAGAGCCTCGGGAAAACGGCCGCGCTCCTCGCGCGCCTGGGCCCGGTTCATTACGGTTTTCACCACGGCGAGGCGGTCCCGCAGCGCGCGAAACCATTGCTCCAGCAACGGCTCTCCGGGAATCTTCTCGATCCCCCGCCGCAGCAGTTCCAGTTGCTTTTCGAGGTCGGTCTCGGCCGTCACGGCGGTCACCACCGCCGCCAGTTGCGACAGCGAGTCCCTCCGCATCTCAGCCTCCGCCAGGCATGCCAGTCCCGGCGGCACAGGGTGACCGGGATACTTCGAGGCGGTTTCCCGGCAGAGGTCGATGGCTTGCCGATACTGGCCCCGCACCAGGTGCTCGAGCGCGCGGGCGCGAGTATCTTCAATCGCGGATTGCGCCGACCTCACCAGGCTCAGAAAGCTCCCATAGTTGGCCGTGCTCTCCGGGTTGGAGCTGTCCGGCGCGTTGGATTCCAGCTCCAACACGCGTTCCAGGCGCGCCGCCGCGGTGGCGAACTCGGCGTTCTCCCACGACTCGCGCGCCGCCCGATACAGGTCGTCCTTCTCCTGTCGCGCCGCGCGAAATGCCAGCTCGCGGGCCTCCACGACTTCGAGCAGTTCCGTCGCGCGGGCCTCCTGCGGGCGCAGATCCAAGACCCGCCGCAGAAGCTGCCGGGCCGTCCCAAAGGCATAACCGTTGATAGCGTTCTCCGCGGCGCGCAGCCATTCGTCCACCTCAACGCGCGCCACCTCCGCCTGAATGTCGCCCCGCAACTTGATGGCTTCTTCGTGGGTGGGGTCGATTTTGAGCGCCTCTTCGACATTCCGCAAGGCCACCGCAAGCTCTTCTTCCGCCAGACCCAGGCGCGCCCGTTCGATCAGTTCGCCCAGCCTCTGCCGCCGCAGCGCCTGGTCGATCTGGTTCCGCAGCGGCCGCAGCGCCGGATCTATGTGCCCGGCCGCCTCCAGGTCGCGCAGAATATCGGTCGCCATTTGGTAGTTGGCCTGCTCGAACGCCTTAATGGCCCGCTGAATCCGCGGTTGAATCCGCGTCGGATCGAGCGCCGCGATGGTCTCGCCGCGCAGCGCCCGCTGCAAGGTGTCGGCAAACTCCAGGGCGCTGCTGTACCGGTTCTGCTTGGCCAGAGCTTTGTGAACCGCCCGGCTCACGGTCTGGCTGATGGTGGGGTTGACCTCGAAGATCGGCGCCGGGGTCTGGTGCAGGATGGCGTCGAACACCTCCTCGGTCTTCCTGCCCTGAAACGGCCGCACGCCGCACAGGGTTTCATAACAAACCACCCCGAGCGAGAACACGTCGGAAGCCGGCCCGCACTCCTGGTTTTCCACCTGCTCCGGCGCCATGTAGCTTACCGTTCCCTTGATGCCGGTCGCGGTGTTTCCGCCCACCAGGTGAGCCACACCGAAATCGATCAGCTTCACGGAGTTGAAATCCATCACGAAGATATTGCTGGGCTTGATGTCGCGATGCACCAGGCCGGCGTCGTGAATGGCCTGCAATCCCCGGCAGGCCTGCGTGACGATCTCTCCCAGCCGGTCGGGCGCGAACTGCTGGCCGGGCGCGTGGATCAATTGTTCGAGCGTAGTGCCCGGCAACAAGGGCATCACGAAGTAAGGCTTGGTGACGCCGCCGTCCTCGAATTCTCCCACGTCGAATATCTCAACGATGTTCGGATGGTGGAGATTTGCCAGGATGCGCCACTCCTTGTAGAACATCTCGAGTGCGGTCCGCCCCTGAATGTCCAATAGAGTCTTCAGCGCCACATCGCGGCCGATCACGCAGTCGTAAGCCTTGTACACCAGCCCCATACCGCCGCGCCCGACAATCTGGCGCAGCTCGTAGCGCGAATTTACCAACGCGATGGTGCCCATTGCTGTCCGGTCTTCACTATTACAAACGCAGAAGCCGGTCCCGCGCAAGAGAGAATGTGCTCCGGCGGTTCCAAATCAGCATATCCCTATGCGTTTTTCCGGCAACTTAGTACCAGGCTAGTAACTTTCTGAGCCGTTTCTGGCCCGTTCTCAGCTTTGTCCCCTTCCGCATTGACACGTTCGCGCACCCTGGCTAGACTGATCCCTAATCATGATCCTCAATGCGGAATATAACTGCGACGATGTCCGCTATTTGATCAGTTCCAAAGTCGCCGAGCGCATGCGGCCGCGTCATTCCGACGGCAAACGCCCTTCCGCGAAACTCCCCCCGGACATACGGCCCATCAGTTATGACGTCGAACTTTCCTTCATCGGCCGTCCGGATAAGAGCTGGACGCCGGGACGGTCCTAGAGAGGCTAGACTTTTCGGTTAGTTTCGGGCTTTTTGTGAACGTGTGGTGGATGCGGAAGCCGGTCATGGAGGGCACACTCTGCCGGCCGTCTGAAACGCTCGGGTTTTGCTCTTGACAGACAGCGAATAAAAAGCGAATATAGCCGAGGAGGTTCTCCCTAACATGCCGATGTCCGAAGCGCTCTTGAACGAGTTCGACAACGAAACCAAAACTACGCGGCGGGTGCTGGAACGCGTCCCTGCCGACAAATTCGACTGGGCGCCGCACGCCCGCTCCATGACGATGGGCGCGCTCGCCAACCATATCGTCGACATGACGGGCTGGGTGCCGGACGCGCTGGAGAAGGATTTTTTCGATCTGGCGGCGCAAGGAACATCGGAGCCGGCCCCCGACACGACGGAGAAATTGCTGGCGAGATTCGATAAAAAAGTGGCCGCCGCCCGGGCCGCGATTGCCGCCGCGCCGGATGACATAATGATGAAACCCTGGTCGCTGAAGAGCGGCGAAATGGTGTTCTTCACTTTGCCCAAGGCCGCCGTCTTGCGCACCTTCGTGTTCAACCACGTCGTGCACCACCGCGGCCAACTCTCCGTCTACCTGCGCCTGAATGAAATACCCGTGCCCTCGATCTACGGACCCTCCGCCGACGAACAGAATTTCTGATCCCGCCTTCGCTGTCCCATGTGAGCGCCGCCGATAAAGCTCCGGGCGGGGCATCGGCGGCGCGCCCGCCTCATATACTGAAGGTAGAGACATGCGGGCGAGTTCGGTGGTTGCCATATTGCTGGGAGGGGGACTGATCGTTTGCACGGTCTTCGCCCAGCGGCCTTTTCGTGAGTACCCGGCTTGGGAATACAACAACTTTCCCTTGGCCAAGGATTACAACGTGCCCGCCGAATGGACCTTCGCGAGGCTGATGTACCCCACCTGGCACGGTTATATCGATTGGCAATCGGAAGCCAAGCGCGGCTACGACTGGCACCAGGGCAACACCAACTGGACCATCGATTATCCCCGCTCGGACCGGCATCTGTCGCTGGCGATCCGGCGCCTGACGCGTATCGACGCCCGCTCGGCCGAGCAGCCCATCAACCTGGAAGAAGACGACGACGTTTTCAACTACCCCTGGCTCTACGCCGTGGAGGTGGGCCACTGGGAACTGAACGACGTTCAGATTGCCAAGTTCCGCGAGTTTCTGGCGCGGGGAGGCTTCTTTATGTGCGACGATTTCCATGGCACGGTGGAGTGGCAGGTGTTTCGCCACAGCATGGACAAAGTGCTGCCCGGCCGGCCGATTGTCGACATCCCCGATAACGACCCGATCTTTCATACCGTCTTCGATCTGGAACATCGCTATCAGGTTCCGGGCATGCAGTACACCCAGACCGGCAGCATCTGCGAGAAGTGCCCCACCTTTCCCCAGTGGGGTTCGGGCGGCGATACCCCTCGTTGGCGCGGCATCTACGACGACCAGGGACGCCTCGACGTGGTCATTTGTCACAACATGGATCTGGGCGATTCCTGGGAAAATGCCGACGAGCCGACCTACCCCACCCGGTTCTCCGATCTCGGCATTCGCATCGGAGTGAACTACCTGATCTACGCTTTTACCCATTAAGTGGTGCCTAGCGTCCAGTTCAAAAGCCGCGACACCGAGCCGCGGCCGTCAGAAGGGGTGAGGAAATATAGCCACGGATAAACACGGATGGACACGGATAAAGAAAAACAATGAAGTTATCCGCGTGTATCCGTGTTCATCCGTGGCTCGAACCAATTCTCTCACGGCCCGTGACGGAGAGGTCGCCGTATACCTGACCCGAATTGCCAACCCGAATACTCAGCAACAACCCATCTTGATTTCGCCCGCGGCCGTAACGGGCTCGCCAAAGGCCTCCGCGGGCGGTTCGGCGCCATTCAAGACGGCAACCCAGCGCCGGGCTGCATCGCATACCACCAGAACCACCCCAAGGATGAAGATACCCGTCAGCGTCGAATCGAGGTAACCCGTGAATATCTGGCCGGGCTTCGAAGTTAGTGGCCAGAAGATGTTCCGTATCGATTCGATGCCCGCCGCGATGGTGGTCACGCCGACAAAACACATGGGAACGGCAGTAACCAGCGCGTATCTGGCTTTTCGCATGTTAATCAGGAAGGTTGTAGTTATGGACAGCGCAATGGTGGCGAGTAACTGGTTACCGGTGCCGAATAGCGGCCAGATGGTAGAGATATTTCCGGTATCGATGAGATATCCCCAGCCGACTACCACGCACGCCGTGGCGATGAGGTTGCCGGGAAGCGAGGCGCTGTTGGCGAAGTCCCGCCGCACGCGGCCCATGATTTCCTGCAGGACGTAGCGGGCGACGCGCGTGCCGGTATCGATCGTGGTGAGAATGAAGAGCGCTTCGAACATGATGGCGTAGTGGTACCAATAGGCCATCAGACGGTCGAAGCCCGGCACGCTTTTGAAGATTTGCGCCATGCCAACCGCCAGAGACACAGCGCCGCCGGTGCGCGCCGTCAAGTTTTCACCCACCTGGCGCGAGAACATGTCCAGATTTACGGTATTGAGGCCGAGCTTGGCGAAGGTTTCGGATGTTGTGTTGATCGCAAAATAATCGCCGGGGTGCATGGAAGTGGCGGCGATAAGCGCCAACACGCCTACCAGCGATTCCGAGAGCATGGCGCCGTAGCCGACAAAGCGGGCGTCGGTTTCTTTGTCCAGCATTTTCGACGTAGTCCCCGAGGAAACCAGGGAGTGGAAGCCGGAGATGGCGCCGCAGGCGATGGTCACAAAGAGGAACGGGAATAACTGGCCTTTGATGATGGGGCCGCCGCCGTGGATGAATGGTGTGAACGCCGGGAAGCGGATATCGGGATGCGCGATGAAGACGCCCACGATGAGGATGGCGATGGTGCCCAGCTTGACATAGGTGGACAGGTAACCGCGCGGGGCGAGCAGCAGCCAGACGGGCAGCACCGAGGCGACAAAGCCATAAGCGACTATCAGTAAGGTAATCTGGTGCGGCGAAAACGTGAGCGCGCCGGCCGCGCCCGACTGCGCAAACCAGTGGCCGCCGATCACCGCCGAAAGCAGCACCGCCGCGCCAAAGATACTCGGTCCGGTGACGGCGATTCTTCCGGCGCGGCTTCGGAACATCCATATCCCCATGACGAGCGCGATGGGAACGGTAGCGCCGATGGTGAACACTCCCCAGGGACTGTTGGCCAGCGCGTTCACCACCACGATTCCCAGTCCGGCCAGAGTAACCAACAGAATAAAGAGGACGGCGATCATGGTGACGAGGCCGGCAAAGGGGCTGATCTCGGTGCGCGCGATTTCCGCCAGCGACCGGCCGCGGTGCCGGATGGACGCCACCAGAACCGTGAAATCTTGCACGCAGCCGGCCAGCACCGCGCCTATCAGCAGCCACAGAAAACCGGGGGCGAACCCGAACTGCGCCGCGAGCGTGGGACCCACCAGCGGGCCGACGCCGGCGATGGCGGCGAAGTGGTGGCCGAAGAGCACCCACTTAGGCGACGCCACGTAGTTCTGACCGTCCTTGAAGATATGTGCCGGCGTGGGGCGGCGGTCGTCCAGCACCAAGGCTTTGGCCGCGATGAACGCGCTGTAGTAGCGGTAAGCAATGGCGTAGACACAGAGAGCGCCCAGGAGAACCGGGAAAGTGTTCATCGATCCATATTCCTACGTTTGGGCCGGGATATTGCAAAAGCGGCGGAACACAGGCTAAAGCCCGTGCCGCCTCAATTGGCCTTGCGGATTCTCAGCGCGGTTACCTGACGGACCCAGCGCGCGGCTCTCTTCTCGCCGGGCGCGACCAATTGAAAAGGGCCGTCTTTGCCGGTCAACAGCTTGCCGTCGCGCTTGGTTACCACGTACACGGATTTGTCCATGAAGCTCGGATCGAGCTCCGCCCATGCGAATACGGCGCGATAGCCGTCTTTGGCTTCCACGGTCAGGTAGTAGGACGCCACAGTGGAGTGGAACGCTTCGCCGATTGGCCGGCTGACCTGCGAGAGCACGTCCGACAGCAGCACACCTTCAAACGTGACCGGATTGCCGTGGTCGACGGTTTTCACGGTCTGAGGCGGTAGCTTGGCGAGATCGGAGAGGGAAAGGGTGGCGCTGGCGCCATTCAGGCCTTGAATCGCCAGCGAAGCGTCAGTTTGCGCAACGGCGAAACCCGGCAGGAAGAAGAGAGCGGCGACTGCGGTGCAACGGCAGAAGGTCATAACAGCTATTCTAGGGCAAGCTATATAAAGCGTGCCCCACCATCACCAACCCGGAAGGCAGCTCTTCTCCGAAAATCCGGCCCAGAGCACGGTCGTCCTCGGTTTCGCCATCGAGGATGGGCAGGAGGCGGCCGGCATGGGCGTGCTGGGCAAGCTTGGCGCGAACGGCGTCCCGCGTCGCGGCCGGGAGGTCGCGGGTGGGATCTTCGGTGCGGCGGGCAATGGCGGCGAGGGCATCGGCCGCGGCCGGAATCGGGAGCAGCGCCTCGGCCCAGCGCGTGGCGATGGTTGGGGGAACCACCAGGTTGATGGGGCCGTAGAAAAGCTTGCGCGCGCCCAGGCGCAGCAGGCACCACAGCTCGCTTTCCTTGTAATCGCCGGCTTTGACGCGCTTCACCAGCGCATCGCCCAACTCGGTCTTGGTGCCGGCGGGCAATAGCTCGAGGCTCGATGCGGTGCGCCACATTTCACGCAGCAGGGAGGGATTCAGGCGCGGCGGTTTCTTCGAGCCGCGCGGCAACAAGAACGCCGAGAGCCGCTGGTAAATATCGGTTTGCTGGTTGCGATTCAAGCCGCCCGCCAGGCGGCCCCAGAAGATCCACCAATCGATTTCGCATTGCGCCTGGTTCGAGTAGGTGATACCGGCCGAGTAGATGCGCCGTGCCTGCTCGATGCGGAAATCGTCGCCGGGAAAGCCGAAGCCGGGGCGTAGGCAGAAGCCAGCCAGATTCAGCCAGCGAATTTCGAACGCGGCCGATTTTTTGCGGCCGTCGGCGGCGGCCAAAAACGCATCGGCCATCTGGCGAATCGCGGCCAGCGGCCACGAATTGCGGCCCAAGCCCATGCTTTGTTCCAGGCGGGCGGGAAGTTCCTCGGGCGGAAAGGGCGCCTTGGCGTTGGCGGAGAACATGGCCGAAATCATTTCGAGCGAAGATTTCAGAGCTTGCTCGCTGACAACTGCCGCGGCTCTATGTTCCGTGGGCAGCGCGGCCTGCTTGCGCAGCGCGAATTCCAGGTTCCAGCGGTTGTCGCTGACCTTCGATTCGCACCAGGTTTCGAGCGTTCCGATTTCGGTCAGGCGAGCGCCGAGTTTGACGGGGATCAGGCGCTCTTCAACTTTCTTGCCGAAGCGGATGACGGCGTGCAAGGGCGCATGGCGGTGCAGGCTCGCGTCTTCGGCCGCGAATTCCACCACGTCGCCGAGCTTATCTTCGGCACGAGAGAGCGAGCTATACAGGCGGAAGCTCACCGGGCGATTGGCGACGAGCTGCAAGGCATCGTTATCGATCAAGACCGCCGAGCCCTCTTCGGCGCCGCGCGGGACCAGACACACAGCGGGGAACTTGCCATCGCGGACCTCGCCGAGCGCGATGTAATAAGTTCGCGGCAGGCCGCCGCGCACCAGGATGCCGCTGCCGGTGCCGCGTGCGTAGCTGTAATAAGCCGCGCCGCGCGCCACGGCCAGGTCGAGGTCGCTGTTCTCGAAGATCTCCGGGCGGCGGCCGTACCAGCGGCCGAGCACGTCGGCCACGCGCTCGCGCAGAATTTGCGGGATGAAGAATCCGCCATTGAAGAGGATGGCGTCGGGCGGCGGATCGTTGGCGCCGATGGAGCTTTCGAGAAACGCATTCAGATGACGGGTAATGGCGGGGTCGGTGACATAAGGAAGGCCGAGCTCGCGAAACAGGCTGCGCTTTTCCTCTTTGGGCGCTTCGCCGCGCGCGGAAAACGGGAGAAAGCCTTCAAGCGCCAGTTCCAAAGCTTCCGAACGCTGAATTTCGGTCTTGAGCGATTTGCCGATCAGCGATGAGCCGGTGCCGAGCACGGTGATTTCCACCGATTGCAAGTTCGGATCGTTGAGCAAACGCTCTTTGGCCGCCGAGCACTGGCGCCGCAGACCGCTACGCTGGCGAATGGAAAGTTGCGCGCCGAGCTTGGCCTCGACCAGCCAAGCCAGGGTGAGGTCCAGGTTGTCGCCGCCCAGGAGCAAGTGCTTGCCGACGGCGGTGCGGGTGAAGTTGACCAGGTCGCCTTCGCGGGAGATGCGGATCAGGCTGAAATCGCTGGTGCCGCCGCCGACGTCGCAGACCAGCACGGTTTGGCCGTCGGTGAGCTTCTTACGCGATTGGGCCAGGTTGGCGGAGATCCAGGAGTAGAACGCCGCGGCGGGCTCTTCGAGCAGGGTCAGGCGCTCGATACCGGCATCGCGCGCGGCCATGACGGTGAGCTCGCGGGCTTCCTCGTCGAATGAAGCGGGAACGGTGAGCACCACGTCCTGCTCGGCCAGCGGAGCATACTCGGTGCGATCCCACTCTTCGCGAAACTTGGCCAGCAAACGCGAAGACACTTCCACCGGCGAGAGCACGCGGCCGGTTTCCTGGGAATCCCACGGAAGGATTTTGGCGGTGCGGTCGACGTCGGGATTGGAGAGCCAGGACTTGGCGGAATGCACCAGGCGGGTGGGCACCAGCGCGCCCTGCTCGCGCGCATAGACACCCACCGGCTGGCCATCCTCCAAGAACAGGAACGAGGGCAAGGTGCGGCGCGGCTCGACGCGCCCGGCGGCGACCAGTTGCGGGGTTTCGAAGATGCGGATGGGAGGAAAATCGCGGTCTTCGGCTTCGCGGTCGTCGATGTAAGCCAGGGCGGAATTGGTGGTGCCGAGATCGATGCCGATTTTCATGGGGTTATTGTGGGGCAGACCATCGTTGTTTGTGGTCTGCCAGGAAGAGGTTCGGTGGCAGACCACAAACAACGATGGTCTGCCCCACGGATTTTGGCTCGGGCGCCAATCATGCTTTCACCCTCTCGCGCAGGTTGAATTCCAGCTTCCACTTCCGGCCGTCGCGGGCTACGCACCAGAGCTGTAGGACGCCGGTTTCGGTAATCACGGATTCGAAAGAAACCGGGACCACTTCACTCGAGCTTTCGCCGCCGGCGAAGTTGACCTCTACGGGAGCGAGCTCGGCCAGATCTTCGCCCATGTCCTCGATCAGGTCGCCGGGCTGGTCTTGTTTGCGCGCGGTGGAGGTGAAGAAGCGGAACTCGGCCGGCTGGCCCACCACCAGGCCGAATTCGCGATTGGGAATGTGCACGTCGCTGGCTTCTTCCATGCCGAACGGAACCACGGTGAGCGCTTTGAGCGGGGCGGGGAAGCCGGGAACGGTGGGCATGGCGGATTCGATGCCGACGTAATAACTGCGCGGCACGCCGCCCCGTATGCGCACGCCGCGGCCGAGCCGCGCCAATCCGTAATACGCCGCGCCGCGCGAGACCGCATGCATCAAATCTTCGCCGGCGAGCGCTTCGACCGGGTTCATGCTCTCGGCCGCTAGCCACCGGTTGAGCGTGGCCAGAATGCCATCGCGCACTTCGGCGGCGTTCAGTACGCCGCCGTTGAACAACACGTGAGTGGGGCAAGCGAGGCCGCTCGGCCCCAGCCGCACGCCGCCGTGTTGGGTGGCCTGCTGGCGCAGAAAACGCGCCAGGTGACGGGTGATGGCGGCATCGGCGGCGTAAGGAAGACCGAGCTCCTGCAGACCAACGCGGCGCTGCTGGGCCGGCATTTCGGTGCTCGCCACTTCGGGGAGGAATCCGGTGGCGAGGATGCGCTCGACGTCTTCCCGCGGCAAAGAGGCTTTGATGGTTCCCCCCACCAGGCCGGAGCCTTTGCCCAGAATCGTGACGGCCTGCTCTTTGGAACGGCTGCCCGGCTCCAGCAATTTTTCCTTGGCCGTGCGGCAGTTGTTCCAGAGCGCCTGCATCTGGCGCGAATCGAGGCGCGTGCCTTTCTGCGCCAGGCGCTCGGCCACCGCGCCGGCCAGAGCCAGGTCGATATTATCGCCGCCCAGCAGGATGTGCTCGCCTACGGCCACGCGTTCGAGCTGCAACTCACCGTTCGATTCGGTCACGGCGATGAGGGTGAAATCGGTGGTGCCGCCGCCGATATCGACCACCAAAATCAGGTCGCCGATCCTCACCCGTTCGCGCCAGTCCGGATGGCGCTCGATCCAAGCATAGAAGGCGGCCTGCGGCTCTTCGAGCAGAGTGACGTTGTGGAAGCCCGCCTGCTCCGCCGCGGCCAGCGTCAGCTCGCGCGCCACCGCGTCGAACGATGCGGGCACGGTGACCAGCACGTGCTGCGCGGCGAAGGGCGCCTCCGGCATTTTGTAATCCCAGGCTTCGCGCAGATGTTCCAGGTAGCGGCGGCTGGCCTCCACCGGGGAGATCTTGGCGACTCCTTCGGGCGCGCGAAAGGGCACCAGCGCGGAGGTGCGGTCCACGCCCGAATGCGAGAGCCACGATTTTGCCGAGGACACCAGCCGGCCCGCGTTTTCGCCGCCGCGCTTCTGCGCCAGCCGCCCGGTGATGAAGGTGCGCTCCGCATCCCAGGGAAGCGCCAGCGTGCCTGCTCGAAATTCCGAAGCCGCGGGCAGATAGAGGAACGAAGGCAGCAGCGTCTCGTCGCGCACTTCACCCGGGTTGGTCAGTTGCGGGATCGGCAGCAACTCGACGCCGGCGGGCGCGAACGGGTCCGCGGCAGCCTCGGCGCGGGCGTAAGAGAGCGCGGAGTTGGTGGTGCCGAGATCGATTCCGATGACGTATTGGGGCGGCAAGGCGGTTTACTCGATTTCGATCTCGGCCGGCGCGACGATGGCGGCGTCCTGCTTGGCGGCCAAAGCCGGCAGATCCACCTTGACCGCTTTCCAGCCTTTGTGCCGCAAAGTTCCGCCGGCAGGCGGCTTAGCGGGCACGTTGCCCACGAACTTGACCGCGGCGGGATCGCCGGGCGCTTTGGCGAAAGTGCCTTCCACGCCATCGATCACGGGGGCGAGGCCAATGTAACGGGCCAGGGCGTCGCGGCACTGGTCGTGCAATTCGCGCACGGCGGCGCCGATTTGGTCGTCCGCGTAGCCGGAGATGTCTTCCATGAGGAAGTCCACCAGGCGCGAGTCGCGCTGCAGAATGCCGAGAAGCTGCAGTGCGCCGTCGGAAGCGCGCACGGGCGGCGGCGCGGCGGGGGCGGCCTTGGCTGCCGGTTTGGCCGCGGCGGCGGCGCGCCGCGACAGCCCCAAGTCGGCCGCGAGGCCCTCCGACAGTTTGCCCGAGAACAGAAGCTGGAAGAAACTGCGAAACGCCAGTGCAATTCGATTCAAATGATTCCGCTCCGAAGATTTAGCATAGCTTGCGGCGCGGTTGAGTTGGGAGCGGAGCAGTTCTGGGTGCATTCCGGTTTCGTGGCGCGGGCCGTCGAGCCAGATGCCACGTACTTTTCGCAAGGAGCCGGCACGGCATCATAGTAGGGCGGACCCCCCGGTCCGCGCGGGACGCCCTCGTCCCGCTCTTTCCCTATGCACCAAGTCTCCGACACCGGCGAAGAGCCGGCCGGGGGGCCGGCTGCGGACCAGGGGGTCCGCCCTACGACCTGTGCGGGTGTGTCACGGACACAAAAGTATGCGGCATTAGGCCGTCGAGCCTGCAGAGCCGAGGCACTCTCGTCGGCAACGCCATTAAGTTCACCTCCAGCGGCCATGTCGTGATATCGGTGACCTGCGACCGCCAGATCGAAGGCCGGGCTCACATGCGCGTCTCGGTAACCGACAGGGGCATAGGCATCGCGGTTGCCAGATGCCGGTCATGGACGGCTATGACGCCACCCGCGAAATCCGCCGCCGCGAAAAACCGGGCGGCCACTCGCTCGTCATCGCCACGACCGCCGAAGCCATGGCCGGAGCCCGCGAACGTTGCCAAGTCCGCTCCATCCCCTTTTCGACGCTCCGACTGGGAGCTTCGACCTGCCTCCTTGGTTGTGCCAATAGCCCGAATCGGCCGGAGTTGGCCGCATGGTGGGATGTGGAGCCTAAATAAGAGGAAAAAGGTAAAAATATCCGAGTATATTTTTCTAATCGCGGGTTGGATGTATGATCGCTGTAGTCCGGATGGCAATATGGAAGCCTTGGCGCGTATCCATGGAGGTGCGATGAAACGAGGGTGTTTGTGTGGATTGCTCTTCCTGACAGTTGGGTTCACCGGGTTCGGCCAGACCCCCGCTGGAGGACCGGTCATTACCAGTGTCTCGAACAACGCCAGCGGCGCGCCCGCCATCGAAAGCGGCTCGTGGGTCTCGATTTACGGCACCGGCCTGTCCGCAACGACGCGGTCCTGGCAGGCGTCGGATTTCTCCGGAAATAACCTTCCGACCATGATCGATGGCGTGAGCGTCCAGATCGACGGCAAGAAGGCCGCGATCTCCTACGTCAGCCCCGGACTGTTGAACGTTCAGGCGCCGACGGATACCACGATCGGGCCGGTGCCGGTCGAGGTCAGCAACTCTTCCGGCGCCGCAACCGGCACGGCAACGCTTCAAGGCTACTCGCCGGCGTTCTTCACTTTTCAGGCGAAATACGCCGCTGCCCGGCATAATAGCGATGGCGTCCCGGTCGCTCCAGTCGGATACTTGGGCAGCGCGGTCACGTCGCGGCCAGCCCAGCCCGGCGAAACGATTCAGATCTACGCCACCGGCTTTGGCCCGACGACGCCCGCGGTGCCGGCCGGCCAGGTGGTCAGCAACCCCGCGCCGCTGTCGAACCTCACACAACTGCACGTAACGATCGGCGGTGTGGCGGCAACGGTCGAGTACGCCGGCATCGCGTCCGCCGGGGACTACCAGATCAATGTGGTCGTCCCGCAACTGGCGAACGGCGATCAGCCGATTCTGGCAAGCATCGCCGGTGTGAGTGCCCAGACAGGGGTCTTCATTCCGATCTTGAACGCGGTGAGTTCGACTGCAGTGGTGACGATCGCGCCCGCCGGCGGCACCATCCGTTGCGGCGCCACTCTGTCTTTCACAGCCAAGGTGACCACCACCACCGACCAAGCGGTGATCTGGCAGGTGAACGGACAAACCGGAGGCAGCACCACCGTGGGGACGATTTCGGCCACCGGCGTGTACACCGCGCCCGCCGATCTGCCGAGTCCCGCGGCGGTACTGGTGACCGCCATCGCGGATGCTGAATCCACGGCCCAGGCCAGCGTGACCGTGAATCTCCAAAATCCTCTGCCGGTTGTCACGTCGGTGACTCCCAACCCGGTGAATCCCGGCAATGTGACCATCACGGTTAACGGAACCGGGTTTGCGAATGGAGCCGCCGTCTATTTTGCCGGCGCCGCGCTGCCCACAACTTTCGTATCCGACTCGAAGCTCACGGCCACCGGCACGGTCGCGATGCCGGTCGGGCGTCTGGCGGCGGTCAAGGTTACCAATCCGAACCCCGGCACGGCCACCTCAACCCCAATCGCGGTGCCCGTCCGCCTGGCGGTTGAGAATATGCCGTACGCCGGCGCGGTCCGCTTCCTCGAAATGACCACCTGGGGACCCACGCCGCAAAGCGTTGTGGATATCCAGACCATGGGGCAAAGCGCCTGGCTCGCCGCGCAGTTTGCCGCGCCGGCCAGCGCGTGGCCCGATCCGGACAGCACCACCGAAGGCGTGACCCGCCTGCAGACGGCCTTCTTCAACGTCGCCATCAATGGCAGCGATCAACTTCGCCAGCGCGCGTCGTTCGCCCTGGCACAGATACTGGTGGCATCCGCCGTCAAAAACACGGCGTTCGAGCAGATGGTGGGGTATCAGCGGCTCATGGCCAACTACGCCTTCGGCACGTACCAAGACCTGCTGGCCGCCACGACCTTGGATCCCTCTATGGGCTACTTCCTCGACATGGTGAACAACGCCAAGGCCAACCCCGCTACGGGCACCGCGGCCAACGAGAACTACGCTCGCGAGGCGATGCAACTGTTCGCCTTGGGCCTGGTACAGTTGGATTCCCAGGGCGTTCCCATAGCGGCCGGCGGCGCCACGGTTCCGGAATACGGCCAGTCCGACGTCTCGGAAATGGCCAAGGTGATGACCGGCTGGACCTACGGTGAGACGCCCGGTTTTGCCTCGCTCTGGACAAACATGCCGTACTATTTCGCGCCCATGGTGGCGTTCGAGAATTATCACGACACCACTCAGAAGAACATCAACCTGCCGACGCCTTGCGTCATCCTCGCCGGCGGGACGGCGGAGAGCGACCTGAGCGCGGCGATCGATTGTATCTGCCAGCAGTCCAACGTGGCTCCGTTCGTCTCCTACCGGCTGATTCAGCGGCTCGTGCTGAGCGACCCTTCGCCGGCTTATGTGGGCCGGGTGGCGAGCGCATTCCGATCTTCGCAGGGCAACCTGCAGACCGTGATTACCGCCCTGCTCACCGATACCGAAGCGCAGAGCGAAGGCACCGGCAAGCTGGCGGAACCGATCCTCTATGCCACCGGCCTGCTGCGCGCGCT
>Ga0187848_10001419_pt1 | contig 20399 bp, 20 predicted proteins | sample June2016WEW_4_40_FD_132424 | JGI IMG/M metagenome (GOLD analysis project Ga0187848, IMG submission 132424) | Peatland microbial communities from SPRUCE experiment site at the Marcell Experimental Forest, Minnesota, USA - June2016WEW_4_40 | ecosystem: Environmental > Terrestrial > Soil >... | reverse complement strand
GTGTGCGCTTCGTCAAATATAACAAAGTCGTTTTTGAAGAGCAGACCGCCGCCGGCGACCTCCTCCGCCAAGCCCAACTGCATGAAGAACAAAGTATGGTTGAGCACGAGGACGTCGGCGGCGAGAACCCGGCTGCGCGCGCGTTGAAAGAAACAGGCCTGGCCGCCGTCCTTCACAAAATCGGATTGAAAACCGCACAATTTGGGGGAGCAGAGGCCGCGCTCGGAGCAGACCTGCTGCCAGACTTTCGCGTCCGGCTCCAGGTCGAAATCCGAGAGGCTGCCGTCGGCGGTTTTTTTGGACCACTGGTGGATGCGTTGCAGCTCCTGTTCATCGGAGGAGGCGAAGAGTTTGCCGGCCTGGGGCAGGGTGCGGGCCAGGCGGCGGGTGCAAAGATAATTGTGGCGGCCCTTCAACATGGTAAAATCGAATTTCACCGGCATGATCCCCGCCAGCATGGGGAGGTCCTTTTCGATGAGTTGCTCCTGCAAATTGATGGTGTTGGTGGAGATGACGGCCTTTTTCCGGGCGGCGACGGCGAATAAAATGGAGGGGATCAAATAAGCGAGGCTTTTGCCGACGCCGGTGCCGGCCTCGACGACGAGATGTTGGTTGCGCTGCAAGGCCTGGGCCACGGCGACAGCCATTGTCTGTTGCTGCGGGCGGTATTCGAAGTTCCTGGATCTGGAAAGAATTCCACCCGGCGCAAAAATGTGGGCGACCTGGGCGGCCAGATCCTGGCCGTTCGTGTGCGGCGGGCTGTCTGGAACACGGCTCATGGGGCGAGGCTCACAATCCCCGCACGCGCCGGTAAACCACCTCCTGGGCGGCGCGATTTTTGACGATCATGTTGTCGGGGAGAACACCGCGCCAGGCCAGGCTGGGGTAAATGACGGCGGCGCGTCCGATGATGCTGCCGGGGCTGAGAACGGTGTTGCAGCCGATTTCACAGCGGTCGCCGAGGAGGGCGCCGAATTTGCGCAAGCCGGTGTCGAAGGGGGCGCCGTTCAAGTCCACGGTGATGTTTTCGGGGAGCAGTTTGAAATTGGAAAGGATGACGCCGGCGCCCAGATGGGCTTTGTGGCCGAGGATGGAATCGCCCACGTAATTGAAATGGGGGGCCTGGGCGTGGTTGAAAAAGAGGGAGTTTTTCACCTCGGTGGAATTGCCCACCACGCAGTTGTCGCCGATGATGACGTGCTCGCGCAGATAGGCGTTGTGGCGGATCTGGCAATTTTTCCCGATGATGGCCGGCCCTTTGATCATGGCGCCGTCTTCGACCACCGTGCCCGTGCCGATGAAGACTTTTTCGCCGATGAAGGCGCGGCCTTCGCAACGGTTATGGAGGGCGGGGCGGACGCGGGACTCGAGAAACGCGGCAATTTTGGGCAGGGCCTCCCAGGCATATTGGCAGCCGGAGAAGATTTCGGCGTGTTCGGTCTGGCTCAAATCAAACAAATCGCTGGCATTGAACATGAGGAGAGAAGGGTACGCCAAAGCGGAATCACCGCAATGTTAAAGAGGGACGAGGATGGCGGAGAATCCTGGAAAAATGACATTTTAACGGACATGGAGCAGGGATCCCCCATAACTTTGCCGCGCTTGCGAGGCGCCGGGACGCCCGAATACCCTTGACCCAAACCCTGGACTTGAGATTCCTTGCAACAGCCCCTACCCTGCCCGCAATGAATCGTGTTTAACCCGATGCGAATTGCGCGACAAATCAAATGGCGGACGGCAGCCCTCGCGTGGCGCGCGTGGCCGGTCCTATTTCTGGCCGCGTGCGGCCAGGGCGTTCCAGTTTCCGCCACAGACGGGCAATCCACAGACACCATCGCCGCCCCGCCAACCGCCGCGGCGACCAACGCCGTGCCGGCGGAGCTGGCTTTTTACGGTTACCAAGTGGTGAATACTTATCCGCATGATCCCCATGCCTTTACCCAGGGATTGCTTTTTCACGAGGGCAAGTTGTTGGAAAGCACCGGCCAGTACAACCAATCCAGCCTGCGCGAGGTGGATTTGGCCACGGGCCAGGTCCTGCGGAAATGGGCGGTGCCCGGCGCGTATTTTGCCGAGGGCCTGGCGCTGCTGGACGGCAAACTTTATCAACTGACTTGGAAGGAGGAGAAGGCTTTCGTCTATGACCTCAATGGGGATGCCAAAACCTTTCACAAGGCCGGGGAGTTCTCCTACAAGGGTGAAGGGTGGGGCCTTGCCAGCGATGGCCGTTTGTTGATTATGAGCGATGGCAGCAGCACGCTGCGCTTTCTCAATCCTGCGACTTTTGCGGTGGATCATGCCATCCTTGTTCTCAAAGACGGCACGCCGCTGGAGCGCCTGAACGAATTGGAATATGTCAAAGGCGAAATCTACGCCAATATATGGCAGACCGATTGGGTCGCGCGCATTGATCCCGCCTCGGGAAAAGTGGCGGGCATGATTGATTTCAGCTTTTTGCTGCCGGACGCGGACCGGAGAGCGACGACGGATGTGCTCAACGGCATTGCCTACGACGCGGCGGGGGATCGGCTGTTCGTGACCGGCAAAAACTGGCCCAAACTATTTGAAGTCCGGTTGAAAAGGAAATGAGAGGTGGGCTGTCGGGTCCTGGCTCACTGTCCAAAAATGGCAGATGTCCTGCTTTTTGCTGTCATTATCATAATTGCGAACCGGCAGCCGGGTTGGATTCGAGCAGAAAATTTTGCGAATCCGCTCTTGCAATGTACGGGCGCGATGGCATGATTAGGATGGAAGTGTGAGATGATGCTTTTGAGATCGAAAACCAACGCCGGGAGCGTGCTGGCAATGGCCTTTTTGGCCTTGGCGGTGTGTGGTGCGGCGCGAGGGGGTAATCCCCCCAACGCGGGGACGGAACCGAACGTTAGCGGGAGCAATCCCAACGTGGTGACCGATCCGGGCTTTAACGGGCAGTCTCCCGATTTCCAAACCGGCGGCAGCATTTCACCGGATTGGACTTACACACCCGATTACCTCACCTTCGGCGGCAGCCCATTGACTCTGGTTTCCCAGATCATCCCGACCCCTGGAGCCTTATACATTTACGATATTGATCTCAAGTTCGGCACGACGCCGCCGGACCAGTCCCTGGTTTTCTTCGTATTTTGGGATGGAAGTTGGTCCGGAACGGTGACGGACTCCAGCGGATGGCAAGACAACAATTTTTTAGAAACGGCCGCAGGCCCCACCTCCGACCTTGGGTTTGCAGGCAACGCGACCGCTTGGGCCACGCTGGGCAGCCTGGATGTGTTCTACTCGGGGACGACTGATCCAACGCCTACGGTTCCCGATTCGCCCATTGGATTTCGGCTGGCGGCGGCCATGCTGCTGGGGCTGTGCGGCGCGGCCGGTATTTATCGCCGGCCGGAACTGCGTTTAGCGCTGGACAAAGTAGCTTAAGTTCTCCAGTTCGATGGCCAGGTTGACGTTGTTGACCATGACCTCGGGCGGAACGTGCAAGACCAGCGGGGCAAAATTGAGAATTCCCGTGATGCCAATTTGAACCAAAGTATTGGCGACTTGCTGCGCCGCGGCCGCAGGGACGGCAAGGATCGCCAGCTTCACCCTGCGCCGGGACATGATCTCCCCCAATTTCTCCATGCCATAAACGGGCACGGAAATATGCCTGCTCCGGACAGGCTGGGGATCGGGATCGGTGTCAAACGCCGCCACGATTTCAAATCCCTCCTGTTCAAATCCGCGATAGGAAAGCAGCGCCCGTCCCAGGTTGCCCACCCCGACCAGAATGACCGGCTGCAGGCTGTTGGTTCCCAGCAGGTCGGAAGTCATCCCGGCCAGTTGCTGGACATCGTAGCCCAAACCGCGCGTGCCGAATTGTCCAAAGCAAGCCAGGTCTTTGCGAAGCTGGGTGGGTTTGACGCCGGCGACCCTGGCCAGGGCTTCGCTGGAGACGGTGCGAATGCCATTGGCCTTGAGGCGCTGCAGGCAGCGCAAATAAACCGAGAGCCGGTAAATGGCCTTCCGGGAAATTTCAGGACGAACGATTTTTTTCAAGCCGCCAAAAGTAAGGAAAAGACGGGCCTGGCGCAAGCGCGGCGTCCGGGGAAATTCGTGGAGAAATGCTTGAGGATTTCACACTTGACAAAATTCGCCGGAAAAGGTTTTGATAGAGGAACAGACGGGCAAATGGCATAAATGATGCTTTTTTATGGAAAAGGCCCAAGCCAATTGGTCATGAATGAGGCAATGTCCAGCCAGTCGAAGGAACCGGCGCCACCGGTGAAAAAAGCCCTGCGCGCTTTGCTGGTGGAAGCCTTGGAAACTGATGCCGCCCTCCTGCTGCGGCACCTGGAGCAAAACTACCAGATCCAATCCCGGCAGGTGCAGGATGCCGCCGCCATGAAGGAGGCGCTGCAACAGGAGACCTGGGACGTCGTGCTCTGCGACGATTTGGTGCCGGGTTTCGGCGTCGCCCCGGCCGTGGAAATTGTGCGGGAACACCGATTGGATCTGGCGTTCATCGTCGTGTCCGGAACGAATGGGGAAGCGCCGGCGGTGGAGGCCATGAAGGCGGGCGCGCATGACTACCTCATGAAGGATAAACTGACGCGTCTGGTTCCCGCCATCGAGCGTGAAATTGGCGAGGCCCGAGCCCGGGGCGAGCGCGCCCGCACCCTGCGCAAAGCGGCCTGGCTGGCGGCCATCGTGGGCTCCCTGGGCGAAGCGGTCATCGGCACGGACCAGGCGGGGATCATCATCAGTTGGAACGCCAGCGCGGAAAGGCTTTACGGGTATGCGGCGGCAGAGGCCATCGGCAAGGCGATTGAATTGGTGGTGCCGCCGGCGTTGCATGAGGAGACGCGGCAGATGTTGGAAGGAGTGCGCCAAGGAGGGCAGGTGTCTGAATTTGAGGCCACCGTCCGGCTGCGCCGGGATGGGACGCCGGTGGATGTATCCTCCGCCATCTCCGCGGTCAAGGATGAGAACGGGCAGGTCATCGGCGCGGCCATTCTGGCCGTGGACATCACGGGACGCAAACAGGCGGAAGAAGAACGCAAGAAAATGATCCAGGAACTGAACGAAACCCTGGCCCAGGTGCGGTCCTTGCGCGGCCTGCTGCCGATCTGCGCCTCCTGCAAGAGAATCCGCGACGAAAAGGGACACTGGCAGGCGCTGGAGACTTATATTTCGGGGCACTCGGAGGCGGAGTTCTCGCACTCCATCTGCCCGAGTTGCGCCCGGAGCCTTTACCCCGAATTCACAGACAAGGAGCGCCCGTCTTAGTAGCGGTAATGATCCGCCTTATAGGGACCGTCCGGGGAGATGCCGAGATAGCCGGCTTGTTTGGGGGTCAGCCGGGTCAGTTTCACGCCGATTTTATCCAGGTGCAGGCGGGCCACCTCTTCGTCCAGCTTCTTGGGCAGACGATAGACGCCCGGCTGGCGGTTGAGCTGGTTGCTCCACAGATCCAGTTGGGCCAGGACCTGGTTGGAAAAGGAATTGGACATGACGAAGCTGGGATGGCCGGTGGCGCAACCGAGGTTGACCAGGCGCCCTTCCGCCAGGAGATAGAGGCTGTTGCCGTTGGGGAAAGTATATTTGTCAACCTGGGGCTTGATGTTAATCTTCTTGACGCCAGGATGCCGGTTCAAAAGATCCACCTGAATCTCGTTGTCGAAATGGCCGATGTTGCAGACGATGGCCTGGTCTTTCATCTTTTCCATGTGCGCCAGGGTGATGACGTCGCAATTGCCGGTGCAGGTGACGTAAAGATCGGCCTGGCCCAGCGTCTCCTCGACCGTGGTGACCTGGAAGCCTTCCATGGCCGCCTGCAAGGCGTTGATCGGGTCAATTTCCGTGACGATGACGCGGGCGCCAAAACCGCGCAGGGAATGGGCCGAGCCTTTGCCCACGTCGCCGTAACCGCAAACGCAGGCCACTTTGCCGGCCACCATCACGTCGGTGGCGCGTTTGATGCCGTCGGCCAGCGATTCGCGGCAGCCGTAGAGATTGTCAAACTTGGATTTGGTGACGGAATCGTTGACGTTGATGGCGGGCACGAGCAGTTTGCCCGCTTCCTGCATCTGGTAGAGACGATGGACGCCGGTGGTGGTTTCTTCGCTCACGCCCTTCCAGTCCTTGGCGATGCGATGCCAGAGGCCGGGGCGCTCCTTGAGCACGCGCTGCAAAAGGTTTTTGATGACTTGCTCTTCGTGGGAAGCGCCGGCGGTTTTCGCCCAGTCGCCGCCATTTTCCAACTCATAGCCTTTGTGAATGAGCAAGGTGGCGTCGCCGCCGTCATCCACGACCAGTTGCGGGCCTAATCCGCCGGGATGAACGATGGCCTGCAGGGTGCAATCCCAGTACTCCTCCAGGGTCTCGCCCTTCCAGGCAAAGACGGGAACGCCGCTGCGGGCCATGGCGGCGGCGGCATGGTCCTGAGTGGAAAAGATATTGCAACTGGCCCAGCGCACCGACGCGCCCAGCGCCTTCAAGCTCTCGATCAGCACCGCCGTTTCCACGGTCATGTGCAGCGAGCCGGTGATGCGGACGCCGGCCAGGGGCCGGCTGGCCGCGTATTTGCGGCGGATGGACATGAGGCCGGGCATTTCGTGCTCGGCGATGTCAATCGCCTTGCGCCCGTATTCAGCCAGACTCAAATCCTTGACTTTGAAGTCCTGTTTGCCGTTGCCGTTTTTGCCGGCGGGGGCCGGGGCGCGCTTGGATTGGCGGGGGGAGGATAATTTGATGGCAGCCATAAGGAGGTTGGATGGGTTTTGGGGGATTATTTCACTTGACAGCTCGTTTCAGCTCGGCGGCCTTGTCGGTCTTCTCCCAGGTAATGCTGGCGAGATCGTCTATTTTGCCGAAATGGCCGTAGTTGGTCGTTTTGGAGTAGATCGGGCGCAGGAGGTTGAGCTGCTTGATGATGGCGGCCGGTTTGAAGTTGAAGACCGTTTTGACCGCCGCCTCGATTTTTTCGTCGCTGACCGTGCCGGTGCCCAGGGTATCCACACAAATGGAAACCGGGTCGGGATGGCCGATGGCGTAGGCGAATTGAATTTCCGCGCGCGTGGCCAGGCCCGCCGCCACAATGTTCTTGGCCACGTAACGGCCCATGTAGGCGGCGCTCCGGTCCACCTTGGAGGGGTCCTTGCCGCTGAAGGCGCCGCCGCCGTGGCGGCCCATGCCCCCGTATGTGTCAACTATAATCTTGCGCCCGGTCAGGCCCGTGTCCCCCTGCGGGCCGCCGATGACGAACCGGCCGGTCGGGTTGATGAGGAACCGGGTGTTCTTGTCGAGCATGTCCGCGGGCAGGACTTTGCGGACGATTTCCTGGATGACGAAATTCCTGATTTCCTTGTGCTTGACGTCGGCGGCGTGCTGGGTGGAGACGACCACGGTGACGACCCGCACGGGCCGGCCGCCCTCATACTGGACGGAGACCTGGGTCTTGGAGTCCGGGCGCAGCCAGGCGACCTGGCCGCTCTTGCGCACGCGGTTCAACTCGCGGCCGAGCCGGTGGGCGAACATGACCGGCGCCGGCATCAATTCCGGGGTTTCATCGCAGGCGTAGCCGAACATCAAACCCTGGTCCCCCGCCCCCTGCTCCGCCGTGTCCTTGCCCTCCGCCGCCCGCGCGTCCACCCCCTGGGCGATGTCCGGGCTTTGGCGGGTGACCAGATTGGTGATGAACACCCTGTCGGCGTGAAAAACATCCTCGTCATGCACGTAGCCGATGCCGCGGATGGCGTCGCGCACCAGTTCGTTGATGTGGACGAGGCCGGTGCTGGTGATTTCACCGCCGACGACCACCATGTTGCTTTTGGCGTAACACTCGCAGGCCACGCGGCAGCGGGGGTCCTGGGCCATGTAGGCGTCGAGCACCGCGTCGGAAATGGTGTCGCACACTTTGTCGGGATGGCCCTCGCCCACCGATTCGGAAGAAAAGATAAAGGATTTATTCATGCGCTTAAGGATTCAAAAATAAACATATTGACATATCTTGATAAGAAGATATATAGCTTTTCCAATGAGTCAACTTTTATTTGCATGTCAGCCATTTTGAAATCGTTGCGGGCGTTGTCGGACCCGACGCGGCTGCGCATCATGGCGCTGTTGGAGCGCAACGAGCTGTCGGTCAACGAGTTGCAGGAAATCACCCGGCTGGGCCAGTCGCGCATCTCGACGCATCTGGGCTTGTTGCAGGAATCGGGCTTGCTGGAATCGCGGCGGGAGGGCAAACGGACCTTTTACAAAATCGCGGGGCAGGCGGAAGGCACGACGCGGGAATTCATCCAGTTGGCCGTGCGCGGCGCGGCGGAACTGGCGGATCATGCGGCCGATCAGATCAACCTCAAACGCATTCTGGGACGGCGCGCCCAGCAGGCCCAGCTTTATTTCAACCAGGTGGCCGGGCGGTTTGACCGCAGCTACGGGCCGGGCCGCTCCTGGCAGGCTTTCGGACAATTGCTCCTGCGCATTCTCCCGCCGGTGGTGGTGGCCGATCTGGGCTCGGGCGAGGGTCTGCTCAGCGAATTGCTGGCGCGGCGGGCCAAACACGTCATTGCCGTGGACAACTCGGAAAAAATGGTGGCTTTCGGCGCCAACAAAGCCCGCAAGAACAAGATCAAAAACCTCGAGTTCCGCTTGGGCGACCTGGAAAACCCGCCCATTGAGCCGGCCAGCGTTGATCTGGTGATTTTGAGCCAGGCGCTCCATCACGCCGCCAGCCCGGAACAGGCCATCCGCGGCGCGCACGCCATTTTGCGTCCGCGGGGACAAATTATGATTCTGGACCTGTTGCAGCATAACTTTGAGCAGGCGCGGGAACTGTACGGCGACCGCTGGCTTGGTTTTTCGGAAAGTGATTTGCACAAGTGGCTGGAGGTTGCCGGGTTCCGCAAAATCGAAGCGACCGTGGTGGCGCGGGAGGAGCAGCCGCCGCATTTTGAAACGGTGCTGGCGGGAGGGGAGAAGTAATTGCGGATCGCGGATTGCGGATTGCGGATTGGCAACAGGCTTTTCTGATTGCGGCCAAGTTCCATCGGCAGCGGATCACGGAAAAACCAGGCGGACGGAGGGGGAGGCGGGGACGTGGCCGGCAGGCCAGTCGGTGGTCCGGCCGGCAAAGGGCTGCACATTCCGGCGAAAATCGCGGCTGGAGGCCGATTTTTGGTAGCTGCCATCGCTGAACAAAACCGTGCCGGCGCCCTGGGCGTTTCCGAAGGAATGCATCTTCAACGACCATGAGACGGGGCCTCTCCATGAGTTGTTCTGCATGGCAACGTCGTTTCCTTTTCCGCTTTTTGGGGAAAAGCCGTAATCGCGGTCAGGCTCGATGCCGCCGCCTAAATTGCGATCCCCGGCCAGCAGGGAGTCGGGAGAGCGGGAGTTTGCGCCGACGCCGACGAAGTAAGAGAGGGCGCTGTTGTCCTTGAAATAAACGAGGGCGCGTTCCAGGGGCAATCCATTGGTAACGAAATCGGTGGCTGACGACCGTTTATCCACGGGGCACAGGAGGACCTTCGGGGTGGGAAGCTCGCCGGCCATGATGGCGAAATTAGTCCAACAGTTTGCGCCCTGATCGGCGTTGGCCAGGAGATCTTTCCAGCCGCCATTGGCTGAGGATTCCGCCGCAGGAAAATGACCGTTGTGGTCCTGCGCCCAGACGCGGCAAGCCACGCCAATCCGCCCAAGATTCCACGCGCATTCCCAACGGCTCTCCTGTTTCCAAATGCCTCTCAAAGAGGACACGAGAAGAATTGCGACCAGGACCACGAGGACGAGGATAACCATGCTCAACTCGGTTCGAGTGAACGCCCTGGGTTTGTGCGGCGGTGCTGGATTCATAGATGGCTTGAATTCACGGGAAAACCAGGCGGATGGAGGGGGCAGCGGGGACGTGGCCGGCGGGCCAGTTGGTGGTTGCGTCGGTAAAGGGCTGAAATTTAGCGCGATAAGGCAGAGTGGAAGACGTTGGAACCCTGCCGATCAGTTGCCCACTGCCATCACCGAGCAAAATATTGCCGGCACCGGCAGTCTTTCCGGCTGAATGGATCTTCAATGACCATGCAACGGGGCCGGAGATCGGGATGGCGACGTCGTTTCCTTTGCCGCTCGCAGGGGAAAAGCCGTAATCGAGATCGGGCTTGGTTCCGGGACCTAAATTGCGATCACCGCCCATCAAGGATTGGGGATGCGCCTCGTTTGCGCTCACACCGACGAAGTAAGAAAGGTGAGTGTTATCGAAGTTGTTGGTGAAACTGATTGCGGACGGACGTTCGTCCGACGGGCAATTGACCAGCTTCGGAGATTGGCCAAGCTCGTTTTGCATGATTGCATAGTTGGTCCAACACAGTGCGCCTTGATCGGCATTGGTGAGGAAGTCCCCCCAGCCGCCCTTGGCCACCGTTTGCCCTGCGGGAGTGCGATCTCCATTCTCTTCGGCCCAGAGGCGATACGCCGTGCCGATTTCCTTGAGATTGTTCAAACAAGAGACACGATTGGCAGATGAATGGACCCTTCGAGGCGGCTGAAGGAGCGACACGGTCACGAAACCAAGAACGATCGTAAGAACGATCACCACGATCAATTCGATTCGAGTGAATGCGGACACATCACGCGTCGCTTTCTGTTTCATGGGGCCTCCAGAGAAAAGTCAACCACATTTCGCGGGGGAAAGCAAGGGAAGACTGATTAAAATCAGCGCAAAACGGATCGCCGCGAGAAGGCGCAGAAGGCACAAAAGGGGATTTCTTTTTTGCGCTTCTTGGCGGCCATTTCTTTTCCACCCTAAGAACTCAGGGCCGTGCGGGGAGCCGGCGCAGGAAATCCGCCGGGCTGACAACCGGTATGCCACGGAATTGTCGAAGGGGCAGCAGGTGCTTTTTGTCTCCGCTCACAACATAGGCGGCTTCCCCGGCCAGCGCGCATTCCAAAATCATTTCGTCGTCAGGGTCGGGCGTAACGCCGGTGGCGCGGTCGGACGGAAAGACCAGGATGGCCGACGCGGACAGGAGATCGGCCCACGGCACAAAGGAGCGGGCGGGATATTCCAGCTTTAGTTCCAGGATGGTTTCATGATATTCGGCGAGCAGGGGCGGACTGGCCACTGCTTCACATTGGCCTAAAGCCCAGGCGCGGAGGCAATCAAACGGCGCTCCACGCCAAAAGCTCGCGCTGGCCACCACATTGGTGTCGAAGACCACTTTCACTGTTTGCGTTGTCTTCTCACCTGTTGGATGGCGCGGGCGACGGCGGTTTCATCGGCGGCGGTCATTTCGGGGAGGCGGCTTCCCGCCAGCAACATTTTTCGAACCAGGGCGGCGTTGAGGGGCTGGCGTTTACGCATCACGATCAGGCCGTTGGCATAGCCGACGTCCAGTTCGTCGCCTTCTTTGAGGCGCGCCTGCTCGCGAATGGCTTGGGGGATGACGGCCTGGCCTTTGACTGATAATTTGGCAACCATGCGGTAAGCCTAGCATTACTTTGGAAAGAATCAAGCCGGCACTCCGGGGAATTTGAGAGAGTCAGAATGCGCCTGCGCGCCCTGTGGGGATCATGGAAAAACCAGGCGGATGGAGGGGGCAGCGGGGACGTGGCCGGCGGGCCAGTTCGTGGTTGGGGCGGCGTAGCGGAGCCAGATTCGGTTGAGATCCATGGTGGAGCCTTGTTGCCCACTGCCATCGCCGAGCGAAATGTTGCCAGAACCCAGAGGGTTTCCGGCTGAATGTATTTTCAATGACCACGAAGCAGACCACGGAACAGGACCCGAAAAAATGCGGATGGCGACATCGTTGCCTTTCCCACTTTTCGGGGAGAAGCCGTAATCGGCGTCGGGTTTGGGGCCTGGGCCTAAATTGCGATCACCGCTTTGGATTGACTGAGGGTAAGAATCGTTTGCGCTCACACCCACGAAGTAAGAGACGTGGGTGTTATCGAAGTTGTTGGTGAAACTGATTGTGGCTGAACGTTCATCCCCCGGGCAAATTACCAGTTTCGAAGATTGGCCCAGCTCGTTTTGCATGATCGCGTAATTGGTCCAGCAGTTTGTACCCTGATCGGCGTTGGCCAGGAGTTCTTTCCATCCGCCCTTGGATACCGATTGCTCGGAAGGGACCAAATCCCCATTATCCCCCGCCCACAGGCGATAAGCCGTGGAGATTTCTTTGAGGTTGTTCAGACAGGAAATTCGCACTGCCTTAGCCCTGGCTCTAGGCCTCGGGGGCCAAAGCATTGCCGCGAGCACCGCAATGATGGCAATGACCACCAGCAATTCAATGCGAGTGAATGCGAACACGGCGGGCGGCGCTTTTTGTTTCATAGGGCCTCCAAGAAAAAGTCAACCACATTGCGCGGCGGAAGGCAAGGAGATAGTCGTATTTGCTACGATTCATGGTGTGAGAGAAAACTCTTCCAATGGCGCGGTCATGCCTGTTTCGGGGCCAGAGCGGAACTGCGTTCCGCACTCCAAGACGCTTCGCGCGCACGACTCGCCGCCGCATGTCCGACAGGTCTTGGAGTGCGGGCGCGACAGCGCCGCTTTCCCGCTCACGCCCGTCGTTTTGGATGGGAACCGAAACGCCGCCTGCCGCTTTTGCCCGCCACAGGACATCCCATCACCCGACTGGAAATTGACGATGCGCTGGATGCCGACTGATTAGAGTCGGAGCAAAATGGATGGCCGCGAGAAGGCGCAAAAGGCGCAAAAGGGGGTTTGTTTTTTGCGCTTTTTGCGCTTCTTTGCGGCCATTTCTTTTCCATTCCGAGAACTCAGGGCCGCGCGGGTGGATGAGAAAGACTTTCGAGGCTTGCAGGAAGAGGTGTGTTCGGCGAGGGCGCCGAACACGGCACGCGGGGGCGCGTGCGCTCTCCCCGGAACGGTTCGCGCGCAATGCGTCACTCATGGGTGGCAGGCTGGTTCTGGATGAAAGATTCCGCCGGCGGGACGCCGACGGATGCGGTCGGGACGACCGCGCTCCCGAAGAAGCCGCTATCGGCGCACAGCGCCGACTCTACAAATCCGCAATCCGCAATCCGCAATCCGCAATCCGCAATGGAATGAATCAGCTCATGGCCATGGCGGCGCTGGCGATTTCGAGCAGTTCCTTGGTGATGTTGGCCTGGCGCAGTTTGTTGTACTCCAGGGTGAGGTCCTTGATGAATTGCAGGGCGTTGTCGGTGGCGTTTTTCATGGCGACCATGCGCGCGCTGTGTTCGCTGGCCTTGGCTTCAAGGAGGATTTGGTAGATCTGAAAATTCAGGCTGTGCGGCAGCAGGGCGGCCAGCACCTGCTCCTGGTTCGGCTCAAACAGGAATTCGCCCGTCTGCTCGGGCAACGAGCCGGCCTTGTCCGCGCCCATGCCGGCCTGGACGGGGCCGACTTCGCTGATGGGCAGAAGCTGGCGGACTTCGGGCTTTTGCACCAGGGTGGAGACGAAGTTGGTGAAGACGATGTCCACGCGGTCCACTTCGTCCTTGAGGAAAAGGTCGCCGGCGAATTTGGAAATGGCGCGGGCCTCGGCGAAAAGGGGAGCGTCCTTGAAGGTGAATTCGGCGACCATCTGGCGCTTGGTGCGGACGAGAAACTGGGAGCCTTTCCGCCCGGCGGCGATGAAAACGGCGCCGGTGTCGAACTTGGCCGCCTCGCGCATGAGGTTGCTGTTCAGGCCGCCGCACAAGCCCTTGTCGGTGCTGACGAGGATGACGCAACGGCGCGCGCCCTCGCGTTTTTCCAGGAAGGGATGAGTGACCTCCCTGGTTTCCGAGGCGACTTCCGCCAGGACCCTGTTCATGAGGCGGGCATAGGGGCGGCCGGCCAGGGCGGCCTGCTGGGCTTTGCGCATCTTGGACGCCGCCACCATTTGCATGGCTTTGGTGATTTGGGCGGTGTTCTTGACCGACTTGATCCGCCGCCGAATGTCGCGCGTGCTGGGCATGGGCTGCTATCGGTAAGTCTGTTTGAATTCGACGACCGCGGCCTTGAGTTCGGCGATGAGGCCATCGCTCAAGGCTTTTTCACGGCGGATTTTTTCCATCAAGGCCGGCTTGCGGCTGACGAGAAAATCGGTGAGCTTGGCCTGAAAATCCTTGATCTTGTCCACGGCCACGTCGTCCATGAGGGCGTTTTGCACCGTCCACAAGGTGGCGGCCTGGACTTCGACGGCGATGGGGTTGTATTGCTGTTGTTTGAAAACTTCGACGATGCGCTTGCCGCGTTCCAATTGGGCCTGGGTCTTGGCGTCGAGGTCCGAGCCGAACTGGGCGAAGGCGGCCAGTTCGCGGAATTGGGCCAGGTCGAGCTTGATGCGGCCGGCGACCTGTTTCATGGCCTTGACCTGGGCGGCGGAACCGACGCGGGAAACGGAGAGGCCGACGGAAATGGCGGGGCGGATGCCTTGATAGAACAAATCGGTTTCCAAATAAATCTGGCCGTCGGTGATGGAGATGACGTTGGTGGGGATGTAGGCGGAGACGTCGCCGGCCTGGGTTTCGATGATGGGCAGGGCGGTGAGCGAGCCGTTGCCGTATTTCTCGCCGACGCGGGCGGAGCGTTCGAGCAAACGGCTGTGCAAATAGAAGACGTCGCCGGGATAGGCTTCGCGGCCGGAGGGGCGCTTGAGCACGAGGGAAACCTGGCGGTAGGCCACGGCGTGCTTGGAGAGATCGTCAAAAATGATGAGCGCGTCCATGCCGTTGTCCATGAACCATTCGCCCATGGCTGCGCCGGCAAAGGGGGCCAGATATTGGTTGGTGGCGGAATCGGAGGCGCAGGCGCTGATAATGATGCTGTAAGGCATGGCGCCGGCTTCTTCGAGGACGGCGATGACGCGGGCGACATTGGATTGTTTCTGGCCGACCGCGACGTAGATGCAATAAAGGGGGCGATAGGCTTTGTCGCCGGCCTCCAGGGCGGCCTTGTTCAAGCGGGCCTGGCTGATGATGGTGTCAATGCCAATGGTGGTCTTGCCGGTGGAGCGGTCGCCGATGATCAATTCCCGCTGGCCGCGCCCGATGGGAATCATGGCGTCAATGGCCATGATGCCCGTCTGCACCGGCTGGCTGACGGGCCGGCGGCGGATGATGCCGGGGGCGATTTTTTCCACCGGATAATTGGTCTCCGCCGCGATGGGGCCCTTGCCGTCAATGGGCCGGCCCAGGGAATCCACCACGCGGCCGAGCAGGGCTTTGCCGACGGGAACCTGGAGGAGCTTGCCGGTGGTGCGGACCTCCTGGCCTTCCTTGATGGCGGTGTAGTCGCCCAGGATAATGGCGCCGACTTCCGTTTCTTCCAGGTTCAAGGCCAGGCCCACGATGCCGTTGCCGAAGTCCAGCATTTCGTTGAGCATGGCGTCGGAGAGGCCCTCGACCTTGGCGACGCCGTCGCCGATTTCGCGGACGGCGCCGACGTTTTGTTTGGTGACGCCGGTTTTGAGGCCCGAGATTTGGGCTTCGATTTCTTGCAACAATGTACTCATAAAAATGGGCTAAAAACTTTCCCGCAACGCCGCCAGCCGCGCCCGGACACTGCCATCATAAACATCGCCGCCGACTTGAATGCGGACGCCGCCGAGCAGGGCCGGGTTGCCGGAAAAAACAAAATCCAACCCGGGGCCGTAGGCCCGCGCCAAATCGGCGCGCAACTGCGCCTGAAAGGCCGGCGGCAAGGCGGCGGCGCTTTCGATTTTGGCGGTGTGCCGCGCCACGTCCAGTTTGACCAGGCGCTGGAACTGGGAGAGGACGGCCAGGAAACCGCGCGGCTTGCGCTCCGCCAGCAACGCGACCGCCTGGCGCACGCGGTTTTCATCGAGCAAGCCGTTGGCCTGGCAGCTTTGGAACAATTGCCGGGCTTGGTGGCGGGCTTGTTTGGAGATCTTCATGCGGCCCTGTCAAGCATCAGGCGGCCAACTGGCGCCGGGTTTCCTCCGCCAGGCGTTGTTGATCCTCGGCGGTCAGGATCTTGCCGGTGACGGCGGCGGTGGTGCGCACGACCAGGGTGAGGACTTCCTGCTTCAACTCGGCCAACATGCGGCCGTGTTCCATGGCGGTGGCTTCGCGGGCCTTGGCAATGATTTGCTCGGCCTGGGCGACGGCCTTTTGCGTTTCCTGTTCGTGGACGCGGGCGGCGGCGGCGCGGGCTTCTTCGATCATTTTGGTCGCCTGAACATTGGCCTTGTCCAGCACCTCGTTGTGCATGGCCTGGGTGCGGGCCAGTTCCTGCTTGGTTTTTTCGGCGTTGTCCAGGCCCTCGGCGATCAACTGGCGGCGCTCGGCGAGGACTTGGAGAATGGGTTTGTAGGCGAACCTGGCCAGGAGAAAAGCGACAATGGAGAAGCTGATGACTTGGGCAAAAAAATGCGGCAAATCCCAGGCGAACTTTTCCGCGGTCTGTCTGCCGGTCTGGGCCAGATCGCTGCCGATGCCGGCCAATAAAATCAAATGATTCATAAAAGGATTGGAAAAAGGCAGGCGCGCCCGCACCCAGGCGGCGCGCCTGCCCCAGGGTTACTTCATGAGGATGGCGTAGAAGACGATGGCCTCGGCCAAAGCCATGCCCAGAATGGCGATGGCAATGATCTTGCCGAACGCGCCGGGATTGCGCCCGACCGCCTCGGAAGCTTTCATGCCCACCAATCCGACGCCAATGGCCGAACCCAAGCCGGCCAGGCCGACCTGAATGCTGCCCGTCAGCCCTCCCGCCTTGGGAAGGGCGTCCGCCGCGTCCGCCGCCGCCAACAAACCGGCGTGAAGACTGCCACTGAACTGTGCCAACATAGGCGTTACCATAGTGCTGCCTTTCTTTACTTTGTTTTCTCCGGCGTCTCCCGCGATGGAACACGGTCCAGGCGCCGAAATTCAAAACTTGTTAAACTTGGTGGTGCGCCTGCTGCGGCGCCTCCTCGTGGGTGCAGATCACCCCGGTAAAAACCGCGGTCAAGAGCATGAAGACCAGCGCTTGCACCACGCCGACGAGGAGTTCCATGAAATAAAATGGCACCGGCAGCAAGGCGCTGAAAACCGCCCTGGCCCAGGCGGGATGCTGCACCGTGCGCGACATGGCATCGAGCAGGCTTTCGCCCGCGAAAATGTTGCCGTAAAGACGCAGGCTCAAGGAAATCGGGCGGAAGGCAATGGAAAGCAATTCGATGAAACCCACCAGGAAGAACACCACCACCATCAGGTATTTGAGAATGCCGGAAAGGTCCCCCTTCGGGCCGAAGATATGCTTGACAAATCCCCAGGGGCCGTTGGCTTGCAAGGCCCATACCAGCCAGAGCGCCATGAAAATCAGGGCCATGGCGGAAGTCATGTTCAAGTCGGCGTTGCCGCCGCGCAGCCACGGGCGCGTCACTTCCACCCCTTCCGGCCCGGACACGCCCCACCCTATCGTGCCCACACCGGGAATCAGCCCAAACCAGTTGGTGAAAAAAATGAAGATAAAAATCGTGGCAAAAAACCAAAATGTTTTCTTCACCAGGTCAGGACCGACCACGCCTTCGAGAAAGCCATAAAGGCTTTCCACCATCCATTCCCAGAAATTCTGCGCGCCCTCGGGGACCCGTTTCATGTGGCGCGTGGCAAAGCGGGCGAACAGGATCACCCCCAGCGCCACAATCCAGGTCACCAGCATCGAATTCGTCACCGGAAAGGCGCCGATGTGAAAGATCTCATTGGCGCCCGCGGACAATCCTTCCGGTTTGGCCTCCTGCGCGGCGACGGCGGCGGAGTCCGCGGCGCTGGCCGCCGCTTGTTCCGCGGCCCGCCCCGGCAGCAGCACCACCGACAATATGACTGCAAATAAGACTGATCTCATCAAGAAAGAGTTCAGGAAAATGCCTCATCGTGAAATTTTTCACAAGCGTTTTTTTAGCCTTTTTAAGAGGCCAATCTCCGGGAAAGGCGGATGGATTCATTATTGGAGTGATGGAGTGGTGGAAGAAATGCAGAATGCAGAATGCAGAATGCAAAATGGGAGGAATCCTCGAATTGGTGCGAATGGGCGCGAATGGCACGGGAAAAGTTGTTGGGTGCGTGGCAAGGCCCCCCCCAGGGCCAGGAAGTGAAAACAGGTGAAACCAGGTGAAATGAGGTGAAAACAAGTGAAACGAGGTGAAGATTTCTGGTGACGCCTCCTTTTCGCCCAGCTTCCACCTTCGCCGGGCCTTCCTCCTTCGCCGGGCCTTCCGCCGTCGCCAAGCCTATGGCGGACGAGACGGAGGACAGGAGGACGGCGGGGAGGCTGACCGGGACGCCCCCGGAGGCCGGCCCGACCGCCGGCATCGGACACCACGCCTGCATGCGCCTTGCCCTCATCACTCAGGAGAGATTAGCATATAAACCAGAATGGTCAACGGAAAAATGCGAAAAAGCGCGGATTTTTGCAAATTCCCAAGCATGAGACACTTATGTGGGGGAAATGCTAAAGGCTAAATGATAAATGGAATGAGCGGGAAGGGTGGCGGGTGCGTTGGGGCAGCAATCCTCCGCCAAAGCTAGGGCGCGACCTGCCACAAGAGTCTGAGTGGCGCACTGCGCGAGAGGAGCCGTCTTCGGGCGGGCCTGCCTTTCCTAAAAGTAAATGATCCCCGCCCAAAGGGCGGGGCTTTGGGCTGTGGCCTCCATAGGAGGCCTATGTTGCTCCAACACGCTGCGTGCGCCTTCCGAAATTCGAATGTCGCCACGCCTTTCGACATTTCCAGAATCCTGCCCCCGGTCAAGAATCGGCGGACGACCATTGCCCTGAGCCGACACCATTATCTTGATGATTCGTTCCAGCATAGCTCCGTTTCTAACCCCGTTCAGAGAACGGGGCTTCCCTGTTCAGGAGGTGAAACCCCTCACCCTAACCCTCTCCCCACTTCGTGGGGCGAGGGAATCGGCTAATTGCATGGTGTCAAGAGGCGCCGGCATCGGCCGGGCGTGAGACAAAACTCTTCGAGCCGTTTGCATCTGCCGGGATGAGCATGAAGTTGGTGTGTATGTTCCCAGACAAAACGGCGGATGGGAGGGGGAAAGCGGCGCTGGCGCGCGCGCACTCCAAGACCTGCCGGCATGTTGGTCGCGCACCCTGAACGCGAAGCGTCGTGGAGTGCGGACCGCCAGTTCTGCTTTGGCCACCAAAGAGGCCTTGCCGTCCAATTGGAAGAATTTTGTCTCACACGCTCAGGGGCTGATGCGAATGGTTCGGGTTTGCCTGTTTTGGGGTTTCGGTGTTCAGTAGTCGGACTTTTATGGCTGTAATCAAACCGTTTGCCGCCCTGCGGCCTCAACCGGAGTTGGCGGATAGAATTTGCGAGTTGCCTTACGATGTCATGTCGTCGGAGGAGGCGCGGGCGACGGCGGCGGGGAATCCGCTGAGCTTTCTGCATGTGAGCAAGCCGGAAATTGATCTGGCCCCCGAGGTGGATGTCCACGACGCGCCGGTGTATGCCAAGGGCCGGGAAAATTTTGACCGGCTCCTCGGGCAGGGCGCGCTGCGGCAGGAGGCCCGACCCTGCTTTTATCTTTACCGTCAGATCATGGGCCAACATGCGCAGACGGGCCTGGTCGCCGCCGCCAGTTGCGAGGATTATGTGCGCGGGGTGATCAAAAAACATGAACTGACGCGCCCGGACAAGGAGGATGACCGCGTGCGGCACATCGAAACGCTGGGCGCGCAAACCGGCCCGGTTTTCCTGGTGTATCGCGCGGTGAAGGCCATGGACGAAATGGCGGCGGAACAAATGACGGAACCGCCGGACACCGATTTCACGGCGCGCGACGGCGTCCGGCATACGTCGTGGACGTTGCGGGACGGGGCACACATTGGGCTGGCGCGGCGGACGTTCGCGAAGATTCCGTTTCTTTACATCGCCGACGGGCATCATCGCAGCGCGGCGGCGGCGCGGGTGTTTCAGGCGCGGCGGGGCACGGGGGAGAGCGGTTTTTTTCTGAGCGTGATTTTTCCGGACAATCAATTGCGCATTCTGCCTTACAATCGGGTGTTGAAGGATTTAAACGGCCTGAGCGCGGCGGAGTTGCTGAAAAAACTGGAGGCGGTTTTTGTGGTTTCAGACGGCGGCCCGGCCCGGCCGGAGGGCAAGCATGAACTGGCGTTGTTCCTCGAAAGCAGCTGGCGGACGCTGCGCTTCCGCGCGGAACTTTGCACGGGGAAAGACCCGGTGGAGGGACTGGACGTGACGTTGCTACAGCAGCACGTGCTGGGGCCGATTTTTGGTGTTGACGATCCGCGGACCAGCCGGCGCGTCAATTTTGTCGGCGGCATCCGGGGGACGGACGAGTTGGAAAAGCTGGTCAGGAATCATGATTACGCCTGCGCGTTTTCGCTGTTCCCGACCGGCGTGGGGGATTTGATGAGCATAGCGGATGCGGGGGGCCTGATGCCGCCGAAAAGCACCTGGTTTGAACCGAAATTGCGC
>Ga0187848_10001417_pt1 | contig 20420 bp, 11 predicted proteins | sample June2016WEW_4_40_FD_132424 | JGI IMG/M metagenome (GOLD analysis project Ga0187848, IMG submission 132424) | Peatland microbial communities from SPRUCE experiment site at the Marcell Experimental Forest, Minnesota, USA - June2016WEW_4_40 | ecosystem: Environmental > Terrestrial > Soil >... | reverse complement strand
TCGCAGTTTGCTCCAGCTCGTTGGGTGTTTTAGGCGTGTTCTACCTTGCGGGGAAGGTGCGTCGTGCCTTCCCCGCAGTTCTTGGAACAACATACCTCCGTCTTGTTCTACAGATCATGGATGACCCTTGTTAGCTTTCGCAAAGTACGCGGCCTGATGGTGTTCCTTCCGTTCTTAAAGCTGATGATTGCGCACTTGGCAACTCCCGACTGGCGAGAGAGACGCTTGGGCAGATCCCGGAACCATGGTCTCGTCAATAGGCGCTTCGGGAGCCACGTAGCCGAGGGCGGGATTGATTTCCTGACCGACGTAGGTGAACGCCGAACCCGCGCTGGGGTACGCTCGCGCCATGCGGCCGTAGCTGATGGCGGTAACAACATCGCCACCATGGCGATCAGGATCGTGGTCACGACGTGGCCGCGGCCGCGGTCGCTTAAGACCCCAAACACGGACATAGGCGCGACCGGTTGAATCACGATGATCCCATAAAGAATGAGGTCCCAAAGTGTCAGGGATCGTTTCAGACGCGGCGTTGCCGCCAGTGTACTTGCAGTCGAACTCATTCATTCCCCTTAAGGTGGGACTAGTCCAGCACGAACGATGAGCGTGAATTACTAACCTCTACCCGAACTTAGGGGATGACCCTGATCCGAGCAATATTGGAATAAGCGGACTCTCCATCGCCGTTGATTGCCCGCACGCGATAAGAAACCGGTTGCCCTTTCTTCACGTGGGAATCGGCATAGTCCGTGGCGGAGGCGGCCAGTTGTCCAATCCGCTGCCATGAGCCACGGCCGGTTACTGGATCTTCACGACGCTCGACGACGATATGTTGCGGGTCGCCGCCGTGTACTTGCCAGGAAAGACGTACCGCATTGTCCGTCAAAACAGCGTTCAAGGAGCTTGGGGTTTCCGGAAGAACCGGCCAATCGAAGTAGCTCTCGTCGGTGACTGCCATGATGCTGTCCTTGACCGGCAGCGCTTCCAACGTGTCGGTGGTGCCCGGTTTCCACGAAACCGGTTTAATCTCGCCGGAAACAACATCGACCAGAACCGGATGCGTAATCCCCGTGTTTTTCAGTGAGAGCGTGGCATAAAGCGGCGGAAACGCATTTCCCGGAAGACTATGAGCCGCCAGCCAGTACGCGACGATCGCCTTTCCGCTGTCCGATCGGAACCCGTACCCCAGGAAGGGAAATCCGGCTTGGCGCCGCAGGGCAGGCAGGTCCGGACCGCCGACTTCGATCAACGGATCAAACTTCGTATCCGAGAATAGCGCGTTCGTGTTTTGCAATGCGTAAAAGACCGGCCGAGGCGTGAAGTCAGTATCGTGATTGGTGATCCCGTGAATGATGCCAAAATCGTCGTACTCGTTGCCGTCTGTCCCCGCGGCCAGCAGCCAGACAAACGTCTTCACTCCTGATGCCAGGTTATAGACGAAACCCCGAGGAACATACTTTGCCTGCACCGATTCATCCGAACCCACCCACGAAGGAATCGAATTGAATTCGTCATCGAAGAATGGGATGTCTGGTTTGACGCCGGGATACTGCTTGACTAAATCCCGCAGCGCACGCGGAGATTCCGCCTGGTAGGCGCCGTAATCCATGGTTTCCGGATTCATGTTCTGACCATAGCCTGGGTAGGTGTGATAGGCATACACATCGATTCCCGAGGCACACTGGCAGGTATCGAACGCCCGCTGGGTGAAGTCCCGGGTGGGGTCCGCCTGACCGCCGTAGATCACCTTAGCTTGCGGATCGGTTCGGTGTACGGTATCGATAAAAGGACCCAGGAGTCTTCCAAACTGCTCAGGATTGCCCCAAGGATTCCAATACCCGATGTCCTGTTCATTCCACAAAGCCCAGTAGTGGATACGATCATGAAAATGATTCACCATCCACGCCGTGTATCGATTGAAGGCAGCGATCTGCTCGGGCGTAGTCGGTGGCCAGAACACCGAATACAGACTTCGGTCATCATTATGAAATGATCCGAGCTCGGGGATACTCACATCCGGACGCTTGCCGCTTGGCGACGTGTACATCACGTTGCCATAAATCAATTGCACCTGGATATCGATCCCGTTGTCTACCAGCGAATCCACAAAGTCCTCGAGCTCCGGTGAGCTCGAGAATACGCCACGCTTCTGCTCGATCCAGTCCCAGCTGGTGCGGTCCGAGCTGTTTTCATATTGTCCGATGCGGGCCCACTTGAAACCGGCATCGAACATGCGCGTCCACCACCAGCGGTTCCAGGGGAGATAGGGATCGCGCGGCATGTCAGAGTTGATGCCGAACCCGTTGTGGATTTGTGACGACCGTTTGGGAGGAACGTGGTCAGGAACCGGGCGCGAGGTTTGAGCCCGCGAGTTCAGTGGAATTAGAAGCAGAAAGACAAGCGAAGCGAAAACAGCAACCCGACGACTCCATGACTGTGCCAAGCATCTCTTCATTGTTTCCTCCCGTTTCTCGCAACCCTGGCAGGTTCGCTGGTTAACAAATCCCGGCACTGCCGACTTTCTAGCCGGGAACCTCTACCCACCGTCGTTCCCTTGCGCTCACAGCGATGAACTCGCACAGCTTGACCTCATGATGGCCGGTTTCGAAAGTGGGGAAAGACCGCGGCGCCTTGAAATCGCCGGCGGCGATATATCCATAGAAATCCCTAAAAAGCTGGACGAAGGTGTCGGGATATCCTTCCGCATGTCCTGCGGGATACGCCGCGTAACCACGAGCCTCGGGGCTCATGAGCGAGGGATCTTTGATCAGCCAGCGATTCGCTTCTTTACGGCTGCCGATCCACAGTGTGTTCGGTTGCTCTGCGTCCCACGCCAACGAACCTTCCGAGCCATCAATCTCAAACCACAGTCGGTTCTTCCGCCCTGCGCTCACCTGCGACACCGTCAGCACCCCGCGCAAGCCACCTTCAAAGTGCAACAAAATCGAACCATAGTCGTCGGTGGTGATCTGCACAGGTTCGGTAGACGCGCCCCCGGTCTGCTTGAAGGTCTCTATCGGTCCGGTCGGTCGCTGCCGCACCGGGATCACGGTGGCCAGATCGGCGCAGAGCTCGGTCAAGTTGCGGCCCGTGATCCAGCCGATCAGATCCAGCCAGTGCGTGCCAATGTCGGCAACCGCTCGCAGCGCACCTCCCAGCTCGGGCTCAAGCCGCCAGTTCCAGTCGTTTGGATAAAGCAGCCAATCTTGCAGATAAGAGCCACAGACAAGGCGTGGCTCGCCGATGGCGCCCTGCTGCACCAGAGCATGCGCCTCCTGGCACAGCGGATAGTAGCGCAGGTTGTAGTTCACGGCTCCTACCTGTGCGTGCTTCTGCGCCAGGCTTACCAGTACGGCCGTCTCGGCGGTATTCATCGCGAGCGGCTTCTCGCAGATCACATGCTTGCCAGCCTGCAGAGCCGATTTCGTCTGCGGGAAGTGGAGATGGTTTGGGGTGCATACGTGCACAACGTCTACTGACCTGTCTCCCGTCACTTCCTCCAGCGACGTATAGGCCCGAGTGATCCCGAGGGCGCGGCACGCCTCTTGCGTCCGGGTAACGGAATTTTCCAGCACGCCCTGGATGGAAATGCCGAGTCGCCGGAGCGCTTCGATGTGCGCTCTCCCCACAAAACCCGTGCCAATCACTGCTACTCGCAAATTCACTTAAGAGACCTCAACAGATTCAGACCAAGGCGCCGATGCTAAAAGGCATTTACGCCGTTCGTCAAAATTCGAATACAACATTCGTTCATTCGCAGGAAGCCGCCGTGCGCTCCACCAGCGGAACTACTGCCGAATCAATCCAGGCGTCGTTCTCTCCGCCCGGTACATCGGAAAACAGCCACCAGCGCTCGACATGTTCCACCACTTCTCCGGGTCTCAATTCGACCACAGGGCCAAGCGTCTCCAACTCGATGAAGTCGGGGTTGGTGAACACCTCAAAATTGCAGCCGAAATCGGGATACTGAACACCGCTGATGGCCGCCGCACGCTTCACAAAAAGTAAGCCCTGCCTGAAATAAGCTCCCCAGCCGGCCGAGTTGTAGATTCCCCCCATCTGTTCTTTGAAACGGCCTTGGGGATTGGCAAGATGTCGCAACTGGATATAGGCCGTGCCAAGCACCCAGCGAGGGTCGGCAAAATCCGTGAAAGACCAGATGCCGAAGACTCCTACCGGCAGATAGTGATCCTTATCCATCGCAATCCTGGGCGAGAGCGGCAGGATCGCGCGCCCACCCGCTCGCATCATCGTGGGCGACCAGGGCGCGAGTGTGGTCGAGTGTGCGTCGTCATTCCTTATGCGTTGTGTGATCCGAACCTGCGAGCCCGTGGCCGCCAGCTCGATCTCAAGCTCCTTCTGCAGGTTGGTGCCCGGAGGCAACTCCTCTGGCTGCGCCGTGAAACGGGCGGCGTTGCCGTGCTGAGAGACCGCGACCGGAGTGTTGTCGGGATAATACGTTCTGTCTACTTCCGGGGAAACCCACAAGCGGTGGCCCCCATAAAGGCGGAACTCGGAACCGCCAGTCTTCCCCGCATCTTCCTCGACTTCATGGAGCAGGTTCTCCCCGTTGCGGAAGCCATAGAAGATAATCCGTGGACCGACATCGGCGGTTACGACCAACTCGACAACGCCGTTGGACAACTTGTACGCATTGTTCCAGCCGCGATATGAGAATCGTTCGAGCATGGTCGGGAAATGTGCCTCAGGCAAGTTCCTTCGCGTTCTTCTGAATCTTGCCCAGAGCAGCCGCGATTTCCTGCATGTCTTCTTCATCTCCCAGCAACGCGGGCTGCGGAATCCAAACGGTTTCCCAGGCCGCTTTGTGGGTCACCGGGAATTTTTTCCCCAGGAACGCATGCTTCTCTTTGGCCTGCTTTCCGCTGAGGCGTTTCCGGTACTGGCCGTTGCGGAACATGTGCAACTTGTGAAGCGGCGGGTAGCTTGCCTGGTTGGGAATGCCCTCCGCGTTCATCGCTTCGATGAAACGCTCGGTGGAGAGGCCCGCGAATTCTTTCTTATTCATGTGGAAAATGTAGGCATACTGCCCGTTACGCGTGCACCGTTCGTCCAGCTTTTGCGGCGTAATACCGGGGATTTCGCGCAACAGGCGGTCCAGCAGCCGTGAGTTTTGATGGCGCCGCTTGGTCTGCTCGTCGAGACGGCTCAACTGCACGTTCAGAATGGCGCCCTGCCATTCGCTTAGCCGGTAGTTCGATCCATAAATGAAGTGGCTATAGAACCACTCGCCAGGCATGCGCCCACAGTCGTGCACGGAGCGGGCCTGCACCTCGAATTTGTCATCATTGGAAATGATGATCCCGCCTTCGCCGGCGGTGATCAGCTTGCTGGATTGAAAACTGAAGGTGCCGGCGACGCCAAAGGTCCCGACACGCTGGCCGCGCCATTCACTGGCGTGCGCATGCGCCGAGTCTTCGATCAACTTCAATCGCTTGCGCTTGGCAATTTGTTGCAGACGATCGAGGTCCGCGGGATGCCCGCCCATGTGCACCGCGATGATCGCCTTCGTTCTTGGAGTGATCGCAGCTTCCACCAAGTCGGGATTGATGCAATAGGTCTCCGGGTCCACATCCACCAGCACCGGAAGCGCGTTCACAAACAAAACGGCACTGGCGGTAGCGACGAAAGTAAAGTCCGGCACAATCACCTCGTCACCGGCGGTGATGCCAAGGCCTGCCATGGTGACTTCCAGAGCGGCGGTTCCGTTGGTCACCGCGATCCCGTGGCGAGCTCCGTGAAACTTGGCAAAGGCGCGTTCGAACTCCAGCGTCTTGGTTCCGGGCGTGCGCCACCAGACTCGGCTCTCCAAAACTTCTTGCAGAACCCGCTCTTCCTTCTTGTCGTAGTACGGCCAGACGGGAAACGGCTTGCCTTTTGCTTTCTTTCCCCCGAGCAATGCTAGTGCAGACATGTATTGATCTCCTCGCTACGGTTCGACTTCGCAGATAAAACGTTTCATTAAGAACAGGGTTGGAATTAGAACAAGAATTTCAAAGCCACCTGCATAATGCGTGGATCTCGCGCGGACGTGACATAACCGAATCCGCCTTGACCGGTATTGTTGAAGTTCCCCGATGGATTGTTAAACTGCGCGTGGTTGAAGACGTTAAACGTTTCTGCCCGGAACTGCACTTCCTTGGTCTCTGAGATTTTCGTATCTTTCAGCAACGCAAGATTAGAGTTATTCAAGCCAGGACCGACGAAGAACCGGCGCATCGCATTACCGATTTGCCCCAAAGGTTCCTGAACGAAATAGTTTGGGTTGAAGTATGGGTTACCGTGACGCGGATTGCGATCCACGTACAACTTGCTGCCATTGTCGGCATAGCTTGGTACATCGACAGGGGCTAAGAATGTTCCGCTCAGCGAATTGTCGTCCGTTTCTGATAACTGAATCGGCTCCCCACTGGCGAACGTCGTGATCCCCGACAGTGCCCAGCCGCTTGTGAGCCTCTTCGCCAGCATTCCATTTCCAGACCACTTGTCAAACGGCAGTTGGATCGTATAGCTCGCCACGAAATTCTGCGGCACATCGAAAATAGATAAACCTCGGCTCAAACGTGGATTGTAGGGATTCGTGGCGTCCAACGTCCCCGATCCGTTATCCATCGACTTCGACCAGGTGTAGGCAATGACAAAGTTTTCGTATTTATCTCTATGTTGCAGGCTGGCCTGGAAGGAGTTGTAGCTGGAATTCGCCATCGACTTCATATACGCATTACTGCCGAAGTTTGGACCAAACGGGGCTCGTACGCCGTTGATGACCTGCCCGTTCGCAAGCATATAAACGCCATTTTCCCCGAACGGACCACAAGTGGGCGAGCCCAATTGCAGATTTGCGGGGTTGCTCAACTCAAGGCAGAGAGCTTGCTCACCCGGATTCGATTCCACGAAGGTAAGCAGCTTTCGTCCCACCGTTCCGACATAACTAAGAGTCATTACAGTCGCACTGCTAAACTGGCGCTGCAGCGATAATTCATACTCCTGGGAATACGGCAGAGTATTTTTGGGGTAGAAGTAATTTCCTCCGGCGATCGGTTCCACCAGATTCCAGGGAAAGCTTGTATCCGGATTCTTGGCCGAAACGTTGGCCGGCGGGAACGAAAAGGGAAAATCGCTCGGCACCAGATTATTGGGCGGGGCCGCTGTCCGGTTGATGAAGGGAGAATTCAGCAACGGAAGTGAGGAGCTTTGATAGTAGAAGCCGTAGGGCGCATCTCCAATTTCCTGCTCCGTATCGGCCTGCTGAACGGATTGATAGAACAGACCATACCCCGCACGAATACTCGTGTTCCCCGGTCCGCCTAGGATCTTCGCCAGTACGCCCTCAGTGGTCCGGGGAGAATATGCCAATCCAAATCTGGGCGCGAAGTTCTTGTACCTGGTGGGGGCGAGTGTGCGAGGAACGCCTGGATCACCTGGAAGCACGAGTCCCGCTGGGGCGGTCGGGAAAACCTGGGACTGCTCGCCCGCGACGAGCGTTTCTATGAAATTTCGCGTGTCATACCAAGGCGTGCTGGCCTCCCAACGCAGTCCATAATTCAGGATGAGACTTGGCCGTGCCCGCCAGCTGTCCTGCGCATACACGCCGTAATATTTGCTCCGGGTGTGCTCAATGTCGGGACTTCCCTGAATGAAGGAACTGGGAGCGCCAATGAGAAAATCCGCGAAATCAATGCCAGTCTCTGCGCCCGTAAAGACGAACTGTCCGTTCTCTGCCGTGAAGCCATTCAGGTTAATTTGATCGTAATGAACGTCGGCGCCAAACTGGAAGGTGTGAGTTCCAATAATCCTCGTGAGGTTGTCGATGATCTGGAAAGTATTGTTGGACTGGTTAAACGTCGTGGAGGGGACGCCAAAACTGTAATTGTTAAACGAAACGTTCGGCACTCCTGCCAGGGCAGCGGAGACATTGCCCAACCCACCTGTACTATTCCATGGGGTATTGAACCCCAACGAGGACAGGGACACTCCCAGACCCCCTTGCGGATTTCCAATGAAGTTGACATTGCGCAAATAAACCCCGCGAACATCATTAACGGTGGAATTGCTCACCGTTGTGGTCAGACCCAGGTTAATCATCTGGGCTGTTCCATGAGTGACCGCAGTGAACCCGGGAACGTTGACCGACGCATAAGGATTGGCAACGTTGTACTTGTCGGCGAAGTAGTAAGCGAACAGCGCGTGCTTGCCGAGACTCGCGTCGATTCGAATTCCGCCTTTGTTATCCGTTAGACTTTCATTGAAGGCCGAGGTGGAAAAATTGGGGCCGCCTCCAGTGGGAGACGGAATGTATTGCAGCATGTTGACGGCTACGGGATCCCAGGCGGTCGTCGGGATAACGGCGTTGGGGAAGACGCACTGGCTTTGGTTCGCGCAGCCCGCAAAGTAATAGGGTTCGCCGTTGAAGATTGTATTGCCTAAATTCATCCTTTGGTTGAGGACGGATGCAAAGGAGGAGCCACCCACACTCCCTGTTAGTAATGCCTCCACATCTGACAAATTGCCGGAGCGGTCCGGTACGGACGGCACGGGATAGTTCTGTGGGGCCCCTATGATCTGCCTCGTTCCCTGATAATCGGCGAAGAAAAAGAGCTTGTTCTTCTCGATCGGGCCGCCGAAGATTCCCCCAAACTGGTTCTGCTTGAAGTCGCCGCGGCCGGTGAAGTAATTCGCAGCGTCCAAATCCGTGTTGCGCAGAAACTCGAACAGGTCACCGTGAAACTGGTTGCTGCCGGATTTTGTGACTACGTTAATTTGTCCGCCGCTGTAATTCCCGTATTCAGCATTGAAGTTGTTGGTGATAATTCGAAACTCCGCAATCGAGTCCAGGCTTGGAACTATCGCCGCTCCGTTGTGTACCCCTTCTTCAGCATCGGCCCCGTTCACCATGAACCCGTTGGCCTCGGGTCGACCACCATTGATGGATTGAGTCCCGTTATTCAGGCTGCCAGAGATCGGAGCCTGCACCAGACCAGCGGCCGTGTCATTGCCCGTGTATGGCGAGACACCAGGCTGAAGCGCCAGCAGGTCGATATAGGAACGGCCATTAAGCGGCACAGAGGTAATCGTGGAACTTTCAATCACGTCGCCCATCTGAGTGCTTTGCGTTTCCACCTGCAGTGTATCGCTTTGAACGGTAATGGTATTTGTTACCTGGCCAACTTCCAGCTTGATGTCAATCAGGATTGCAGAATTGGCGTTGATCCGGACTCCGCTCTCGAGAAAGTTCCTGAATCCAGCCTGATTAACGGTAACGTTGTAAAAATCAACGTTGAGAGCAGGAAAGCTATAAAACCCTTTTGCGTCCGTGACGGTCCTGCTCTGCACGTTCGTCGACGTGCTGGTGACGGTGACGGTGACGCCCGGCATCACGGCCCCGCTGGGATCTGTAACCGTTCCCGAGATCGAACCTGTAATGCCTGCCCAGGCAACGGCTGCGCTCAATAGAACCGCGGCAGCTACGCCGAAATTCAAAACGGACTTCCTATGTCTAGTCACGGTGGAAGCTCCCTGCTCCTGCAAAGATGCCCAGCCGCAGCTGGTTAGTTCCCTTGACTCGGTGACCACGTTGGCTTGCGCGCGCCAGCATCCGGAATCAGTAAATCAGTCCGGTGAATAAACCATTCCGGCGATCCCAAGACTTGGCTCGCGAGTTTCCTTTACCGATTTAATAAAACGATGTAATATCATTGATCGACGGCCAATGTCAAGGGGAATTGCTGCGAGTATAACGAGGGGGTGGCTCTGGTGCCGCCGGAATTGGCGCGGGAGACAGCACGGAAACCCACCATCGGAGGGATATTGCGGTGACTGAATCAACAGCGAAAACAAATGCTATGGTCACCATTCGAGACGTAGCCAGGGAATGCGGGCTTTCGGCAACCACCGTTTCTATGGTGTTGAATCACGCTCCTTTGGCTAGTTATATTCCGGAATCAACCAAGAAGCGCATCATCCACGTTGCGGAAGGACTGGGCTACGAACCCAATCCGTTCGCCCAAGCCCTGCGGAGTCATCGCAGCCATACCATCGGCGTGATGGTGCCGGACATTGCAGATCCGTACTGCGCCCAGATTCTGCGCGGGATCGAAAACAGCTTTTCGCGGTCGAGCTTTCTCCCGTTCTTGGTGGATATCCAAAACAACCGCTCGCTCTTCAAGAAATACCTCAATGTTCTGCTGGCTCGGCGTGTCGAAGGCCTGATCATTCTTGCCAATTCACTCTCTTTTGAGACGGAGCTTCTTAGCGCCCTGGAAAGCCGAAAAATCCCTTCCGTCATTCTGGGCCGGGAGCCTGAGAGCAACGCCCTGAGCTGGGTCGCCACGGACAACGAAGCCGGCACTCAGCAGGCGCTCGAGCACCTCTATCGGCTAGGCCACCGTAAGATCGCCTTTATCCGAGGACCTAAGATGATTGTCGACAGCCAGCATCAATGGGCTGGAATTTGCTCTTTCGCTGCCGCAGCAGGTGTGGAACTGGATCCCAGGCTAGTTGTGACTTTGAGCGATCCGTTCTCGAGCTATGAAGCGGGATACGAACGTACCAAAGAGTTGCTCGCCCTCAAACTTCCCTTCACGGCTCTGGTGGCTTTCGATGATATGACCGCCTTCGGCGCTATCCGAGCGCTCATCAGCGCAGGCCTGAAGGTGCCCCAAGACTGTTCGGTAATAGGATTCGACGATATTCCCGCCGCTGCCTTCTACAATCCCGCCCTGACCAGCGTCCGGGAACACATGGAAAGCCTGGCTTCGATGGGAGCGGAGATTCTGATGGAGGCCATTCGTGCCCATCGCAAGAACACGACGGTCGGCCCTGTTCACCGTAAGGTCAAGCCGGAATTGATTGTCAGGGAGTCAACCGCAGCGCCCGGTGATTTCCCGAGCATTCCGTAAGGGCGGCTCCCATTTGGACAAGAGGATTTAATTCAGGCCATTGCAGCAGCCAATCCGGACGCGATCGTCACTTTGACCCCGGGCGATGGTGTTATCTTCGAAAAATCAATTACGTTGTGGGTACGTCCCAGGCGGAACCACGACCGCATCTCCGTCATGCACCAGGCCTTTTTCCTTCTGCCCGCGCAGGTAATCGACTCGAAGCGTGAGAATCTCGAAGGGATGAATGGGCACGGTCAGTTGATTGCCGGTGATCGTCAGCGGCGATCCCTGCGGCTGTTCGAGAAGGTTGGTTAGGATGGCACCCGTGGCTCCCTTAGGTACCGTGAACGTCACGCTGCTGGTCTTACCCGCCCACTCATACGCGTGAAAGATGAGACTGTCGCTGCCTTCCGCCTTCTTCATCGCCGTCAGCACAACATTCTCCGGTTGAACCGACGCGAAGGAGTGCCCCAGAGGGAGCGTACCGGCGTGCGTCGCAACCTGCATGGTTTGCAACTGATAGTTGTACTCATAGCCATGCCGCACGGTGAGAGCCTGTTTCCAGTCGCCCGCGTGTGGATAGAGGGCATAGGCGAAGTGATGGTGCCCGCGATCGGCTTCCGGATCCGGCCAAACCGGCGAACGCAGCAGCGTCAGGCGCAGCACGTTGCCCTGATCGTCGTATCCAAACTTGGACTCATTGATGAGGCTGAAGCCATGCTGCCCATCCCCAAGATCTGCCCAGCGTTGTGCGGGAACTTCGAACTGCGCCTGTTCCCAACTGTTATTCCGCGTGGTGGAACGTTCAATGCTGCCGAAAGGAATCTCATAGGTGGCATGGCTGCTGGTTGCGGCCAGCGGGAAGGCGGCCTTCAGCAGGACGTGGGTCTCATGCCAGTCGATGTCATTCACCACATCGACTTGATCGGCTCCGGCGTACAGCGTGATGTCCTGCGAGAACTTTGAGCTTTGCCAGGCGCGCGATACGCGAATGACCGCGCGTAACGGACCCTTTTCGATCAGTTCCACTGAATCTACGCTGTCGATCGGAGTCATGTGATCCAGCGTGCCCGGATCGATGTTCCACGCATCGTAATCCTTGGGAGTGTCTTTAAAGGTCTGCAGTTGATTGCCGCAGGCGTCGCTGGCCAGCGACTCGAAGTTGGAGCGCTTGTCGAAGAGGCTCGTGATGCAGCCTGTCTTCGGATTTACTGTGACCCGGAGGTTCGCATTCTCCATGGTCAGCCCACCGAGTTTTAGATCTGTGACTTTCAGATCGGTAACCGCCGGCTTCGCGCCGGGAACGACATGAAGGATTGTGTAGCCCATCGAAGGCACGTTCTTAGCGTTCACCAGCAGGCGATACGCGTTGGTTGCGTGGTCGCTGGCAAGAACCTCCGAGGGAAGGACGTGGCCCTGTGGATCGAGGACTGACAGCGGGCCTGCAGTCTCGGAAGGCATCTGAACCTCCAGCGTCGCCAGCCCGGAGCGCTGCCACGCCAGAGGATTGAAGACGAATACAGGAATCCCGCTACCCGCGAGCGTATTCACGTGAGCCGCAAGCATACTCAGAGCGTTGCTGGAGATCTCATTCGTCGCCCATCGCACCTGGTCATAGTCGCGCTGCGCATCTTTATAGATGATGCCGATGCCCGATCCCGCGCCCAGATCGTGAAAATCATTGAAGGTGATCTTCTTCCATGCCTCGGTCAATGCATCGGCGGGGTATGGCTTTCCATCCAGCCATGCCAGGGAGGCGTATTTCTCGGCATTCAATGCCCACATGGAACTCTGACGCATGTTGCGTTTGTGGTTGGCTTGCGTTGTCATTACGCCGCGATGGTATTCGAAATAGAGTTCGCTCTTCCACGTGGGAATGCTGATCCTGCCGGCGGCTGGCGCAGGCGGCGCTGTATAGCCCTTGGCAATCGAGAGATAGTCCCACTCCAGGGAGTTGCTATCCACCTTGCTGGCGACATCATGAAAGTAGGCGGAGGCCGTGCCGAAGCGCATCGGCGGGACGATTTTGTCTGGTTGCATCCAGCGCACACCCTCGTCCAAAATGGCGCGTGTGGGGCCACCACCGTGATCGCCCACTCCATAGAGGTCCATCATCTCGGTCAATCCCGGCGCCTGCTGGAGCGCAGTTGCGAGATCGTCCGCCAAACGACCAGGATTCAGATCAGTATGGACGTAGTCATGGGGAAAGTAAGTGAGGACCTTGCTGCCGTCTGGCGATTCCCACCAGAACAGCTTGAAAGGCAGCTGATTGGTGTCATTCCAAGCCATTTTCTGGGTGACAAAGTAATCCACTCCGGATTTTTTATAGATCTGTGGTAACTGCCAGTTATAACCGAACGAGTCTGGGTTCCAGCCAATGTGGACATCCACGCCGTACTCTTTCTGGAACCAGCGCTTTCCAATCAACAACGAACGCGCTGTGGATTCACCATCAGGAATGTTCAAGTCGGGCTCAACCCACATCCCGCCGACAATCTCCCAGCGGCCCTCTTTGATCCGCCGTTTGATCTCCGCATTCATCTGGGGATATTTTTCGGCGATCCATTCGTTGTACGCGGCGGCCGACTGCGTATAGGTATAGTCAGGATACTCGTTCATCAATTGCAGGGCGGTGCCGAATGTTCGCTTGACGACGTCGACAGTTTCGGTCCAGGGCCAGAGCCACGCAGCGTCGATGTGTGCGTTGCCCGTAAGGTGCAGGGTGGCTTGCCGGAGCGCGGGCCTCAGCGTTTCCAGTTGCTCCTGTGCGTGCCGCAGCGAGGCGTCAAAGGCTCGTTGGTCCCGCGCGTCGAGCGCCTTCAGATCCACCGCGCTAATGGCGTTTTCGAGCACGGCAGTGTCGGCAGAGACATTCCTGGATAGACTCGGAAGCAGGATGGCGGCGGTGAGAAACTCAATTCGCACGTCGTCCGGATTGGGCCGACTCTCAGAAAACTCGATTTTCTCCTCCGTACCTTGGAAGATTTTTTTGTCGACCGTGGGCAGTAGTTTGACCGCGACGAGGACTGTATCGCCGGGCATTGGATGATCGAAGAGAACGATGGGCTCAAGGTCGTCGCCCATAGCCACGCGACGGCCATTCAAGTAGAAGATCTCCGGCATGGGCCCGTTCGCGTCGGCGTGAAAGCTGAACCAGATTCTGGTGCCCGTGAGGTCGTATCCGTTCAGCGTGGGAGGCACGGTGATGGAGCGGCGATACCAGACTGCGTCTGTCCCGGCCTCGGCCTTGGCAAGGACGATTGGCCAACTCGAGTCATCCAGATCGAGGGCCTCACCATGTGCGAGATCGCCCATATGCGTCTTCCATCCGTCCGCAGGCAGGGCATCCAGGCTCGACAGCCGCTGGATTGCCGTCTGGGACTGGCCGGAAAGCGCGTTCGCAATGTGTGCCGCTTCCTCGGCGGACTGTGCCTGGGCCGGGACTGCTAAGGGAAAAAGAAAGGCAGAGATGGCCGCTGCAGAAAGGCCACATTTGGCAAAGCGCCGCCAGGCAAATACGCTCCATCGTCGTGTCATCACGAATCCCTTCTTGGCCGCGAAACGACCGGCGAGTATACACCCACTTTGCCGGTTTGCGACTTGCGGAATGATTTTCGTCTGGCGTCTCCTATAGAGTCTGTTATCAGGACGATCAGTTACAAGAATGCACCTCGCGAAGGGGCGAATCCCTCGGAACTAGGTTCCCGCGCTTTGTTCTGGCAATCTGGAAGTCACCGGAAGATGGCTCCAGCTACTTCTTCAGAGGTTTGATGGCAACTTCTTTGAAGAACACAGTGTCGATGTCGTCGTGGTTCTGCAGGTCGATGTAGCCGAGATTGGGACGCGGCCCGCGCTACGGCTCGAAATCAAACTTGCGTTCCGGCACCGGATCCCCGTCTTTGTAGTCCGTAACTGTCACACCGACAATCCGGGGTGATACGCTCGAGCTACACGAATCAAAAGAAGCCTTGAAAATCATGCTGACTTTTTCGACACCAAACTTGGCGAGTCAACGTCACTCCGCAAATCTTGAGAAAGTCAGATCCGCACCGACTAGGCAAAGGAGATCGTTCTATGCGCAGGCAAATACTAGGTTTGCTGTTTTCATGTCTCGTGTGTCTCAACCTCTCAGCCATTGCACAGGAAAAGGGCGGCCGGCCCGACCAGCGATGGTGGCAGCACGCGGTATTCTATGAGATCTATCCGCGCAGTTTTGCAGACAGCAACAATGATGGGCTTGGGGATATTAAGGGCATTACATCAAAACTTGACTACCTGCACTGGTTGGGCGTCGATGCGATCTGGCTCACGCCCATGTTTCCTTCGCCGCAAGTCGATTTCGGGTATGACGTGTCGGACTATGAAAACGTGGACCCACATTACGGCACGCTGGCCGACATGGACCAACTGATTGCAGAGGGCAAGAGGAGAGGTATTCGGGTCATTCTTGACTTTGTGGTCAATCACACCTCGGACCAGCATCCCTGGTTCATCGAGTCACGCTCCTCGAAGACAAACCCGAAGCGCGACTGGTACATCTGGCGTGACGGGAAAAGTGCGGGGCAGCCCCCCAACAACTGGACATCGTTGTTTGGAGGACCAGCGTGGCGGGTCGATCCAGCTACGAACCAGTGGTACTACCATTATTTTTACCCTGCACAGCCTGACCTCAACTGGCGGAATCCCGAAGTCGAAACTGCCATGTTCGATGTAGCTCGGTGGTGGTATCGGCGCGGCGTTGCCGGTTTCAGGCTGGATGCGGTCACTAATCTCTTCGAGGACCCGGAGTTAACGGATAATCCCTTGGTCGACCACCAAACCAATGCGTACGGCGATCCTGTGCAGCAGCCTATTCACAACCTCGAACTTCCAGAACTCCACGGGGTCTTGCAACAGCTTCGCAAAGTGTCAGATGAGTACGATGGCGTGCTCATTGGGGAGACTTGGACTGACACGGTGGATCAACTAAAGCGATATTACGGTGAGCACGGCAATGAGCTGCAACTGCCGATAGACTTCCTGTTTTTTGCAGTTGGTAAAATTTCGGCTCCGGATTTCCGCAAACAAATAGCGGTTGCCGAGTCCTTCGAGGGGCAGCCAGTTTACGTGTTTAGCAACCATGATGAGCCGCGCCAGTACACGAAGTATGGCGATGGTCGGCACAACGATCAGATCGCGAAGCTGCTGGCTTCGCTCTACCTAACCCTGCGTGGAACCCCGATCCTGTACTACGGCGAAGAGATCGGCATGGAGAACAACGATCCGAAGACCAAAGAGGATGTGCAAGATCCAATCGGGAAGCTGGGCTGGCCTAAAGACAAGGGTCGAGACGGAGAACGGACGCCGATGCAATGGAATGCCGAAGTGAACGCCGGCTTCAGCCAGGTAAAGCCATGGAATCCGGTGGACGCTCTATATAAGCAATACAACGTCGAAGTGGAGCGGAGAGATCCGAATTCAATTTTGAACTATTATCGGAATCTGCTTTCCTTGCGTCACACCAATCCAGCACTTCTTGACGGGAAGTACGTGGCGCTGAACGAAGATGATCCGAACGTGCTCGCTTACCTTCGCAGCTACGCGGGAAAACGCGTGCTGATTGTGCTGAACATGAGCGGATCGACGCAAGCTGTCAAGCTGGATCTTCTGTCAAAAGGCATCTCCGCGAAGTCCTCGAAGGTGTTGCTGGCTTCGTTTAAAACGCCCAAACGGGGCAATGTAAACAAAATTGACCTGGAACCGTTTGGTGCGTACATCGCGGAGCTGGAGTAAGGAGGTGCGACGACCGAAAGCGCCAAACATCTAGGGCACGGCCTATATCGCCTTTGCCGCTACTGCAGCCTCGCGTACTCCGCCTTGGTTTCCTTTAGGATAGGGATGTCGGGGTCGGCGTCTTTCCAGATCGTGAGGAAATCCTGATAAGCGGAGCGGGCCTTGGCGGTGTCGCCCTGCATGGCGTAAGCACGGGCAAGTCCTAACCGAGCCAGCGGGCCCCACGGGAAGTTCACCACCAGTCCCCGGTGGTCGATGAATTTCTGAAATTCCGCTGCCGCTGCGTTGCCGTCGTGGAGCATGAGATAGCCTTCCCCACGCACATAAACTGGGCACAGGAATATCGTCATTGCTGTTGGTTGGCCAAGTTCGATTGTGTTCGCTTCCTGCAGTAGTTCGATGGCCCGGTTCGGGGTTTTGCGCTCCAATGCGACGGCCGCCCGGATTGTGGGTAGCCAATACCTCTGGACCAGCGTGCTCAGCGGGAAGGTCTTGTCGAGTTCGGCAGCCAGCTTCTCGGCCCCTGCCGTATCGCCTGCCCGCGCCAAGGCCAGTGCCGCCACGGCCTGCACATCGCGGTTCGGGGCCAGCTTCAATGCCGCATTGGCCTCGGCACGCGCCCGCTCCCGGTTTCCCGATTCCACCTCGCGTAGTGCTGCCGCTGCCTGATACGTTGCCGCAGCCTCTTTGGCGTCGTTGTGCTGGGCGGAATCCATCGCCCGCCCGGTCAGTTCGTGCGCGTTCTTCAGCTTGCCGTACCAACCTTCCGTGTCCGCTTGCGCGGCTAGCAGCATGTCTTCCGCGCCCGGCTTGCCCATCGCGGCTGAGAGCAACTGCGCCATCTTCGTCGCATTGCCCTTCAGAAACGCTAACTGGTAGCGGTACTGGAGCAGGATCTCGCCCTCAAGCTTGCGCTCCTCCGCCTGCTTGTACACCGCCTCTGCCTCATCCAGCCGGTTGAGGTTCGCGAACCCGTTTCCGACATTAGAGTAGTTGAGAACATCGTTTGGCTCAAGGCGTAGCGCCTCGCGACTCTCCTCCAATCCCTTTCCCAAGTTTCCCAGTTCGGCCCACATAAATCCCAGCCATATGTGAGGCCAGTCGTCTCTTGGGTAAGTCTGCTGCCACAGTTCGACGGTCGGCACCGCCTTCTCCAGTTCTCCTGTCGCATACGCGTGGTAGAACACCTCGATGAAGAGCCGCTCGCGTTCGCTGACCTTCTCCCGCAGCTCGTAAGCCTTGCGTGCATACTCCGCCGCCCGGCCAGCTTCGTTGAAGTCGCCATAGACACCCGACATCCAGACGTAGGCCATGGCAAAATTCGGGTCGAGTTCTGCCGCCCGTTTGAAGAACGGCAGAGAGGCGGTGTCTCCTTTCGCATACCGCGTCTTTAGTCCGAGGCTGTAGGCTTTCAACGCCTCCAGCGATGGTGTGGTCGCTTCCTCCAGCCGCGTGTCGTATTTCTGCACCGAACTGATCGACTCGCCCAGTTTGCTCCGCATGCTGACTGCCGCAGCGTCCAGAGCCTTGAGCACCGCTTCCTTGCCTGCCGCCTGCTCCTGCGCTTCGGCCAGCACGTCCCCCGTGTTGCAGTTCACTGCCTTCAGGCCAATCACGTACTGGCTGCCCAGCCCTGCAATCGAGCCGGTCAGCATCGCCTTGCTGCCCGCGCGCTGGCAGACCTCGTGTGTGACGTTCGCCGTTAGGCGGTCATCGGGTGAACGGCCCATCAGCTTCAAGGTCTCATTCACCCTGCGCTCGGAAACCAGAGCGAGAAAAGGCGATTGCTCAAGCTGTACCGCCAGTCCCTGCTTCAGCGTGTCGTCGAAAACGCTGTCGCCCGTCTTGTTGTCGAAATCGGAAAGAACAATAGTGTCCTTGTCGGTCAGGCGACTGCTCTGCTGGTGGGAACGATAGTAAAGGCCGCCTGCGACGAGCAATGCGACAAGCAGGACGGGAACCGCAATCTTCCATAGCTTCCCAACCCGAGCCGCAGGAGCTTCTGCCGGCGCACTCCGTCCGCTCTCCGTGTCCCGCTTCAGCCGTTGCAAGTCTGTTCGCATGTCGGCTGCGTGCTGATAGCGCAGATTGCGGTCTTTCTCCAGAGCTTTGTTGATGATCTCTTCTAGCTTGGGCGGCACGTCGGAATTTAGCCGCACGGCAGGCGTGGGAGTCGCGTCCAGAATGGCTTTGAAGATGACTCCCGAGGTTTCCCCACGGAAGGGCAGCGTGCCCGTAGACATTTCATACAGCACAGCGCCGAACGAGAACAAATCCGTTCGTGCATCTAATTCCTTAGCCCGTACCTGCTCCGGCGACATGTACGTCACCGTTCCCAGCGTCGTGCCCTTGCTGGTCAAGTCCGTGCTGACCGAAGCCGTTTGCGTGGAGGCGTCACCTGCCTCGGTCTTTGAAATCGCGTTTATCTTGGCCAACCCGAAGTCGAGAATCTTGGCGTGGCCGCGCTCGGTGACAAAGATGTTGGCAGGCTTGATGTCCCGATGGATGATCCCTTTCGAGTGAGCGGCGTCCAGCGCATCGGCTATTTCGATGGCGAGCGGAAGCAGGGTGTCAATTTCCAGCGGACGACCTGCAATGCGCTGCTTCAGCGTCTGCCCGTCCAGAAACTCCATGGCGATGAAGGGCTGGCCGTCCTGCTGCCCGATTTCATGAATCGTGCAGATATTGGGATGGTTCAGTGCAGAAGCAGCTTGAGCTTCTCGCTGGAAACGAGCCAACGCTTGTGGGTCTTTGGCTACCTCTTCGGGCAGAAACTTCAGCGCGACAAATCGGTGGAGGGTTACGTCCTCAGCCTTGTAGACGACACCCATACCGCCGCCGCCGATCTTGCTGAGGATGCGGTAGTACGAGATGGTCTGGTTGATCAACGAACCGCCTTCTGCGTGACCATATGCTGCGCTGCCTGATCCAAGACAGGCGCACGCTCTGCACACGCCCGGATTTCCTGCACGCGAGACGTGACAATGGGGGTGGAATATTCCGGATGACAAAACTCCAAGTGCATACCACGCCCGACAAAACGCCGTTTCAGCATGGAACCGCCCCAAGTTGATCCTGCGATGGCAACCAAGGTCGGTTCTGGACAGTATTTAGGATGACCCGAAATTAACGCTTGGCTTCCTCCCAGCATCACTGCCGTGTAGCAGCGGTGTTGAGTTTGGATCAGCAGCACGCTGTGTAGTTGTAACCGATCGAGGAACACGCCACCTTCGATTTCCGACCTGATAATGTTGCGATTCACTTCATCGCTCAAATTGGGATGTGGCGTGAACATGCCTTTCCTCGGAAAGCACAGAAATCGAATGTGCGAACTTGTCCAGCGGATTGGCGACGACCAAATCATCGGACCATAAACACGCCAACCTTTTCTTGTCGCAGCGGTAATGCGAGATGATCTGGCCGATCATGGATGGCGCTGGGACTCAGGTGCCATGTTAGGAGTGCTGCGAAGCCGAGTCAACGAGGGGCATGCTAAACGGGCACGAAAAAGTGCGAAGTGCCGACGAGTCGCCAGTTGTCGGACACCGATGGGCATTTGGGACCCCAGTCTTCCTGTGTTCGCGCCGAGTCGCCAAGTGACCAGCCGATTCTGGGATTATGAGTGTAAACGCCTTCCATGAGAATGCCGTCTATGTCAAGACGAGTTTGCGAATTTGATGTTGTTTTTGTTGTTGCCTTTCCTAAAGTCCACCTTCCCTCCTAGCGGAGCAGTTTTCAGAGCGGCCCGGA
>Ga0187848_10001416_pt1 | contig 20439 bp, 18 predicted proteins | sample June2016WEW_4_40_FD_132424 | JGI IMG/M metagenome (GOLD analysis project Ga0187848, IMG submission 132424) | Peatland microbial communities from SPRUCE experiment site at the Marcell Experimental Forest, Minnesota, USA - June2016WEW_4_40 | ecosystem: Environmental > Terrestrial > Soil >... | reverse complement strand
CCGGTTGAATCAGGAAGAGTGTATCGCAGAAGGGCTGGTTTTGGAGCGGGAGACCGGGGTCGAACCGGCGACATCTTCCTTGGCAAGGAAGCACTCTACCACTGAGCTACTCCCGCTCGCACAAGTTGAAGTATAGCGGCCCGTGTAGCCTCGGTCAACGCGCCGAATACTGGGCGGACCGGATGCGGAACGCCGCTCTCGGTGTCTGCTTCCTAATTCGCCGCCTGCCCTCGGTACGCAATCCGCGGGCTGGCCACCATATCGGAGCGCCGCCGCACCACATGCGGCGTCACCACCATGACAAGCTGGTTGGTGTCCTTCTGTATGTCCTGCGTAACGGGCAACTGGAAGCCCGGCAATTCGCTCAATCCAGGGATCCCCGACATCGCAGCCGACTCGGTTTTGCTCACATAGCTCACCATCAGCACGCTCTCGCCCTCCATCACTGTGATGTCCGATTTGAATTCCCGGTTTCCCAGGATGGGGTTGCCGTCACTTGTGCTGCCTGTGAGCGATTCGATCTTCAGGTCCAGTTTCATATTGATCTGTCCCGACTTCAGGATCACCGGCGTCGCATTCAGGGTCACGCCGAGGTCCTCATAGGTGACCTGCGGAATCGTCATGCTGCTGCCGCCCGCGTACTGCGAGAGCAGGCTGGCGACGTTGACGCCGTTGATGGTTTTATTGCTCAGCGCGGAGGCCGCCGTCGACAACCCCGAGCTGTAGGTCGATGAGGTGATCGGATAGCGCGTCCCTTCGCGGAAGTTTGCGGTCTGCCGGTCTGCCACCCGCATCTGCACATCGTCGAGCGTCCTTGTGTCGGATGAATTCAAGCCCAGGTTGAACGAGATGTTCCCCGTCTCTGTGATGCCCGTCATCATGGTGCCGCCGCCGATGACCCCGATCGTGCTATTGAACAGGCTGCTCTGCACCAGTCCCGATGCGATCAGCTCGCCCGCAATCGTAAGCGCGCTGGACGTCGCGGTAATAGGTGGGTTCCCCAGGCCCTGCGCAATCGCCTGCTGCACCAGCGTCTGGTTTGCATTCACCAGCGCCGTGGCTGCCTGGTCCACGTTGTAGATGCCGGCCGCCGTGGGGATGTTCGCCCCGGTGTTGGCCATGCGAGAGGTATCCACCTCATACATCTTCACCTCGATCATCACCTCTCCGGTGGCATCCATCAGGTCCTCGAGCACACGGTTCATCGTTGCGAGGACCTCTTGCGGAGCGCGCACCACGATGCTTCCAGTGGCCACCTGAGCGGTTGCCTGCCTCACCCCGAAGATGTTGCGCGCCACGTTCGCCATATCGTTGATCTGTTCCTGCGTGGACCCCGGCAGATAGATCGTCTCCTCTACCAGGCGCTCCATGAGCAGCCGGTTCGACGGGAGGTCATGGGCGACCAGCACGCTGGTCTCGTCCACGGGCACCGCGATGACATGGGCCATCTCCATCAGCACATCCATGGCCTGCTGGTAGTTCACATTCTCCAGATCGAAATTTATGTTCTTCCGCTCCACGGAATCATCGACGATCGCGCGAATTCCGTATGCCGACGCCACATCGCGCAGCAGGTCCGGGGAGAGCCCATTCAGATGAAAGCTCTTCACCGCGTCGCTGGGAGCGAGGTGAATTGCGCCCTCCAGCTCTGGCGCCTGGATGCTCCACGGCTCACGCTCTTCGCCGCCGGAGAGCAACCGGGCCCGGTCCGCGAGCGGTCCTGGCAACGCGCCGCCAGCTTTGTCGCCGGGCTTTCCCGAGGCCTGGTCCGAAGCAATATGGCCCGAAGCCGCGTCCGGCGCTTGGGCCGCGCTCGCTGTCTTCGCCAAATCCGGCCCACTGTGCTCGATCACAATGGGATTCTCGGGGTCGATGGCGCGCGCCTGGGCGAGCAGCTTCTCCGCCTTCTGCCGGTTTCCCTCCTGCCGCGCCTTGCCCGCCTGTTGCACCAGCTCCGTCAGCCGGTGCTGGCGCGCCAGCGAGATCGCGATCGCATAATCGCGGTTCCCGGGATCCAGTTTCTGGGCACGCGTAAACTCGCGCTCGGCCCCGATCAGGTCGTCCCGCTGGAGCTTGTTCGCGCCCGCCAGATATGCATCCTCAGCCTGCCGCAGATGCCGCTTGCTGGGCGCAGTCTCCACGGGATGCGAACCGGCAGCCGCCAGCGCCGTCCCCGTCCCCGCCCCATCCGACGGCTGTGCGGGCGCAGCCTGGGCCGGCTCCGCCTGACCCGCTTCCGGCTGACTTTGAGCTGGCGGACTTTGCTGCGTCTGCTCCTGCCCCGCCGCTCCCTGCTGTGCCTGTCCTTGCTGCGCCCGATCTTGAACTGCCGCTCCCTGCGTTGCCGGAGTCTGCGCCCATGTCTTGCTGGCGGAGTTCGTGAGCGCAAAGCAGCAGAGCAACCACGCGCCCAGCCGTGGTCCGTTCCGTGTCGCACGAAGATGAACCGGGAAAGCCATGCACTGCTATCTTAGACGCGCCACGCCGCAATCCGGGGCTGCGAAGCAGCAGACCCGCTCCACGGCCCGCTCGCCGCAGGCCTCATCTGTTCTCTGTTTCTAGGCCTGCCGCCCGATCCCCGCAATCAGTATTCTCGGCCTCTGGCCAACCGCCATTCGCTGGGCCATCGCCGGCCGTTCGCTCATCACCGGCCGGCGCATTCCCTTGCGGATCTGCGCGGAGTCCAAATCCAGTTCCGCCAGCGTACGGCTGAGCGTGTTGCGATGCATTCCCAACTCGGTCGCGGCCTTGCACTGGTTGCCCTTGTGGTGCGCCAGCACTTCCAGGATGTAGCGCTTCTTGAACTGCCGTATGGCCTCCGCATAGGGAATGCCCGCACTGTGCATCTGTGTGATCAGGGTGTCCAATTCACGCTTCAAAGTTCTAACCTCGCTTGCTGGCCGCACCAGGCTGAATCCCTACTGTAGACCACTCCATGCCAATTGATCTAGTGCGGCGGATTCTTCCGGTCCGGTGAAGCCGCCCTGCTGGAAACCAGCCGCGCCGTCACAGAATCCGCTGTTGCAGGAAATCAGGTATGAGGAAGGATACATCATGCACAACGGTAAATAAATAGGGTCTCAGGACCGATTTGGAGACGACATCCGGCTGCGGCGTGAATATCGTTGCGGCCATCAGCAGAGCGATCCCGATCAGGCAGGCGCGGGCGAATCCAAACGCCGCCCCGAGGATGCGATCGAACGTACCCAGCCCAATCGTCCGCAGTTTCTTTTGCAGTACGCGGCCAGCGAGCTCAAACACCGCCACCACAACCACGATAATCACCAGGAAGGCGACCGTCCGCGCCATGTACTCCGATGTAATCCAGGCCTGGTCCCTGATCCGGTCCCCGAGGTCGGCGTAGCCCCAACTCGCCACTTCAAACCCCGCAACAAACCCGAACAGCCCGGCGATCGCGCGCACAAGCCCTGTGACATATGCGCGCACCATCGAGACGATCAGGATCGCAATCAGTACCCAGTCGAACCAGTTCAAGTCTGCAAGGTTCATGGTTGCACCTTCGAGAGGTCCACCGGCCCGGCCCGGCCCCCCATTGCATCCAGGTCGTCCAGCCCTGTCAGCAGCCGGAACGCCTCCATGTATTTCTCCCGAGTATGGGTCACAACATCCTCGGGCAGCGCAGGCGCGGGGGCCTGCTTATTCCAGCCAATGGATTCAAGATAGTCGCGCACGTACTGTTTGTCGAAGCTGGGCTGCGCGCCGCCCGGAGCGTAGCTTGCCGCCGGCCAGTAGCGCGAGGAGTCCGGAGTCAGCACCTCGTCGGCCAGCACCATCCCCACGCCGTCGATCCAGCCGAACTCGAACTTCGTGTCGGCCAGAATCAATCCCTTCGCCGCCGCGTATGCAGACGCCCTGGCGTAGATTGCGAGCGTCAGGCGGCGCAGCGCGTGGGCCATCTCGGCGCCGACCATCGCCTCCACCTGCGCGTAGGAGATGTTCTCGTCGTGCCCGCCAGTGTTGATCTTCGCCGCCGGGGTGAAGATCGGCTCCGGCAGCCGCTCCGACTCGCGCAGCCCTGTTGGCAGAGGAATCCCACAGACCGCTCCCGTCGCCTGGTAGTCCTTCCATCCCGAGCCGGAGAGGTAGCCGCGCACCACACACTCTACAGGGAACATGCGCGCGCGGCGCACCACCATGCTGCGGTCCGCGATCTGCTCCTGAAACACCGGCTGCAAAACCATTCGTTCGGCAGAGAGACGCTCGCCAAAGATCTGTTCGGAAGACGGCTCCAGCAGCGCGGCGATCTCCGGCGCCTCGATGGCCAGAAGATGGTTTGCCACCGTGTTCTTGAGGAACTCAAACCAGAAGGCCGAAATCTGCGTGAGGATCTTTCCCTTGTCCGGAATGCCCGAGCCAAGCACATGGTCGAACGCGGAGATCCGGTCCGTGGCTACAAACAGCAGCTTGTCGCCCAGGGCATAGAGGTCGCGGACCTTGCCGCGCGCCACGAGGGGAAGGCCGTAGAGATCGGTCGCCAGAAGCGCTTTCGTCATATTAAGAACGTATCATCCCCGCTTCTGAATTTGTGCTCATTCAGACAGATGCTATCAATACAACTTTTGTCGGGAAGCGGCATGAAAGTAGCCGGCAAGGGCCTCCGCCAGCGCGGCGATGGTCGGCTCGCCCGCCTCCAGATGGGGCGGCAGGCCGAGGTCGGCGAGCGCGCGGGAGGTAACCGGCCCGATGGAGGCGCGTACGACCGCGGCAGGCAGCGTGAGGCCTGCGGCATCCAGCAGGGCGATGAGGTTGCCGGCCGTGGAGGCGCTGGTAAAGGTGACGGCGTCGGGACCCTTCGAGGGGTCGGCGAAGAGGTCGGCGAGAGCTGCCAGCGAGGCCCGGGGGACGCGGTTGCCGTAGGCCGCGGCGACGGTGACGCGAGCTCCGGCGGCGGCGAGCGCGGAGGCGAGCGTCGCGGGCGCCTGCTCGGCCAGCACCAGCAGGATGCGCGCTCCGGGCGCTTCGGGCAGCAGGGTCTGCACGATGGTTTGGGCCAGCGATTCAGCGGTAAATACAGGTGGAACCAGATCCGCGTGCAGGCCGATCTCCGCAACCGCGCGCGCGGTTGCAGGGCCAATTGCCGCGATGCGGCGCGGCGCGGGCGCGAGTCCCAGGAGCTGCGCGCGCTCGTGGAAGGCCTCGACCGCGTTGGCGCTGGTGAAGGCCACCAGATCGAAGCCGGAGAGGGATGCGAGCGCGGCATCGAGGGCCGCAAACGAGGCGGGCGGGGCAATCTCGATGGTGGGAATCAGAATCGGAGTCGCACCCAACGCGCTCAGCCGCTCGGCGAGCTGCGAGGCCTGACCTGGCGCGCGGGTGACCAGGATGCGCCTGCCCGTGAGAGCAAGGCAGACGGGAGCGGCTGCTTCTTCACGATTGCTCACAGCTTCTTCCTTCCTGCTCACGGCTTCGCCGCCTGGCCGCGCACGATGACGCGCTCGTAAAAGGCCTCATAGAGGGGGATGATGCGGGTGGAGCAGAAGCGGTCGCTGGCGGTCCTGCGGGCGGCGGCAGCCATGGCATCCAGCCGCGCCTCGTCGCCCAGCAGGGCGATCGCGGCCGCCGCCATCGCCTCCGTATCGCCAACCGGAAAGAGCAGGCCTGTGACCCCATCGTCGACGAGCTCCGCGACGCCGCCGACGCGCGTGGCGATGGAGGGAACGCCGCAGGCCATCGCCTCCAGCGCGGCCAGCCCGAAGGACTCCATCTCCGAGGGCATCAGCATCAGGTCGGCTAGCGGCAGCAGCTCGTTCACATTGTCCTGCTTGCCCAGGAAGTGGACTCGGCCGGCTACACCGAGGCGCACGGCGAGATGTTCTGCGGCAGAGCGGTCGGGGCCGTCGCCGATCATCATCAGGCGCGCGGGCACGGCGGCCGCGACCCGGGCGAAGACCTCAACCACGTCCAGAATGCGCTTGACCGGGCGGAAGTTCGAGAGGTGGACGAGCAGCTTTTCGGCTGCTGTGTCTCCGCTGGCTGGCGCGGCGAATCGCGGCCGCATCGCGGCCACCTTCGCCGGGTCGCGGACATAGACATCGCAGTTGACGAAGTTGCGGATGACCTCGATCTCGTCCTGAATATTGAAGGCCTCGCGGGTGCGGTCGCGCAGGTAGCTGGAGATGGCGGTGACGCCATCGGACTGCTCGATGCCAAACTGCGTAATCGGCAGGTACGAGCGGTCCAGGCCAACCAGCGTAATGTCCGTCCCGTGCAGCGTGGTGATGATGGGCAGATAGCGGCGGCGCGCGGCCTCCTGCTGCGTCTCCGTCATCTGGCGCGCCAGCAGCGCGGAGATGGAGTGCGGAATGGCGTAGTGGACGTGCAGCAGATCGAGCGAGTAAAACTCGGCGACCTCGGCCATGCGCGTGGCCAGCGCCAGGTCGTAGGGCGGATGCTCGAAGAGCGGGTAGTGGTAGACATCCACCTCGTGGAAGTGGATGTTGGCCTCGCGACCGCTCAGCCGGAACGGCAGCGACGAGGTGATGAAGTGGATCTCGTGGCCGCGCGCCGCCAGCTCGATGCCAAGCTCGGTGGCAACCACGCCCGAGCCGCCATAGGTGGGGTAACAGGTGATGCCGATCTTGCGGCGGGGAGACTGGCCGGCGGGTGGTGCCGTTGCAAGCGTCATAAGCCTCTTCGCGTCCGAGGTTGAATTGCGGAGAAATTGCACCCGCCTCGTGCGATCTTACTCCGCCTGCATGACCCATAGAAGAGGCACAACGACTGCAAAGCCGATCCGCCCCTGCCCACGATCAGAGGCCCAGTCCGCACACGATTAGAGGTTGTCCCTGGGCCCAAACCAGCCCCAAACCGCACCCATCTCCCACACCCCAGGCCGCTTCAGACCATCGCAGGGGCCTTGCGCCGGACTGTTTCAATCGCCACATCCGGCTGCGATGCGAAGGCCATGGTCAGCACCGGGCAGGGGGCCTCGGTGATGATCCGGTAGGCGATATGCAGATGGGTCTCGGATGCCTCCAGTGAGGCCTTGCGCACTCCGAGGACGATCAGCTTGGCCTTCTGCTCCCGAGCGTAGTCCACCACCCCGCAGGATACCTCGCAGCCGTAGGTCGTGGCGCAGATCGGCGCCCCGACGACCAAGCCACTCTCGTTGGCAAGCTGCTGCAGCGCTTCGGACATGATCGACGGCACAACCTGGCACTGGGTGCAGGCCTCCAGCGTGCGCGGCATCACATGAAGGCAATGCAGCGGCGATGCGGTCAACTGCGAGAAGCACGCCGCAAAGCGCATGGCGTGAATCGTCGTGAAGTGAAAGTCGGTGGCGAAGATGACCGGCCCAACCGACTGCAGCGCCTTCTCGCTGCTCATTGCATGGGGCCCCACGGTCAACACCGGGCAGGGCGCCTTGCGCAACACCGCCTCGGTCGTCGAGTCGAAGACGATCCGTTCCAAGCCGTGCAGAGCGCTGGTGCCCATAATGGCAAGATCGATCTTCTTTGCGGCGATCGTCTCCAGGATGATCGCGGTCGGATTGCCGCTGCCCAGAATGGCCTCGCAGTCCACGCCTGCCTGCACGGCCTGGCTGCGCAGCTCTGCCAGCGAGTCCAGGCACTTGTCATAGAGGGCCTTCGAGTCCGGCGACTGGCCGTCGGGAGCCTGATCGCCGGCCTCCGGCGGACGGAAAACATGCAGAATCACAAGACTTGCCCGCAGCGCGAGGCAGGTATCGATGGCCGTGCGGCAGGCCGCCTGGGACGCAGCCGAAAAATCGGTCGCGACAAGCAGTCTGTCGAAGGACGGCATCGTATCGTTCGCGGATGTTGGCATCGGAGGCATCTCTTTTCTGACAAGCGGCGGCGTAACAAGCGGGCCGCTAGAAACTATGCAGCCTCAAACTGGAATGGGAGGGCTCCGGAATCGAGCTGTCGAGAAGCTTGAACGCAGGTTGGCAGATGGGATTGACGCAGTGATTGACCATCCGCCACCTCCTCAAAAGCAAATCTTAAGAGGTCTCAGGGCTGAAAGCTGTGATATGGGTCACGGCTCTCAAATGGAGCGAAGCAGCCAGAAGTTGAAGGAAATGCGTTCGATGCCCACGCCGCGGGCGGCTTAGACCGAGATCCGTTCCAGCTTCTCCGGGGAGAGAATCAGAATGGAAACGCCGTGGATCTGGATCAACTTCTCGCGCTTGAAGCGGCCCAGCATCCGTGTCATGGTCTCGCGCGAACAGCCCACCAGGTTGGCCAACTCCTCATGGGTCAGCGCCATGGTGAAGCGCATCTCCGATTTGCCGCAGGACTCCGCCCTGCCCCAGTCCAGCAGCACCGCCGCCAGCCGGCCGGCCGTCGATCCGGAGAGCGCCAGCCGCCGCGCATCGTAGAACGCCGCCTTGTACTCCTCGCTCAGCGCCTTGGCCGCATGCAGGCTGGCATCGCCATGCTTCTTCAGGAAGGCGAGAAACTCGTCGCGCCGGATGCTCTTGACCTCCGACGGCTGCACCGTCTCGGCTGTCACCTCGTACTTTGAGCCGGAGATCACCGCGCCCAGTCCCAGGATGTCGCCCGGCATGGCAATCTTCAGGATCAGTGTCCTGCCGTCCTTCGAGGTGCATGACAGCTTCACCTGCCCGGTGCAGACGACATAGACCGCCTGGCTCGGAGCATTCTCCAGAAACAGCGTCGCCCCCCGCGGAAGCGTAGTGCTCACGCCGATCAGCTCGAACTCCGCGAGCGCCTCGTCGTCCAGGCTACAGAACATGCGCATCGAGCGAAGATCGCAGTTTACGCAGTGGCGTGCCGGCCGGATTATGGGCGAGAGAGGCATGTTGAGTCTGGCCTCCCCGTCATGACACAGACGGGGGGATGCGACCGTGGCGATTCGGATGCGACTGAGCTTGGGCCCCTCGATCACATCGTCTGTGAAGGCGAGATACAACTGCCCCGTCTCGGATTTTAGCACACCGTCATCACTGGGCAGGTGGCTTCGGCCAGGAGGTCGGGAGTCAGACCACGTTCCATGTGGGTCAGCCAGAAAGAAGCTAGGAGGCCGATGCTGTCCTACGCGGACACCCGTTCCGCCGGAGGGGGCGGGTTGATCGCCATGGCGCGGACCGACTCCGCGTAGGGCGCGCGCAGCACGCCGCGCTCGGTGACGATCGCCGTCACATACTTCGCGGGCGTCACGTCAAAGGCCGGGTTCTCGATCCCCACGCCGTCCGGCGTCATCTGCCTGCCGTTGATGTGCGTCACCTCGCCGGGGGCGCGCTGCTCGATGGGGATCAGGTCGCCGTGGCTCGTCGCCAGGTCAATCGTGGACCACGGGGCCGCAACGTAGAACGGAATCCTGTGCTCCCGCGCCAGCACCGCGACGCCGTAGGTGCCAATCTTGTTGGCCACATCGCCGTTGGCCGCAATCCTGTCCGAGCCGACGATCACCGCCTGAATCCGTCCCTGGCGCATCAGCGCGGCGGCCATGTTGTCGCAGATCACCGTGGTCGGAATGTTGTCCTTCATCAGCTCCCACGCGGTCAGCCGCGCCCCCTGTAGGAACGGCCGCGTCTCATCGGCGAAGACGCTGATCTTGTGCCCCTGCTCGATGGCCGCGCGAATCACGCCCAGCGCCGTGCCGTATCCGCAGGTGGCCAGCGCGCCGGCGTTGCAGTGGGTGAGCACCGCGCCCTCCATCGGCAACAGCGCCGCGCCATGCGCGCCCATCTGTTTGCACGCGGCGATGTCCTCGTCGTACATCCGCCGGGCGCGGGCGACGGCGGCGGATTTGATCTCAGGAATCGTCGCTCCCTTCGCGGCCAGCGAGTTGAAGAGCCTGCGAATCTCGTCGATGCCCCAGAAGAGATTCACCGCCGTGGGCCGCGTCTCGGCCAGCGTCTTCGCGATGGTGGCAAGCTCGGCGGTAAGTGCATCCAGCGTCGCCGCCGAGCTGCGCTCGATGCCCAGCGCCATCCCCATCGCCGCCGCCACGCCGATGGCCGGCGCGCCGCGCACGATCATCTCGCGAATGACGGTCGCAACCTGCCGGTAGTCGGTGGCAAGAACATATGTCTCCTCCAGCGGGAGCTTGGTCTGGTCGAGAAAATTGACGCCTTCCGGCAGCCACTCAAGCGTAGGAATCATCTCCCTATCAGTTTACTTGGAGTGGAGCGCAACGTGTGCCTTGCGGACGTCTTTGGCAGTGAAGACGCAGAGGAATGGCAGGTCCTCCTCCGACGGTACCTCGGCCAGCGCTCGCTCGATGATCAGCCGCCCGCCCTGCTCGCGGTCCACCAGGCAGAGCACTCCGGCGACGATCATTCCAGCCTCGCGCGCCGCCTCGATCGCCGTGACGGTCGAGCCGCCCGTCGTGCATACGTCGTCGAGGATCACCACCTGCGCGCCGGGCTGCAGGAAGCCTTCAATGCGTCGCCCCGTGCCGTGCGTCTTCTCCGCCTTGCGCACCAGAAAGCCGTGGATCAGCGTGGGCGCGGGGCCTTGGTCCTGCTCGTCGAGGCCAAGCTCGCTCGACAGCGCGCGAATCTCGTTGTAGTCGGCCAGCGCCCAGGCGCTTGCGCTGGCGACGTTGGAGACCAGCGGGTCGGCCCCCATGGTGAGCCCGCCCACCGCAACCGCCTCCGGCATATGCTCGCGGATCAACTCGTAGAGTACCAGCCCGGCCAGCCGCCCGCCCTCCGCGTGCAGCGTGGTGGTACGGCAGTCGACGTAGTAATCGGACCTCTGTCCGCTGGCCAGGATAAAGTCGCCCAGCTTGAAGGAATAGGTGGCAATCAGGTTGAGCAGCGCGCTGCGCGAGTGGGTGGTCATGGCTGAGCCATTGTAGCGGAGAACGACCACAATGCACCTCGCAACCCATGCTTCGCCACGGCAACTACTGCGTCATGCGCTCCAGATGCCGGTAGCCTCCGGTCTGGATTATCACCACGAGAAAGACAAACCCGTTGTAGGCCCCATGCACCAGCGCGGACGCGGCCACCGAGCCGGTCTTGACGCGTACAAATGCGAGCACCAGCGAGACGGTGAAGAGTACCAGCAGCGCGGCCCACAGATGCGCCACCTGGGTCGCGTGCATCAACGCGAAGAGGACGCTGGTCAGCACCGCGGAGAAGACCAGCGATGCCGGGGTCAGGGTTGTGGTTGTCTGCCAGCGCGAGCGCGCCTCGACGGTGCGCGGCAGGCTCAGCCAGTCGTACGCGATGGCGAAGGCGGGCAGCAGAAACCCGCGAAAGCAGACCTCCTCGAAGACCGGCGCTACGATGGTGCCGAACAGAGTGATCAGCCACGCATCCGCCTGCGTCAGAAAGAATGCGTCGATGGGGCGCGATTTTGGCGGCGTGATGAAGTTGGTGGCGATCTGCACCATCACGCCAAGCATCAGGCCGAGCGCGATTAGCCTGCCAGCCTGGTTGCGCGCGGCCGGCCAGCGCCACTGCAACCCATCGAGAAACCTTCGCTGCCACAATTGCGGAAAGAAGAACCACGACGCCAGCAGCGTCGTCAGATAGGTCGCCGCCAGCATGGCGAGCTGCATCTTCGGGTGCAGCAGCTTGGCCACGCCGCCATGCACAGCTCCCGGCGCTCTTCCCATCGCTACCAGAACAAGCTCAAGCAGAATCAGCAGCAATCCCGTGAAGGCGACGAACACAAGCGCGTGTCCCATGTGGGGAACGCGCCGCCGCGGCGCCTCGTGTTCCTCGCCGGTGGGTGCCTCTGTGCTCGGCGTGCCTTCGCTGCCTAGCGCTTCTTGCTGCCTCGTCACGTCTTCCGGTCCATTCGCGGAAAAAAGACTCATGCCGATCTCCCCCTCCTCAGGTTCGCGTTCTTCTTCGCAGCCCTCGCAGGCGCGCTCTTCGATAAAACTGATTTCTTAGCCACCTTCTTCACCAGTCCGTCCGCTCGCGCCAACGGTACACCGGTCTTCTTCTCGCGTGCGACGAACTTGGCGCGTGCGGTCTTCACACGGTCCGGCACGGCTGAGAGTTCCAGTGGCTGCGGTCCGGCGTGGCTCGCGCCGCCGCCTCCGTTCGACGAGATCCGGTTCGCCCAGTTCGACCCTGCGCGATTTGCTCCATAGTGCCGCGCCAAAAAGTTTCCGGTGTACGATCCGGCGACGGTTGCAATCTGCTCCGGCGTGCCGTGCGCGACGATGCGTCCGCCGCGTTCGCCGCCCTCCGGCCCCATGTCCAGCACATAGTCGGCGTTGCGCACAATATCGAGATTGTGCTCAATAATAATCACCGTGTTGCCCAGATCGGTGAGCCGGTGCAGCACCTCCAGCAGCTTGCGCACATCGTCGAAGTGCAGCCCCGTGGTCGGCTCGTCCAGCAGATAGAGCGTGCGCCCGGTCTGGCGTTTGGATAGCTCGCGCGCCAGCTTCATGCGCTGCGCCTCGCCGCCCGATAGCGTGGTGGCGGACTGGCCAAGGTGGATGTAACCGAGGCCCACGTCAACCAGTGTCTGCAACTTCGCCGCGGCGGCCGGAATGTCTTTGAGGACTGGGAGCGCGTCGGCGATGGGCAGGTCGAGCAGGTCGGCGATGGAGTGGCCGTTGAAGCGGACAGCGAGCGTCTCCTGGTTGTAACGACGGCCGTTACATACGTCGCAGAGCACATAGACGTCGGGCAGGAAGTTCATTTCAATGCGCTTCTGGCCCTCGCCCTGGCAGGCCTCGCAACGCCCGCCCTGCACATTGAAGCTGAAGCGGCCGGGCTTGTATCCGCGCTCGCGCGACTCCGGCAGCATGGCAAATAAATCCCGGATCGCCGTGAAGACGCCGGTGTACGTGGCGGGGTTTGACCGTGGCGTCCGCCCAATCGCCGACTGGTCGATCTCGATCACCTTGTCGATCTGGTCGATGCCGGCGACTCGCCCATGCGCTCCCGGCTCCTCGCGCGACCCGTAGAGTTCCCTGGCCAGCGCGCGGTACAGGATGTCCGTCACCAGCGTCGATTTGCCCGAGCCCGACACGCCGGTCACCACCGTCATCACGCCCAGCGGGAAGTGCGCGGTCAACTGTTGCAGGTTGTGCGCCGTCGCATTCTCCACCGTGATCCAATTGCCGGTCAGCGGTCTCGGCGTGGCGCGCGCCACAATCTCGATCTTGCCCGCCAGATACTGCCCGGTGAGCGACGCCGGATTGTCCATCACCTGTTGCGGCGTTCCGGCGGCGATCAGCAGGCCGCCGTTCCTGCCCGCGCCGGGGCCGAGGTCGAGCACATAGTCGGCCTTGCGAATGGTGTCCTCATCATGCTCGACGACCAGCACCGTGTTTCCCAGGTCGCGCAGGTTGGTGAGCGCCTGGAGCAGCCGCCGGTTGTCCCGCTGATGCAGCCCGACCGACGGCTCGTCGAGCACATACAGCACTCCGCGCAGACGCGACCCGATCTGCGTCGCCAGCCGTATCCTTTGTCCCTCGCCGCCGGAGAGCGTCGCCGCCGAGCGGTCCAGAGAGAGATAGCCCAGCCCCACCGCGTTCAGGAACTCCAGCCGCTCGACGATCTCGCGCTGCAAGCGGTCCGCGACGATCCTGTCGCGCCCGGTAAAATTCATCGCCCGCGCGCCCTCCAGCGCACGCTCCATGGAGAGCGCCGTGAACTCCGCAATCGAGCGGTCCTCGCCGGCGATCTGCACCGTCACAGCCAGCGACCCCGGTCGCAGCCGCCGGCCCTGGCAGCGCGGACACACGGTCGCCGACATGTACTGCATCATGTACTCGCGGTAGCCGTCGGACTTCGTCTCGTCCAGGTTCGCGCGCAGATACGCAAAGATTCCGTGAAAGCCCGTCCGCCCCAGTTCGTTCTTCGGCGGCCCATACAACAGCAGGTCCTGCTGCGGCTTGGTCAACTCTGAAAAGGGCAGCTTCAGGTCGATTCTGTACCGCTCCGCCGCCAGTTTGATCAGCCGCTGCAGGTACGCCGATCCCGATCCTGGCCCCATCGCTCCATCCAGCAGCGGCTTCGACCAATCCGTGATCGTCTTTGCGGGGTCAAAGTCGTAGGTGCTGCCCAGCCCGTTGCACTCCGGACACGCGCCGTAGGCCGAGTTGAACGAGAAACTGCGCGGCTCCAGCCGCGGCACATCGATGCCGCACTCCGGGCAGGCCATCGACGAGGAATACAGCGTCTCGTCCTGCGCGCGGTTCGCCCCCTGAATGCCGATCAGCACCAGCCCCTTGGCCATCTGCAGCGCCTTCGCCACCGATGTCTCCAGCCGCCGCGTGTCGAACTTACGCGGTTCAAGGTTTGAGGTTCGAGCTTCGAGGGACGACGAAGTGGCGGAAGTGGAGTCGGTCTCGTTGACGTTATGCGCCAGCGGCTTCAGAATAATGCGATCGACAACCGCCTCCACCGTGTGGTTCTTGCGCTTGTCCAGCCGCATCCCCTCGGTCAGCTCCGTCATCGCGCCGTCGATGCGCGCGCGGAACCCCTGCTGGTCCAGCGCCTCCAGCTCCTCGCGGAACTCGCCCTTGCGTCCGCGCACCAGCGGCGCGTACACCGTAATCCTCTCGCCTGGAGCCTGCGCCACAATGCGCTCCACAATCTGCTCCGCCGTCTGGCGGGTGATCGGCAGCCCGCACTTGGGGCAGTGCGGCTGGCCCACCGACGCGTACAGCAGGCGCAGGTAGTCGTAGATCTCAGTGATCGTTCCCACGGTCGAGCGCGGAGAGCGCGAGGTCGTCTTCTGCTCGATGGAGATGGCCGGCGAGAGGCCATCGATGGCGTCCACGTCGGGCCGCTCCATCTGGTCCAGAAATTGCCGCGCGTAGGCCGAGAGCGTCTCCACGTAGCGCCGCTGGCCCTCGGCGTAGATGGTGTCGAAGGCAAGCGAGGACTTGCCCGACCCCGAGAGTCCCGTCACCACGGTCAGCGAATTGCGCGGGATGGAGACCGAGAGGTTGCGCAGGTTGTGCTGTCGTGCGCCGCGCACCGTGATGTGAGTGATTGCCATGCGGATCGAATTGGCCGCGCACTCCCACAGTGCCGCGTGGAGGTGAAATGGCCAATCCTCAGGATACGGCATCGGGCCGCGCCAGGTCTTGCACGCGGTCGAAGCGCGGCCAGCCCCTCCCCGCCAGAGCGTACCCGAATGGGTAATAAGCAATTCATCAAGGCTGCATCGCAGCCGATTCAATCTTTGTAACAATAAATTTGGTCCGGCCGCGCCTCGAGTCCTTGGCATCTCATTAGAGGGGCAGGCGAAAGTTGAGGAATGTTTCTGTGAGTGATTCGGTGGTACTGGTGTGTGCGGTCTTTGCGTCGTTGGCTTCTGGCGTCCTGCTGGCGTACGGCGTCTGTCAGGCGGTCTTCGCCCTCTTCCGCATGAGCGCCCGCCCAGCGCCCGCCCCCTCTCAGGCGCGAGTTGCAGCCTCTGCCAGCATCGTCGAAGGATAGCTTACCGCCGGATGGGCGATAATCACTCTCGTGACCTCTGTAGCCAAGTCCGCCCCCACCATCTCCAATCTCCGCCTCATCCTGGCCGTCACCGGCGCCAGCGGCTCCATCTTTGCCGCCGAGATGCTGCGCGCACTCGACGCCGATGCGCGTGTCGCTAAAGTTGACTTCATCCCCAGCGAGGCATCGCTGCGCGTCTTCGCCGAAGAGATGCAGCTCAGCGGACGCAACGCCCTCGCAGAGAAACTCCTCGGCGCCGGCCACGCTTCGCTCTCCAAGATTGTTCAGCACGCGGAGGCAGACATCGGGGCCAGCATCGCCAGCGGCAGCACTCCCTCGGACGGTATGGTCGTCCTTCCCTGCACCATGGGAACGCTGGCCGGCATTGCCAACGGAATGGCCTCGAACCTGATCGAGCGCGCCGCCGACGTCTGCCTCAAGGAGCGACGCCGCCTCATCCTCTGCGTGCGCGAGACGCCCTTCAACCGCATCCATCTGCGCAACATGCAGCTCGCCGCGGACGCCGGAGCCACCATCTTTCCGGTGATGCCCACCCTCTACAACCGGCCGCAGAACACCACCGAGATGGCGCGCCAGTTTGTGGACCGCGTGCTCGCCCACATCGGCCTGCCCCAGCCCGGCGCGTACGAGTGGAAGCCCGATTAGTACGGCCCGCTTTAAAGCATTTTCACTATTTCTATAGACAAAAATGAATTGTCATTCTGACCCTGAGCTTGCGAAGGGGAAGAATCCCCGCATTTTGTCCGAGGTGCAACACTCTACACCGGTGAAAATGCCTCTAGCGCGCGTCTCCTGCAAGCATCTGTTCGCCACCCTGCATGGGAGGTTGCGCCTTGAGGAACTGGATCGTTCCTTCCAGCACGGGCCTCGGGCACTGACTCGGCGCGAGGTGGCCGCAGCCCGCCACGCCCTCGAAGACCGAGTTCGGGATCTCGCGGTGCATCGCCTCGCCAACGGAGATCGGAATCAGCCTGTCCTCGGCGCCCCAGACGATCAGCGTGGGCTGTGCGATGCTTCCAATCCGCGCGTCGAGAAGGTCCTGGCCAGACAACATCGAGTCCATGGACTGCTGCACAATGCGGCTGTTGCTCTTGAGCCTGCGCAGCGATGCGCGCACGACGAAGCCGGGCAGCCTGGGCGGATGCGGCATCAACAACGCCATCAGTCGCGCCAGCCCGGCGGCGTCGGTCGGCACAAAGGCGTCGCGCGGGAAGTCGGGTTGGATGGTGATCCCCGCGCTGTCGTAGAGGACCAGGCGGTCGATGGCGGCGGGATCGTCCAGCGCGAGCTTGGCGGCGATCCATCCGCCCATGGACCAGCCGGCGAGGTCGATGGTCGTGGAATTGCCCGCGCCGTCGGCCCGAGCCATGCCGGTGGCTTGGATGAAGTGGAGAACGACCTCTTCTTCCACCTGGATGGAGCAGATTAAGTTGGGCTTGTCGGAGCGTCCGTAGCCAAGCAGGTCCGGCGCGTAGACGTGGAAGCCCGCGGCGGCGAGCCCGGGAATCAGCGGCGCCCAGTCCTCGCCGCGCGAGCCCAGACCGTGCAGTAGCAGAAGCGGCTTGCCCGGCGTCCCATCGGGCGGTACGGCCTCGAAGGTGTGAATGCGATTTCCCTGGACATTGACATACTCGCTGCGCACGCCCGCGCGCCAAAGGCGGTAGTGGATCTGCCGATCGTTGACCCACAGCGGGTTCCAGTAAAACGTGCAGCCGGCCACAAGCGCAAACAGCAGAAGAACGGTCCCCGCCAGCCGCAGTCGAGCCTTCATCCGTGCATCTCCCTCAATCCTCCACGCGACTTGCTTCTGCGGCTTGCTTATCTTCTCGATTCTAAGAGACGCATCCTCGAAGCCGCCAATCCGTGTGGGCGCGACTTTCCTTCTCGAACAGGCGCGGCATATTCATTTCGTAAGGGCGCGGCTGGTCCAATCCGTGCAGGCGCGGCTTATATGCCGACGCTGCAGTCGCCGTCGGGCAGCTCGTCGCCGGAGTGGGCGTAGAGATCGTACGGAGTGCGGCGGTTGAACTTGTAACGCTGGCGAATCTCGCGGCCCACGATCAGCCCGAGCGCCACCGCCCCAAGCGCGGCCGAGACCCAGCCGATGGTCTTCAGCAGGTGGGACTCCTGCGCGCAGGCCTGCTCGTCGCAGACGGGTTGCTCGTCCCGTGCGCTGCTGGCGTTCTCAATCGTTCCAACAGCTCCGGTCTCTTCGCAATCGTGGGATGAACTTCTACAGCAGCCGAGTTTTGGGAGGAACCTCATGCCCACATGATAGCGCAAGAAGAGTGTGGACCGTGTGTGAAATTCAGATCGTGTGTACCGATTCAGGAACCCGCGCCGGCCATCTCCGCTACTTGACGTCGACTTGCTCGAAGCCCAGCGAAGAGAGCAGCGCAGTCACGGTGGCGCGTGCGTTCCTGCGCGCGGCGTCCAGGATGCCCTCCGCCTGTGCGGTCTGCTGGAGCTGGTCCTGCGCCCTGGCGCGGGTCGCGGGCCCCAGGGCCTGGCCCGTCGGGACCGGCAGCCCGGTCGAGCGCACAAGAACGCGCGTGCGCTGGTCGTCCAGCGTGGTCGAGAAGAGCTGCGCGGGCGGCAGCGTGATGTGGATGCTGCGCGTGGCGGCGTCGATGCGCACGTCCTCCGGCCTGAGCTCGGCCATGTCGATGCCCGCGACCGACTCGCCGTGGACCACCAGCAGGATGCGTTCGCCGCCCGGAGCGCCGGATGGAGTGGGCGTGGTAAGACCGTCCACAACCACCGTGTCCAGCGAGTAGACGGCGGTCTGCATGCGACCGAGGCGCTGGATCTTCTCGACTGCAGCGGGCACGGATACGTTGGAGCCGGCGGCGCGCCCGGTGATGCGTGTAACGAAGCTGCCCATCTTGCCCGTGGTTTCATGGCGCGCGAAGACAACGAACCCCGCCGCGCCCAAAACCAGCGCCAGCAGGAAGCTGAGGAACCTGCCGCCGTAGTTTGGCCCCGTATAGTATTGCGTCGTCATCGCCGCTCCGATTCACTTCATCATAGCCCGGTTGCCCCGGCCGCTGGGCTTAACCGCCCCCGCCGTCGCGGACGAGGGCAAAGGGAGCAATTAGACCCTGCTACAAGCTGCGCCTCAGTGCAACTGGTACGGCGTAGCCGGCGGCGGCACAACGTCGGGAACCGTCTTTGGCCCGTCGATCTTTTCTGCCCCGGCCAGCCCGGTTCCGGTCACGTTGGCCGTCGACAGCAGCGGCCCCGTAAAGCCCGTGACCTTGATGCCGCTGAGGTGCGCGTTCTTGATGTTGGCCAGCACGATGCCCTTGCCGCAGGTACCGGTCACGTTCGACAGCACAAATCCATCCAGCGGCTTGCGCGGATCGATATTGACGGCGTCCACCAGCGTCGGCACGTCCTTGACCCGCACGTTGGAGAAGCGGAAGTTGCGGACCGTCGGAATCCCCGCCTCGCCGATCACCGACGCCGCGCCATCCGACTTGCCCACCGCAAGCACGCTGATCTGCAGGAAGCCCTGGCCCATGCCGGAGACGTCGCAGTCCGTCGCGCTCACGTCTTCGATGAACGCCCCGCGCCCCACGCGCGTCTTGATGAAGATGGCGTGCGAGCGCGCGTGCACGAACTTGCAGTGCTCGATGCGCACGCCGCGTACGCCGCCACTGGTCTCGCTGCCGATGCCGATGCAGGCGAATCCCATGTCGGTCAGCGTGCAGTTGGTGATTAGCGTGTCCTCGCAGACGCGGCCGATGTCGTTTCCCTCCACGCCGCGCCCGCTCTTCAGCGAGATCGAGTCGTCGCCGGTCTCAAACGTGCAGCCGTCGATGATGGTGTGCTTGCAGGAGTCCACATCGATGCCGTCCGCCCCGCTCTTCACCGTCACATTCTTGAACGTCGTGTTCTCGCAGTACACCGGATGGATGGACCACATGCCGAAGTTCTGCGTCGTTAGGTCCTCCACGCGCACATTCTTGCAGTTGTTGAACTCGATCAGCGCAGGCAGCCGCATCCCGCTTGGCCGCTCGACCCGTCCCCGTTCGGTGGGGCTGCCGATGATCTTGCCCGGCCCTACCAGGCCGATGTTCTCCGCGTCCGTCGCGTTGATGAAGCTGCTGTATCCCTTGATCCAGTGGCCCTCCCAGCGCACCTGCGCCAGCGGATAGTCGGCCATGTCGGGCGAACCATTGAGCGTCGCGCCCTCTTCCACCCGCAGCACCACGTTGCTGCGTAAAGACAGTGCGCCGGTCAGGTAATCTCCCGCCGGAACCACCACCTCGCCGCCGCCGAACACCGAGCAGCGTTCGATCGTCTGCTGGATCGCCAGCGTGTCCTTCGTTTTTCCGTCGCCGGTTGCGCCATTGTCGCGCACATTGAGCTTGACCGCAGGCTTAGCGGGCGCCTTGGCCGCGGGCTTGTGCGCAGTTGCCTGTGCGCCGGCCTGCGCGGGGTGCGCCGTCTGCGCGGCGGGCTTAGCCGGCTGCTGCGCCGGTTGCTGCGCGGCTGCGAATCGGCCGAGCGCCGAGACGGCGGGAGCTGCGATGAGGGTCTGTGCGGCGGTCTTCAGGAAGCTGCGTCGTCCGGTCTGTGCGCGGTTCATCTCATGTCCCTCTCAGAAAGAAGGAATTCATTGCGAGATAACATTATCAGGTTCGAGCAAGGCACGAAGCACGCGTCATTCCGTAGCGTAGCGGAGGAATCTTTTTAGCTTTTACGCGAAGCGTCAAACACCGTGCGAAGTGATTGGTCACTCCGGATTGGACTCTGCCTCTGTCTTTACGCGAAGCGTCGAGAACGGCACGAAGTGCCAGCCGGTGATCTCCGGCCGGTCTATCCCGTTCTGGTGCGCGTAGTTCACGCTCTCCACGATCTGGTCTTTCAGCCACTCGCGCGTGTGCGCCGCCGTCTCCCGCAGCTTCGGCACGCGGTCGATCGCGTCCAGCGCCAGGTCGAAGCGGTCGGTCTGGTTCAGGATCGCCAGCTCCAGCGGCGTGTTGATGTTCCCCTTCTCCTTGTATCCGCGCACATGGATGTTCTCGTGGTTCTTG
>Ga0187848_10001413_pt1 | contig 20459 bp, 8 predicted proteins | sample June2016WEW_4_40_FD_132424 | JGI IMG/M metagenome (GOLD analysis project Ga0187848, IMG submission 132424) | Peatland microbial communities from SPRUCE experiment site at the Marcell Experimental Forest, Minnesota, USA - June2016WEW_4_40 | ecosystem: Environmental > Terrestrial > Soil > Wetlands... | reverse complement strand
TCCGCCACCCAACGGTCGGGCGAGCGGGGCACCGGGTCGCTCCGCGCCGGTAGCCCCGACAAGATCGGCTCAGCGGGTCCGGTCGACATGCGGGAATTCCTATACTATGCGCGGTGTGCGGTCTCACCTATTAACAAACCTAGGTCACAACGGAAGTTGCGTCAAAGAATGCCCGCCGCGCAACACGCGCCGCGGCGCGGCTGCTGTCCGGGAGCCACCATCCACGTTCACCTGGGACAACGTCCCCCCACCCCGCCCGACCCCAGGGGTGCCAGAACGCACAAATCCGCTATAATCGAACATCTGCGGTCAACAACAGGAGCCAGGGCGTGTTGGACCAGGCCATTGCCACAGCGGTGAAGTATCACGCCGGCCAGCAACGCAAAGGCAGGTCCGCGGAGCATCACATTCCGTACGTTGTCCACCCGATTGAGGTGATGAAGACGGTGTGGACCTGGGGAGTGGGCGATCCGGCCGTGCTGGCGGCGGCCGTGCTGCACGATACGCTCGAGGATACCGCCCTGACTCATGCCCAACTGGCCGAGGAGTTCGGGGACCGGGTTGCCGGAATCGTCAAGGAGCTGACCCGCACTCCGGACATGCCGAAGGCGGAGTACATGGCACGCTTCGCCACGGCCAGTGTGCCGGCCCTGGTCGTCAAGCTGGCCGACCGCTACTGCAATACCAAGGACTACCTTCTCGTCGACCCCGAACACGCGGTGAAGTATTTCAGCCGGGCCGCCGTGCTCGTGGAAGCGGCACGACATCGGCTGGCAGAGATTACCCGCGCCTTCGGCGAAGAGACGTGCGGAGCGATCATCGCCGACTGCGAAAGTCTCGAAGCGGTGTTGGAAACGGTCGGCGATGGTTCCGCGTAAACGCCCCTGTCCAGGTCGCCTGTCGCACGGCCTCGCGATCCTCCACGAGGACCGGGACATCCTTGTGGTGGACAAGCCGGCGGGACTCTTGACCATCGGCACCGAGAGGGACAAGTCACGTACCGCCTACTTCATCCTGACGGATTACGTCCGCAAGGGCTGCGCCCGCTCCCGAGGCCGCGTGTTCATCGTGCATCGGCTGGACCGGGAGACTTCCGGGGTCCTCGTCTTCGCCAAGAGCGAAGAGGCGAAGCGCCGGTTGCAGGGCGCGTGGAGCGAGACGCAGAAGAAGTATCTTGCCGTCGTTCACGGCCGGTGCCGGAAGACTGAGGAGACCATTACGACCTACCTCGCGGAGAACAAGGCACACGTCGTGTTCTCCACGTCCGACCCTGCCAAGGGAAAGCTGTCCCATACGGCCTATCGAGTGCTCAAGCAGACGAAGGACTTCGCCTTGCTGGAAGTGGATCTCTTGACGGGCAGGAAGAACCAGATCCGCGTACACCTTGCCGGTATCGGACACCCCATCGTGGGCGATAGAAAGTATGGCGGCGCGCAGGAATGCCACGCCGGTCTCGCACTTCACGCCAGGTCGATTTCCTTTAGACACCCCTTCAGCGGGCGGCGGCTGACTTTTGCCGCGAAAGTGCCCGCGTATTTCCACAAGCTGGTTGGCGGCATCGCTCACCAGGACCGCCCGCCATCGCCGTAGATCATCACCGGGCCGGATGCGGCCGGGGGAAGAGCGGGAACACATGGAGTTCTCCACCAGGTCGTGGATCAGCAGCATCTTGATCACCCGCAGCACGTCCACCCTCGGACCGCCGGATCGAGATCCCCGTGGTTCTCTCCGACGAGCGGTGGCGGGCGAGCAAGCCAACGCCCGGTCAGGCTGGAGTCGCGGCCAGCGCCGTCTCCATCCCCCCACATGATGGGTGTAGTCGAACGGTTGTCACTGTGCCTATAATGCTGCTGGCTTCTGCGGGCCGCAGCACGCAGGGGCCGGCATCGCCGGTGTTTCCGCCAAGGCGGGTCCGTTGCGTCCGCTCGGTCGCCACGGCCTCTGCGGACGGTTTTTCCCCCAACTCGATCGAAGGAGACGTGCAATGGCTGTTACGGTCAAGAAGGTCACTTTGTGGCACGCGGACGTCGAAGACAAGCCCGGAACCCTGAGCAGCGTTCTGGCCCCGCTGGCCGCAGCGGGCGTCGATTTGCAGGTGGTGATGGGCTACCGTTACCATGGCGGCGAGCACAAAGCCGCGATCGAGGTCTGTCCCGTCTCGGGGAAGAAAGCGACCGCCGCCGCGAGCCAGGCCGGCTTGGCCGCCTCCGCCATCCCCACGCTGCTGGTCCAGGGCAACAACAGGCCGGGACTGGGAGGCGCCATTGCCCAGGCCATCGCCGACGAGGGGATCAACATCACGTTCGTCGTGGCGCAGGTGATCGACAAGCGGTTCTCGGCCCTCATAGGCTTCGACGATGAGGCGGCCTCCGAGCCAGCGACCAAGCTGATCAAGAAGGCGATCAAGAAAATGAAGAAGTAGCCCATATCCTCCGCCCCCGGACCTGGGCAAGATCGGCGGAAGAAGCAGCTTGCCGCTGCAAGGCCGAAGAAACAACTCGACACCTGACATACACGGTCAAAGTGGAGAGACGATTGCGAAGGCCGTGAATCTGCGCGCGGATTAGGCACCGGCTGCGCGCTCCCTGGTCTGCGAGCGAGGCTTTCTCTGCACGAGATGCTCGAAGTCTTTCTGTAACAGGCGACGCCGCCTTAACTTGTGAATTGCGCTTGGCAAGTTTTCGTACTCTGGCACGGAAACTGCGGTTAGGATTTGCGTGTGCGGACGAGCACTGCAAGCGCATCTCAAGAGGAGGGCAAGTCATGCAAGATCCGCCGGCTGGTTTGCCTTGAGGAGCGGTCCTCCCGTTCCTCAAGTCACGCTCGTTTGACTGTACATCCCGGAACCTTCAACCAAGAGAGCCCCGTGCGTCGCGCGGGGCTCTCTTGTTTTGTTAAGTTCAACCGCCTCCTATCCCGTCATGTTCCGGCATGGCGCGGAAAGGGGATGCTGATGAAACGGGGCCGATAGATGGTGGCATCCTTGAACATGGCCCGGAAATCATGAGAGTTGACGACGTAGCTGATCAGCAATTCGCCCGGGCGGGAAAGCGGCAGGTGGCCCTTGGCGGCATACGTGAAGTAGCTCGGATCGCGATCCGGCTCGGGCACGCGATAGACGGGCATCGGCCTGGTCCAAGGCCCTTCCGGCCGGCCGGCGGTCCGCACGAAGATTCGCCGCCCGAAAACTGGTTCGCTGTGAACCATGACCAGCAGCGGCCGTCCGCCGGCAGCACACTCCTCGACGGACAGCTCGTTGACGAGGCCCCCGGCAATCGGGGCGGCGTCTTGAAGGCGGCTGGACCACTTGCCGTCGCCCGCGTAGAAACGCCACTTGCCGGGCTCGTGTACAGCGTCGGCCGGGACACGCGCCAGCAGCAGTTGCCGGTCCAGGGGCGACTGGTTGCGGATGCCGTACACATAGAGAATCCCCGCCGCGTTCTTCACGTCGGCCGGTTGCCGGAGCGCAGCCATGCCCCAACTGGTCTCCCGCAGAGCGGTGTCGGCGCCGGCCACGTCGGTGCTGACGGCAAACGGGATCTCGTGCTGTTCGACGTGCCACTGCTCGACCGGCTGATCGAAGTTGTCGATCATGGCCAGCGCGCCACCGAGGCTCTTGAAGGCCCAGACGCCCGTCCGGCCCTCTGCCTTGCCCACATGAAACAGAAAGACCACCAGGCAGGGCTTTCCGTGGGGGCCGGATACGACGGCGGCTCCGCCGGTGGGCCAGTACCAGCCGTGCGGATGCTCGGGGTCCGAGGTCTTGGCGCTGCCCTGGACCCGCAGCGGATCGGGCACGATCCAGGCGGCCGGATGCCCCCGCGCGTCGTTTCGGCCCCAGTGGAAGCGGATCTCGGGCGGCGGCGGCGGATCGCCGATTTTGCGGGCATCGCCGCCGTGCAGCCCCAGCGAGTTGTTGACCATGCGCGACCCCGGCAGATGGGCCCCCCCGGCCACCTCGCCGATCCAGGTGTCGCCGAAGAGCCACAGCACGCGGCCATGGCCCAGATCGACAGTTCCCGCAACATCGCCGCCCGTCCAACCGCTGGTCCGGTCGAAAACAGCATCCCATTTGACATCCGGGACGGCCGGCGGCGCGGCGTTGGCGACTGCACTGGGCGGGTCGCCGCGGGCCATCAAGCACGAGAGGCCGACGGCGACCACCGCGAGCATTGTGCCGGTACGGCTCATTTGGACGCTTCCGCTTCCCCGGTGCCGCCATGGGACAGGGCATTGCGATCAAGGCACTGGATGGCCGTGATTGTAACCACCCACAACGGTGTCATCAAGTTCCCCGCCGATCAGGGTGGAGTTTTGCGGCCCGGCGGCACTTGCTGTGGGCCGCACGCGTCGCGTATGATGTCCCCTGGTCGAACCCTGTGGCTCAATCCAGGTGGGAGATACATCGTGATCCGAACCCTCCGGCTGATGTGCGTGCCGGTCGTCCTCGCAATCACGGCGTGTGGCCCGGCGTCCCCGGCGGCGTCCGGGGCGATGCCCTTGATCTTCGACACCGACATGGGCAACGACGTTGACGACGCCCTGGCCCTGGGGCTCATCCACGCTTTCCAGCGCCGCGGCGATTGCCGCCTGATCGCGGTCACCCTTACCAAGGACCACCGCTACGCCGCGCCGTTCGTCGATCTGGTGAACACGTTCTACGGTTACGGCGGGATCCCGATCGGCGTGGTGCGGGGCGGCGTGACGCCGGGCGAAGGCAACTACCTCCGGCAATTGGCGTGCGCCGAAGACAGCGGGCAGCCCCGCTATCCCCACAAGCTCCGCGACGGCAGCCAGGCCCCGGAGGCCACGGCGTTGCTGCGGCGGGTGTTGGCCGCCGAGGCCGACGGCTCGGTGGTCATCGTGCAGGTCGGCTTTTCCACCAACCTGGCCCGGCTGCTCGACTCGAAGCCCGACGACGTCTCCCCGCTGGACGGCAAGGCGCTCGTGCGGCGCAAGGTGCGGCTCCTGAGCGCGATGGCCGGCAACTTTGCCCCGGCGCCCGGCGAGCGTTTCAAGGAGTTCAACGTGGCCAGCGACGTGGCCTCGGCCAAGAAGGTGTTCCAGCAGTGGCCCGCGCCGATCGTCGCGAGCGGTTTTGAGGTCGGCAACGCCATTCTCTATCCGCACCGCAGCATCGAGCAGGACTACAACTACGTGCCGCACCATCCCCTGGCCGAGGCCTACAAGCTGTACATGAAGATGCCCTACGACCGGCCGACCTGGGACCTCACCAGCGTGCTCTATCCGCTGCGGCCGGACAAGGACTTTTTCGGCCTGTCGGGGCCGGGCCGGGTGGTGGTCGACGACGACGGGGTCACCCGCTTCCAGGCCGAAGCCGGCGGCCTGCACCGCTATCTGGCCGTCAGCCGCGAGCAGGCCCTGCGGGTACGCGACGCGTTTGCGTACCTGTGCAGCGAGCGGCCGGCCGGCGTCAGCCAGCGCGAGCTGCAACAGGCCGAGGCCGACCGGCGGCGAAAGGTCCGTTCCACGCGGACCACGCCCGAGAAACGGGTGTACCTGGAGAACCAGGCCCTGCGCCTGGACTTCGATCCCCGCACGTCGGGTACGGACTACAACTACATCTGGGTGCGTCGCCCCGGCACCGGACGCTGGGAGCGGGTACACAATTTCGGCGTCGACGTGGGCTCCTACGACTCGGCGGATCAGCGGGAAATGAACTGCATCGGGATCAACCTCTCCCTGGAGCGCGTCGGCCGCACGATGAAGGTCGCCTATCCCTCGCCGCTGGTGCAGTACCGCCAGTTCGACGACCGGATCGGCACGCCCGAGCTGATCCGCAAGTATCCCGACTTCACGGCCGGCGAGATCCGCCGCCTGGTTCATGCCGACGCCTCGGTCGAGTTCCGCTACGAGATCGACCCCGAGCGGCCGAGTTTCGTGGTGTCCGGGCGGGTGCTCCAGGGGCGGATCAGCTCGATCGTGTACATCGTCGACGCCCTATGGACGAACAACCATTTCCTGCCCACCCACGAGCTGGTCGAGGGGCGGCCCGAATACGATCCCGCGCGGCCCGAGCAGAAGAAGGCCTGCGCCCAGGTGCCGATTGAAAAGGTCCGCTACGCGATCTTCTACCGCCGCGACGGCGAGGGATTGCCGTTCGCGCTGCTGCCGTTGCTGCCGGATCGGGCCCGCGTGTGCAACTACTTCGACAACTGGAAGTGCCTTTACGACTTCCACACGTCGGAGTTGAACCAGCAGTACGTGCCCGACGACCCGCCGGTGACCGGCGCCAACGACACCGGCTACATCACCTCGCCGCGTGCCGACGGCACGTTGGCGCCCGTGCGCGTGGTGTTCTTCCCCGAGTTGGGCTGGAGGCAGGGGGGCAAGGGGGACGAGCTCCGCGAGCGGATCGTGCGATCGATCGAGCAGGCCTACCCGGCCTCATTTCACGGGACGAGGTGATCCGGGCGGGGAGGAAACCGTGCCGCGCGTGCGATCCGCGAGGGAGCCTTGTCGTGAAGAACCCGCCTAAATGACCTCGCACGATTCCGGGAGGGTTTCCGTGTGCCACGACCGTGCTTCGCACGGTGCCCGGGGACAAGCAGTGCCAAACCCGCGGGACGCACTGCTTCTGCGAAGCAGTGGCACACGGCGGAATTCCCGGAATCACGCAAGTCTATTTATCAAGGCGGACGTGGTATAATGCGTTCGGATGGAGAACGCCAAGCTCCTCTTTCGGTCCGGCGAGGTCTTTGTGACGATTGCTCGATTCTCCGCCGCGTGCTGCCTGTTGGCGTGCCTGCCCGCTCTTGACACCCTGGCGGCCGGAGAACCTGCGGCCAAGAAGGGAAAGACGCAAACCGCGGCGGTCAACGGTACGATCGACTCGGTCGACAGCGATGGAATCCACGTTTCGGCGCGCCGCGGCCGGAAGTGGCTGGTGCGGGCCCAGTCCGGTGCCCGCCTGGTCATCATCGGGACGGCCACGGCCGATTATCTGAAGCCGGGCCTGGTCTTGCAGCTCAAGGCCGAGCTGGATGACGACGGCAAGACGACGGACAAGATCAGCGAAGTGACCATCGTGACGCCGAATGCGGACAATCCGTTGGGGTGCTTCGGCGGCAAGGCGGGCGACGGCAAGCGACCGGCCAATGCCGGCAAGGCCACGACAAGAAAGGCGGATGACGACGATCTCGCGCTGCTGCTGGAGTCCAATGGCCTCAAGATCGTCGGCAAGATCACCAGCGTAGACGGCAAGCAGGTCGCGCTGCGTGCCGGCAAGCGGAGAGTGAAGATGGAGCTGGCCGACTCCGCGGTGATCAAAGTCCTGGTTTCCGATCCCGGCCTTCTGCTCCCCGGGAGCGAGATTCGCGCCAGCGGGACAGGCACCCGCGGCAGGGTCGGCCGCTGCCAAGCCGACAACATCGAGGTCACCCTTGCAAAGCCGCTGACGGGCAAGAAGAAGCCGTCGCCGGCCGAATAGAAGCCAGGGCGGACCAGCGGCACCTCGACCCGCGGCCCCAGTCGGTTCACCCGCGGCAGCTACCAAACGGCCTTCGCGGCCCCGGGGTCCCGCAGTTCGCGGCCATGCACAAAATCCGCACAGAAGCCATGCGCATTGTGCGCGGAATGCACCCCCGTGATTGCCCAAGTACTTAAATGCTGGCAGGTTATGACTTGCATCCCCCGTACGGACAACTCGGGACCAAGAGGCGGGAGACAGGTATCGTTGCATCGGGCAAATACATCTTATGACTATTCGATAACCGGTCAGTGTAGGCATACGGGAAGAAAATACGTCAATTGATCCCACAAAATATTGTGAGTTCGCGGTAAAATGCGGGTTACGGGCGCGGTGTGGCATGGGCCGCATCGCTTGATGCAAGATGGCTCGTGAGGGGGTGCTGGTATGAACCAGAGGAGTTGCAAGCGTTCCGCTACCCGTCGCAGGGTGTTCGCACAACGGCGCAGGCCGGCCGGCGCGCGGTTCTGGCAACACCGGCGGCTCCGCCTGGAGCCGCTGGAGGCGCGATGCCTGCTGTCCCTCAACCCCATCCTCAGCGAGGTGGCGCCCGCCAACAGTACCGGCATCGTTGACACGCTGGGAGACACTGCGGATTGGCTGGAGATCTACAATCCCGACCCGCAGACGGCCGTCAACCTCAGCGGCTGGTCGATCTACTACGCCAAGACAAACAGCACTACCACCCACACGTGGACTTTTCCCAGCAACGTGGTCCTCGGTCCCGGCGAATTCCGCGTGATCTTCTGCGATTCGAATCTCACTGCTAGCGAGCTAAGCGCGGAGGACGCGGTCGGGGAGTTGGACACGGGCTTCAATCTCAGCAAGGACGGCGCTACGGTCGAGCTGCTGGATACGTCCTCCGCCGTCATCTCGTCGCTCACGTACCCGGCGTTGAACTCCGACACCTCGTACGGCTCGTCCGAGACGGTCACGGAAACGGACGTCGTGGCGGCGGGGGCCACGGCGAGCTACTACGCGCCGACCAACGGGACGCTGGTGACCACCGGCACTTCGACGACCACGAACTGGACGCTGCCCGGTTTCACCGGTGCTACCAACTGGGCATCGGGCCCAACGGGCCTGGGGTTCGCGAACACCGTTCCCGGTTTTGCCACCACCCTCTACAAGGCCAACATCGCCGTCGGCAGCGTGCAGACCGCCGAGACGATCATCAGCACGCCCTCCGACCAGACCTCGGTAATCAACAAGACCGAGAGCGTGCTGAACTTCCTGGACACGGGCGGGGACGGCCACTTCGGCAACGACAACCCCTTTCCCGGAATGAGCGTGGGCGAGGGGCTGACCAACTACGTCGTGCAGGCCACGGGGACGCTCACGATCACCTCGGCCCAGGCCGGATATTACACGTTCGGCGTCAACTCCGCCGAGGGGTTCAGCCTGACAATCACCGGCGCCAACTTTTCCCACGGCGTGAGCACCACCACGTGCAGCGGCGGCACGATGGCCTACAACGCCTACCGGACTACAGCCGACACCCTGGCCACGACGTACCTCGCGGCGGGCAGCTATCCGCTCAGCCTGGTTTACTTTCAGGGCACGAGCCAGGCAAGCCTGGAATTCTACGCCGCCAAGGAGAGCAGTTCCGCGGGGGTGAGTTCCTTCGACGCGAACTCGATTCTCGTGGGCAGCACTTCCGCCACCACCGCCGGCGGCGGCACCAGCACCACCACGACCCCTCTGGCGGTCACAAGCACGCCGTTCATCGGGGGCAACAGCAACAGCGGGGAGTTCGCAGCCGCGGTGGCCACCAACGTCAAGCCGGCGATCCAGGCGGCCCTTGCCGCCGACGGCAACGCCGGCACCTCGCTGTACACGCGAATCACGTTCAGCGATTCCGCCTCGCTGTCGACCCTGACGCTCAAGATGCAGTACGACGACGGCTACGTGGCCTACCTCAACGGCGTCGAGATTGCCAGCGAGAACGTCCCCGGCTCGCCGACGTGGAACTCGCCGGCCAACGAGGAGCAGACCAGCGACGTCCAGGCCACCACGTACGAGGACGTCGACGTGTCGAAGTTCCTCAATTCGTCCACGACCGGCCACCTGACGGCTACCGGCAACGTCCTGGCCATCCAGGTCCTCCTGTCCGCCGCCGACCTGTCCTCACCCACGGACGGCGACATGCTGGTCGTGCCGGAGCTGGGCCAGATCACGAGCGTCATCGGGGGCGACCACGTTTTCTCCACGCCGACGCCGGGCGCCGCCAACGCCCTGGGCGACACACAGCCCGACATCGCCTTCAGCACGACGCACGGGATGTTCTACGCCCCGTTCCAGGTAACGCTCACGCCCGACATCCCGAGCGATTCGATCTACTACACGACCGACAACACGGCGCCCGTCGAGGCGATCGCCGGCATCACGCACAGCGGCACGACGGCCACGGTGACGACTGTGGATCCCGTCGATTTCGATACCGGCGACTACGTGCAAATCGCCAATGCGAGCCCGGCGGTTTATGACGGCGATTTTCCGATTACCGTGAGCACGACCTACACGTCCGCGGGCGGGATCTCCACGTTCACGTACACCTTGCCGTCGACGCCCGCCTCGAATGCGTCGAATGTGGCCGGAGAGAACATGATCGCCGCGCGCGGCACGCTGTGCAGCGGGCCGATCACGATCAGCACGACGACGGAGCTGCAGGCGGTGATGGTCGATGCCGCCGGCGACGTGGGGACCGTGCAATGCGAGAGCTATGTCTTCCCCGCCGCCGTGGCAACCCAGTCGAACAACCCGGGCGGCAGCTTCCCCACGGTCTGGAACGGCACCATCAACGGCGAGGACGTGGCGGCCGATTACGCGATGTCGCCGGTCGCCGGCTACACGACGCAGCAGGTCATCAACGCCCTGTCGTCGTTGTCGACGATGTCGATCGTCACCAGCAACACCAACATGTTCGGCCCGCTCGGCCTGTACTCCAATTCCGACAACCATAATTTGGAGTACCCGGCGTCGTTCGAGTACTTCAATCCCATCGCCGGTACCACGGATTTCGGCTCGCTGGTGGGCCTGTCGATGTACGGCGGCGTGGGGCGCGACGCCCAATACTTGAAACACGGCATGCAGGTCTCTTTCGACCAGAGCGACGGCGCGTCGCTGATGCCCGAGAACATCTTCGGCGACGGCTACCTGCCGGACGGGCTGATCCTGCGGCAGGCATTCAACGACGGCTGGTCGTGGGGCGGGGCCAGCACCGCGTTCATCCACGATCAGTGGGTCCGCGACGCCCTGACGGCCTTGGGGACCCAGAACACGCCGGGCATTTGGGTGCAGCTTTTCGTCAACGGGCAGTACTGGGGACTGTACAACGCCGTTGCGAACATCGACTCGGACTACGCCGCATACTTCTTCGGCGGCCAAAAGTCGGACTACGACGTCTACCACTACGCTTCCGACGGTTTCGAGGTCAAGAGCGGGAGCATGACGCCATGGACCGACCTGTTCAACGTGGCGACGCACGGCAACGTTGCCGGCACCGGGACGGCCAGCCCGACCGTGCTGGCCAACCCGGCCGCCTACGCGCTGATGTCGCAATACCTCAACCTGCCGGCGTTCTGCGACTACATCATTGTGAACTACTATGCCGGCAACCTGGACTGGGACACTCACAACTACTCGGCCGTCTACAGCCCGAGCCTGGGCTTCGTATTCCAGGACTGGGACGGCGAGATGACGCTGTTCAGCGGCTGGAACGGCAGCCCTGACGTCAACGTTACCGCCGACGACAATACCGGCGACCCCACGCAACTGTTCGTGCAACTGCTGGCGAACCCCGACTTCCGGCAGATGTTCGCCGATCACGTTTACGAAGACCTGAGCACCGCCCTCTCGCCGACCACCGCGGCCGCCATGTACCAGAAGGAGGCCAATACGATCAGCCAGCCGAATGCGGCCGGCACGTTCGGCGGGGCCATCATCGACGAGGCGGCCCGCTGGGGCAACCTGGGCGAGCTGGCTCAAACCTGGAACGAGTTGGGCACGCCCGCGACCTGGAGCAGCCATATTGCCACGGAACTCGGCTCGTGGTTTCCCGTGCGGACGGCCGAGATGTTCACCCAGTTCGCCACGCCCGTGACGTTCACGCCCGCGGCGGGGGGCGGCACCACGCAGTACACGTACACGATGTATCCGAGCTTCGGCCCGCCGACGCTCTTGGTCAACGGAACCGTCGAGAACGGCGGGACGATCCTGCCCGGCGCCTCGCTCACCATGACGATGACCGCCCCGGCGGGCGCTCTCATCTACTATACGACCGACGGCAGCGATCCGCGGGCCAGCGGCGGCGGGGTCGGCGCGACGGCCGTCGCTTACAGCGGGGCGATCACGCTCACGCAGGGCGAGGAGATCAAGGCCCGGGTCCTGTCCGGGATCACCTGGAGCGCCCTGAACGACTCGGTGTTTTACCTGAACTTGGCCCCGTCGATCCGGGTCAGCGAAGTCATGTTCGACCCCGTGCCGGCCACGCAGGCCGAGATCAACGCCGGCTACACGGTTTCCGATACGACCGATCCCAACAAGGATTTCCAGTACATCGAGATCGAGAACATCGGCACCGCGACGGTGCCGGTGGGCGGGCTGCAAATCTCCGGCGGGATCGACTTTACCTTCCCGCAGTACGAGGGCAACGTCAGTACCAACCCCCTGCTCACGCTGGGGCCGGGCGATTACATGGTGGCGGTCGCCGATCTGAGCGCCTTCACGATACGCTACGGCGCGGAACTGGCAGCGGAGTTCGGCAGCAATTGGCAGAACCTGATCGTCGCCGGGCCGTTTAGCGACCATCACCTCAACGACAATAGCGACGAGGTCGAGTTGACCTCGCCCAACGGCGGCGTCATCGAGGACTTCACCTACCAGAGCTCCTGGTATCCGCAGACCCACGGCGGAGGCTCTTCGCTGGAGGTCCGCAGCGCCAGCGAATCGAGTTCGCTCTTGAATTCCAGCGCCGGCTGGGAGCCCAGCGGCACGCCCAACGGCACGCCCGGGACCGCCGAGACCGTCGTGGTCCCGCTGCCCGGCTCGATCGTCGTCAACGAGGTGATGTCGAACCCCGCCGGCGTGCCCGGCGACATGATCGAGTTCTACAACACGACTTCCCAGCCGATCAACATCGGCGGCTGGTACGTCAGCAACAACAGCTCCGATTTGATGGAGTACGAGATCGCGGCGGGCACGGTCATCGCGGCCAACGGCTACTACGTGTTGACGCAGGACTACAACTTCGGCCCGCCGGCCACGAGCGATCCGGGCCGCCTGGTCCCGTTCAGCTTGGACCCGGACGGCGACACCGTGTACCTGTCGAACAATTACAACGGTCAGCCCGGCCAATATCAGGAGCAGCAGGCGATTCCCGCCATGCCCGGCGGCTACTCGTGCGGCCTGTACACCAAGTCGGACGGCAGCACCGATTTCACCCTGCTCGAAACGCCCAGTTTCGGCAGCCTTTCCGGCACGACGTATTCGGGGGCGGCCAACAGCGTCCCCTACGTCTCGCCGCTGGTGATCGATGAGCTCATGTACAACCCCTCCCAGCCGACGGCGGCGGAGGCTGCCGCCGGGTATACCGACGCCGACGATTTCGAGTACCTCGAGTTGTACAATCGCTCCGGCACCACGCAGACGCTGAGCGATTATTACATCGGCAGCGGCGTGGGATTCACCTTCGGCTGGGCTCCCGACGGCACCGCCAATGAGTCGGAGACCTTGGAGAGCGGCGCTACCGCGACCTGGACCACCACCGCGCTGGCGGCCGGCACCTACACGGTCTACGCGGATTACAGCCTCACCGACCCCGACGGCAACACGCGAACGGTCGATGACGAGGCCCAATACACCCTCACCTATCCCGGCTGCCCCGGCGGGTCCGCCAGCGAAGTGCTCGACCAGAGCACGGCCGTCAATGGCCAGCTCGACCTGGGCACGATCACCGTCAGCGGCCCGGGCCAGGTCCAGGTCCAGCTCCTGCGGCAATCGACTGCCAAGGAGACCCATTGGACCTTGGCCAACCAGGTGGAGTTCGTCAAGACGGGCGTGGACCTCAAGGTGGGCAGCCCCGCGCTGACCTCGTTCGCCACCAGCAGCGGCATCACCACGCTGGCCCCGGGCGGATACGTGCTCCTGGTGAGCGATTTACAGGCCTTCGACTTCCGCCACGGCTCCGGCCTCCCGGTGGCGGGCGAATACACGGGGCACCAGAGCAACGGCGGGGAGCTGATGAGCCTCGATCAGTTCGGCCCCGCCGATCCGGCGACGGGATACATACCCAGCTACGCGGTCGACCTCGTCGATTACAGCGACGCCGCCCCGTGGCCCACGCAACCGGACGGCAACGGCCCGGCCCTGATCCGCGTCCACATGGCCGACTACGGCAACGATCCGGCGAACTGGATGGCCAGCGGCGACGGTCCTGTAACCAACGTCGGCGGCAACGCCGGCGCGGCCAGCCTGACCCTGGATCCCCTGCCGCCCACAGTGCCCACCAACCTTGCCGCCCAGGCCACGCTGAGCCCCAGCGAGATCAGCCTGACCTGGACGGCTTCGACCGACACGCGGAGCGACGTTGCCTATTACGACGTTTATCGCGACGGGACGAGCATCGGCACGTCGCAGACCAACTCCTACGTCGATGCCACGGTCCAGGTGGCGACGAACTACACGTACACCGTCAGCGCCGTCAATCGCGACGGCTATGCCAGCGCCCAGTCGGCTGCGATCGTCGCGGCCCTGCCCGGCGTCACCTCCTGCGACTGGCTGGACAGCCAGGACATGGAGGTCTTTTTCAGCGAGCCGCTCAATCCGGCCACGGCGGCAGTGCTCGCCAACTACAGCATGAGCGGCGGGATCGCCCTTTCCGCCGTCGCCCTTTCCCGCAGCAACACCAAGGTTACCGTGACCACCAAGACGGCGGTCACCGCCGGCAACGCCTATACGCTCACGATGAGCGGCCTCAGCACGGCCTCGGGCAACCCGCTCCCCGCCAGCCTCACGGCCTCGGCGACGTACCAGGTCGTGACGGGCGAGATTCTGGACCAGGTTTGGGACAACCTGGACAGCGGCACCACGATCAACGACTTGACCAGTCCCCCCCTGAACCCCGATTACCCCAACGATCCCACGTACACCAGCGACTTGACTTCGTTCGAGGCCCCCTACAACACCGGGGTGAGCGACTACGGCCAGCGCGTGCAGGGATACCTCTATCCGCCCACCACCGGCAATTACGTGTTCTGGATCGCCAGCGACGACAACAGCCAGTTGTGGCTGTCGACGACGTCCAGCCCCGCCAACGCGGTGGAGATCGCCTCCGTGTCCTCCTGGACCAGTTACCGCGAGTGGACCACGTATTCCAGCCAGCAGTCCGCGGCGATCCCCCTGGTGGCCGGGCAGCGGTACTACATCGAGGCCCTGATGAAGCAGGCGGGCGTTGGCGACAACCTGTCCGTAGCCTGGATGCCGCCCGGCGGCACTTCGGTTCCCATCCTGGGGTCGGCCCTGTCCGTCACCAAGCTCACGTCCAGCGCGGGGACGGCCACGGCCACGCTGTCCGCGGCCCCGGGGTTCGCCGTGGGGCAGAGCGTGCTGGTGAGCGGCGCCGCTCAGACGGCATACAACGGCACCGTCGTCGTCACCGCGGTCAGCGGCAACACGTTCAGCTACGCGGTGTCGGGCTCGCCGGCCTCGCCGGCCACCGGTACGATCACGGTCCAGCCCTACGGCATCAGCTACAGCGGGACGACCGCCTACGTCTGGCTCCCCGGCAACGGTTACTCCACCGGCGACTGGATCGACATCGCCGGCGCGAGCCCCACGGCGTACGACGGCCTGAATCAGATCGCCAGCCTCACCGCCAACACGTTCAGCTACACCCTGTCGAGCACGCCGACGGGGACGGCGACGGGCACGGTCCTGGCCAACAAGATTCTGCCCATTCCGGGCGCGGACCTGTCGCCCTTGCTCCAGAACGTGGACCTGACCCCGCCCGCCGCGCCGGCGAATCTCCGCGCGACCCTCGGCGGCAACAATACGCAAGTCACCCTGAATTGGAGCCCGGCGACCGACCTGACCAGCGGGATCGGCGACTACCAGATCTACCGCGACGGCACGGCCTACGCCACCTCGACCACGACCAGTTACACCGACACGAGCAACATCTCGTCGCTCACGCCGCACACCTACCAGGTGGCGGCCGTGAATTACGACGGCGTGGCGGGGGCGGAGTCCGCCCCCCTGACCGTCGGGCCGCCGGGCATCGCCTCGATCGGCACGAGCAGCGCCAAGACCGTGTGGGTCAATTTCAGCGAGCCGGTGACCTCCGCCTCGGCCCGCACGATCGGCAACTACTCGATTACCGGCAACGGCGGCGCCACCATCACCGCGGCCGCACTGCAGTCCGACGGCTACACGGTGGCCTTGACCACGTCCACCGCCCTGTCGGGGTCCGGCAGCTACACCCTCACGGCCGGCAACCTCGCCACGCCCGTGGGCGCGGTGTTGCCCACCACCAGCGGCACGTTCACCTACGTGGCGCCGGGCTGGAACGTGGCGGTCTACGAGGCCAACAACGGTTTGAGCGACACCATCGCGGCGGCTCAAGCCCTGGTCAGCACGCCCTCCGAGCAGAGCTGGGTCAAGACCGAGGTGGCGCCTTACATCAATTACATGGTCAGCGGCAGCGACGGCCACTTCACCACCAACCGGACATTGCCCGGCACGGTCATGGGGACCGAGACCGACAATTTCGCCGTGACGGCCACGGGGACGCTGGTGATTCCGACCACGGGCACCTACACCTTCGGCGTGAACAGCGAGGACGGCTTCAGCCTGACGATTACCGGCGCCACGTTCAACTCGCTGACCAATGCGACCAACGCGGCCGGCACCAACACGCTGCAATACAACGGCGGCCACGCGTCCTCCGACACCTTGGGCGTTGTCACGTTAGCCGCCGGCAACTACCCGATCAGCCTCCTGTGGTTCCAGGGTGTCGGCGGGGCGGAATGCGAGGTGTTCGCCGCCCCGAGCAGCTACACCGCGTTCAGCACCAGCCCGCCGTGGGAACTCGTGGGCGACACGACCAACGGCGGCTTGGCCATAGCCGGGGCCCTCCCCACCCCCTGGTGCACCACCACCGTCAATCCGCTGGGCACGAACGATCCCAGGCCGGCGCTGAGCGGTACTGTGAGCGCCTCCACAGCCGTGGTGACCGCCAGGGTCGCCGGCGTCTATTACGCCACCACCAACAACAACAACGGCGGATGGACCCTGCCGGAAGGCGACATCCAGCCCGGCCTGGCCGCCGGAACCTACAATGTCACTCTGTTCGCGTGCAACGGCTCCGGGCAGACGGCGTTCGACAACACCGTCAATCAGTTGCAGATCGCCACCGTCGCCCCCGTCGCCAGTATCCCGGCCTTGACCCCCAACCCGCGGAACACCCCGGTCAGCTCCCTCTCGATCCAGTTCAACGAGCCGGTCAGCGGTTTTGACCTCCAGAACTTGCAACTCACGCTCAATGGAATCAGCACCCCGCTGGGCGGGGCAACCCTGATGCCCATCGACAATCCAAACGGGACGTCCCACGGGTACTGGACCCTGGGGAACCTCGGCGGCCTGACGGCCGCGCAGGGCACCTACGCGCTCAGCCTCACTCCCGCGGGCTGGGGAGTTGCCGATCAATATGGCAATCTGCTCACGACCAATGCCGCAACCACCTGGGTCATGGACACCACGCCGCCGACCGCAATCGTGACGACCGCCCCGCCGACGATCAATGCCGCCGGTGCCGGCAGCAGTAGCACCACCTTGACGGTCACCTACGCCGACAGCGGCTCGGGGATCAACCCCGCCAGCCTGTCCGCGTCGAACCTGGCGGTGAACAACGGGGCCACGGTCACCGCGGCTTCGGCCAACGGCAATGCCGTAACCTACACGATCGCCGCCCCGTCGGGCACCTGGGGGGCGAGCCCGCAAGGCACGTACACGGTGAGCCTGGTTGCCAACCAGGTCACGGATTTGGCCGGCAACGCCATGGCCGCCAACTCCAGCCTGGCCACGTTCCTGGTGGACACCGTGGCCCCGACCATCGCGATCAGCAGCCCCTCGGCATCCAGTGCGACGACGGGTCCCGTCAGCTACACGGTGACCTATGCCGACCCATACTTCAACACGAGCACCCTGGCCGCGGCCAACGTTACCCTCAACGAGACCGGGACGGCCAGCGGCACGCTGAGCGTCTCCGGCGGGGGCCTGAGCTACACGGTCACCGTCAGCAGCATTACGGGCAGCGGAACCCTGGGGATTTCGATCGCGGCGGGGACCGCTTCCGACCTGGCGGGCAACACGGCCCCGGCCGCGGGCCCCAGCCCGACCTTCACCGTGAATAATGCCGTCGCGGCCAGCGTCGTCGGGGAGTACGTGTTCTACAACGGCTCGAAGTGGGGCACTACCGTTGCCCCGGACAAGTCGGCGCTGCTGCCCGGCAGCGCGGCCTCGTTTGCCAACTATACGAGCTACGATCAAGGGCTCAACGGCATCGCGGTGGACATCGCGAATTTGCCGGGGACCTCGGTGTCGGCCGGCGACTTCCAGTTCAGCGTGGGCAACGGCAGCGTGACGGACGGGAGCACGTGGGCGTCGGCTTCGGCGGCGCCGACGGTCACGGTGGTACCGGGCGGCGGCATGGGCGGATCGAGCCGCGTCCTGCTGGTTTGGGCGAACAATGCGATCCAGGACACGTGGCTCCGCGTGGAAGTGCTGGCGGACGCCGACACGGGGCTGGCCGCCCCCTTCGTCTTCTACTTCGGCAACCAGATCGGCTCAACCGGGACCGCGCCCAATGCCAAGGTGACCGCAATCGACCTGAATGCGGTAGTCAACAACGCAAAACCATCGGGGGCGCTGATCACCAACCCGTACGATATCAACCGGGATGGAAAGGTCACTGCGATCGACGTGAGCGACGTGGTGAACCACGCGGCCGCTGGGACCGCGATCAAGTTTTTCACGCCCACGGATACTACGAACGGGCCGGCGGGCCAGATCGCATCCGGCGGGCCCCTGGCGTCGGGCACGACCTCGGTGCTTGCGACCCAGGCGGCCCCGGCCGCAATCGCGGCGCCGGCGGTCTCCACGGCCGCAGCGGTGCCCGCAGCGGTGGATCGTGTGTTGGCCGCCCAGCCGGTCCGGGAATCCAGTGCGGCGACCTCCGCCATCGTCGGCCGGGCATCCTCGGGGTGGCCGTCCGCCCTGTTGCCGGTTTCGCCGGTTCCGCATTCCGCCGCCACGGCGGTGGACCACGCCGGCGGCCAGCCGGTTGGGGACGCGGCGCCCCGAGTCGCGGCCCCGCGGACCCCCGCGTCCGGCCAGGCGAGCGACGAGGTCCTGCTTCGCATCGCGGAGGCCCGACCAGGAAACGCCGCATCCCGGGCCGGCAATCAGCATCCCGCGACGGAGCTCTTCGGCCTCGACCTCCAGACACTGGACCTCCTGGCCGGGGCCGCCACGAAGCGGCAGTGAGGCTACAACGGCGACCGCGGTCCGGTGGCCATGGGCTCCGCTGGCCCTGATGCCGAGTTCCGACCCGACCTGGGATTACGGGGGGAACAGGGCAGGCGGGGACTCAATCTGAAGCCTCGTTGACCTGTTTCTCGATGACCATGTTCAGGGCACGGAGTTTGGACCGCAACGTGGTCCGGGAAATGCCCAGGAGGTCCGCCGCTTCCACCTGGTTTCCCTTGGCGTGCTCCAGCACCTCGCGGAGCACGACCCGATCCACGGCCGCTTGAACCTGGTAGTAGATGTTTCCGCATTTCTGGGCCAGTGTCTCGTGGACAAGTCGGGCGACGGCAAGATCAACCGACTCTTCGGCGGCGAGCACTTCAACGCGGGAGGCTTTCTCTTGAAGATGCGGAGGGAGGCAGTCGGCGGTGAGCGTGTCACCCGCGGTGTGCACCAAGGCGTACTTGACGGCGCTCTGCAACTCCCGCACGTTGCCCGGCCAGGAATGTTGCTGGAGAAGCTGCAGCGCTTCCGGCGACACGCGGCGGACATGCCGGTCGAGTTCCGGGTTCATGCGGCCCAGGAAGTACTCCAGCAGCAAGGGGATGTCCTCGATTCGCTCCCGCAAAGGCGGGATGCGAATCGTCAACACGTTCAGGCGGTAGAAGAGGTCCTGCCGGAAGCGGCCGACGGCGGCCAGGGACTCCAGGTCTTGGTTGGTGGCGGCAATGACGCGGATATCGCTGTGAATGGTGGTATTGCCCCCCACCCGCTCGAATTGCTTTTCCTGCAACAGCCGCAGCAGCTTCGCCTGAGTGCCGGGAGCCATGTCGCCCACCTCGTCCATGAAGACCGTGCCGCCGCGGGCCTGCTCGAACTTGCCGATGCGCCGCCGGTCGGCGCCCGTAAAGGCGCCCCGCTCGTGGCCGAAGAGCTCGCTTTCCAGCAGTGGTTCCGGGATGGCCGCGCAGTTGATCGCCAGGAACGGGGCCTGGCTGCGGCGGCTGTGCTGATAGATCGCCCGGGCCACCAGTTCCTTCCCGGTCCCGCTCTCCCCGAGAATCAGCACCGTCACGTCTTGTGGCGCAATGCGGCCGATCGACTTGTAGAGTTCTTGCATGGGAGGAGAGGAACTCACCAATTGGTCGCCTTCCGCCCGGGGCTCCTGCTTCTCGTCGTACATCGCCGGAATGCGGCTGATCCGACTGAGGTGGATTGCGCGGGCGACGACGTTGCCGAGCTGGTCGAGGTCCAGCGGCTTGAGCAGGTACTCGAATGCGCCCAGCTTCATGGCCTCGATTGCGGTCTCGGTGGTCACGTGCGCCGTAATCACGATGACCGGAAGCCGCGCGTCGATCTGTCGAATCCGCGCATAAGCGTCCAGGCCGGACATGTCGGGCAAGCGCACGTCGAGAATCACGGCGTCCGGCGGGTCCTGCCGGATTCG
>Ga0187848_10001411_pt1 | contig 20483 bp, 7 predicted proteins | sample June2016WEW_4_40_FD_132424 | JGI IMG/M metagenome (GOLD analysis project Ga0187848, IMG submission 132424) | Peatland microbial communities from SPRUCE experiment site at the Marcell Experimental Forest, Minnesota, USA - June2016WEW_4_40 | ecosystem: Environmental > Terrestrial > Soil > Wetlands... | reverse complement strand
CAACAACATGCAGAGCACCGAAGACAACATCAAAGCCAGGGCCAGGGCCCCGGCCAGCGCCGAGGCGTAGGTCTGCGCCATGGGGCCGAACAAGGCTCCCGCCGGACCTTGCAACGTGAACAGGGGAATGAACGCGCACACCATGATGAGCGTCGAGAACAGCAGGGCACGGTCGATTTCGCCCGCCGCGCGAACAATGCGGGTCTTCAGCGGCAGATCGCCGTCCTCCCCGCCGGTCAGGTGACGGTAGATGTTCTCGGTGATGATGACGGAAGAATCGACGATGATGCCGAAGTCCACCGCACCGATGGACAGGAGATTCGCCGATTTGCCCCGCAGAAAGAGGGCCGCAAAGGCACATAAGAGCGCCAGCGGAATATTGATCGCGACAATCAAGGCGGTCCTCACGCTGCCCAGGAACATGAACAGAATCATGGCGACCAGGCCCATGCCGAGCAGCAAGTTCTCGGTGACGGTATCGGTCGTAATGCCGGTCAACTCGGTGCGGTCGTAGTAAGGAACGATCTCGACCCCCGGCAGCATCCGCCCGGACGCGGGGTCGTTGAGTTCCTCGACCTTGGCTTCGATGTCCTTTAGGGCAGGCAGGGTGGGTTCTCCCTTGCGCAGCAGCACGATGCACCCCACCTGATCGGGATCGTCGTGACCAACCTCGCGGACGCTGAGCGAGTGATCCGCCGCGAAACGGGGCTCGTCGCGGTCATCGACCTTGAAATGTGCGAGCATCCCCAAGCGGGTTTGGTTGCGGACAACGACTCCCTTCGCACCCGCTCGTTCATCGGGGGCCAGCCGCCCCCCCTCGACCACGTCTTCGACGCGTACCGGTTGGTTGTTGACGGAGGTGATTACCACGGCGCGGATATCGCGGAGGCGGCGTTCCTCCTCGGCGCGAAGGACTCCGGCAGCCTGCACGGGGTCGGTCATGCCCAGTACCTTGCGCACCGGGTCTTCCCCGCCGCCGAACAACCCCACGCTGCGCACGGTCAGCGCCACGTCGCCCTGCGTGACATAATCGCCACCCACCGTGGCGTTGCTGCCGGCGAGCGCGTTCTGCAATTGGGCCAGGGTGATCCCGTAACGCCGCATGCGATCGGGATCGGGCTGCACCTCGTAGCGGCGGACGGTCCCGCCCCAACTGGTAACGTCCACCACGCGGGGGACGGTGCGGAACTCGCGTTCCAGCACCCAATCCTGCAACGCCTTCAGGTCGTTGAGGGTGTAGACGTTCTGCCCAGTGGCGTCCTTGGGGGCCCGCAGCCAGTAACGAAAAATCTCTCCGGTCGGCGACTCCGGGGAAATCTGGGGAGTTACCCCCGACGGCAGCGGCGGCGTTGATTGCAGACGATTGATGGTCTCTTGGCGCGCCTCTTTGTACTCAAAGCCGTAATTGAACAGTATTTTGATATCGCTGAGCCCGAAAACGGTCTTGCTGTGCATGGACTCCAACCCGGGCATCCCAGCCAACGCCGCTTCGAGTGGAATCGTGACCTGACGCTCGACCTCTTCGGCGGAGGCACCGGGGAACAGCGCGACGACCTCCACGGTGGGCGGGGCCGGGTCCGGGTAAGCCTCCACATCGACGTGCAGGAAGGAGTAAACCCCTACTACGGCCAACGCCACTGCCAGCAAGAGGACCACGAGCGGGTTCTCAAGCGACCATTGAATGAGCTTACGAACCATGGGCGAGGTGCTAGGGGTTGGGGGCTAGGGGTTGGGGGCTGGGGGTTGGAGATGGGGGACGGGGGACAGATTGGGGACAGAGGTTCGGACCCGCAGTTTCAAATGCCTAATCCCCAGGCCCCGGCCCCTAGTCCCTAGCCCCTTCTGAGACCTTGCTCGCCAGCGCGGCCTTGAGTTCCAGCGTTCCAGCCGTGAGGACTCGCTCCCCTGCCCGCAACGGCTCCGCCGGCGACGACGGCTGTCCCTCCGCGTCCGGCGCGCGCTGCTCATCTTTGCTCATGGGCACGCTGCGGACATAGGCCGTGCGGTCGAAGCGGTTGGTCACTTGCACGCGGCGCATGGTGTACACGGGTTTTTGCGGGTCGGCCTGCACGAAGACGATCGAGTCCTTGCCGTCTTCCACGACGGCACTGATCGGCACTTCCACGACGTTCTTGGGCGGGAGCAGCTCGACGGTGGCCCTGACGAACTGCCCCGCCCGCAGCAACCCCTTCGGATTCGGAATGTGGCCTCGAACGATGGCGGTGTGCTGGTTGGGGTCGATAAGATACCCGATGTCATCGACCAGCCCCGCAATCGGTTGGGTTCCGACCGTGCAGACGGTCCACACGATGGGATTCCGCGTCTGGCTCTTCAAGTCCTGCAGGGCCGGCAAGTCGTCCTCGGGAACGGCGGCCAGCACCACCAGCACGACGGCGGTGATCGGCACTTCCACGACGTTCTTGGGAGGCAGCAGCTCGACGGTGGCCGTGACGAACTGCCCTGCCCGCAGCAACCCCTTCGGATTCGGATTGTGGCCCCGAACGATGGCGGTGTGCTGGTTGGGGTCGATAAGATACCCGATGTCGTCGACCAGCCCCGCAATGAGTCGGGTTCCGACCGTGTGGAGGGTCCACGCGATGGGATCCCGCGTCTGGCTCTTCAAGTCCTGAAGGGCCGGCAAGTCGTCCTCGGGGACGGCGGCCAGCACCACCAGGGGATCGACCTTGGCGAGCTGGAAGAGGTTGGTCGTGTTGTCCACGACGGTTTCGTGCAGGGCGACGTTCTGCTCGATAATGAATCCGGCGTCGGGGGCCTTCAATTCCACGCGGGCCCACTGTCTCAGCCTGTCCTTGGCCTTGGCATGCCCGTCCTGGCCGCCGCTTGCGTTCTGCACCTCGTCGCGCACGGCCTGGATGTCCTCCTCCGGGATCGCCCAGGTCTTCAGCGTGTTCTCGGCCCGGTTGACGGCGTTGATGTCCGCTTGGACGTTGCGGCGGGCATTGAGGATGAAGACTTCCGGGACGGAGGCCGAGCGGGCCTCGGCCCGCTTGAGCACCTCTTCATCGAGCCGCAACTGCGAGAGCGCATCGAACAGGTCGTTCTTCTTGTTGCCCACGTCGACGCTGAACAGCACCGCCAGCAGGTCTCCCTTCTTCACCGGGTCGCCGGCCTGCAGCTCGCGGCGGAGGGGCGGAACGTTTCCCGGCGAGCCGTGGGGATCGTCGATCTTGCCGATCTCCACCACGTCGGCCGGCGCGAAGCGGACTCGCACCCGGATCAATCGAGCAGGGTCCAGGGCCGTTGAGCCGGGCATCACCAGCGGCCGCGTCCGCGCCGGCTTCTCTGCGACGGCGATTTGATCGACGCCGTCTTGGCGAATGCCCAGCGACTTCCGCACCTCTTCCGGCACGAGAAGGCTGTTTCCTGCGACCAGCTTGACGCCCAATGTTTCTTTCTCAGGCGGCGCCTCCTTCTCCGCGGCGGGAGTCGCCCAGGGCAGCTTCACCGCTCCGAAGGCCACGGCCAGCGCCAGCAGGATTGCCAAGATGGGCAGCGAGATTCCGGCCGCTTTTCGCGATCGACACAGAAGGGCACGCAGCCGGCCTTCCTTGTGCACTTGCGGCGCCGGCGGGATCATTTCATTAGCGGCCGGCGAAGTCTGAGGACAGACCGGAGCGGAAGTTCTTGCACTCTTCGGGCGGACATCAAGAGCTGGCGTGGGCATAGGGGCGTCCGAAGATTCTTTTCGTCTGGTTGCCGTACAATGATTTCCGGCAGGTAGGCTTCAGGCAATGTTGTTTTACACGAGTGCTTTGTGCAAATCATGTGCCGACCATTGTTTCGGTTCAATGAGCGTCCTCTTCCACGCCGCCGGGCGATGGAAACAGCGTGCTGGGCAGGTGTTTGAAGAGACTCTCTTCGCAGCCGAAGTCGTCGAGAGCGACGGCCGACCGCGCCGCTCCGTGTACAGTTTCTATCCAGCATGGCCAGTTCCGTCCGGCACGCTGTAGACGACGCGGACCGTGGCCGAGGCCGCCCGCGAGGGGGCTCGGCTGGCGGCGGGCGGGGTCAGCCGGGGCACCGCGGTCACCCTGGCCATGGTCCGGCAGGAGGTGCGGAACTACGTCACGGCGGCCGCTCTTCCCGCCGCCGCCGTCAAAGCCACGCTCGTGAAGGTGCTGTCGGGGATCTGCGGGCCGACCTTGGACAGGATGATCCGACTGGGCTGCCCGGGAAGCGACCACGGCACGCTGGCCTGCGCCGGTTACGCGTGTGCTTCGGTGACCTGCTTCTCCACGACCAGGCCCAGCGAGCGGAGCTTGGCCCGCAACGTGGTCCGAGAAATACCCAGCAGATTGGCGGCTTCGACCTGGTTTCCCTTGACATGCTCCAGCACTTCGCGGAGCACGACTCGATCCACGACCGCTTGAACCTGGTAGTAGACGTTTCCGCACCTCCGGGCCAGGGTCTCTTGCACGTATTGCGTGACGGCGGGATCAACGGTCTGTTTGGTGACTGGCATTTCAACACTTGCAATACCGGAGCTGTTAGTGAGCCAAATTGCCGGGTGCCGCAGGCGGTTGGCGATTGCCGTAGAAGGTGTACAGCACGGGCATCAGGTAGCGATCCACCAGCAAGGTCAACGTCATGCCGCCGACCACCACGATGGCCAGCGGCCGTGCCGTCTGGGCGCCGATCTTTGTGGAGAGGGCTGCGGGCAAGAGGCCCAGGATCGCCGTCAGCGCGGTGATCATTACCGGCCGCACGCGCTTGGCGGCGCCCTGGACGATGGCCTCGTCGAGCGGCAGTCCCTCGGCGCGGAGGGCATTGAAATACGAGATCATCAGCAGGCCCTCCATGATGGCGATCCCGAAAAGCGAAATGAAGCCGACGGCTGCCGAGATGCTGAAAGCGGTACCGGTGAGGTACAGGGACCAGATGCCGCCCACGGCCACGTCGAAGACGTTGCTGAAGACCACGATCGCGTCCAGGAACGAGCGGAACGCCGAGTAGAGCAGGATGAAGATCGAGCCCAGCGAGAGCGGGACGATCCACAGCAAGCGCCACTGGGCGTCCTCCATCTGCTCGAACTCCCCGCTCCACACCGCGCGGTACGGGGCTGGGAGGATTTCCCGGGTGCGGGCCTTGGCCTCGTCCACGGCGCTGCCCAAGTCACGGCCGCGGACGCTGAACTTGATTGCGACCAGGCGCTCGCCCTGCTCGCGATAGATGTCCTGTGCGCCGGCGCGCTCGAACTGGCCGTTGGGGTCGAGCGCACCGTCCTCGCCCACCGGGGAGACGACATCGCGCAGGCTCAACCGCGGCGAATTGCTGAGCGGATTGGACGTGTCGGCCTGGGTGCCGGCCGGCCGGGGCGGCGGCAAGGCGTGTCCCGGCGCGGAGGTCACGAAACCCGAGCCTTGCGGCTGGGCCACCAGGTTGTTGGTGATGTCCACCGGGATGTCCAGGATCGACGTCTCGTTGCTCCGCAGCCGCTCCGGCCAGCGGATCGCGATGGGAAACAACTTCTCGCCCTCGACCATGTTCGACTGGGGGTTGGCGCCCAGGGCGCTGGCGATGACGTTGTTCACGTCCGCCGTCATCATGCCCCACTTCTCGCACTTCTGGGGATCGACGCGGAATTCCATGTGCGACTGCCCGCGGATGTGGAAGATGCCCACGTTCTCCATGCCGCGGACTCGTTGCAGCTCGTTCTTGACCTTGGTCGCCAGCAGTTCCAGTTGGTCGAGGTCGGGGCCGACGATCTTCACCGAGTTGTCGCCCTTGATGCCGCTGAGCGCCTCCATGACGTTATCGCGGATGTTCTGCGAGAAGTTCCAGACCACGCCGGGGATTTTTCCCTCCAGCTCGGCGTTCATGGCGTTGGTGAGTTCTTCCTTCGTCCGCGGCCGTTTCGGGCCGTAGAGCCGGCGCTTCCAGTCCGAAATTTCCTCGACGAGGGCCGGCCAGTCCTTGCGCGGCCGCAGCGGCACGAAGTACTCGACGCCCTCGTAGCCTTCCGTGTCGGTGCCGTCGTCGGGCCGGCCGGACTGCGCGATGATCGCCTCGACCTCGGGGTAGGACGCCATGATCGTCCGCGCTTGCTTGGCGATCTCGACGTTGCGTTCCAGCGTCTGGTTGAGCGGGCCGGTGCCGCGAATCCAGAAGTTGCCTTCCTCCAGCTCGGGCATGAACTCGGTTCCCAGTTTCGGGATCAAGGAGAGGGTATACCCGATCAGCCCGGTCATCAGGATCAGGGTCGTCCAGCGGTGCCTCAGGCACAGCCTGAGCTGCCAGATGTAGCGGGCCTTGAGAAAGCGGACGAGGAAGTTCTCCCCAACCGGCTTGAATTTCTTGAACAACAGCATGCACAGGACCGGGGTCAGCGTCAGGGCGAGCACCAGGGCGCCGGCCAGCGAGCAGGCATACGTCTGCGCCATGGGGCGGAACAACTCCCCCTCCGCGCCCGACATCGCGAACAGCGGCACGAAGGCGCAGACCATGATCAGGGTCGAAAAGAGCAGCGCCGTGTCGATCTCCTTGACGAAGCGGAGAATCCGCTCCTTGATGGGCAGCTCGGGATCGTGGCCCGCGGCCAGGTTGCGGTAGATGTTCTCGACCATGATCACCGAGGAATCGACGATGATGCCGAAGTCCACCGCGCCGATGGAGAGCAGGTTCGCCGACTTGCCGCGGAGGTACAGCATGGCGAAGGCGAACAGAAGCGCCAGCGGGATGTTGATCGCCACGATCACGGCGGTGCGGATGTTGCTCACGAACATGAACAGGATCACGACGACCAGCAGCACGCCGGTGAGCAGGTTCTCCGTCACCGTCTCGGTGGTGACGTGGAGCAGGTCCGTGCGATCGTAATACGGCTCGATTTGCACGCCGGGCAGTCTCCGGCCGGAGGCGGGGTCGTTCAGCTCCTCGACTTTCTTCTTGACGTCTTTCAAGGCCGGCAAGGTGTCCTCGCCCTTGCGCATCAACACGATGCACTGCACCTTGTCGTCCTCGTCGTGGCCCACGTCGGCCAGCGAAAGGGAAGAGCCCGGCGGCCGCTCGCGGTCGGCCTTCCAGTAGCCGATGCGTCCCAGGCGCGTGAGGTGGCTGACCACGACGCCCTGCTCCCCGAACTGGCCCGGGGAAACGCGCCCCCCCTCGACCACGTCCTCGACGCGCACGGGCTGGTTGTTGACCGAGGCGATCACCAGGCTGCGGATGTCTTGAATGCGGCGATATTCCTCGGCGCGGAGGACCCTGGCGGCGCGGAGGGCGGCCCGCTGTCGAATCGACCTGACTTGACCGAGGTCCTCCTCGCTGAGCGGCGGCACCGCTTCCCGCAGCCCGGGCGGCATGCCGCTCTTCCAAGCCATCCCCGTGCGCAGCCGCTGGCGAATCCGTTCGACGCTTCGCCAGAGATCGCGCTCCTCCGGCGTCAGCTCGTTTTCGGCCGGCGGCGGACTTGCATCCTTGCCCGCCAAGACGCTGCGGAGCCGCTCGATCATGCGCACGAAGCCGCGCTCTTTCTCCGTCAGGGGCGGGTCCACCTTCAGTTTTGCCAAGCCCGCCGAAATCCGCTCCTGCAGCTCGCCGGCCGGGGATTCGCCGAGGACTACTTCCGCGACGACCTCGTTCTTGACGAAGTCGGCCAGCGTCGCGTTCTCCAGGCCGAGCACCTTGTTGACCGGGTCCGCGCCGCCGCCGAACAGGCCGCCGCCGCGCACGGTCAGGGCCACCTGGCCCTGGTTGACGTAGTCGCCGCCCACGATCGCATTGCTGTTGCTCAGCGCCGTCTGGAGCTGGGCCAGCGTGATGCCGTAGCGCCGCAGGCGGTCCGGGTCCGGTTGCACCTCGTAGCGGCGGACCGTGCCGCCGAAACTGGTGAGGTCGACGATCCGCGGCACGGGCCGGAATTGACGCTCCATCACCCAGTCCTGCATCGCCTTGAGGTCGTTCAGCGTGTAAATCTCGCGGCCCGAAGCGTCCTTGGGCGAGTTCAGGATGTAGCGGTAGATTTCGCCGGTCGGGGACTCGGGCGAGATGGAGGGGCTCACGCCCGCCGGCAGCGGCTGGGAGATCGTGGCAATGCGGTTGATGACCTCCTGCCGGGCCGCCTCGTAGGTCCATTGGCTGCCGTAATGCCAGTTCATCTTGAGGTCGCTCAGGCCGAAGAGCGACTTGCTGTTCATGGACCTCAGGCCCGGCATGCCGGCAAAGGTCACTTCCAGGGGGATGGTGACTTGCCGCTCGACTTCCTCCGCGGACGCACCGGGGAAATTGGCCGTGACCTCGACGATCGCCGGCGCCGGGTCGGGGTAGGCCTCGACGTTGACGTTCACGAAGGAATAGACGCCCACGGCCGCCAGGGCGACGGCCAACAGAAGGATGACGAGCGGGTTGTCAAGCGCCCAGGCAATGAGCTTGCGAACCACGCGATTTCTCCCAGGGACAAATGGAGGATTCTCTCGCCGCTTCAGCGATCGTTCGCCCTGGCACCCTTCTCGGGCTGCGACTCCAGGTCCAGCAGGGCCGCCTTGAGTTCCCCCGTCCCGGACCGCAGCAGGCGTTCACCCGGCTGCAGGGCCTCTTTGGGCAGCAAGCCTTCTTCGGCCTCCCGGGCGGTCAATCGCTCTTCCTTGGGGATCGGCGTGCTGCGCACGAACACCTTTTGCTCGAAGCGATGGGTGACCTGAACGCGGCGCATCGTGTACTGGGGCTTGGCCGCGTCGGTCTGCACGAACACCAGGCTTTGTTGGCCGTCGTCCACGATCGCATCGACGGGAATCTCGACGACGCCGGCCGGCGGTGGGATGAGGACCGTGGCGGCGACATATTGCCCGGCCCGCAGCCGCTGTCCGGGGTTATCCACGTACCCCTTGATGATGGCCGTGTGCTGATTGGGGTCGATCAGGTAGCCGATCTCATCGACGGTTCCGGGAAGTCCCGCGGCGGAACCTGCCCCGGCGGTTTGGACGGTCCACCGCCTCCCGCCGCGGTCGAGGGCTTCCAAGACGGGCAATTGATCTTCGGGGGCGTTGGCGATGACGAGCAGCCGGTTCACGTCGGCGATCTGAAAGAGGTTGACCGTGTTGTCCACGACCATTTCGTCCACGTGGAGGTTGCGCTCGACGATCACGCCGTCGAACGGGGCCCGCAAGGTAACCCGGCCCCAAGGGTTCTCGTTGTTCTTGCCGGGGTCGATCTTGTCATCGGTCGCCGGCTTCTCCCCGCTCACCCAGCGGCCTTCCCGGGTCTTGCTCCAAGCGTTCTTGTCGGCGGCCTGCTTCTTGGCCTCCTCGCGCAGGGCGTCGATCTCGCCTTGGGGGATGTCCCAGGCCTCGAGGTTGTGCAGGGCCCGGTCGATTTGATTGCGGTCGGTCTGCACGGCGCGCTCGGCGGTGATCCGGAAGACCTCCGGAATCGCGGCCAGATGTTTTTCGACATTGTCAAGGACTTTCTGATCCAGTTGCAGTTGCGTCAGCGCGTCAAGCAGGTCGTTCTTCTTGGAGCCCACGTCCACGCTGTAGAAAATGCCCAAGACCTCGCCCTTGGCGACGCGGTCACCCGGCCGCAGCTCGCGAAACTCCGTGCGTCCGGTCTTGCGGGAAAAATCGTGGACCCGGCCGATCTCCACCACTCTGGCCGGGGCGAAGCGTGCGCGGATGCGACCGAGACGGGTGGGATCCAGGGCGGTGGAACCGGACAGCACTAACGGCCGCATCGTGGTCGGCGCCTGCGCGACGGCAAACAAATCCTGCTTGCCCTTGCGGATTCCCAATGCCGCGCGAACGCCCTCCGGCACCTCCACCGTGTGCGGTTGGCCCCGGACGAGCGCGATGGCCGGCGATTCTTTCGGCCGCGGGTCCTCTTTCCCCGCGACGGGAGTCGCCCAGGGCGGCTTCACCACCCCGAATGCCACGGTCAGGGCCACCAGTAGCACTGCCAGGATGGGCAGCAACATTGCGCACGTTTTTCGTAATCGAAACACAAGGACGCGCATCCGACCCTCCTTGTGCATTTCCGTCTTGTTGCCGTACAATGGTTTCTGGCACGTAAGCGCCAGGCAATGTCTTGTGCAAACCACATGCCGAAGGGTGTTTCGGTTCAATGAGCGCCCTGTCCACCCGCCGCTGGGCGATAAGAACCTGTCTGCCAGGTGTTTGAGGAGACTGTTGTCTCAGAAGAGGTGGTCAGGAGCGAAGGCTGCTCGCTCCGCCGGGTGTGCAGTGCCTGCCCAGCATGACCAAGGGAGCTCCGCGGCGATCAGTAGTTGTATTCCAATCGCAGCAGCGGCCCGTAGGAGCCCACTTCACCGGCGGTCCGGCCATTGTACATGTCCGGGTCACTCATCCGCCCCACGTTCCACCAGTATTCCGCCGTAAATCCGAGGAGAATGTCCAGGTTGGGGCGGCAGGGGGGCCGCCAGTCGAGTCCCAGAAAGCCGTTGAGCATCGGCGCCTGCTCTCCATTGATCAGGTCGAAGGCGCCGCCGCCGCCGGGCGTTGTCGATACCTCGGCAAAGCTTTGACGGACCCGGCCAAAGAGCAGTGCGCCGTCCAACCGGCCAAGCCATCCCAGGCCCCACGCGTTCCGCCGCTTGTCGAGTTCCAAAGCGGCGTGCGGACCGATGCCCCAAAAGTTGTCTTGGATACTGCGCTCGAAGATCTTGCTGGCCCCCGGCGCTGCCGCCGCAGCGAACGGCTCGTCGGCCTGCGAATCGAAAAACACGTCCGCGGTCCGCAGGCCGATCCGCCATTTCATGCCCCAGTTCGGCCCCAGCGATGTCTCGCGGCTGGCGTAGTCCACGTCGCCCAGGTTGATGCGGAGATGGCTCGTCAACGCGGCGGCGGCGTCGGGGCTTGCTGCCGAGCCGGCCGGCGTCGAGCCGGTCCCCTCCGTCAGCAGAAACCGGTAGGCAACGTCCAGCTCTCCAAAGCCCGACGGGAGCCGATAGCCCAGCTCAAAGCGGGGAGAGACCGTCCAATCGAGTCTGGCCATCGGCACGCTCACAATGAAGGGAACAGGATTGCCATTGGGAAAGGGAGGTTGCCCCAGCTTGTCTACTACATGGCTCCCCAGCACGCCCAACTCCACGTCGAAGAGCCAGCCCGGCTGCGGCAACCCCGCGGGATCGAGCCGCGGGTCCTTCTCGAAGTAAGGGCATTCCAACTCGGGGCACGCATACACTTGTCCCGTGGGGGCCGGCTGGAGCAGCGAGCCGGGCTGGTCCGGCGGTCGGGGCAATCCCGGCAACGGATTGGGCTCCGGCGATCCGGCCGCCTCCGCCGCCGGCCGGCCCGGCGCGGCGATCGCCGTTTGCCCCATCGCCCCAACCGGAAGCGACGCGATCAACGCGGCCAGCACGACCGGAATATGGGTGAAACGGACCATCACGGCTTCCTCATCCTCCCTGACTGCCGGGCACCACGCCCTGCGTGGTCGGGGCTGCCGAGCCCGTGGAATCGAGGCGCGGAAGAGGTTTAGGCGCCGGGACAGGCTCAATCTCCGGCACCGAACCCTCACTGCGGACAGCAACACTTGCCCCAGCGCCCGGCGGTACGGCCGAGGGATGGCAACAGGGCAGCGGCGTCAATTGTTCCAGGTCGGGCAGCGGCGGCACGGCCTGGGGCCTGGCGAACTCGAACAGGTCGTCCGTCTGAATCACGTCCGCTACGCTCGTCACCGCGGTCCAGAGCTGGCCAAGCGTCTGCAAGTAGGTCGTCACGTCGGACGCCAGCGTTTGTTGTGCGCTGACCACGTCGCCGAACGACGCATTGGGGTCGATCTGGCGGCGATCGTAGGCGCCGCGATACGCCCGGACCTGATCCGGCAAGATGTACCGGCGATAATACTCCAACGCATCCAGGTTGGTCTTGTAATTCGTGTACGCGGCCGCCAGCGTATTGGTCAGGTTCAACTCGACGCGATGCGGCTCCTCCTCGGCCCGGATCAGGGCACTCTCGGCGGCCATGATCGCCCCCCTGTTCCGGTCCCAGAGGGGGATCGGCACGCCGAGTGTCAGGGTTGGGAGCATCTGTTTCGGAGCGAGGCTGTAATCCTTGAACACGCCCACGTTCACGTCAACGTCGGGAACGGGCGTGACTTGGGCCAGTTTCAGGTTGTAGCGGGCCGCTTCAATCCCGTTCTGGGCCGTCAGGACATCCGTGTGGTTGCGAAGGACGTAGGCCAGAATGGCGTCAAAATCGTAGTACGGGATGGCCGAATCGACGCGGCCGGCCACTTCCGAGAGCGGCAGTTGCCGCACGTTGATCGCGGCAACGAGTTGCTTCCAGGCGTAGATGCCTTGCTGGATGCACTGCTTGTAAGCCAGTCGCGCGCTATAGGCTTGCGCTCGCAGGGCCGCCGGCTCGTAAGGCGCCGCAAACCCGCCCGCCAGCAGGTCGGCCTGGAGCCGATAGACCTCGTCCGTGAAGTGGGCCAAAGCCCTGTTCACCCGGCACTGCTCTTCACCCACCACGACGGCGAAGTAGGCGTTGCGGACCTGGGTGGCCAGGTCGCTGCGGGCCCGGCGCAAGGCCAGCTCGGCGTTGTGCAGAGCCATCTCGGCCGAGGCGGTTTGCAAACGGAGCTTTCCGCCGGTCTTGATCGTCTGGTCTACGCCGACGCCGTCGCAGCCGGGGGTGCTGCCGTTGTTCGACGGCGTGAACTGGTAGCTGACTGTCGGATTAGGATAGGCGTTGGCCTGGATCATGTTGCCGCGGGCCGCTTCAACGTCGCTGGCCGCTTGCCGAAGCTGAGGGCTGTTGGCCGCGGCGATCTGTTGCAAGTCCGCCAAGGTATAGGGCTTGCCATTCGGCCCCGGCATCGGGATCGGCTCGCTGGGCAGCGGCGGCAACTCGGGAAACAGCCGCGCGATTGCCCGCTGCTTTGCCGCGGCGTCCTTGGGCAGTTCGAGCCGCCGGGCTTCCGAGCCGGGAATTTCCGCGGGAATGTTCAGGTCCAGGTGCTTTCCCGCAACGGGCCCGCCATCGCTACCCTGCCGTTGGTCGGGCGGCTGCTGAGCATCCAGATAAGCGACGGTCTGAACGTCCACTGCCCGGCGAGGAGATGCGGACGCCCGTTCCTTCGGAGGGGGGGTAGCGGGCAGGGCGGACCCGCCGGCGGGTACCCCGGCCGGAGGCGTAGCCGGCGGACTGACCGTCGGCGCCGGCGGTTGTTGATCGTAAGGACGGCAGGCGAGCGCGCTGACCGACTGATCCACTCGCTCGCGGGAGTTGTAAGTACATCCCGCCACGAGTAGTATTGCGGCAAGCGTGAGGTGCCTGCACCCGGTCATGCCCAGAAACCTCCGGCGGCAAACTTTGCCACCGTTACGTGCTCGGGTCAAAACTCCCCAGTCTACCAACGCACGATGAAGCGGTGGTACGACTATAATGACTGTATCGGCTGAGACGTTTATCCGCTTCCGGCAAAATCTGTCGGTTCCGCAGCTTAGCCATGTTGGACAAGAATTGCACACGTCCGCGTCGGCAGCGGCCGCCGCAATGGCAAATTCCGCTTCGAACCGCCCCACCCAGCCCCCCGGCCCAGCATTTCGGAGCCAGCACTCGATGAACATCGTCACCGCCTGTGGAATGTTGCTCGTGCTCGCCGCGGCCCTGCCGGTTCGCGCGGCTGGCCCGATCGTCATCCTCGACGGCAATGCGCCGGGACGGACTTTCGAGGGCTTGGGGGCCTTGAGCGCCGGCGCCTCGTCGCGGCTGTTGGTGGATTACCCCGAGCCCGAGCGGAGCCGGATCCTCGATTTCCTCTTCAAGCCGAACTACGGCGCGTCGCTGCACCATCTGAAGGTGGAGATCGGCGGCGACGTCAACTCGACCGACGGTACCGAGCCCAGCCACGCCCGGACGCGCGAAGAGTTCGAGCATCCCCGGCCGGAATACTTCCAGCGGGGCTACGAGTGGTGGCTCATGCACGAGGCCAAGAAGCGCAATCCCCGCATCCTGCTCGACGTATTGCAATGGGGCGCCCCCGCCTGGGTCGGCAACCGCAACTTCTGGAGCCAGGACAACGCCGACTTGATTGCCGCCTTCCTCCGCGGGGCGAAGACCCACCACGATCTGGACATCGACTTCTGCGGCCTGTGGAACGAGCGCCCGCACCAGGCGGCCTGGATCAAGCTCTTGCGGCAGACGCTCGACCGCCAAGGCCTGGCCAAGGTCAAGATCATTGCCGCCGACGAATGCGACCAGAACACCATGTGGAACATCGGCAAGGAAGTCTTGGCCGATCCCGCCCTGGCCGGGGCCGTCTACGCGCTCGGCGCCCACTACCCCCATTTTCGCTCGACCCCCGAATGCGTCCGCACCGCCAAGCCGCTGTTTGCCAGCGAGGACGGCCCGTGGCGCGGCGACTGGGCCGGGGCCTGTGCCTTGGCCAGGGCCTACAACCGCAACTACATCGAGGGCCGCATGACCAAAACGGTCATCTGGAGCCTCATCTCTTCGTACTACGCCATCCTGCCGCTGCCCAACTCCGGCCCCATGAAGGCCCTGCAACCCTGGTCGGGCCACTACGAGGTCCAGCCGGCCATCTGGGTCATCGCCCACACCACGCAGTTCACCCGGCCTGGTTGGCGGTACCTGGACGGCGCTTGCAGCCTGCTGCCGGGCCAGGGCAGCTATGTGGCCCTCCGCAGCCCCGCCCCATCGGGCGACTACAGCCTCATCGTGGAAACGGTCGATGCCCAGGCCCCGCAGACCGTCACCTTCCGCGTCACAGGCGGCCTGTCGCCGCAACCCCTGCACGTGTGGCGGACCAATGAAGAGCGCCACTTCGCACCGCTGGCCGACGTGCCCATCGCCGCCGGCGGCTTCTCGATGACCTTCCAGCCGAGGTGCATCTATTCGCTGAGCACGACCACGGTCCAGCACAAGGGCCAGGCCGCTCCGCCGCCCGCCGCCGAGTTCCCCTGCCCCTATGCCGACGATTTCGAGTCCAGCCGGCCCGGCAAGCTGCCCAGGTACTTTTCCGACCAGGCTGGGGTGTTCGAGGTGGTCCGGCGGCCTGACGGTCCGGGCCAGTGCCTGCGGCAGGTGATCGAGAAGAAGGGCATCGAGTGGCAGCCCGTGCACGAGCCGTATACCTTGCTGGGCTCGGCCAACTGGCGGAACTACGAGGTCGCGGCCGACGTTCGCATCGAGCGCGCCGGCTCGGTCTCGCTATACGGCCGGGTGTCGGCCAACGCCCAGACCGCCGATCCTCCACAAGGATACTGCCTGACCGTCGCCGCCGACGGGCGCTGGACCTTGTGGGCCTTCAAGAGCGTGCTGGCCGAGGGCCGTGTGGCCTTTGCCGCCGACGTGTGGCACAAGCTGAAGCTGTGCTTCGCCGGTACCCGCATCCGCGCGGGTATCGACGGGGCGACCGTCTCGACCGTCGAGGACTTCAGCCAGCACAGCGGCATGGCGGGCCTGGGCAGCGGCTGGAACACGGCCCTCTACGACAATTTCGCCGTCCAGCCGGTCACGGGCCCGGACATGGTCAACCTGGCGCAGGGCCGGCCCGCCCGGGCCTCCAGCAAGTGGAGCGACGCGTACGACGCCCGTTTCGCCACCGACGGCGACGGCTCGACCCGTTGGAATTCGGCCCCGGGCAAGATGGCGGGCGAATGGCTGGAAGTCGATTTCGGCCGCAAGGTGCGTTTCGATACGGTCTGTGTGCGACAGTTCGACGTCCGCATCCACCGCTACAAGATTCAATACGCCGTCGGCGGCGGCGCGTGGCGCGATGCGACCACGGGCGACGCCAAAGACCGGAAGAACTGGACCAGCCGCTTCGTGCCCGTCGAGGCCGATAGAGTGCGCTTGCTGATCGAAAGCGTCCGCGGCAACGATCCCCAGGGCGATACGCCGTCCGTGTACGAGTTGGAAGTCTACGACACGGCCGCCGCGCCGCCCGGCCACGAATGACGGTCTGCTTCGCAGAAGCCGTGCGCCCCGCGGGTTTGGCACTGCTTGTTCCCGGGCACCATGCGAGGCATGGTCGTGGCACACGGAAACCCTCCCAAGGCCGTGCAAAGTCATTTAGAGACTAAACAGGCTTGCGTGATTCTGGGAACTCGGCGGTGTGCCACTGCTTCGCAGAAGCAGTGCGTCCCGCGGGTTCGGCACTGCTTGTCCCAAGCAGTGGCACACGGAAGCCCTCCCGGAATGGTGCAAGGTCATTTAGCACCCGACGTTATTTCGGCGACGGGAGATTATCGCCGCCCGGCGCGCCGATCGCGATCTGGGCCAGGGGGTGCATCTCGCTGCGGCCGGTCAAGGCGACGGCCTTCGCGGTCACCTTTTCCTCCTTGCTCCCCCAATTCTTGTAGATCAGGGCGAAGACCTTGGTGCGGGTGCTGGCCCGATTGGCGTCCGCCGCAAAGTAGTGCGCCCGCAGAGCGTAGCTCCCGGCCGGGGCCCGCGGCAGAATGTAAATCTCCGGACCGTAGCCGGTGGTCACGTCGCGGCTGAGCTGCCCGCCGCTGGCCGTCCGCTGGTGCTGGAAGAAGCACTCCTCGCCGCCCGGCTCGATCACGTGCAGATCGACGTCCGTGCCGTCGGTGTTCCAGAAGATCAGTGCCACCAGGTCCGCCGTGTCGCGGACGCGGGCCGCGGTGAGCGTCGCCAGCCGCGCTTGGGCGTAATCCCCGAGCGCAGCGTGGGTCCGGCCGTCGGCCACGCGGCGGAGAAAACGGCAATAGTCGAATTGGACCGTGTTGTGGATATCGCCGAATCGCGCGTCCCACTGGCCGCCGCAGGCCAGCTCGTAGTAGACGATCGCCAGGTCGGCACGGCCCAACTGCTCCAGGCAATGGGCCAGGGCATAGAGGGCCGTCGGCTCGAAGGTCTGCGCCGCCGCTGCCCGCCGCAACAGGTGGTAGGCCTGCCCGGGCAGGCCCCACTCCATCGCGGAGAAGGCCAGATCGCGGGCGAGGGCCGCGTCGCCCGGCCGATCCTCCACCAGCGAGCTCATCGCCCGCAGGGCGTCGTCCGGTCCGTATTGCTTCAATCGCCGCGCGGACTCGGCTGCCAGGCCTTCGTAGTCCGGCCCGCCGGCCGTCCACAACTGCCGCAGGTTCTCGGGCAATTCCTGCCGCGTCCGAAGCTTGCACGCCAGCGGCGGCACGGCGACCGTGAACGATTCCTTCGGCAGCCCCTCGACCGCAATTCGGAGCGAAGAGGGCAGATCGAAGCGAACCCCGGAGGTCTCTTGCAGCTTGCCGAACCAGGCCAGGAAGCCGGCCTTGGGGTCGGCCAGGGCCGCCAGGCTCGCCGCCACGGCCTTGCCGACGATCGCCGCGGCCGGCCGGTCTTTCACCACGAAGGCGTCCTCTTCCGGCTTGATGTGGAAGCGGGCGTAATCCTGCTCGGTGTCGAGCATCAGGAGCGAGCAGGTCTGGCCGGTGACGCGGAAGTGCCGGGCGTAGGCCGTGGCGACCGGTTCGGCCGCCGCGGCCAGGTCTTCCAATTGCCCGACCGCCACCTGGCCGTAGGTGCGGGCGGCCAGCTCGGAGGAGAGCACGCGGTCCAGCTTGGTCCGCACGCTGTGCCGCGCCTCGCCCTGCTGGAGCGTGACGACGACTTCGGCCTGGGGACTGTCCCTATTTTCGTTCGACGAAAATGGGACTGTCCCCCTCGGACTTGCGCAGCGGCCGACCACGAGCAACTGCTGCTGGGGAAAGACGAACTGCGGGCGGCCGGCCACGAGCAGGTCGTGTCCGCCGGGCATTTCCACGCCCACCAGCCGCCAGGGGCGGGTCCGCTGTGCGGTCGAGGCGCGGGCGATCTCCGCCTCGCCCACCACGGTGAAGACGGCCCCACCGGTCTCCTGGGCCAGGTGGGCCAACAGGCGGGCGTCGCCGCCGGCCAGGCCGGTCTGATAGGCGAAGAGCGGCCCGGACTTGGCCGTTTTCAGCGTAGCGGCCAGCACGGCCCAGCGGTCTTCGCCCCAGGTGGCCGCGCCGTCGCTCAAGAGGAACAGATCGGGCGCGCCGCCGGGGGACTGTCCCAATTCTCGTTCGACGAAAATGGGACCCGGTACCCTCTGGGTGCCTTTCGTTGCCTTCAGCCAACTGGGCGCGGCGGCTTCCGCCAGCCCGCGGCCCAGGTCGGTGGCCCCCTCCAGGGCCAGAGAGTCGGCGTACCGCATCAGGGCCTCGACGTTTTCCGGCGTGTTGGCCATCCACTTCTCCTGCCACCAGAACGCCTCGACGTTGAAGAACAGCACGGCGAACTGCCCGATCCGGTCGCGGTTGTTCTCCAGCACGGCCCGCAGGAGCTTGGTCCACAGCGGAAACTGCGGCCCCGCGCTCAGCGACGTATCCACCAGGAAGATCGCCGGCGACGAGTCGCCACCCGGCCCAAAGCCCGCGGACTGCGTCCGCGGGGTCTCCTGTCTCCCCTCTCCCTTTTCGGGAGAGGGGTCGGGGGTGAGGGTCTCCGGCAGCGGAATCCCCACCCTGGCGGCGAAGTAACTGCCCGTCCCGCCATCGCCGCCGGTGAGCATGGTGGTGCCCGGCTCGCGGAGCCGCACGATGATCGGCCGGTCCCGCGGGTTAACCAGCCGATAGGAAAGCCGTTGGCCGTCGGCCGAGCGGGTGGCCGGGGCGTCCAGGCTGACCTCCTTTTCCGCCCGGGCCGCAATGTTGAAATCCACGACGCAGGCCGGCGTTTGGGCACCCGAAGGGTCAGGCAGGTCCAGCCGCAGCTCCAGGTCGTCGCCGGCCCGCACGAGGTCCACGTCATAGCCGATCGTCACGCGGTGCAGCGACTGCGGGGCCAGCGGGAAGACGCGGCACTGGAACACGCCCGCCCCGGACCACTCCACCAGGGCCGGATCGACCCGGCGGCGGACCGTCTCGCGGTAGGCGAAGGCCGCCTTCTCCCTGGGAACCATGCGGGCCACCTTCGGCTCCTCCCAACTTCCCCGCCGCAACGCCAAAATCTCTTCCGGCGCCGTATCGGCCTTGGCCACCTGCTCGGGCTTGAAGAACATCGAATCGTCCGGCCCGGGTTGCGGGGCCTGGTAGACGGTCCGCCCGAAGGCGAAGAAGTAGGGCGAGGCCTCGGCCGGCAGCCGCAACTGGAAATTGCCCTCGAGCTGCTGCGGCCGGTCGTTGAGATAGAACAGATCGAGCACCACCCTGGCGCGGAAGCCGTCCACGCGGACGTCCACCTGCATCGCCCGCAGCGGCAGCTCTTCCTTGTCGCCGACCATCAGCCGCGAGCTATTGGGCACCAGCCCGGAAGGCTTCCAGGTTTCCACATGCTGCGCCGGGCCCCGGGGTTTGCCGCCGGCCGAGGGTTTCTCAGAGCAGGCCGGTGTAGCACACTTGCCCACAGCCGGGGGTGCCACAGGGTCGGCCGTGGCAAACTGCCTTGCGTTGCTGCCGGCTGCGGCGCCCGAGCCACCATCCGGCGACACGCTCGGGCTGTAGTTCTCCCTCCGCCGCGCGGTGAGATCCCGCCAGGTATCGGCGTCGGGGTGAACGATGGGTGCGTCGTCGGGCTGCTCGCCCGGTTGGCGTTGGCCGCCGGGTTGCTGCTGGCTACCGGGACCGGGGCCAGGGCCAGGACCGGGGCCAGGGCCACGGCCGGGAGGGCTGTCGACGTTGACAGTAACGTTGTTCGTCGTTCCGTCGCCGCTGCCGGAGCCGCTACCACTGCCGTCGCCGCTGCCGGAGCCGCTGCCCCGGCCGGCGTCCGCCGGCACGTTATCGGTGGGGCCGCTCCGCGAGCTGCGTTCGGGCCGCTTGCTCGCCGCGCCGAACTGGCTGGGGTCGACCGACATGGCCCTGCGCTGCCCGGACAGGCTCTTCTCCGTCTCGGTGGGCTCGCCGGGGCCGCCGGGCTTCGGTGGCGCGGGCTTTGCCTCCGGCTTGACCGTCTGGCGGGGACCGCCGCCCACCTCCGTGTTCGGGCCCTCGTGGGCGTTGCGCTGGCGCCAGTCCTCCAATCCGATGTTTGGGTCGGTGTGGGCGGGAGGCTCCGCGGCTTTACTGGGCGCACGAGCAACGTCCGGGCGGCTTTCCGAAAAGACCCTGTCGGACAGGACGCTAAGAAGACGGCCCCCATTTCCGCCCCCCGCCACGAACAGGTACACCGGCACGGCGGCGGTCAAGAGGCTGGCGGCGACCAGAAGGACCGCCCAATAGGGCCGCCGCAAGCGCGGCTTCACCCCCGCCCCCGACGCCGCCCCGGCCGGAGGAAGGGAAATAGGTCGCATGGGTCCTATAGGTCCTATGGCGGCCGACGCCGACCCTGCCCTCACCCCCGGGTACCCGCTTGCGGGTGCCTCTCCCGGTGGGAGAGGGGAGACGCTTGCCGCTTCCAACTCTTGCAGGCGGCGCTCGACGGCCGCGCGGAGGTCCGCCGACCGCTCTGGCGGCGGGGCGGCCCGGGCCGCCTCTTGCACCTTGGCCGCGATGGCCGCGGCCGCCTCGACCGCCTTGCGGGCCTGGGCCGAAGCGGCCAATTCCGCCTCGACCTCCGCCTGCTCCGCCGGATCGACTT
>Ga0187848_10001405_pt1 | contig 20542 bp, 14 predicted proteins | sample June2016WEW_4_40_FD_132424 | JGI IMG/M metagenome (GOLD analysis project Ga0187848, IMG submission 132424) | Peatland microbial communities from SPRUCE experiment site at the Marcell Experimental Forest, Minnesota, USA - June2016WEW_4_40 | ecosystem: Environmental > Terrestrial > Soil >... | reverse complement strand
GCTGGCGCTCATTGCTGGCCGAGGTGATTTGCGTGTAGCCGTTCAGCGACGTGATGACGCCGTTCACGAAGGTGGCCGAACTGACCGTAGCGCCGGGGTTACCGAACTGCGGTGTGTTGGTCAGATTGAACGATTCGGCGCGGAATTGCAGCATGAACCTTTCGGTCAGGCGGAAGTTGCGGAACAGGCTGGCATTCACGTTGAACACGCCGGGGCCGCGCACAATATCCCGGCCGCTGTTACCGAAATTGACGGTGGTGACGGGCGCGAACGCCGCCGGGTTGAAGTACGAACCACCCTGGGCGCCGATGCCGTGGCCGCCCAGAATGGCCACCGACGAAGCGACCTGGTTGGCGGTTTGCGTGTTGCCCGGCGCATTCACCGACGTGCCCGACGAGGCGACGGTGAAAGGCGTTCCGCTGTACCGGCTCAAGATGCCGTTCAATTGCCACCCGCCGGCGATGGCCGCCGCTACGCCGTGGTTGGCCAGCGACGTTCCGCGGCCGAACGGCAGCTTGTAGTCCCAGTAACCCTGGAAATTGTGAGTGCGGTCGAAGCCAGCCAGGGCGTAGTTGCGAATGTACATGGGAACCCAGGCCCAGGTCAGGCCCGAGTCGTCGTTGTCGCCATAGTCCATGGCTTTGGAAAACGTGTAAGTGATTCCAAATAACCCGGCCTTTCCCAGGCGGCGCGTCAGTTGGGATTGCCAGGATTCGTATTTTGCGTTGTTGAACGGCGTGCTTTCGGTAATGGCGGTGGTTTGTCCGGTGAGGGGATAGTATGCCTGCCCGGCCACGCCGCCGCCGGGGCCGGCGGCGTTGATGTTGATGTCGGCGGTGTGGCGCACGGCGAGCGAGCTCACCCAGGCACTCTGGAGGGTGAAAAATCCAAAGTCGTGCTGGAGCGTCACGTTGAACGATTCGATATATCCGCGGCGGTAGTTGGCGGGGTAAGTGGTGGTGGTGATGGCAGTCGGGAGGGGAAAGCTGCCCTGCGATAGCGTCGGACCTACGATGGGCGGGATGCCGGTTACCAGCGAGCCGGCCGGCGCGTAGGAGCTAGCACCGGCGACAGACTCGCCGATGGTAGCCGGGTAAGCGTCGCGCATGGCCCGATAGCTGTTGGGATCGACGCTCATGCCGTAGCCTAAGCGAAGCACGGTTTTGTCGTTAAAGCGATAGGCGATTCCGATGCGGGGAGCTACATTGCCATTGCCCACGTTGACGCCGCAATCCTTGGGGTTGCCATTGACATTGCCGAGACAGACGATGCCCGTCACCGGGTTGTAAATATCGGCGCCGTAATGGTCGCGCGTGGCCAGCGGATAGAGCTCGTAGCGCATTCCGTAGCTGATGGTCAGTTTCCGGCTTACTTGCCACTGATCGCGGGCATAGAAGGCGTAGGTCGTCTCGCGGACCGTGGCGGGGTTGATGTATTCCGTGGAAGTGCCCAGCGTCTGGGGCAGGCCGAGCAGAAAATCCGCCCACGCGTTGTAGTTGTTCGAAGCCGGGCCTCCATTGAGCGAGGTGATGCCGCCGGTAAAGGTGAACCCGCCGCGGGGGCCGAACGAGGTCTGGGGCTGGAAATGGTTGATCGCAAAGCGCTGATACTCGGCGCCGAAACGCACCGAATGGGACCCTTTGATCCAACTCAGGTTGAGCGAGGCGTTGTACTCGTTGTCGCGGAACAGGAACGGGTTGGAGGCGTTGGAATTGCCGAAAGAAGAGAAGCCGGTGACTCCGAAATTTGGATAACCGCCATCCAGATAGTAGGTTCCGTTGGCGCCGGGAATACCGAGGGCAGTCAACCCATAGTTCGTACCGATATCCACGTTTTCGGCACCCAGCCGCAGTCTGGTATACCCAATGCTTCCGTCCGCCACCAGCGTGGGAGAGAACGTGTGCGTGGCGCCCACGCCCGTGCTCTGGACGCGGCCGGTAGCCGTCCCCGGCTGGCCGCCGTCGAGCGTGTTGCCCTCGGCCGGTCCCAGTCCGGGGGGATCGAAGATATGGCTGGGCGAAATTCCGTAGCGGACGAACACGGTGTTGTTCTCGTTGGGATTCCAGTTCACTTTGGTGTCGATGTTGTGGTGCGTGGAGGAATAATCACCGCTGCCGAAGTAGTCGTTGGTGGGGGTGGCGGAAGCCGATACCTGGTTTGGTTCGGGCATCAAAGCGATCATCTTCTGCGAAGCGGAAGCGAAGCGCGCGGAGGGAATCGCGTTGTTCGGGAATGGCGTGCGCCCGGTGCCGTTGCTAGCTCCCGTATTGGGATCGTAGATGTTGGTGCCGGTGGCGGAAAAGTTGCCTTGCCGGAGCGGATCGGTGGCGACGCTCTCGAAGGCGGAAACGTTGGCCCGTTTGTCGGTTTCTTCCCAATCGGCGAAGAAAAAGAGCTTGTTCTTCCGGATCGGGCCGCCGAAGTTGCCGCCGAACTGGTTGATGATGTTCTTGGGATTGGTGGCGCCGTAATAGAAGTAATTTCTGGCCTTCAGGGCGCTGATGGTATTGAATTCCCAAGCCGTGCCATGGAACTGGTTGGCGCCGGACTTGATGGTCACGTTCACCACCGAACCGCCCGCCAAGCCCTGCTCGGCGTCGAAGCTGGCGGTCACTACGTTGACCGTCCCGATGGCCTCCATCGCCGGAATATAAGCGGCGATCTCCGGCAGCCACGGGTACAGATCGCTGACGCCATCGATGCGGGTGTTGTTGTTGTTATAGGAGGCGCCATTCACGTTGACGCCCAGGGCGGCCTGCGGGTTGCCCGCTTCGGAGTGTTCGGAGGCCGGCGGCGTCACGCCCGGGATGATCAGATAAACGCTCTGGAAGTTCCGGATGGCGTTACTGTTCATGGGAAGCTCGGTGATCTCGGTGGGCCGGATCTCGGCGCTGACGTCGGCGCGATCGGTCTGCAGCGCGGCCGCGGTGGCATCCACGGTGACGGTTTGACTGACCTGCGCCAACTGCATCTGGGTGTCGACGCGGCGGACGGTATTGGCATCCACGGTGACGCCCTGCTCGATGACCGTTCCGAAGGATGCAGCCGTGATGGTCACCTTATAAACGCCTTGTTGCAGATCGCTGATCAGGTATCCGCCGCGGTCGTCGGTGGTGGCAGTCCTGGCTACCCCGGTGGCGACGTTGAGGGCCTCCACCTTGGCGTTCGGCACCGAACCTCCGCTGGCGTCGACCACGTTACCGGTGAGAGACCCGTAAAGAACCTGCGCATTCGAACGCGGTACGCAGAGCAGCAGAGCGGCCAGAGCAAGGGTGCAGCAACCCAGGCCGTTCAAACGATTTAGCATCAATCCAGCAATTCCCAAAGCGACCTCCCGTTCCTCTCGATAGTGAGGCTCCGGCTTAGAGATGCCCAACTTCCGCCTTTTGTTTGCGGATCGTGCAATTTAATAATATTTGGAGAGAATTGCTTGTGATATTCTTGCAATGACCTGGGCGAGCCGTCGCGGATCGCTTAATTTAGCGGATATCGTTTGCACCGCCAACAAATGGCGCGGAAACGGTATCTACTTTAACGGACCACATTGTTAGGAGGCAAAGTCAGGTTCAAACGCCGAATCGAGCCTCGTCGCTCAACATGCCGGCTGAATCAGCGTCCCGCAACCACGAGGTGATTGAACGATTCCTGGGTGCGCCGAGTGAAGACTCCTTTAGCAGTCTGTTCCATTTGGTTGCGCCCTGGATGGTGGGGTATTTTCGCGCCCGGGGGTGCGACGTGGAAATGGCCAAGGACTTGACACAGGAAGTGATGTTGAGTGTATACAAGGCGAGTCACGCGCTTCGCAGCCGGGATCGGTTTCGGCCCTGGCTGTACCGAATCGCGCAAAATGTTTTGCTGCGGCACTTCAGGGATGAGAGCCGCCGCGTCCCCACGGTCAGGCTCAATGCGGAAGCGGAGGAGGCGTGCGGGCGGCCCCAGAACCCCTATTTGCGCTCTCAGTTTTCGGAATGGATGGCGAGTTTGAATCCGGACGAACGGCAGATCATGTTATTGCGGTATGTCGATGAATTGGAACATCATGAGATTGCGGCGGTGTTAGAGATTCCCATCGGCACCGTGCAGTGGAAAATTTTTCATTCGAAGAAGAAACTGGCGGCACGCTTTGCCACGGAAGCGACCTGAGCCATGCACCACGATATTTCAGAACAAGAGTGGCTGGATTATGTAAGCGGCGTGCTGGCTCCGGCCAGGGCGGCGTTCATTCGATCGCACGCGGCGACGTGCGTCAAATGCGCCCGCACGCTCGGCAGCTTTGCCGAGTGGCACGACCTGATGATGCAAGAAGGTTCACGACTGCGGAGTGCGCTCGAACTGCCATCCGACGAGATGGAGAGCTTTATCGCCGACTCGGTGGAGGCGATTTGTGCCGGCGAAAGGCCTGGAAGCCGGAGCTGGAGCTGGAGCGTGGCTGAAGGCTTATTTTTCATGCGGGTGCTCATGGAGCCGATCTGCGGCGCGGGAACTGCGCGAGCCAGTATCAAGCTGGCGGTTGAGCGATCCACCACGCGTTCCGAAGGCGGGTTGTGCCGGCGGAACTGGCAGCTTTTTGTGGCCAATTTGAGCGAAGTGGTGGCGTCGATCTGTGGCCTGGCGGCCGGCAGCCTGGTCAAGCACGCGGGTGCCAGCCTGGCAATCGCAGGAGCCTAGGTGCGCAAGGTTGATGGCACTACGGCGATGGTATGGGCGGCGCTGATCCTCTCGGCCCTGGCGGGGGGCGTCTCCAAAGCGCTGGAATTCGCGCAACCGGGCGCCTCGTTGACGCGTTTCGCCAGTGCAAGTTACGAACCGCTTTACATTCTTGCCAACGCGATTGCGCTGTATTTTTGCCGGCGGATCTCGCGCGACCATCAGAAAGGCTCCAGGATGCGCCTAGCGTGGTTGTTGATGGCCGCCAGTTGTGCCATGGCGCTGGTGCGCCATGGCTTCGAGTGGACCACGTTTCTGATGGGATGGCACCAGACCGCCCGGCTGGTCAGTGTGGTCAGTCTCCGGCAGATTCCCACAGTGCTGGCGATGGTATTGCTGACCGCCGGTTTGATCGCCATGTGGTCTTCGTTGGCGGCAATTGGCCTGGGGACGGGGTTTCGCCCGAGGGACCTGGTGCTTCCGCTGGTCATTCTGGCACTGATGGCGGCAGTGCTGCCTTATCGCGGGGAGTTGTCGGACCACCGCTCGGTTTATCCCTTGATGCGATATTTGCAATGGTCGAGCCCGGTGGTGCTGGCAGTGCCCGCCTTGATTAGCCTCGGTTTGCAACGGATTAGCCAGGAGATGGGTAGAAGCCAATTCGCGGATTTTCTCCGTTACCTGGCCTGGTCCCTGTTGTTGCGCTTGGCCTCTCTGCTGGCGACCTTCACACCGGTCCTCAAAAGCGTATCCGTGCTGGCGGTGGCGGGGACGGCGGCTTTCTGGGCCGCGCCGTGGCTGTTTGTGCTCGCCGTGGAGCAGCGGTGGCGGATCACAAAATCGGTAAGTGAGTTGACGGAAGTGTACGTGCGGAATCCGCAAGAGGCTTTCGCGATGTCGGTGTCCAATCCCCATCTTTTCCACGCCGAACCGCCGGATCCCAGAAAATAGGTATTCACTATGGCCGGCCCTCAGGCATTCTTCCAATATTACCCTAAGTGCTTTTTTATCTTTGATTTATACCATCCGTAAGGAACCGTGTCGATGTGTAAAGCCCGGAACGTTCGGTTTGGGGCCTACATCTAAGTAGGTGGAAGGAGTTCCCGATGAAGATGAACTGGACGAATTGGCGAACTTCCGGCCGCATGGTGGGTCTGACAGCCCTGAGCGCGCTCATTCTGATGGCGCAGACAGGGCCGGTTGTTACAGCTCAGACGGGACCGGGCGCGACAGCGCAAACGGGGCCCGCTACCAGGGCGCAGACGCGGCCGGTCGCACAGCCCGGTGCGCTCAATTACGTGGAGGGTTTGGTGACCCTGAACGGGCAGCCGGTGACGCGAGGGAACATCGGCAGGGCCGAACTGGGACGAGGCCAAGTGCTGGCCACGACCGACGGCAGGGCGGAAGTTCTGTTGACGCCAGGCGTGTTTCTTCGCCTGGATCACAATAGCGCGGTGCGTATGGTTTCCACCGATCTTGTCGATTCGGTGATCGAGGTGATGAACGGCCGGGCCATGCTGGAGGCCGATTGGGTGCCGAAAGAAACCCGGCTGGAAGTCGATACCAAGGGCGCACAAGTGGTGCTCGACAAGAAGGGTCTTTATGAAGTGGACGCCGACAAAGCGGCGGTCACGACCTACGACGGCAAGGCCATTGTAAAGGTGGCGGGCCGCCATACGGACTTGAACAAAGACGAATGCGTAGCGCTCGAGAATAACCCCAAGCTACACACGAGCTGGGTGCATCGAGATTCGACGGATTCTCTCTACGCGTGGAGCAGAGTCCGTTCCGAGTATATGTCCGAAATGAGCGCCGAATCGGCTCGAAACATGGTGCTGGCTGGATCGTCTTGGTATGGTCCGGGCTGGTTCTGGAATCCGTGGCATAACGGCTGGGCGTTCTTGCCGCGCGGTGGGTTTCTTTGGTCGCCGATGTATTGGGGCGGATACTATGGATACGGCTTCGGCGGCTTGTACGGCGGTTACCGCGGTATTTACGGCTACCACGGCGGTTATGGTGGCTACCGTGGCGGTTACGGTGGTTTCAACGGTGGCTACGGTGGCGGCTTCCATGGTGGCATAGGAGGCTTCCAGGGCGGTGGCGGCGGTGGGCGCCGGTAACTAAGTACACTATTTCATAAGTTCACTAACGTATTCCCGGGCAACCGCTCCCTGACGGTCGCGGCTCGGAAACGCGCGAAACCGAGCCGCGACCGTTAGGGAGCGGTTGCTGAATATGTGACCCTAATTGTGAAACTGAGCACTTAGCAGTCTCGCTCTTACCTGGAGGATGAGGTCCTTGGCCCAGGCGATGCGCGACCAGGGGGCCGCGCGCGGACGAGGGGCGGACCCCGCCAGGATGAAAATGTGTGTCGCGTTGGACTGAGAGGCTGTGCCATGTCACGTCAGGCCAAGCTCTCGATGATCCTCTTGAAAGCCACCATGCCGGGGTCGTCGCGGCCCAGGCCCTTGTCTCCGAAGATGCGCGCGCGGCCCTGGCGAAAGGGCCGATCGCGAAACTCGGCCATACTCGCGTCCACCGCCTGGCCTGCCGCCGTCACGAGCGCCCGAGGCTCGTCGAGCCCTTCGGTGGCACGACGCGCCGCTTCCAACGCATCCAAAACCGTCTTATCGCCGAGCATCCCTTTGCCGCGGTCCGACATTGCTTTGAGCGCGGCGGCAACGAGCGAAGAAATCTCCGTCCATGGCACGGCACTCCGCCCGCGGGTGGCCTTGGCCGCCGCCATCAGACCGGTGGCCAACAAGGTGCCATAGGTTGAGCCTGTGACCCGCGTGAAGGCTTGGGCGCACTGGAACAGCGCCACGCCGACATCGTCGGGGAGATTCGGCCGATCGTCCAGGAGGCGCTGGGCGGCGCGAGAGAGGGTAACGCCCAGGTCACCGTCTCCGAGCGCTCCGTCGAGCTCGTTCAGCTCGCCGGCCGCGGCGTCCATCTTCTCCTTCAAGCGGCCGATGGCCCACCGAATGGAGTCCGTCGTCATGGTCGCGGCCATGTCAGATCCTCAGGAACGGGCAATCGCAGGGCGCCGTCAGCAGGGCCTCCAACTCGGTGTCGAGTTTGCAGAAGGTCAGCGACATGCCGGCCATTTCCATGGAGGTGGCATAGCGCCCCACCAGCGGCGCCACGATGGCGACGCCCTTGGCGCCCAGTTCGCGCGCCACGTAGCGGTAGCAGATGTAGAGCTCCTCGAGCGGTGTCGCTCCCAGGCTGTTCACCAGCACCGAGACTCGGTCCCCGGCGCCGAGCGGCATGTCGGCCAGCAACATTTCCAGCATTTCCGCAGTGATTTCGTCGGCCGTGCGCAGCGCGCCCCGGCGCACACCCGGCTCGCCGTGTATGCCCATCCCGATCTCCATTTCGCCTTCCCCGATGCTGAATGTGGGGCGCCCGGCCGCGGGGACGGTGCAAGGCGTGAGCGCCACTCCCACCGACCGGCAACGGTCCGCGGCTTTCTGCGCGGCGGCGGTGACCTCTTCGAGGGAGGCCATGGCAGCGGCCTTCGCGCCGGCGATCTTAAAGCAGTAGACCATGCCCGCCACACCACGGCGCTTCGAGCGCTCCGCGGGGCCGGCGCTGGCCACGTCGTCGGCCACCAGCACGGTGGTGGTCCGAATGCCTTCGAACTCCACCATTTCCCCGGCCATATCGAAGTTCATCACGTCGCCGCCGTAATTGCCGTAAAGACGCAGTACGCCGGCCCCACCGTCGGCCACGCGGATCGCATCGGCCATCGGTTCGGCGCCGGGCGAGGCGAATACTTCGCCGATGGCGCAGGCATCCAGCAACCCCGGTCCCAGATAGCCGGTGAAGACCGGCAGGTGCCCCGAGCCGCCGCCGGTCACGATCCCTACCTTTCCCGCGATCGGCGCGTCCGGCCTGGCCAGCACGCGGCCTTCCGCGCCGCTCCTCTGGAAATACCGGGGATGGGCGGCGCACAATCCTTCCAGCATCTCGATCACATAGTTTTCAGGTCGATTCAGAATCTTCTTCACAGAAAACATTCTACGGCCATAACTGGGCAAGGGCTTCGCCCTTGATATTCCTGCGGGATATGGAAGTCAGGAGTCAGGAGTCGAGGAAGTCGGAATGGCGCTGTGCGCCACGAGGGGATTTGTGCATTGTTGTGCGTGGTGAAGATTTCCGAGGCTACGGATGTCAGGCTGCGCCGGGGAGGGGGTTGTTCCGGCTGCCGCTGCCGCAGGGATTGGCCTCGGGCTGAGCGGTTTCAGGGCCGGGGGGATCGCCGGTTTTGTGCATTTTTGTGCGTTTGGCGGCGAATTTTGCCGTTTCCGGGGTGGGGGCGGTTCCTCTTTCGACGATGAACCTGGCGGCTTTGAACTGGACGCTGGGGGGAGCTTCGGTGTCGCGGAGGATGTCGCCGAGGGTTTGGTAGGCGAGGCTGACCAGGGTGACGGCTTCCTCGTGGAGGATCCAATCGCGGTCGGCGAAGGCTTGCTGGAGGGCGGCTTCGAAATGGGGAAGCTCGCGGCGCCAGGCAAGAACGTCCTTGCGGAGAACGTTGGCAATGGCGATGGCGCCATGGATGGTGCCACCGGAGGAGATCACGTTTATGACCTCCTGCTGTTCGGGGGTGAGCTCGATTTCGGTCATAAGGAGCTCGTTCCGGCCTCAGCATCTCCCGGACGCCTTCGACAACCTTCGAGAAACCGGGCAACACGGCACCGCTAAACGATGCTGAACACATCCGCGTTCTGCTCGGACTTTAAACAGGCGTAGGGGTCGTGATGCAGACCGCCCGCGGGAAGCCATTCCCAAAGCGGCCCCAACCCCTTTCGCATCATGTCGACGTAGAACTCGGGAAGTTCGCCGGTCTGCTGCTCGAAATAGGGCAGGAATTGCAGGTCGGTGTCCAGCCGCTTACGAATTTCCGTATGGTATCCGATTCTTCCAAACCCTTCCGTCGAAACCGCACGCACGAGATTCATCCACCGCGAGTTCCATCCCTCGGTGGCCAGCAAGCGGCGAGAAATAGCGCGCGTGGAGAAAGAATACCTGGTCAGATCGACTACCCTGTCATAGAAGTCATGCCAGGAGTAATGCAAGGGCTTCACGTTCATGGCCTGGTTATTGTTCAGGAAGTAGAACGGGAAAGGCAGCACGCGGTCTTCGCGCTGATAATTCAGATTGAGCGCCGCGGCCCGGCCAAACGCCGTGAGCAGCGAATAGGCGGGGAACGCGCCTGGCGCCAAGTCCAGGAATCGTTTGGTCAGTTCAAAGGGCTCCGCCCCTTCGTCGGAATCGAGTCCCATGACGAAGTTGGTTTGTATGTAGGGTATGTACTTGAGAATCAAATTCACGTGTTCGGCTACCTGGCGAACTTTATCCATCCCCTGCAGCGCGCCCGTTTTCGACTTGCCGCCCAATTCGAACCACGACTCGATTCCGGGCAAGACGGCTTGGAATCCATTGACCTTGAGACGCTTCAGGTGCGGTTCCGAGAGCAGAGACAAACTGCTTTCAGCGGCGAAGTCGATGCTGCCCGGAGGCACGGCGTCCTCGATCATATCCAGGTAGTCGTCGAATCGGACGCCGAAATTGGGATCGTGCCAGGCTACCAGCGGCCGCTTGAACTTCGTCAGCAGGAACCGCAGATCCTCGCGGAGAACGTCGAAATCCATGGGCCGATAGGGCACCGCAGCATCGATGCAGAAGCTGCAAGTATACGGACACCCGAGGCTGCCAAGCATGGGGACCATCTTAATGAACGGCGCCTTCTTGAGAGTCGGTTCGATGAACTGCCAGCGTTCGCGTACCCCTGGAAGGGTCCTCGGCTGCTGTTTAGCGCCCATCTGCACACCGTCTGGCCGATGTTGCGAGCAATCTTGCAAGACGTCGCGGAGCGTCTCCCGGTCCGTAAAGCCGAGGACGTAGTCGAAGTACCGGGCGGCATCCTCCGGGTAGCACCTGGCGTGGGGCCCTCCGATTGCGGTAATGGCCCCTTTCGCGCGGAAGAGGTGACTCAGAGCGTACGCTGTGTGCGCCGCCTCCGTGAAGGCGCCGATGAAGACCAGGTCGACGTTGTCCGGTAACTCCTTCAGCAGATCTTCAAAACCGGTGAAGCAAACGAAGGAGACGTCATGGCCCTCCTCTCTGCACCAGACGCCAATCGCCTGGGGCATGATGCTGGCGAGATTGGCATTCATGACGCGAGCGTACAAAGCTCGGGTCGGGCCCCTGGACACGATGTCTATGATCCCGATGCGCAGTTTTCCCATGGGTGACTTAGAGAACGATCCGTCGCGTGGGCAGATTCCCCTCTTGGCATCCCAGTATACACCCGGTCCACTTGGACCCATTTATCCAGGATTTTCCAGGATTTTCGATTCGTGGAAGTGGACGCCCAAACTCTCCGCAAGTCCGGATCTGGGAGAATGATGCCCTGTAACCAGGCTCAGCCGATTTCTATCGACAACAGCCCTTCCGTCCAACCACCGGATAAATGATCGCTTTCTTTGGCACACTGTTGAAGTAATTTGCGAGCCTCGGTAGACCATCTGGCTTTTTGGATCCCCAGGTGGGCGGAGTAGCGCGGCGATTTCCGCGCTTCCGGTCCGTGGGATGATCCGGGTTGGCGGAAAGGGGCAGGCAAAGGCCTACTTTACGAGTGCTGCGCGGGTATGGCCGGCCGCCGGGTGGGGGGATCGTGGCGCCACAAACGTGTCGGTATGAGTCCCGACACGGCGGGCACGAGTGCCGGCACGAGTGCCCGCGCCACGAGGCTGTGCGCCTAAGCGAAGTCGTGCCTTGCCGGGTAGTCGACGATGATGACCTTGCCGTCAGTGAGAGCTTTAACCGAGTGGCGGACGTTGCCCGGGACGATCGCAACCACGCCTGCTCCGGCGATCTGGGACACGCCGTCGATGGTTATTTCAAGTTCGCCCTGGATCACCTCATAGACTTCTTCCTCAGGATGGAAGTGTTCGTGAATCGAGGAAGCGCGCACGAAGTCGTAGTGCGCGAATGTCATATTCTGCGAATGGAAATATCGTCCGTGCCAGCCGGGCTTGCGCTCAATTACGGGAAGGGTGTTTGTATCCAGGAAGGGCATGGTTTCTCCCCCGGTCAAGATATTCGCATACACACGCTTCCCAATCAAGTTGGGGAGGGGACGTTTTTCGCGGTCTGTCAGGCCGTGGCCAGGCCAGCCGCTCGACAGACGACAAAAAACGATCGTCTGTCCCACTTGGCTTCCCCGCGCCGATTCCCCGTGAGTCTGCCGGGTTAGGGACAATGCCGTTCACTTTGGCCGTGCCGCAGGTCGCCAGTAGGAGGCGCGCGGACAAGCCGGCCCGACGACTGGAAAGAAAAGCCGAGAAGAATCTCGGCTCAGCAGGCTTGACAGCCCGCGCCACGACAAAACCCTCAGCGGGTAACCGATTCGCCGGTCTGCGCCGCGGCGGTCTTGGATAGCACCGGCACTTTGGCATCCGGTTGGAGCGGGGGTTTGCGAGTATGCCAATCGGTGGCCTCTTGGTAGGCATGGGCGAGGGCAAGCACGTTGACCTCGGCCAAGTTGGGGCCGCTGATCTGCAGTCCGATGGGTAAGCCGGCCTTGGAGAAGCCGCAGGGCACGGTGACGGTCGGCAGGCCGTAATCGTCGAGCGATCGGGTGTTGCCCGGTTTGGGGTTGCGGGGACGGAAGTTGGCGACGCGTTCCAGTTCTTCCTCGATGGTCCACGGCAACTCGCGAATGGTGGGCGTAATCAACAAATCGACATTCTGCTTTTGGAAGACTGTGCCGTCGACAGTGCGCCGGACCAGGCGCAGATTGCGCCATTCGCGGATGTAGTCCACGGCGCGGCCGCCGGCGCCTGCCGTCCCGGGTTCGGCCACGGCGAACTCGCTGCCCAGAATCTCGCGAAAGACCGCGCCTTCGCTCGATGCGCCGGTTTCCAGAAGGGAAGGCATCTCGACTTCACACGACCCCTTGGTCATCTTGTTGAGCAGTGCGATGGCCTCGTCCATGGCGCGCGCCACGTCGTCCTGCAAGCCATCGTAGAACTGAGGCGGAATGCCCAACCGGAATTGCGATACGGGCGCGCCGATCGCTTGGGAATAATCCGGCACCGGATAGTCGATGCTCTGGACGTCGAGGCGGTCATAGCCGGCAATCGCCTGGAGCACCAGCGCCGTATCTTCCACCGTGCGCGCAATCGGGCCGCAATGATCGAGAGACCAGGTAAGCGGCACGATGCCGCGAATACTGACGCGGCCGTAGGTGGCCTTGAGGCCGGTGACGCCGCACATGGCGGAAGGAGTGCGGATGGATCCACCGGTATCGGTGCCCAGGGCGGCATAGCAGTTGTCCATGGCGACCGCGGCGGCGGACCCGCCGGACGATCCGCCGGCAATCAGCTCCAGGTTCCAGGGATTGCGCACCGGTCCGAAGTAGCTGACGGCCGAGGTCGCTCCGGTGGCGAAAATGTGCATATTGCACTTGCCCACGATCACCGCTCCGGCGGCTTTGAGGCGCCGCGCAACCTCGGCGTCTTCGGCGGGAACATTGCCCGCCAGCGTCCGGCTGCCGGCGGTCGTGCGCACTCCGGCAGTGTCGATATTGTCCTTCAACCCAATGGGAATGCCATGCAACGGGCCGCGGAAATGGCCGGCGGCCTGCTCGTTCTCGAGCAGCCGCGCCTGGGCCAGCGCCTGCTCGCGCATGACGGTGATCCAGGCGTCGATTTTCGGGTTCGAAATTTCGATGCGATCGAGACAGGCTTGGGCGAGCTCGACGGGAGAAACCTTGCGCGCGTGGATGCGGCCGGAAGCTTGCTTGAGAGTAAGGGAAGCAAGGTCGGGGTTCTGCATGCTAGCCTCCGGTTTGCTCCGACGCGGCTTTGGATAAAGCGGGCACTTTGGTGTCGGGCTCGAGCGGCGGCCGCCGGTTGTGCCAGTCCGTCGCCTGCCGATAGGCGTGCGCCAGGGCGAGCACCTCGGTCTCGCCGAAGCGCGGCCCAGCGATCTCGAGACCGATGGGCAAGCCGTTTTTCGAAAAGCCGCAGGGCACCGTAATGGCGGGCAAACCGTAAGCGTTGAACGGGCGGGTGTTCCATTCCAGATCGAGCGACGCGCGCGACTCCGCCCCGGCATAGCCTCTGCCGCCGCCCTCGCCACGGCCGCCACCGCCGCCGGCGCCCACGCCCGCACGTCCGCTTCCGGCCCCAGCGCCGGCAGCCGCAACCAACTCCTCTTCGATCATAGGCGGCAAATGGCGGGCGGCCGGCGCAATCACCAGGTCCACTTGTTGTTTCCGGAATACCTCGTCGTCCACGGTGCGGCGCACCAGCTCGAGCCCGCGCCAGCCGCGAATGTAGTCCACGGCTCTGGCGGTATCCGCTCCGGTGGCGGGGAATGCGCGCGCGGTGCTGGGCTCGAAGCCGCCTCCGTTGATGCCATGGAGATTCTCGTGAGCGGCGGCGATTTCGGCGCCCACGCCGGCATGCAGCAATGAAGGAAGGGCGATTTCCTGCGATCCCTTAGTCAGCTTACGCAGCAGCGCGATGGCATCTTCAATAGCCGTGGAGACCTCGTCATCCAGATGGTCGTAGAACTCGACGGGAATGCCCAAGCGGAATTCAGAGACCGGCGCGCCGATGGCGGCGGTGTAATCGGGAACCGGCCGGTCGACGCTGTCGATATCGAGAGGATCGTAGCCCGCGATCTCGCCGAGAACGATGGCCGCATCTTCCACCGTCCGGGCGATAGGGCCGCAATGATCGAGCGACCAAGCCATGGGCACAATGCCGCGCAGGCTCACCCGGCCATAGGTGGGTTTCAACCCGACCACGCCGCAGTACGCCGCCGGAATGCGAATGCCGCCGCTGGTGTCGGTGCCCAGCGCCACGAAGCAGTTCTCGATGGCCACGGCCGCGGCCGAGCCGCCCGATGGGCCGCCCGAAACGCGCTCCAAATTCCAGGGATTGCGAACCGGGCCCCAGTAGCTGACGGCGGAAGTGGCGCCGGCATCGAACTCGTGCATGTTCAATTTGCCGATCACGACGGCGCCGGCGGCCTTGAGCCGGCGAACCACTTCGGCGTCCTCGCTGGGGAAGCGGTGCTCGTACACGGCGCTGGCGGCGGTGGTGCGGGCGCCGGTGACGTCGATCAAATCCTTGATCCCGATCGGAATGCCATGCAGCGGGCCGCGGATGTGCCCGGCCGCCTGTTCGTCCTCGAGGGTCTTGGCCTGCGCCAGGGCCTTGTCGCGCATCACCGTGATCCAGGCGCCGATCTTGGGATTGTAGGTTTGGATGCGGTCGAGACAGGCTTGGGTGAGCTCACGAGGCGACACGGTCTTGGCGCGAATGCGCTCCGACGCCTGCTTGAGTGTGAGCGAGGTCAACCCGGCGGACGTATCGGCCGTGGCCAAACGGACCGCGGCGGCAGACAGACTTACGGCCAGAAATTCACGCCGGGAAGAGGTATGCATGAATTCTTTTACCGCGCTCGCCGCGAACTTGTCAAACGCGAGGTGGCTTCCGCCTGTGAAGGACCGGCCAGGAGGCCTGTCCTACTTCCTATTGACATTCTATATGACTGCCATATAGAATCTCTATATAAGCATGCCGAACACAAACCTTCTGCAAGGCACCCTCGATCTGTTGATCCTGAAAGCGCTGGCGCTTACCGAACTGCACGGTCTGGGCATTTCGCGGCGCATCGCGCAGATCACCAAGGGCACGTTTCAAGTGAAGCCGGGTTCGTTGTTCCCAGCGCTGCACCGCATGGAAGAGGCGGGCTGGCTGTCGGCAAGCTGGGGCGATTCGGAAAACAACCGGCGCGCCAAGTTTTACCGGCTGACGGCGGCGGGCCGGCGGCAATTGCAGGCCGAAACGCGGCAGTGGGAAACCATCGCGCTGGCGATGGCGAGCGCTCTCGAAGCGGGCTAAGACGATGCCACTGCTTTCCCGCCTGGCCAGCCTTCATCGCAACCTTTTCGCGCGGCCGCGCGTGGAGCGGGAGCTCGACGACGAGGTGCGCGCCTATCTGAACGAATTGGCCGGCGAGAAGCGCGCGGCTGGTATCGGCGCGGCCGAAGCCATGCGCGCCGCCCGCATCGAGCTGGGCGGCGTCGAACAAGTCAAAGAAGAAGTCAGACAAGTGAGGACCGGGCAAATGCTCCACGAGTTCTTCGACGACCTTCGCTACGGAACCCGCATGCTGCGCAAGAACGCCACGTTCACGGCGGTGGCCGTATTGGCGCTGGCGCTGGGCATAGGCGTCAATACCGCCATGTTCAGCGTGGCTTACGGCATCCTGTTCCGGCCTCTGCCCTATGCCAATGCCGGCCGCGTGGCGGTGGTCTTCATGCGCTACTTCCCGCGCGATTTTGCGTTCGGCACGATGTGCATGCGCGATTACCTGATGTGGAAGGAAGACAACCGCGCGTTTGAAAGCCCGTCGCTGTTCCGCAGCCTGCGCATGGACATCGCGGGAAAGGAGGGCGTACCGGAGCAGGTGCAAGGCGCCTCGTTGACGGCGGGGTTGATTTCCACGCTGGGAGCGCGTCCGCTGATTGGCCGGATCTTTCGGGAAGGCGAAGACAAGCCGGGGTCGAGCTCGGTCGCCGTGATCGGCGAATCGCTTTGGCGCAGGCGGTTCGCCGCCAGTTCCGCCGTGCTGGGCCAGACCATCCTGGTGAACGGCGCCCCTTCCGCGGTGATCGGCGTGATGCCCGCGGCGTTCCAATTCCCGCGGCGGGATACGGAAGTCTGGAGCAACCTGGTGCTGAATCCGCCCACGCGCTACGGCCCGTGGTTCTACCGCGGCTTGGCGCGGCTGAAGCCCGGCCTGACGCTCGCCCAGGCGCAGGCGGAGACTGACCATATTGGGTTGCGCATGATGCGGGAGAATCCCTCCTACAAGCGCTTGGAGCTGCCGGTGCTCAGTCTGCGCGACGCCCTGCTGGGGCCCACGCTGAAGCCCGCGATTCTGGTGCTGGCCGGCGCGGTGGGGCTGGTGCTGTTGATCGCCGTGGTCAACGTGGCCAATTTGATGCTGGCACGCGCCACGGTGCGCGAGCGTGAGATGGCGCTGCGGCTTTCGCTCGGCGCCGGCCGTGGCCGCCTGGTGCGCCAGTTGCTGACCGAAAGCGTGCTGCTGGCGGTGCTGGGCGGCGCGGCGGGGCTGGCGCTGGCCTGGGGGTCGATTGAACTTGTCCGCGCCTGGAATCCGGGCAACCTCCCGCTGATCGATTCGGTCCGGCTGGACGGGCGCGCGCTGGCTTTCACGCTGCTCGTGTCGATGCTCACCGGCGTTCTGTTTGGCCTCGCGCCCGCTCTCGAAAGCGCGCGCGCGGATTTGAACTCTTCGCTCAAAGAGGGCGGACGCGCCGGCGCCGGCCGGACCCGCGGACGCGCGCGCGCCGTGTTGGTGGTCTCTGAAATCTCGGTCTCTCTGATCCTGCTGGTGGGCGCGGGCCTGCTGCTGCGCAGCTTCGCGAACCTGCAGCGAGTCACCGGCGGATTCTCCACGCCTCCCCGGCACATCCTGACCATGCTGATTTCGCCCGGCAACCGAAAGTACAGCGACCAGGCCGCGGGTCTGGCCTTCTACGACGAAGCGATTCGCCGCGCCCGCCAGACGCCGGGAGTGGAAAGCGCCGCCGTGACCGACGCGCTGCCGCCCGACCGGCAGGGCGACGCCGACACCTTCGCGCTGGAAGGACAGGCTCTGCCGCCCGGAGTGATCAACCCCATCATTTCGGACGTTACCGTGAGTCCGGACCTGTTTCACACTATGGGCATCCCGCTCGTCCGCGGCCGGGGCTTCAGCGAACACGACCGGCAGGGATCGGAGCCAGTAGCGCTCGTCAGCGAAGGATTCGTGCGCCGCTTTCTGCCGGACCGCGAAGCGCTCGGCACGCGCATCAAGCAGAGCGGACCGGGATATGGCGATAACTGGATGCGGATCGTGGGCGTAGTCGGCAACGTGAAGTACCTGGGGTTGGCGGTGGATACGGACCCGGCCTACTATATGCCGTTCGCGCAATCGTACGGGCCGCGGATGTTCCTGGTGGTGCGCGCGCCGGGCGATGCCGCGCCCCTGGCGGAGCGGCTTCGCCGCGACATTCAAGCGATCGATCCCGGCATCACGCTGGCGCAGATCGGAACCATGGAACAGGCGCTGGCGCTCTCCGTGTCGCAGCCGCGCTTCGACACCATGCTGCTGGGGTTATTCGCGGCCATCGCGCTGCTGCTGGCGGCGGTGGGTATCTACGGGCTGATCGCCTACTGGGTGGCGCAACGCACGCAGGAAATCGGCGTGCGCATGGCCTTGGGCGCGGCGCGCGCGGACGTGGTGCGCATGGTGATCGGCCAAGGCGCGCAGCTCGCGGCCATCGGAATCGCCATCGGCCTGGCTGGAGCCTTCGCCCTGACGCGCCTGTTAAGGACCATGCTGTTCGGCATCGGCGCGACCGATGCGGCCACGTTCGTTGCCGCGGCACTCGGATTGATGCTCATCGTCCTATTGGCCACGTTCCTCCCCGCGCTTCGGGCCACGCGCGTTTCCCCGGTGGTAGCGCTGCGATACGAGTAGCGTGGGGCCCCGTCCATCGTGGCGCACGCACTCTTGCGTGCCGCGTCGAGTCTCCGAACTCCCGATCTCGCCGGCCATTTGCCAGGCAGCGACGAAAATTAGCTGACCCAATACACGGGGAATCGGCGCGGGAAACCTGGTGGGACATCCATGATCGTTTTTTGTCGTCTGTCGAGCGGCTGGCCTGGCGAGAGCCTGACAGACCACCAAAAACGATGGTCTGTCCGGGTCTGTCCCACCTCTCAGTCACCCGAACATGGCTCACCGATCAAAGGTGGGTGCGCCACATTTGCCCGTCCGGGAATGTCAGGTGTTAATGAAACACCGAGAATTGCGGATATGGACTTGCCCCACAAGAGCACGATGAATGCAACCAGGCGGCGCCAATAGCGCGGGCGGCGAGTGCCGTGCGAGGGCGCCTGCGGTCAGAGGACGTGCCGGAGAAACCGGGTTTGCCACACCGCCGAGAAGCGCCGGCAACGCTGCCCGCGAAGCATTTGGCGGAAACGCGAAAAGGGGACGGAGCCGACCACGAGCTTTTCGGCAACTCGGAAAGGTGCAAGTTCAGGCTGACCCGCTTTCGCTCCAGGCTGACCCGCTTTCGCTCGCTTTCGCTGACCCGCTTTCGCTACCCGCTTTCGCTCGGGCGAGAAGGCCCCCAGAAAGCTGTAGTATCGGATATGAGACTCGGATATGCCGTTTGTCGGAAATAGCCGGACGTGGAGATGGTTCCTGGTGTTTGCCGCGTTCATCCTGTGCGCTTGGCTTGTGTATCCTCCGCGCGGCGGGCCGCAGTTGACCATCGCCACGGTCAACAACGCCGACATGATCCTCATGCAAAAGCTGTCTGAGGAATTTGAGCGGCAGCATGGCGTCAAGTTGAACTGGGTGGTGCTGGGTGAGAATATCCTGCGGCAGCGGCTGACCGTGGACATTTCGACCGGGGGCAGCACCTTCGACGTGATCACCATCGGTTCCTACGAGACGCCGATTTGGGCTGAGCGCGGCTGGCTGGTTCCCGTCGATCGGCTCGGCGCGGATTACGACTACGCCGACATCTTCGACGTCGTCCGCCAGGGCGTCTCTTACCGGGGCAAGCTGTATGCGGCGCCGTTTTACGCCGAAAGTGCCTTCACCTATTACCGCAAGGACCTGTTTCGAAATGCCGGTCTCGAAATGCCCGACCAGCCCACCTACGCCCAGATCCGCGAATTCGCCAGCCGCCTCAACGACCCGCAACATCACGTTTACGGCATCTGCCTGCGCGGCGAACCCGGCTGGGGACAGAACATGGCTTACATCAGCACCCTGGTGAACACCTTCGGCGGCAGGTGGATGGACATGCAATGGAAGCCGCAATTGACCACCGAGCCCTGGATGGAGGCCGTGCGCCTTTACGTCGATTTGTTGAGGAACTACGGACCTCCGGGCGCCAGCACCGATGGCCATAACGAAAATCGCGCCCTCTTCGCCAATGGAAACTGCGCCATGTGGATCGATGCGACTTCGGCCGCCGGTTATATTCTCGATCCCAGCCAGAGCCGGGTCGCGGCCACCACGGGTTTCGCCAAAGCTCCCATCGCCAAAGTCGCCAACGGAGTGTGGGCGTGGAGTTGGGCACTGGCAATCCCCGCCTCCACCCAAAAAGTGGAGCTGGCCAGAGAGTTCGTGAAATGGGCCACCAGCCGCCACTATATCGCCCTGGTGGGCGCTCGCTACGGCTGGGTTCTGGCGCCGCCGGGAACGCGCGAATCCACTTACGACAACCCCGCGTACCAAAAAGCCGCGCCGTTTGCCCGCCTGGTTCGCGACGCGATTCTGCGCGCGGACATGACGCATCCGAGCGCGCTGCCCGTGCCCTACGTCGGCATTCAGTACGTGGGCATTCCGGAATTCCAGGCCTTGGGGACGGAAGTTGGGCAGGAGATCAGTGCGGCACTGACAGGCGGCGCCTCGGTAGAGCATGCATTGGCATTGGCTCAGGCGGAAGCGGAGCGCGACATGCGGCAAGGAGGATATCTGAAATGACCGGGACCAAGCCTGCGCGCCAGAAGCGCTCGTTTCGAACCGTGCCGCTGCTGGCTCCCTCGATCTTCGTGCTGTTCCTATGGATGGTGGTGCCGCTGGCGATGACTCTCTGGTTCTCGGCGCAGAATTACAACCTGCTGAGTCCCGGGAAGACCAGTTTCGCCGGCCTTGGGAATTACCGGGATCTGTTGACCAGCCGCGCACTGTGGATAGCGATGGGCAATACCCTGTTCCTGGTGGGCGCGGTGCTGGTGATCACGCTGGTATTCGGCACGCTTCTTTCCGT
>Ga0187848_10001404_pt1 | contig 20556 bp, 16 predicted proteins | sample June2016WEW_4_40_FD_132424 | JGI IMG/M metagenome (GOLD analysis project Ga0187848, IMG submission 132424) | Peatland microbial communities from SPRUCE experiment site at the Marcell Experimental Forest, Minnesota, USA - June2016WEW_4_40 | ecosystem: Environmental > Terrestrial > Soil >... | reverse complement strand
GCTATCTTGGCTCCGTTTTGGTCCCCAAACTGCTCGTGCGCGGCCACCGGGTCCGCTCGCTGGATATCGGCTACTTCGGAATGGAGCACCTCCGCGCGATGCGGCCTGCGGTGGAAATCGTGCGCGATGACATCCGCCATGTGGTGGCAGACAAAGCGGCGCTGGACGCGCTCCTGAAAGATATTGAGGTGGTCGTGCATCTCGCCGCCATCTCGAATGATCCCAGCGCCGCGTTGAATCCAAGGCTGACAGAGGAAGTCAATTTTGAAGCCTCACGCGATCTGGCAGTGGTATGCAAAGAACGCGGCATCCGTTTCATTTTCTCTTCGTCCTGCTCTGTCTATGGCGAAGCTCCGGGCGAGGCGGATGAGGACGGCCAGACGAACCCGCTCACGGTGTATGCGAAGTCAAAGATCGAGACCGATGCCTTCCTGCTCAGCATTGCGGACAAGCACTGGCGTCCAGCCATATTGCGCAACGGCACGTTGTTCGGCTTCTCCCCGCGCATGAGGTTTGATCTGGTGATCAACATCTTCAGCTACTGTTCCACGCTTTACAACGAGGTGCGGGTGTTTGGCGACGGCAAGCAGTGGCGGCCCTTTCTGCATGTGGCGGACTGCGCGCGTGCGTTCATCCACTTTGTGGAAAACCCAAACCACAAGCACCTCATGTGCAACATCGCACACGAGAACTTCCGCGTCGTGGATTTGATCGGCATCTTTCAAAAGATCAATCCCAACTGCCAGCCGGTCTATGTGAAGCTCGATAATCCCGACAATCGCAACTATCACGTCTCCGTTGCCCGCATGAAGGAGGAAGGCATCCAACCCACCGTCAGCGTCACCGCCGGCGCGGAAGAGATCGTCGAAGCGATTGTTACGGGACGTATCGCTGATCCGGAAGCTATTTACTACCGCAATGCGAAATGGCTGAAGGAACTGACTGAAATCGGCAACCGTGACCACTGCGGGCTGATGAAGATGATGGACGTGATTGCTTCATCAAGAGCGGTTCGCTAACATGACATCTCCGCTGATCATCATCGGAGCAGGAGGCCATGGCGCAGAAATCGCAGCGTATGCGCTTGAAATGGGGCTGCTGCTCGTTGGTGCCATTGATGATGGCAAATCCAAGGGGGCCTGGCAGACGTCGCAGATCATCGGCGGCATGAATGAGTTGCCGGCGCTCTGCCAGGCCCCCTCTGAGGTTCATTTCATCACTGCCGTCGGGAGCAACGATTTGAGAAAAATGATGGTTTTTAAAATTGCGGGCCTGAGCTTGAGCAACCTGAAACCGTTCACCTTGCAGCACACGTCGGCATGGACAGGAGTTGACGTTCAAATTGGCGAAGGCACGCTGCTGGCGCCGAATGTGATTGTTACCACGCGAGTGCGCATTGGACGGCACTGTATTCTGAACATACGAGCTTCCGTTTCGCACGATTGCCATATTGGCGATTTCGTGAACATTAATCCTGCCGCCACGCTGTGCGGCAACGTGACGGTGGGCGATGGTTCTTTCATTGGTGCCGGCGCGGTGGTAAAGGAGAAAATCACAATCGGTCGCGGCGTGACGGTGGGCGCGGGCGCGGTCGTGATCCGCGACTTGCCGGATGGCGTCACGGCTGTCGGTGTTCCCGCCCATATTATCACAACAGTGAAGACGCATTGCGCGGCATTCACCTCCCGGACGCGGGCACCACAGACATGAGCGATTACATTTCTCACGAAGACATGATGAACATCCCGGCAACGGAGGTCTGTGATACGTCCAAATTGGCATCGAATCCTGTTGTGAGTGTTATCATGATGACGTATAACCATGAAACCTACATAGCCCAGGCCATCGAGGGGGTGGTCAGGCAACAATGCAATTTCCCAATCGAGTTATTGATCGGCGAGGATTGCTCCACCGATCGAACCCGGGGCATTTGCGTTGAATACCAAAAGCGTTACCCAAAACTCATACGGCTTATCACCGCCGAAACAAATGTCGGCATGCATAAAAACACATTCCGGCTCCTTGGTCGCAGCAAAGGACGGTATGTTGCCATTTGTGAAGGTGATGATTATTGGTGCGACAAGCGCAAATTAGAGAAGCAAGTGCGAATGCTTGATAGTCATCCTGGCATGAACCTCTGCTTTTCGCGTGTGGGAGTATGTCAGGGGCATTCCGAGAAAGTAATTACAGAGTGGTATCCGAGACGAGAGAAGCAGTGCTACGCTCTCGAAGACTTCATCTCCGGGCGAGTAACGGGCGTCACATGCACTGTATGTTTTAACCGGGAAGTTGTTTCCACGCTCCCCAGCTTTATAGAGGCAGGCGCGATGACGGACTGGCCTCTTCTTGTCCTGGCCTTGGTCACTGGATATGCGGGATACATTCCGGAGATGTTGGCGGTGTATCGCATGCATCCAAATGGAGCATGGAGTTCGGCGACTCCCGAAAGGCGCTACGATGGCTTCAAAACGATCAACCGTTTGCTCCGGATGCACCTTGGTACCAAATACTACGGGTGCTTTGATACATCGTTGGCTAAAGCGTATTGCATTTACGCGGAAAAAAGTTGTGTGGAAGGTGGAAAATACGGCCTTTTCGCAGCGATGACAGCTCTAAACCAGTGTCCAGTCTCGCCCTGGCGCGCGGGGCGTACATTGGTCGCATTCCTGATTCATATAGGACTCCCCAGAATATATGCCGGTTTACTGGCGGCAAAAGTGATTAGACGGATGCAACACTAAAGCAACGCGATGATCGCCCTTGCAATACCGTTCCTCGGATTTTTAGTGCTGCTTGTGGTGGCGCTGGTGGTAAGGCGCAGGGAAGTATTCCACCCTTCCGTGGTATTGTCTGCCTTATACGTTGCTATGGCTGCTCTTTCAATTCTTTATGGGGTCACGACGGAAGTGGTTTCTCAGCTCCCGGATGACGCTGTCGAAAGCACCACCTTGCTGCTGTTTCTAATTTCTGTGTCTCTGGTTCCAAGTTTTCTAATTAAGAATCCGCATTTCGATCTGGGATTGGCGAAGCATGGCCCAGGAACAATGGCGTGCGGCATTGCCGCCGTCGCTGGGATAGTTGGGTTTATTTGCCTGCTGCCGCCCTTCATAGCATCACTTTCCATTGACGCCTATGCCAGCAAGAACCTCGGAGAAACTGCCGTAGCGCAGGGTGGGACGCCATTTGTGACAGTGGGATCTTTTGTCAGCGCGTTTTCCTGCATTTTCGGGCTGCTCCTCTTCAGTGATACGAAATGGCAGTTGGGTTGGATCGTGAGGGTGGGGCTTCTGATCGGATTTCTGAATTATGGAGTCGTGATGGAGTGCAATAAAAGCCGCGATTTTGTGGTGTACTATATTTTCTATTTTCTTTTATACTTTTGGCTGTTTCGCCATAAGTGGCGGTGGACAATGAAGGCGTTTTATTATGTATGTGTGGTGTGCGTGGTCGGCGGGGGTGCGGCGTTGTTCACAGTAAAAACAGTCCAACGGTTTGGTCATTCGGACGCGTGGAGCGCTCCGGTTTTGGATGGTACTGCCGGCTACCTTGGACAACAGGTTTCCACTTTTATCGAGGTTGCTGAGGAGCCGGATATTGTGGAAGGCCATGCACAAATGGACTTTCCAGTTTACTTTTATGTCTTAAATGGGGAATGGGTTGATGTATCGCAGCTTCTGGCGCAGCGAACAAAAGCCATCGAATCCGGTTTTAGTACCTACGTCGGATCGCTGTTTCTGGCGATAGGGCGGCGGTGGGCAGTTGCGGCAGTACTACTGTCGGCGGTAAGTGCTTTTGCCTTCTTCAGCAGGCCAACGCAACGGTCGCCAGGAACTTACGTGGTGGGGATTATGCTTTATTATCAAATCCTGTTTCAGGGGGTTTTTTATTGGATGCAGGGCGGTCGCTTTGGCAATGGGTTCATTATTGTCATGCTCCTCCTGGGCATAACATTATACTTCAAATGGGGCTGCAGACCGGCCGTTAGCAGATTGTTGAAAAACTCGCCCGGTGAAGGCACTCGGCCTACATGACCCGTGCTTTCCGAGGAAATAATGCAGGCCGCGTGCCCGCACGCGGCCCTTGGTGGAATATTTCACCAGGCTGTTAGAGGATTGTAGAGCGCTCTGTTAAGATATGCGCTGAATTGTGGGACATGGGTTTTAGTATGTACACACATTTTAAATTGATTTTGGAACAAGATTACATGGCCAGCAAATCATGCAAGAAAGCTCTCCTTCTCATCGTCATGTTCAGGCTTTTGCATTTTTGCCGGGAAAACCGTATTCTGTTTATTCTTTCTGTTCCGCTTTGGGTTTTGTATAAGGTTTATGCAGAAATAATGATGCACGTTGAACTTTCTCCGCGAACGCGGGTTGGCAAAGGGCTTTTACTCCCGCATCCTTTTGCGATTGTCATCAACTCCAATGCGATTATTGGCGATCATTGTATCATACGTAATTGCACGACGATAGGGAACAAAGGGATTGCCGACAATGCCGGGTGTCCTATTTTTGGCAACCGAGTCGAAATAGGCAGCAACTGCGTCGTCATAGGGAAAATCTCAATTGGTGACAACGTTGTGATCGGAGCTGGCAGCGTTGTGGTAAAATCACTGGAGAGCAACCATACTTATGCCGGCAATCCTGTCCGCCTAATCCGATAGGTCTAAAGACAGGCAATTCATCATATAATGCTCAACCGCCGGTATTTAGCGCACATTCCTGATGTTGTTTTAATTTGCGAAGTATTCTATCCCGAGTCGTTGTTAGCAGCCCGTTAAAAAAAGGCCCGGTGAGGGCACCGGGCCTACAACAGATGCATGCTTTGCGAGGGAAATGCAGGCCGCGTGCCCTCACGCGGCGGGAATAGAGCCTTTTTTTAACGGGCTGTTAGGCAGGATCCCGTTTGGGCTTGGGGGGTTGGCAGGCCCCGGAAGAATATCGGCGACGGAACGTGGCCGGGACCGTTGCCAGAATCATGCTAAGTTATCGGCAGCAATACGGCCGTGGCGACGCACGAATCCAAATCGGACTGGAAAGCAAACCGGACGAAGGCTTGCGACCAAGGAATTGGCTTGACGCAGAGGTTAAAAATGAGGCGCATCTGGTTTTTGTTTGCCGACGTGCCTTGGTTCTCCGGGCAAAGCGAATGCACGCGATTGGTGGTTGACAATCTGGACAGGCAAAAGTCGGCCCTATGTCTGTTGCGGATGCCGGCTTTGGAACGGAATCGGCCCCCTTTGGGCAGGTGGCTGAGATATTTTCCCCGCCTGGCTTGTGCTTGGATTCGGTGCGTGCCAATGGGATTTAGCCGCCGTTCTGTTTTGCATGTCAGTTTGGGGCAAACGTGGACCAGCTTGATACGTGATGGTGTCCCATTGTGGTTGGCCCGCGCCCGGCGGAGGAAAAAGCGGGTTGTGATTTCGCTGAATGGCAGCAACTTCATGGAATGGAATGGCCAGCGCCTCGTTGCCCGGGTTTTTATACGGCTTTTGAAGCTCGCGCAGGTCGTTACCGTGGTGGGAGAAAGCCAGCAGAAACGTCTCATAGCGTTGGGAATCCCAAGGGAGACGGTGAGGATCGTTCCAAACACCTGCGACGTTACCTGCCTGGATGAGCGTCAAGTATCCGAGAAACAGCAGGGCGCGGATCCAATACGAATTCTATTTCTGAGCAGCCTCATTGATACCAAAGGCTACCCGGAGTATCTGGAAGCCATGACGGCGTTATCGGCGAAGCCGGGCCCGTTCATTGAGGCGATTCTGTGCGGCCCCCTGACCGCGAGCCAGTTCAGCGAGCGGTTTCAGAGCAATATGGAAGCGGGCCAATGGATCGAATCCAAAATTGCCGAAATCAATTCCAGTTCGCGAGCCAGCGCCCGCTGGATTCCTGGCGCTCGTGGCGATGCCAAATGGGTCTTATACCAAAAGGCGAACATCTTTGTTCTCCCATCGCGTTATCGCGTTGAGGCGCAGCCCGTTGTGTTGTTGGAGGCGATGGCTCACGGTTGCGCCATCATCACGACCTCCATAGGCGAAATCCGCACGATCCTTTCGGAGAATGAGGCCCGATTTTTGAGTGCCGGCAGCGCGGAGGAGGTGGCTGAAGCGATTGAACAACTCGTTCTGGACGCGGCGGAGCGCCAGCGATTAGCCTTAGCCGGGCTGCGGCGTTTCCAGCGTGAGTTTGCCCTGAATCGCTATGTTCAACGCTGGGAAGGGATATTTGCTGAGGTTGCTTCAGCCTGAAGGCTTTTCATCGGAGGATGGCGGCGACGGGCTTCCGAACTCCAGTTCGCCCCACCGCAACGCAGAGGCGCGCCAGCAACGTCCGAAAATCCGTCTGGAAATACATTCCTCAGAACCCTGAATTTGCCCAAAATCGCTCGTAAATGTTGCTATATCCGTGAAACAAACCTTCCTAATTCTGAACCTTGGCTGCGGCATGAAGCCCTCGCCAAAGGTGCGCAACATTGACTGGTCAATGTGCCTGAGGATCGGAAAAAACCCGCTCCTCATGCCTCTTGCCATGCTGCTTATGAGCGCTCCTCGAAGGGAACGCCTGCGATCCTTGCGGGGACTCGATATTGTCGTACACAACCTCGCCCGAGGCATTCCTGCGGCTGATGGCACTGTGGATATGGTGTATCACTCACACCTGCTAGAGCACCTCGACCGCGAAATAGCCGAAGCCTTTCTCTCGGAAGTCCACAGAGTACTTAAACCCGGTGGCATCGTCCGCGTCGTTGTGCCCGATCTCGAACTTTATGTTCGCAAATACCTTGCCAGTCTGGAAGCCTCCCTCAACGATCCCGCCGTGGGAGGACGTCACGATCAAACCATCGCCGCCTTGTATGAACAGTCCGTCCGCCGCGAGGCCGCCGGCACCGCCTACCAGCGTCCGATCGTCCGCACCATCGAACGATTGCTGGTAGGCGATGCCCGCAAGCGTGGCGAGACCCACCAGTGGATGTACGACCGGGTCAATCTCCGCGTGAAACTCGAGAAAGCCAAGTTCCGGGATGTGACGGTTCATGCTTTCGATACCAGCGCATACTCAGGCTGGAATTCGGTTGGCCTCGATCGCAAAGGTGATGGACCCGCCAACCCTGACTCCCTATACATCGAGGCCGTCAAAATCTGATTGCCTAATCCGCGATGATAAGCGTAGCGATAGTCAACGCTGTGTATCCGCCGGAACCGGTGGTTTCAGCCCAAATGGGTCGCGACTTGGCGCTGGAACTGAAGAACCGTGGCGCAGAGGTGACGGTGTTGTGTCCCCATCCAACCCGGCCAATGGGGGCGCAATATTCCAGGTATAAGGCAAATGGGAGAGCCATGATTGAACGGGAGGAGGGCGTGGAGGTGGTTCGCTTGCCTTCGTTCACCGCGCCTGAATCCAGGCTCGTCAGCCGTATGTGGGAGAGTTTCAGTTTCGGACGGCAAGTTTGCCGTTACCTGAAACAGCACCTCAAGAACGTGGATGTGGTCTATGCCAACACTTGGCCGGTGCTGAGTCAGGCCCTTATCGCCCGGCATTGCGCATGGCGAGGCATCCCGTTGGTGCTGCACCCCAAGGACGTTTATCCCGAGTCGTTGCTTGGCAAGCTCCCAACTTGGTTTCGTGGCTTGGCCGGCGTCGCGCTTACCGCCTTGGACCGCTGGGTTGCCCGGCGGGCAGCGTGTGTGGTGGTCATTTCGGAGAACATGCGGCGCACATACATCAAGAACCGCGGACTCGCGTCCGAGAAGGTGGTGACGATCCTGGACTGGGTGGATGAACAACGCTTTGAGCGCTTGCCGGAAAGAAGCAAGGCGTGTGCGCGGTACGGGGTGCCGGAAGAGCGGTTCACGTTTCTCTATCTGGGCAACATTGGACCGGTGGCGGGAGTGGAAGATCTGATCGAAGCGTTTCACGCCGCAGGTTTGCAGCAGGCACAACTGGTAATTGCCGGGGACGGGTCTTCCAAAGGGGCCTGTGTCGAACTGGCAAAGCGCATGGGAGTCAGCGGTGTGCGATTTGTTTCTGATCCGGATGCCGGCAATGTGCCTTTGCTCCAGAGTTTGGGTCATGTCTGTCTGCTTCCGTTACGCAAAGGCGCCGGCCTGAGTTCCATTCCGTCGAAGTTGATAGCGTATATGCTCTCGGCCAAGCCAGTGCTGGCCACGCTCGATGCCGGGAGCGATACCGCGCGCTGCATTCAGGAGGCACAGTGCGGCTGGGTGGGCGAGCCGGAGCACGTCGAATGGCTGGCAGCGAAGATGGCTGAAGTCGCAGCGTTGCCGTCAGCGGTTTTGGAGGCGATGGGCCAGCGCGGACGCTCCTATGGTCTTGCCAATTACTCCAAGGCAGTGGGAGTCCGGAAACTCGCAAACGTCGTCATGGGTGCGAAAGTGAACAGTATATCATGAGGGACGGCCAAGCCGATTTCCAAATCGCGCCGCTTGCTCCAGAGAATGTGGATTCGGTGGTAAAGCTCCATCTCCGTGCGTTTCCAGACTTCTTTTTGAGCCTTCTCGGACCCCGTTTCCTGCGCGAGTTTTATCTTTCGTTCCTCGCGGACCCGGTCGCAATGGCTTTTGTGGCGCGAAACGAGATTGAAGGGGTGGTTGGAGCCATCGTGGGCCCGCTTGATCCGCGCGGGTTTTTCACCAGGTTGCTCCGCCGTAGGTGGTGGGCCTTCTGCCTGGCTTCCTTTTCGGCACTTTTGAGGCGTCCATCAAGCGCTGCTCGTTTGGCCCGCGCGCTGGTTTATCGTGGTGAAGCGCCAGGGGGACCGGTGCGCGCCTTGCTCAGTTCCATTGCCGTCGAGCCTGGCGCACAGGGCAAAGGCATCGGGCAAGCCCTGGTGCAACGCTGGTTGGACGAGGCGCGGTCCCGGAGAGCGTGTGGCTGCTACCTGACCACCGATGCGGAAAACAACGATGCGGTGAATCGTTTCTATCTCTCGCAGGGTTGGAAACTGGAATCCACTTACACGACTCCCGATGGTCGGAAAATGAACCGCTATGTCTATGATTTCGGCTGTTGAGCCAGACCGGCGGCAAGGTGATGACGGAGGACCGAGGACAGGGAACGGGGACAACGGACTACCAATGAAAATACCTTTTGCCAAAGTTGCATGTGACGGGAACGAGCTGAAATACGTTCAGGAGGTGCTGGCGAGCGGATGGCTTACGACCGCTGGCAAGGCCTTGGAGTTTGAACGGCGCTTTGCGGAGGCGGTCGGCGCGCGCCACGCCTGCGCGGTCAATTCCTGCACCGCCGCCCTGCACCTCGCCTTGGAAGCCATCGGGATTGGTCCCGGCGACAAGGTGCTGGTCCCCACTCTCACGTTCACCGCCACTGCCGAGGTCATTCGTTACCTGGGCGCGGATCCGGTTTTTGTGGACGTGGATTATCGGACGGGGTTGCTGACGCCGGAGATACTCGACGAGGCCCTGACCCGCCAGCCAGGGATGAAAGCGGTGATGGTTGTTCATTTTGGCGGACAGGCGGCGCAGATGACGGGAGAGACGGAACAGCAGCAATTTGGAAAACAGAAAGCAGAAATACCCCAGCGTCCCACTAATCTCAACACTCAGGTTTCAGGTATTTTGGAGGTTTGCCGTAAGTACGGCGTCAAAGTGATTGAAGACGCAGCCCATGCGTTTCCCACCCGGTTGAATGGGCGGATGGTGGGTGGTTTTGGCGATATTACTTGCTTCAGCTTTTACGCCAATAAGACCATCACCACCGGCGAGGGCGGAATGTTGGTGACCAATGATGAAGCCGTCCATCACCGGGCAAAAACCATGCGGTTGCACGGTATCAACCGCGACATCTGGGACCGGTTCACCAGTGCCACGGCATCCTGGGAGTACGACGTCGTGGCGCCCGGGTTCAAATACAACATGCCGGATATCAACGCCGCCATCGGCCTGGCGCAGTTGGAGCGGGCTGGGGCGATGCGGGCCGAGCGGCAGCGGTGTTTCGAGTATTACCTGAAGCATTTGGGCGGGCTGGATTGCGTTGATCTCCCGGTGGTGTATGGTTCGTTGGACGGCCATTCCTGTCACCTGTTCTGGCTGGTGCTGAAGGAGTCAGCGCCGATCTCCAGGAACCGGCTGATTGAGTTGCTGGGAGAAGCGGGCATCGGAACATCGGTTCACTACAAACCCTTGCATCGGATGACGTACTATCGTGAGCGGTATCAGTTGAGTGAAAAGTGTTTTCCGAATGCGGAAAGGCATTGGCGGGGGTGCGTGTCTCTGCCCGTGTATCCCGGATTGTCAAACGAAGAGTTGGCGTACGTGGTGGCTGCGGTAAAGCGGGCACTCGGGGAGCGGGCTTCAACTTAACCCGGTGAAGGTCGGTTCCTGGCGGATTAGAGGCTTTGCGCCGCAATGCATGAATACGAGCACCAAACGCGCTTTTGATCTGTCGTTTTCGATTGTCGGTCTTCTTTTCCTCAGCCCGGTGTTCGGGTTGCTGGCGGTGGCCGTCAAGCTGTCCGATGGCGGACCGGTGTTCTATCGTCAACAACGCGTCGGCCAGGGCGGGCTGTTATTCGCAATCCTCAAGTTCCGTTCCATGGTGGTGAATGCGGAACAGGTGGGCCTCAGCGTGACCAAGGAGGGCGACCCGCGCGTCACGCGGATTGGTCGCTTCATGCGCAAGACCAAGTTGGACGAACTGCCGCAATTGTGGAACGTGTTGCGCGGAGACATGAGCTTCGTTGGGCCACGTCCGGAAGTTCCCCGCTATGTCGAGAAGTACACCACCGAGCAGAAACGCGTCCTGGCACTCAAGCCGGGAATCACGGACCTGGCCACGCTGGAGTTTCGCAACGAGGAAGAGTTGCTGCGCACGGCAGCCGACACGGAGAAGTTTTACCTGGAATACTGTGTGCCGCGCAAAATCGAACTCAACCTCGCCTACGCGAAAACGGCCAATGTCCGGGAAGACATCAAGATTATCATCCGAACGTTGTTGCCACAGGGGGCGGGAAGGAAGGGGGAATGATGAAAACAAAAAGCCGAAAGCAGAAAGCGGAATTCGGGAGAGAAGCTTGAATTCAGCAATCACAATTCATCGTTTGAATCCGCACTTGATCCAGGGTGGCCACCATGCAGATGAGCGCGGCAGCGTCGCGTTTGTCAATGGCTTCGATTTCGAAGAGGTGGATCGTTAACCGTAAGGAGACAGTTTCCCGTAGCTGCGTCAATCTGTCCCACGATAGTTTTAAATCATTTATTTTCGGAAGGATTTATGACCACGGATTTCACGGATTATCACGGATGGGAAACCCGTCGCATTTTATCCGTGCTATCCGTGAAATCAGTGGTCCAATTCCTGACCTCTGACCCCTGATCTCCGACCTCTCATCTCTCGCTTTCTCCCTTTGCCCCAATGACCCAATTCTTTGCTCCACTCGCTGAACCAATCGGCGCCTTATGGTTCCTGCTGGTCCTGGGTGTGCTTTGGCTGCTCCGCCGCCGACAGTGGCGAAGCGCGGTTTGGCTGGGATTCCCGATGGTCGCGCTTTTTGCCATCGGCAGCACGCCCTTGGCTGAGAAGCTTGTCGCCAGCGAGGAACGTCCGTGGGCCGATGGAGCGGGGGCGGCCAGACTTCCCAAGGACGCTGCAGATGCTGTCGTCGCCCTGGGCGGCGGGTATCGTGTTTCGCCTGAGGACGCTTTGGGTTTTGCCACGGAAGACGGCGGGAGCCGCATTCTCACGGCGGTGCAGTTGGTGCGTTTGGGCAAAGCCAGGACACTGGTGCTGGGCGGCAGCGGGCCGATGCCGGACAGGCCGAATGTGCCCTCGATGTGCTTGGTTCAGGATTGGGTGACTTCCTGGGGGCTTGCAGGTAGCGCGGTGATGAACCTGGGCATCTGCATCAACACTCACGACGAAGCAATCGCGTTCGGGAAACTGGCGCAGGACCAGGGCTGGCTGAAGGTGGTGATGGTCACTTCAGCTCTTCACATGCGGCGCTCAGTGGCGTTATTCAAGAAGCAGGGCATTGACTTCATTCCAGTGGCCGCCGATTTCCAGGTCCAGGGCGTGTCGCAGGGTTTGCCATTCAGTCCGTTTCCCCGGCAACATCGGATTTTTCTCATGACTCTGTATCTGCATGAGAGAATTGGCTGGTGGGTTTACCGCGCGAGAGGATGGGTGTGAAACGCTGACTGAAAAGCTGGAAACTGAAATTAGAAATCATTTTTGAACAGGAGGGCACGGAGGAAACAGAGGGATCGAAACACAAGGAAGAGGAATTATTCTTTCATTTTCGTTTGATTTTGTTTGAATTGCTTTCCGAAGACTGCGAGTAAGGAGAATTCATAATCCGTGAAATCCGCGAAATCCGCGGTTCAATTCCGGATGCGATTGCCGCTGGCCGCGCCGCTCCTTTTGTGCTTTATTGCGGCAATTCCACCTGCGGAATTTGGGCAGCTTTTCAGTATGTCAGCTTGCTCCCTCCCCGCCGTCCGGCCACCTGGCCAGGCTGCATATTCTCATTGACACCGCTCAAGAAATCCTTAAACTGACCCATCACAACCCCGCAAGCAAACTGGTTGGAGTTTGTCGGATGCGAAAACCCGCCAGGTGCCGGGATGGTGAACGCCAGAAATGTTAAGATGAAATCTGATCTTGATGCCACCAAAAAGGGATCGAAGCTGAATCGCATCATCCCTGTATGGTCGCGATATCCACTGGCCCGCAAAGCGATTCTATTGCTGCTTTACGCCGGTGGTCTGGCCTTGAGCTTCCTCCTCGCCTATGAGCTGAGATTTGATTTCGCCATGGACGAAAGCTTCAAACTGCAGCTTCGGGGATATTTGCCCTTGGTCGTCGAGCTGCAGTTAATCCTGCTCTTCGCCTTTGGCCAGTTTGAAGGATTGTTGAGCTACTTCAGTTTGCCCGATTTGGCCCGGTTATTTTGGGCGTCCTTTATATCTTTCGCGTTGGTCCTTGCAGTCTGGCTGGCCTCCTGGGGCGCTTACGCTCCTCCCCGCGGAGTAATCCTGAGCGACTTCCTGATCTCCTTCCTGGGCCTGGCCGGCACCCGGCTTGGATTTCGCCTTCTGCGGGAGCGATACCTGGCGCCCTACAGTCGTCACAACCCCCTGGCTCAACGGGTTGGGATTGTGGGCGCCGGGGACGTCGGCGCCAGCCTGGTGAACGATCTTTTCTCCAAGCGAGGATTAGGCCTGCTCCCCGTGGGGTTTTTTGATGATGATAAAAAGAAGTGGGGTTCACGCATTCACGGTTTGCCGGTGATTGGGGCGCCGGAAGTGATTCTGGAGAAAAATCACGCGCTGGATTTGGAGCAAATCATCATCGCCATGCCGACCGCTCCGGCGAAACGAATCGGCGAAATCGTCAAGTTGCTCCAGAAGAGTCATCTGAAGTTTTCGATCGTTCCGGCGATGGATCAGCTCGCCACCGGGCAATTGAAAGTCTCACAAATACGTCCAGTGGAAATTCAAGATCTCCTCGGTCGCGAGCCAGTGGAAATCGAAACAGAGAGCATCAGGGAGATCCTGGCAAACCGGCGGATAATGGTGACGGGCGCTGGCGGAAGCATCGGGAGCGAGTTGTGCCGTCAGATCGCCGCCTTTGACCCGGAACGGTTGCTGTTGGTGGACCAATCCGAGGTGCAATTGTTCGCGATCGAGCAGGAACTGATCAGCCTCGGCTACGGTGGATCCATTGTTCCGCTGATCGCTGACATTCTGGATGAACCGCGGATGAGCGCCATCCTGCTGGAGCACCAGCCCGCAGTCCTGTTTCACGCTGCGGCTCACAAACATGTGCCCATGATGGAACGCCAGCCGGGCGAGGCCATCAAAAACAACTTCGTCGGCACAGCGCGCTTGGCGAATATGGCCTTGGGGCACGGCGTCGGCCAGTTCGTAATGATCTCCACGGACAAGGCGGTGAATCCCACCAGCGTGATGGGGGCGACCAAGCGCCTGGCGGAAATTTATTTGCAGGCCCTGTTCGCACAGTCCCCCGATGGGACCAAGTTCATCGCCGTCCGGTTTGGGAACGTGCTGGGCTCGTCGGGTAGTGTGGTGCCGATCTTCACCAGGCAAATCGCCGCGGGCGGGCCGGTGACGGTGACGCATCCAGACATGGTCCGGTATTTTATGACGATCCCTGAGGCGGTGGGGTTGGTGCTGCAAAGTTGCGCGCAGGGGCAGGGCGGGGAAACCTTTGTCCTCGACATGGGCAAGCCCGTCAAGATTGCGGAGTTGGCGCGGCAGATGATCGAATTGTCCGGCCTGCAACCAGAGGTTGATATCGAGATCAAGTTTGTGGGATTGCGGCCCGGCGAGAAATTGTTCGAGGAGATCAACTGCAAGGGAGAAGCCTATCGTCCAACGCGGCATCCGAGAATTATGCGGTTTGTGGTCGCCCCGGAAGACTCGAGAAAAATAAACGCCGCATTGGAGAAACTGGGCAGCGAAATGCATCGGGCGGAACCGGACCAGCTCAAGCAACTCATCCAGCAGAGCCTGGCGGAATACACGCCTGATCTGGGCGCGAAAGTGAAACCCGCCCTGGCCGTCACTGAAGGTGGATAAAGATGGATAAAGGCAAATAAAGGTGAAAAAAATAAAATCCAGATGGTCGCTGATGAAGTGTTCTTTTCCTTTTCTGCGTCAATCTGAATCAATCTGCGGGCAATTGCGGATTGGCTTGCGGTTGGCCGTGTCGCGCTCTTTGGCGCCTTGTTGCGGCCGCCAAGGCACCTAATCCGTGTTACCCGCGCCATCCGTGGTTACCGTGGCTTTTGCGGCAATCCAGCCCCGATTCCCATATAGCTTAATCAAACCAAACGAGGGTAGACTGCAAAAAGGAATCCATCCCCCTCGTGCCGCTTCATTCCTTGAGCCTTTTCAATGAGTTCCGAAAGATTTAAGCGACTGCTTCACCGCGCCAGCGATGGGATGACGGAATGCCTGATCTATTCTGCAATTCTGTTCGGCCCGTGGGCCTTTGGCACGACCCATCCGTGGGCAATCCTCGTCATGAACGGCGTCGGATTTGCATTGGGATTGCTTTGGCTGGGCAAAGTATTCATCCGCTCAAACGGCCATCAACCCCTTCGATGGACAGAGCTTTCCGGCAGCGGCGAATCGAGTCGCCGGCTCCAAACCGAAGGCCGCTTCACTTGGATGCTGGCCGCCGGAACTGTTTGCATCTTGCTCTATTGCCTGCTCAGCGCATGGAATGCGCGCGCGATTTATCATCCCGGGCAATGGAGCTTTGAATATCGCAACGCCATTCCCTGGCTGCCGCACAGTTACGATCGGGACGGCAGTTGGGGGGCGTTTTGGCAATACTTGGGTTTGGCCGGCTTGTTTTGGGCGTTACGCGACTGGCTGCTGACGGTGTCGCCAAAAGAAGCGGCGCAATTCGAGCTTGAGGGCTTTCCAAACCACGCCGGCTCTCGACTGCCCCTTCGCTTGCGCCGCTTGTTCTGGATTCTGGCTGTCAACGGAACCGTGCTGGCCATCGAGGGGCTGATGCAACGCGCGGAGGGCGGCAACAAATTGCTCTGGCTGATTGTGCCTCGTTACAACACGGAGGCGGAAAGTCAATTTGGCCCTTATGCCTATCGCGCCAATGCCGCGCAGTATTTCAATTTGCTCTGGCCCGCGGTGCTGGGATTTTGGTGGGCCGGGGTGAGTTCTCTGCGACGGCGCAAGAGCGCGGAAAATTCCACGCGACGAAATCGGCTTGCCGTCCTGTTGCCGTGTGTACTGATCATGGCCATCTGTCCGTTCGTTTCAACCAGTCGCGGCGGGGCCATCGTGCTGGCGATCAATCTGATCATGGCGGTCGGAATTCTACTGCTGGCACAATGGCGGAGTCATTGGACCGCGAAGGCTTTGGTTCTTCTTTTGCTGGCCGGTGTGGCCGGGGGCGGAGCGTTATTGGGCTGGACAGCGCTGGCGCCAAGAATGGAAATGATTCAGGAAGGATATGCAGAGCGCGAAGGTATTTACATCACAGGCTGTTACATGGCGCGGGACAATGCCTTGTTTGGAACCGGTCCGGGGACTTTTGGCACCATGTATCAACTTTATCGCCACTCCGAGACAGACCTTTGGCAGGCCTACCTGCACAACGACTGGCTGGAAACGCTGATCACTTTCGGGCGGCTTGGCGCGACGCCCATCTTCCTCACGGCGCTTCTGGCTCTTTCCCATTGGTTTTGGAGCGGCGGCATTCACGGGAATAAGTATTTTGTCATGCTGTTGTGGGTTTCGTTGGGCGGATGCCTGGTTCACGCCTGGTTCGATTTTCCATTCCAAGTTCACTCGGTCTTGACATTGTTCCTGGTGCTTTGCGCGGTGCTGAGTTGTCTCTCGCGGCGCCTGGCGGCGGTGGGAAGCTGATTTGCGAAAAGCGGGAGGCAAAAGCGGCGGAGGCGCGGCCGGCGGGGGCATTTCTGCCATCCCTGCCGGTGCTGGAGAAAAACCTCCGGTGCGAGACGAAGCTGGAGCGGCAGTTGGATTGCGCCATGGCCCGGTTGGAGCGGTTGCAGCGAAGGCGCCGGGGGGAGGGCCATTCCGCCGCCGCTGACGATGGAGGTGTCAAGAAAGATCTTGAGCGAAAAACGGCATTTTTGCCAGACGAACACCCAAGTTGCGGGTATTCCCAAATTGACCAAACTGAATCAAGCCAATCAAACCCCTGCCGGAGAAACCGAAGCCGCTGCCGCGATAAGTTTTAGTCTTGCCAATTTGGGCCGGACCGCTACGATACCATCGAGAATTGCATTGTGATTATGATTTCGCGAACTTGTTTGATTGGCATGTTTTTTTTAATTTGTCTGGGGGCGAGTTGCGCCTCCGGATTTGGCGCCGGCACCAATGATCAGCAGGTTTCCGCCCCGGCCTTGACCCGTGGGAATGACCAGGGGACGAACCCGCTTGTTTTGGCCCAGCTTGGGGATACCAATAATCTCAAATTGGATTCCGTGCGAACCTTGAGTCCCAACGACGGGATTTTAGTGACTGTCTATCAGGAGGATGATTTGACCACCAAGACCATCATTGACAGGAACGGCATGGTCATGCTGCCGCTGTTGGGGCAGGTGAAGATCAGCGGCCTGACGGTAGGACAAGCCACCGAGCGGATTCAGCAGCTTTACAACAAGGATTATCTGGTCAATCCGCAAGTCAATTTAATCGTGGAACGCTTCGCCGAGCGCCGGTTCGCCGTGCTGGGCCAGGTGCAGAAGCCGGGCAATTTTGATTTCCCGACAAATGAACCGGTGAATTTATTGGAGGCCATCGCGATTGCCGGCGGATACACCCGTTTGGGAGCGCCGTCCAAAGTGGACGTGCGCCGCGTCGAAAACGGGTCTCCCAAGATTTATCATTTTGATGCCGGCGAAGTGGCAAAAGACCCGAAGAAAAAACCGTTTGAAATTTTGCCTGGCGACATTATCACCGTTGGCGAAAGAACGTTTTAGAAATTTGAATTTGTTTTGTAACTTTTATGCCAAACCTTGATCCGCTCGATTCGCCTCCGTCGCAGGAACCTTCCGCGCCCGGTTCCATCGTTGATTTGCACGGCGTCATCCGGCTGGTGCTGGATAAAGGCTGGCTGATCGTTTCCTGCGTTGTGCTGGCGGTGATTGCCGCCGCCGTTTATGTGCAGCGGGCGCCGCGCGTCTATGAAGCGATCACCACAGTTCAAGTGGAACAGCAGGAGGCAAAAATCGTCAAAGCCGAGCAGGTGGTGTCCGAAGATATGCGCGGGTTGGATGTTTTGAACACCGTTGCTCAAAAATTGTGCAACGCCGCTCTGTTGCAACAGGTGCTGGAGACAAATCACTTGCTGCCGCCCGAAGGGACAGTCGTGACGAATGGCTCCAAAACGCTGACGCGCGAGGAAACCATTGCGCGATTTGCGCGCAACGTCAAAACCTCGTTGCGCCGCAACACGCGGCTGATTGACACTACCGTGCGAAACACCGACCCCGTGCTGGCCGCCCGGCTGGCCAATTCGCTGGTTGAAAATTATCTGGGACAGGACGCGCTCGCGCAACACACCACCACCGAAGGCGCCAACGTATTTCTTCAACAGGAAGCCGACCGGCAGAAGAAAAAACTGGAGGCGTCCGAGCAAGCTTTGCAGGATTATCGCAAGAAAGTCGGCTCGGTTTCCCTGCAACAAAGCCAGGACATTATTACGCCGCAACTTCAGGATTTGAACAAGCGCCTCACGCAAACCAAGGCGAACCTCGTTCAGGCCGAGGGAGCCTATCAGGACTCGTTGAAGATGAGCACCAATATCGAAGACTTGCTGGCCTATACGAACGTCATGGCCGACCCGGACGTGGTGCAAATTTCCACCGACGTGGCAAAGCACGAAAATGATTTTGTGTTGATTCGCCAACGATATCGCGAAAAACATCCGAAATATTTATTGGCCGCCGCATCGCTGGACGGCCTCAAGCAACAACTGACCACGACCGCGCTCAAGGTGCGCACCCGCATTCAGGAAAGCATGCGCATCGCCTATGAAAATGCCTTGACCTCCCAGCATGGCTTGGAAGCACAACTGCACGACACAGAAACCAATGCCATGCAACTCAGCGACATAGCCGTCCGTTTCAATGTGCTCTCCCGCGAAGTGGAGTCGGACAAGGCACAGTTTGATTCCATCATCGGCCGGCTCGGCGAGACAAAGGTTGAGGCGCAAATCACGCCGGAGAGAATTCGCGTCATCCAGCCGGCCTTGGTGCCCGAACGGCCGGCTTCGCCCAGAATCAGGCTCACTTTCTTCCTGGCTCTCTTCGGCGGACTGGCCGTTGGTATAGGAGCCAGTTTTGTGCTTGAATCCATCAACACCTCCTTCCGCACGGTGGAAGAAGCCGAGCATTATCTGGCGCTGCCTGTTTTGGGGGCGATCCCCAAAATGCCGAAGGCCGAAGTCGCAAAGAACAAATTGGTGGCCACCCAAGATTCCAATTCCCCAGGGGCGGAAGTCTTTCGCACGTTGCGCGCCACTCTTTCCATGCTGGGACGCGAAAAAGACCGGAAAACGTATCTTTTTACCAGCTCGCTGCCTTCTGAAGGCAAAACATTTACCTCCCTCAATTACTCGGTCAGCCTCGCGCAACAAGGCCTGCGCACGCTCCTGGTGGATATTGATTTGCGCCGCCCGACCATTGAGGAGTTTTTCACCGGAAAACACCGACAATTGCCCGGCGTCACCGATTATTTTTTGGGACGCTCTAAATTCAACGAGCTTTGTCTGCAACACAAGGACATTGCCAAATTATTTTGGATGCCCAGCGGCGGTTCCGTGCCCAACCCGTCGGAGGTGCTCATGCAGGCGGATTTTCAGGAATTGCTCAACGAAGGACTGGCTCATTACGACCGCATCGTCTTTGACACGGCGCCGCTGCTGCCGGTGAGCGATACGCTCCTGCTGGCCGCCAAAGTGCAGACGGTAGTACTGGTGGTGCAGGGCTGCAAGACCTCGCGCAAAGCGGTCGAGCACAGTGTGCAATTGCTGAACAAGGCAAACGCCCCCATTGCCGGCATCGTATTGAACCTGTTGCCGAACCGCCGCTTCAGCGGCTATTATTACTCGTATTATCACGGTTACGGATACGGACATTATGGCTATGGCCAAAAAGAAGCGGCTAAAACTCCAGTGGATGCCTGATCGCCGAATTTGATCAATCTGAACGACGGGATTGACGGTTTGGCCGGGGGTATTTCACCGATGTTAATGGGCCTTCCCTCATATCATGCCTCCACCGCGATGACAGATTTGCGAATTCCGAGCGTGGCCGCCGGCATCCTTGCCCTGTGGTTGCATGGCACATGCGGTTTGGCGCAGGTTTCCACACAAGTTGAGCCGGCTCTTGGCCCCGCGCCCAGGGCGCCGCTCGATGTCTCGGGACTGCCGGGCAAAGGCCCCCGCACCCTGGACGCGACGGCGGCGTTGAGCGTGAACGGCAGCTCGCGCGAGCAAGTGCGCCAATTCTACAACGCCGTCTATCTGGCCTCCGATGGCGTTCCCATGGATTCATCCGCCATCACCGCAAGTTGCAATGCAGGCACCAACTCTGCTGCCTTTCTAAATGCCGTGCTCCTGCGCATCAACTGGTTTCGTGCCATGAGCGGGGTTCCCGCGGCCGTGACTTTTTCCGCGTCCGAAAACGCCGAAGATCAATCCGCAGCGCTCATGATGTCGGCCAACAATCAGTTGATGCATGTGGGAATACCGCTCTCCTGGACTTGCTTTAGCTCCTCCGGCGCCAACGCGGCCGCAGATTCCAATCTGGCCCTCGGCGTCAACGGCCCCGATGCGATCACCGGCTACATTTGGGATTACGGAGCCGACAACTCCCAAGTTGGCCACCGCCGGTGGCTCCTCTATCCGCAAACCCAGGTGATGGCCAGCGGGGACCTGCCGGCGCAAGCAACCTACGCCGCGGCGAATGCCACCTGGATAGTCGACGCCAACTACGGTGGGCCACGCCCCGCGACCACCGCACCTTATGTCGCCTGGCCGCCTCCTGGATACGTGC
>Ga0187848_10001403_pt1 | contig 20570 bp, 22 predicted proteins | sample June2016WEW_4_40_FD_132424 | JGI IMG/M metagenome (GOLD analysis project Ga0187848, IMG submission 132424) | Peatland microbial communities from SPRUCE experiment site at the Marcell Experimental Forest, Minnesota, USA - June2016WEW_4_40 | ecosystem: Environmental > Terrestrial > Soil >... | reverse complement strand
GAGGGCGAGATAGGCCAACAGCACGGCGAGGCGCGCGTCAATGAAGTCCGCCGCGCCTCGGGCCGAAGGCAGCGCCGCGATCACGCCGATCAGGACGAGCAGCAACCCGCGCATGCGCGGCGCGAGCGACAGGATGCGTCGGTGCAGCAGCGCGACGACGACGAGCGTCAGGCCCATGGTCTCCACCACGCCCAGGAAAGCGCTGTTATCGAACATGGGAGCGGCGAGCGCGGCGATCTTCGATCCGGGACCGCCGAAGCGGCTTTCGGCGGCGACCGTGAAGGGCCACAACGCGGCGCCGGCCGCCACTTGCAGCGGCGTTTGCAGGTTCCGCCATAGCCACGCGCGCCAGGATTCGTCCGATCGCGCCATCGCCTCGAAGAGCGCGGCGATCAGGACAAACGCCGCGTACGCGGCGATGTGGCAGAAGAACAGGACGACCGAAATCGCGTTGAACAGCAGGATCCGCGTCCAAAAGCGCTTGCGGTCGATCGCGATCCACCACGCAAGGGCGTGGATCGCCAGCGCCATGCCGAGCGCGAAGTTGATCAGGCCGACGGTGGCGTCGAGATTGTAGGAAAGCGCCGGCACCAGCAGGATCGCGGGCTGGGGCGCACCGAACAGCGCCTTGTTCACGCGCCAGGCCCCCCAGGCGGGCAGCGCGATCGCCGCGGCCCAGGCCAGCCGAATTACGCTCTCGGGCGAAAGCGCCGGCGAAAGGACGAGGTAGAGAAGATCGACGCCGAGGTTGGGGATGATCGACAGCTTGACGCCGTACAGCGCAGCGAGCGGGTCGCCCGCCGCCATGTGGTACAGCGTCAGGCGCGCCCAATGATTGACCAGGTCCCAGCTCCGCGGGACCGGCCAGACCGCGATGGGCGCGGCCATCAGCGCAACGAGCGCCGCATAGAGAAGGCCGAGGCGGCGCGCGCAAGCCCATTGCGCGATCGCGCGTCCCGCCTGTCGGAGCGAGGCGTCGCCGCCGCGCGCTTGTTGCAGATCCGAGCCGACCGTCATTCGGCGTTCTCGTTGCGAAGACAAAATGACGGCGAAAGCCGCCCGCCCACCATGGCGGGCGCGGGTGAACAAACCCTTGCCGCAACCGCGGTTCGGGCGGCCGCGTGCGCGAAATCGGCCTGGCGCAAGCCGAATCGACGAATCGAGCAAACCGAAGCCGCCGCCCACCGCGGTCCGCATCCCGTAACCCGGTCATCGATCGTCCCGCCGCCCCGGAAAGAACGACGTCATGCGACGCGCCCTCGCCCTTCCCGCCGCAATTCTCCTCTGCCTCGCCATATCGAGCGCGATGCTGATCGCCCACGCCGCCTCGACGCCGGCCGAAGCGCTCGACAATCACGATATCGCTTCGCTGCTCGGCATGATGTGGCGGGCGCAGGACAAGGTGTGCCCGGGCGTCTCGTTCGATCCGACGCCGTTGACGCAAAGGATGACGCCGCCGATGTCGCCGGAGGCGGCCAAGCGCGCGTTCCCCGCCGACTTCGATCAGGGCTACGCCTTCGCGGCCGGATCGGTTTCCGGCGACGACTTCAGCGCCTATTGCCAGAACCTGGTCGTCGACTTCTACGGCGACCGCAAGGACGCCGACGGCCGCGCCAAGGACCGGCCGGAGCCGCTGCCGGGGCTGACGATCGCGCAGTGAGGGGCGGCGCGGCCATGAAAGCGACCCTCGCCCTCCTGCTCGCGACCGTCACGGCGTCGCCGGCCTGGGCGATCAACAATCATGACATCGCCGCGATGATGGTCGCGTTGTGGCGCGTGACCGAGGGCGCGTGCCCCGGCGTCTCCTTCGATCCCGCTCCGCTCGCACGCACGATGAAGCCGCCGATGACCCCGGAGGCGCCGCGCCTTCGCCAAAGACTTCGCCAGCGGCTACGCCGCCGCCGGCGAGTCGATTTCCGATGGCGACTTCACGAAGTATTGCGAACAATTGGTCGTCGATTTCTTCGGCGGTCGCAAGGACATCTTCGATCACGTCATCGACGATCCCCAGCCGGCGCCAGGCCTGACCATAAGGTGAGAGCGCGACGGCGCTCTTTACGTCACCACGCTCGGCGCCTTGCGCCCGGTGCGCTTTTCGATTTCCGCCAGCGCGCGCGAAAGCGCGATGAGGTCGGCGAGCGCGGCTTGGGCGTCGAGGCCGAGATCGCCGCCCGGCGGCTCGTAGCGTTCGATATAGACGCGCAGCGTCGCCCCCACCGTGCCGGTGCCGGAGAGGCGGTAGACGACGCGCGAGCCGCCCGCGAACATCACCCGCACGCCCTGGCCCTGGGTCAGCGAACCGTCGACCGGGTCGCGGTAGGAAAAATCGTCGGCGGCCTCGACGGTCAGCCCGCCGAAGCGGCGGCCCGGCAGGCTCGGCAGCGCGGCGCGCAGCGCGTCCATCAGGCCGTTGGCGGCGGCAAGGTCGATCTCGTCGAAGTCGTGCCGCGTATAGTAATTGCGGCCGTAGGTCGCCCAATGTTCGCGCGCGAGGTCGGCGACCGAGACGCGACGCTTGGCGAGGATGTTGAGCCACAGCAGCACCGCCCACAGACCGTCCTTTTCGCGAACGTGGTTGGAGCCGGTGCCGGCGCTCTCCTCGCCGCAGATCGTCGCCAGCCCGGCGTCGAGCAGATTGCCGAAGAACTTCCACCCCGTCGGCGTCTCGTAAGATGCGATCCCGAGCTTAGCGGCGACGCGGTCGGCGGCGGCGCTGGTCGGCATCGAGCGTGCGATCCCCGCGAGGCCCTTGGCGTAACCGGGCGCGAGATGCGCGTTGGCGGCGAGCATGGCGAGCGAGTCGGACGGCGTGATAAAAATGCCGCGCCCGATGATGAGATTGCGGTCGCCGTCGCCGTCCGAGGCGGCGCCGAAATCGGGCGCCGCCGGCGCCATCATCTCGTCGTACAGCGCCTTGGCGTAAGTGAGGTTGGGGTCGGGATGATGGCCGCCGAAATCGGGCAGCGGCGTCCCGTTGACCACTGCGCCCGCGGGCGCCCCCAACTCGCCTTCGAGAATGGCGTGGGCGTACGGGCCGGTCACCGCGTGCATCGCGTCGAAGCGCATGCGGAATCCGCTCGCGAACAGCGCGCGGATGGCATCGAAGTCGAACAGCGTGCGCATCAGCGCGGCGTAATTGGCGACGGGGTCGACGATCTCGACGCTCGCGTCGCCGATCCGCGTTTCGCCGAGCGCGTCGAGGTCGACGTCGGCCGAGTCGATCGTCTTGTAGGCCGCGATCGTCTTTGTGCCGGCGAAAATCGCGTCGGTGATCTTCTCGGGCGCCGGCCCGCCGGCGCCGATATTGTACTTGACGCCGAAATCGCCGTCCGGGCCGCCGGGGTTGTGGCTCGCCGAGAGGATGACGCCGCCGTAGGCGCCGAGCGAGCGGATCAGCGCCGAGACCGCGGGCGTCGACAGGATGCCGCCCTTGCCGATCACAATCCGGCCGAAGCCGTTGGCGATGGCGATGCGGACCACCGTCTGGATCGCCTCGCGATTGTAGTAGCGCCCGTCGCCGCCGACCACCAACGTCTTGCCGGAAAAGCCTTCGAGCGAATCGAAGATCGACTGGACGAAGTTCTCGACGTAGTTCGGCTGCTGGAACACCGGCACTTTCTTGCGCAGGCCGGAGGTGCCGGGCTTCTGGTCGAGATAGGGCGTGGTGGCGACGGTGCGGATCATGCCGGGCGGCCTTCCCAGGTTTTGGCTCGGGGCGAGTGTACCGGGGCGAGGGCGGGCGCGGCAATGGCCGCGGCGCAGCGCGACGCGGGCGCCGCCGAGGGGCATGGCTTCAGCCGTCAAGTCCCTCGTTGCTCATCGTCAAGTTCCGTCAGGATTCGTCAAGTTTCGTCAAGCGCCCGCTTGACATTTCGACGGTAACTACGAGCGTTCTCAATCACTTCGCGGAGGCGACAAGGGGCGAACCGCACCTTTGTCAAGCTTTCGCGCTCCGCCCGGCCGGACGACGCCGATACAAAAAGCTTAGCACGGTTTCGTAATTTCAGAAAGCCGTGATCGCGACGGGCGCGCGGCTCGAGCTTTCAATCCTCGTAGGTCTCGATCACCGTGTCGGCGATCGCGCGTTTGGTGATGACGCCGACGACGTCGCGCGCCCGCGGCCGATCGGCGCCGCTGAAGACGATGGCGGCGCCGGCGCGGTGGCGCTTCAGCCGCGCGAACACCAGGCTCAACAGATCGACGTCGCGGCAGACGACGACCCGGGGCTCGACGAAGCGGTCGACCAGCATGTCGGGATTGTTCCTGGACTCGATCCACAGGCCGGAGCGCGGCGGAACGAGGCCGACGATGCGCCCATCGCGCTCGACGACGATCGCGCGCAGATCCTCGCTGTCTTCGGCGGCGAGCGTCTCTTTGAGCGACGTCCCGGCTTTGGCGAGGATGAAGCGCCGCTCCATGATGTCCTGCGCCTGTTTGACGAGATAGAGATTGATGTGCCGCTCCTTGGGGATGCGGTGGCCGCGATGGCGCAGCTTGATGGTGTAGATCGTCTCGCCGATCAGCGCGCGCCGAACGCCCGCCGCCACCGCGACCGCGACGATGACGGGCACGATGATCGCGTAGTCGCGCGTCATTTCGAAGATCATGACGATCGCGGTCATCACGCCGCCGGTTCCCGCCCCGACCATCGCCGCCATGCCGACGATCGCCGCGGAGGGGATAGTCAGGCCGGTGTGGGGAAGAACCGCACTCGCGAGCGCGGCGAAGCCGCCGCCGAGCGTCGCGCCGAGATAGAGCGAAGGCGAAAAGATGCCGCCCGAGGCGCCCGAGCCGAGGCTGATCGTGGTGGCGAACATCTTCAGCACGAACAGCAGCGCCATCAGGCCCACGGTCGTCATGTTCATGGTGAGAATCGCCTGGATCACGCTGTAGCCGACGCCGTCGACGTAGGAATGGCCGAAGGCGCGGGTGAGGACGACCATCATCAGGCCGACGATGGCCATGCCGACGATGTTCTGCGTGTAGGCGTTGCCCGGCAGCTTTGGGAAACCGTCCTCCATGATCACCAAGAGGCGGATGAACGCCCACGACGCGACGCCGCACAGAGCGCCCAGCGCGATGAAGGCGACGGCGTCTTCGAGCCGGAACGATTTGGCGAGCGAAAACTGAATCTCCGGGACGAAGAAGGCGGGATCGGGCCCGATCAGTCGCCTGCCGACGGTCGTGGCCGCGCCGGTGGCGATGACGACGGGAAGGAAGGTTCGGTTGGAGACCTCGGGCAACAGGATTTCCAGCGCGAACAGCACCCCGCCGAGCGGCGTGTTGAAGGTCGCGGCGATGCCGGCGCCGGCGCACGCGGACAGCAGGGTGATCTTCTGCCAGGTCGAGAGCCGGATCGCCTGCGAGAACGCCGAGCCCAGCGCGGCGCCGATCTGGATGATCGGGCCTTCGCGGCCGACCGCCGCGCCGCTGCCGATCGACAGCGCCGAGGCCAGCGACTTGATCACCGCGACCTGCCAGCGGATGTTGCCGCCCTTGTAGAAGACCGCGTCCATCACCTCGGGAACGCCGTGGCCCTTGGCCTCGGGGGCGAAGCGCTGCACCAGGAAAACGACGACGAGACCGCCGAGGATCGGCGACAGAAATACGAAATCGCCGAACCGGCTCGGCCCTTCGCTGAGGTTGGCGTTGTACAAGAACGAGAACGCGCCGCTGTAGAGCGCGTTGTGAAAGAGCCCGATCAGGCCGCGCAGGAATACCGCGCCGAAGCCCGTAAAGATTCCGATCCCCAGCGCGAACGCGCACAAAACGAGCAGGCTGACCCGTCTCTCCTCCGCCCGCGCCGGGGGCCCGCTGACGAGGGTCGGCTGGGCTTTGGCGTCGGAGGAGGAGACGGTCTCTGCGGTCATGAGGGCCTGCGATGTCTGGCGGCTGCGCGACAAGGCCGCCATACAGGCTGAGCGTCGGATGTCAAATTGATTTGCGGCGCGAGAAGACCCCCCAACGTTCGATCGATGCGCGTTCAGCGCCTGGCGACAGCCATGCGATCCTCGACGTTGGCGACGCGGCGCGTCAGGCGCGGGTGGCTGCGAAAAATCTCGGTGAGGAATCCGAAGACCGGCGGCACCATCGCTTCTTGCGCCATGAAGCTTTCGCAATTCATCGCCTGGTTCAACCGGCGGCAGCCGCAGCCCAACATTTGCAGGGCGCTGCGCGAGGCGGCGAGATCGTTGGACAGAAACGCGCCGATGTTGTCGCAGGTGTATTCCCGCGCCCGCGAATACGCCGACCCGAGAAAGGGAACTGCGTGCGCGGGCAACTTCAGCGCGTTCATCCACGGGTTCAGGTGGCCGGCGGCGTGATGTCCGAGTTCGTGCCCGATGACGAAGCGCACCTGCGCGTCGCTGGTGGCGTCGATGAGAGCCGAGGTGAGAAACACGAAGCGGCCGCCGAACAGCCGCCGGGCGAAGGCGTTGAACAAGCCGTTGGAGTTGAAAAGAAACGTCTTCGGCGGCGCGCTCAAGCCGACTTCCAGCGAACCCTTGACCACCATCGCATAAAGCTCGGGAAACTGCTGCGGCCCCAACATGATCATGTTGCCGAACGCCGTTGCGCGATAGACCAGGGCGGAGATGAAGTAAAACAGGAATACCAACACGGCGTAAGACCAATATACGCCCAACGTTATCGCCGTCTTCGGCTCCTTGGCGAGCGCGACGCTTCCGACGATGATCGCCACCCAGAGCGCGACGCCGAGCAGCAGCATCATCGACCGATAAATTCGTTCCTTGCCCGTCCGCAATTGTTCGACGACATCCCGCATTGACCCTCTCCCCAGCGATGAAGAACGATGCGCCGCCCGGCCGATCGATGCCTACCCGATGCGGCTCCAGGCGGCGCCGGCGCTCGCTTACGGGACGACGCCCGAGGCCCCGACGTCAGGGCGCCACGCCCAAGGCCGCACCGGAAGAAACGCGTCGGCGCGCGCTTACGGCGTCGAGAGACCACCGTCTTTCGACGGGCAATCAGCGCCCCTGACCGGCTCGCGGCTCCGGAAGTTTTCGCATCCATGAAGAAAGACGGCGCGGCGAGACGGCCGGGCGCGTGCAACGCAAGTCGTCGACCCCCTAACGCCTCAATGCCTCCAGCACCTTCAGCGACGCCCGCCCGTCTTGCTGCAGCCCGTTCTTGCCCTCGAAATCGTCGATCGCCGCCTTGGTCTTGGCGCCGATCGCGCCGTCGGGCTCGCCGACGTCGTAGCCGCGCTTGTTCAGCAGCGTTTGCAATTCGCGGCGCTCGGCGCGTGACAGGCCGGGGTCGTCGGTCGGCCAGGGGGTGACGATGCCCGGCCCGCCGGCTAAGCGCTGCGCGAGGATGGCGATCGCCAGGGTGTAGGATTCGGCGGCGTTGTAGCTGTAAATCACATCGAAGTTGTGGGTGACGAGAAACGCCGGTCCGTCGGCGCCGGCCGGCAGCAGCAGGCCCGCTTCGCCTTCGCCGAGCGCGCGGCCGTCGAGGCGCGTAATGCCCCGCGCCGCCCACGCCGACATCGGCTGCCTATTCTTGCGGCCCGAGGGGCCGGAATAGCCTTCGGGGAGCTTCACCTCGAAGCCCCACGGCTCGCCCGTCGTCCAGCCGGAATGCTTGAGATAATTGGCGGTCGAGCCGAGCGCGGCGGCGGCCGAATCGACGATGTCGCGCCCCGAGCCGTCGAGATCGACGGCGAGGCGCAGGAAGGTCGAGGGCATGAATTGCGTCTGCCCGAAGGCGCCCGCCCACGAGCCCTCGAGGCGGTCGAGCGGAATGTCGCCGCGATCGGCGATCTTCAGCGTCGCCATCAGCTCGCCGCGAAAATAGCTCTGCCGCTGGGCGCCGAGGCAGGCGAGGGTCGACAGCGACTGCACGAGCGGCCGCTTGCCCATGTCCTCGCCGAAATTGGATTCGACCCCCCAGATCGCCGCCAGAACATGGCGGTCGACGCCGAAGCGCTGCTCGGCCTTGGCGAGCGCGCCCGCGTTCTTCGCCATCGCTGACCTACCGTCGGCGACGCGCTCGTCGTCGACGAGGCCCGCCATGTAGTCCCAGATCGGCGTCTTGAATTCGGGCTGGCTGGTCTCGAACTCCAGCACCTTCATGTCCGGCTGCAGGCCGCCGAACGCCGCCTCCAGCGTCGCCGCCGAGACGCCCTTGGCCGAAGCGTCGGCGCGCAGCGAGGCGACGCAGGAGGAAAAGTCCGCGCGGGCGGGCGCGGCGGCGGCGACGAGCGCGGCGGCGGCGAAAACGAAGCGTTTCATCGCGCCATCATCGGCGATTCGCGCGCTGGCGTCGAGGCTATCCCCTCTCCCGCGTTGCGGGAGAGGGCCAGGGTGAGGGTTGTTCGGCCTGCACGCGACGCCGGAGGGAGGCCCTCATCCGGCCGCTCCGCGGCCACCTTCTCCCGCCCCGCGGGAGAAGGGCTTCGCCCTCACAGCCACGGATGCGCGGCCGACGCCTTTTTCTCGTGAGCCGCTATCGCCGGCGCTTCGACCATCGTCAGGCCGATGTCGTCGAGTCCTTCCATCAGGCAATGCTTGCGGAACGCGTCGACCTGGAAGCGCACGACGCCGCCGTCGGGGCCGCGGATTTCCTGCGCGGCGAGATCGACGGTCAGCGTCGCGTTGGCGCCGCGGCGCGCGTCGTCCATCAACTTTTCCAGATCGTCGGGCGAGACCTTGACCGGCAGAATGCCGTTCTTGAAGCAGTTGTTGTAGAAAATGTCGGCGAAGTCGGTCGAAATGACGCAGCGGATGCCGAAATCGAGCAGCGCCCAGGGCGCGTGCTCGCGCGAGGAGCCGCAGCCGAAATTGTCGCCGGCGACGAGGATCTTGGCGTGAGCGTAGGCCGGCTTGTTGAGCACGAAGTCGGGATTGGCCGAGCCGTCGTCGTTGTAACGCATTTCGGAGAACAGGCCGGCGCCCAGGCCCGTGCGCTTGATCGTCTTCAGATATTGCTTGGGGATGATCATGTCGGTGTCGACATTGTCGATCTCGAGCGGCGCGGCGACGCCGGTCAATATCGTGAATTTGTCCATCGCGAGGTTTCCGCTGGCCTGATAAAGAGAACTCGACGCAGCCCTTAGCAAATGCGCGCCGACCGGGCAAACGGACCCGCGCGGCGAGCAAGGATCGATCGATGTCCAAATTCCACGAAGCGCTCGACGACAAGCTGATCGCCTTCATCGAGGCGCAGCCGATGTTCTTCATCGCCAGCGCGACGGCGGAAGGGCGCGTCAACCTCTCGCCCAAGGGGCTCGACACGTTTCGCGTGCTCGGACCGCGCCTATGCGCCTATCTCGACGTCACCGGCTCGGGCGCCGAGACCGCCGCGCACGCGCTGGCGGGTGGCCGCGCGACCCTCATGTTCTGCTCGTTCGCCCGCAATCCCCTCATTTTGCGGCTCTTCGGCCACGCCCGCTGCGGCAAGCCTGACAGCGCGCTGTGGCGCGAGCATGTGCACCGTTTCGACGCCTTCCCAGGGGCGCGGCAGGTCGTCGTCTTCGACGTCGAGTCGGTGCAGACCGCCTGCGGCTTCGGCGTGCCGCTGATGACGCTGGAGGCGCAGCGCTCGACTTTGACCGACACATGGCTCGCCAAGGGCGAAGACGCCGTCGCCGAATACTGGCGGCGCAAGAACAGCGTCTCGATCGACGGCCTGCCGACCGGGCTCGGCGCGCCATGAGCGCCTCGCCGCTTTCCGCCGCCGCCGGCGTCCTCACCATCGACCTCGCCGCGCTCGCCGACAATTGGCGCCTGCTGGCGCGCCGCGCCGCGCCGGGCAAGTGCGGGGCCGTCATCAAGGCGGACGGCTACGGCCTCGGGATCGAGATCGTCGCGCAGGCGCTTCATCGCGCGGGGTGCCGCACGTTCTTCGTCGCGCATCTCTCGGAGGGGCGGCGCGTGCGCGCTTTCCTGCCGCAAGCAGACGCGCGGCTTTATGTGCTCAACGAACTGCAGAGCGGCGCCGACCCGCAAGCCGACTATGCCGCATTCCGCCTCGCGCCGGCGATCGGCAGCGCCGAGGAGCTCACGCGATGGGCGGCTTTCGCGGCGACCCAGGCCACGCCGCCGCCCGCGGCGCTGCACATCGACACCGGCATGAACCGCCTCGGCTTCGCCTCGCTCGCCGAATTGCACGCCGCGACGGCGCGCTGCGGCGGGACCGCCGGCGCCGATCTGCTGATGAGCCATTTCGTTTCCTCCGAAGAGCCTGGCAATCCGCTCAACGCCGTCCAGATCGCGCGGTTCGAGGAGGCGCACGCGGCTTTCCGCTCGCTGTCCACCTCGCTCGCCAATTCTTCCGGCATGTTCCTGCCGGCGCGGCCGATTTTCGACCTCGCGCGGCCGGGCTACGCGCTCTATGGCGGCAATCCGACGCCGGGCCACGCCAACCCTATGAAGTCAGTGGTGACGCTCGACATCGCCATTCAGCAGACGCGCTGGATCGAAGCGGGCGAGAGCTGCGGCTACAACAGCCAATGGACGGCGCGCCGGCGCACCCGTCTCGCCACCTTGCTCGCCGGCTACGCCGATGGTTTGCCGCGCGGCGCGGGCGCCATCGACGGGCGCGAGGGGGCCGAGGTCGTCGTCGCGGGGCGGCGCTGCCCGTTGGTCGGACGGATGTCGATGGACCTCTGCATCGCCGACGTCACCGACGTCCCCGAGGAGGCCGCCCGGCCGGGAGAATTCGCGCGATTGCTGGGCGACGAGATCGGCGTCGACGAATTCGCGTCACGCTCGGGAACGATCGGCTACACCGTGCTGACGAGCCTCGGCGCGCGTTACAGCAGGCGCGTCGTCGACGCTTGAGGGTTCGGCCGACGATTCTCGCGCGCTTTCACGGCGGGCAGGCGTCGCTAAGGCCGTCGAGGCCTTCCTTGGCGCGCTCGAACGTGGCCCGCTCTTTTGGCCCGCTCCAATCGATGGTGACGACGTCGACGCTGTCGAAATCGTCGTCCGTCCAGGCCGGCACGGCGCTCGCGTCGCCGCCGTGCGCGCCGAGGAGATTGCGGACTATGACGTCGATGATCTTGTGCTCCCAGGCGACGACGATCAGAGCGCTGCGGTTGGCGGGGTCTTCGAGCGCGGCCTGCAGCGCCTCGACGTTGGAGAAGCCGATATGCGCGTCGACGGGCACGCCGAAGCGAACCGCCGTCGGCTCGATCGTCGCCAGCGGCCTCACATAATCATAGGAGACGCCCTCGTCCTTCTTCGCCTGGCCGGGATCGGGGGCGAAGATCACGTCCGGCTTGCCGTAGGCCTTGGCGATGACCCTCGGCAGGGCGAGCGCGCGATTGAGGCCCTGGCAGTCGAGTTGCCCGAGTCCGAGGGCCGGCTTCTCGCCGTGGCGAACGAACACGATTCTTTCGGTTCCGCCCTCGCTCAGCGCCGGTCGGCCGGCGAAGGCGAACGCCGCCGCCGCGAGCGCGGCCGTCATGCAAAGTCTCGATCGCTTTGGGCTCATGGGCGTCTCGCAATCCGGCGGGTTCGAAGCGTATCGCAAGGGCGGCGGCGCCGCCAACTCTGGAAATTTGGCGAGCGTCGGCGTAAGGCAACAATGCGGGCGTCGCGGCGCGAGGGGACGGGATCGCCGCAGTCGGGAAGGAAGCCGTCATGAACAAACAGGAAAAGCGCCCACCCGCCGCCGTCGAGGCGGAAGTTCAATTTCTCGACGGCGACATTCGCATCATCCGACCGGGCGCCTTCGTTCGTTGCGCCGTCACCGGCGCCCCGATCGCGCTCGACGAACTGCGATATTGGAGCGTCGACCTCCAGGAAGCCTACGCCGACCCGGAAACGGTCCTCAAAAGCCTGGATCGTCGACCCGCTTGAGGCGCGGACCGGCAAGTCCGCTTTCCCTCTTGGCGAAGGTCGGGGCGGGGATCGCGCCGGTTCCCGCATTCTCGGCCAAGGCGTGAATTGCGCGAGCTTTGCGCACCCCGAATGCCGCAGGCCGCGCTACCGCTCCGCCGCCTTGCCCTTCGCGGGCAGATACGACGACATGCCCTTTCGCGCCAGCGCGTCGGCGCGCTCGTTCATTTCGTCGCCGGCGTGGCCCTTGACCCAGCGCCAGTCGATTTCGTGACGCGTCGCGGCTTCGTCGAGGCGGCGCCACAGGTCTTCGTTCTTGACCGGCTTCTTGTCGGAAGTGCGCCAGCCGTTGCGCTTCCAGTTGTGAATCCACCCGGTCACGCCGCCGCGCACATATTGCGAATCGGTGTGCAGCGCGACGCGGCACGGCCGGCTCAGCGCCTCGAGCGCGGCGATCGCGGCCATCAGCTCCATGCGGTTGTTGGTGGTCGCCGCCTCGCCGCCGCAAAGCTCCTTCTCACGGCCGCCGTAGCGCAGGATCGCGCCCCAGCCGCCGGGACCGGGATTGCCCGAACAGGCGCCGTCGGTCCAGATCGAAACGCGGTCGGTCACGCGAGCCGCCCATAGTCGCGGGCGCTGACGACGCGCTGATGGAAGCGCATCTTGGTCAGGTATTCCAACGGGTTCTTCGGCACGACTTGGGCGCCCGGCGGCACGTTGAGCCAATCGACCAGCCGGGTGAGCATGAAGCGCAGCGCCGAGCCGCGCGCGAGGATCGGCAGCGCCGCGACCTCTTCCGGGTTCAGCGGGCGCAGCCGCTCGTAGCCGGCGATCATCGCCATGCCCTTGGAGACGTTGAACGCGCCGTCGGCCTCGAAGCACCAGGCGTTGAGGCAGACGCCGAGGTCGTAGGCGAACGCGTCGTTGCAGGCGAAATAGAAGTCGATCAGCCCGGAGAGGCGATCGCCGAGGAAGAACACGTTGTCGGGGAAGAGATCGGCGTGAATCACGCCGCTCGGCAGGCCGGTCGGCCAGATCGCCTGCAGCGCCTGCAATTCGGCGGTCATTTCGCGCGCCAGCCCCGGCGCGACTTCGTCGGCGCGAGCCTCGGCGGCCGCGACCAGCGCCGGCCAGCCCTCGATCGACAGCGCGTTGGCGCGGCGAAGCGCAAAGCCGGCGCCCGCTTCGTGCATGCGCGCGAGCGCTTCGCCGACCTGGCCGCAGTGATGGGCTTGCGGCCGGCGAATCCACAGGCCGTCGAGAAAGGTGACGATCGCGGCGGCGCGCCCGGCGAGCCTTCCCAGCGCTTGCCCGTTGCGCGCGCGCACCGGCTGTGGACAGGTGACGCCGCGCGCGGCGAGGTGCTCCATCAGGCCGATGAAGAACGGCAGGTCCTCCTCGTGCACGCGCTTTTCGTAGAGCGTCAGGATGAACTGGCCGGATTCGGCGCCCAGCAGGAAGTTTGAGTTCTCGACACCCTCGGCTATGCCCTTGAACGAGGTGACGCGACCGAGGTCGTAGCCGGCGAGGAACGCGCCGAGCGCTTCGTCCGTGACTTCGGTGTAGACCGCCATGGTTCGTCCGGGGTGATTCTCAAGCGTGCGCCGCGCCGTCCGGTTGGTAGCGGGGAGGGGAAATGTACGCAAGCGGGCTCTGGGCCGCGTTCACGCTCTTCGCCTCGGCCGCGCAGACGCTGCGCAACGCGATGCAGCGCGAACTGATCGGCGCTCTCGGGGCCATCGGGGCGGCGCAGGTGCGCTTCCTGTTCGGCCTGCCGTTCGCGATTGGGTTCCTCATCGGCGTGCGCGTGTGGACTGGGATCGCCCTGCCCGCCCTTGCGCCGACGACGCTCGCCTGGACCGCGTTCGGCGCGCTGGCGCAGATCGTCGGCACGTCGCTGATGCTGGCGGCGATGCGCCAGCGCAGCTTCGTCGTCGTCGTCGCCTACACCAAGACCGAGGCGGCGCAGGTCGCGTTGTTCGCGCTGCTCTTCCTCGGCGAGACGCCGACCGCCAAACTGATCGGCGCGATCGCGCTGGCGACGGCGGGCGTCTTCCTGATGTCCGGACGCGGCGCGGCGGACGGCGTTCCGTCCTGGCGGCCGGTCGCGATGGGGCTCGTTTCTGCCGCGTTCTTTGCACTGGCCGCGATCGGCTTCCGCGGCGCGGTGACCACCGTCGCGACGCCGTCGATCGCGATCGCCGCCTCGACGATCCTCGTCGTCGGCCTCGCCATCCAGACCGCGGTCCTCCTCGCCTATCTCGTGCTGTTCGACCGCACGGGCCTGGCCGCGATCTTCGCGCTCTGGCGCGCCTCGCTGTTCGCCGGCTTCATGGGCGCGCTCGCCTCGCAGTTCTGGTTTCTCGCCTTCGCGCTCACCGACGCGGCGCGGGTGCGCACGCTCGCGCTCGTCGAAGTGCCGTTCGCGCAAGTCGCCTCGCTGCGCCTCTTTCGCGAGGCGCCGAGCCCGCGCGAATGGCTAGGCATGGCGCTGATCGTCGCCGCCGCGGCGGTGCTGATCAACGGGTGAGGAGAGCGGCGCCGCCATCGGCGCGGGCGAACCCCGGAAAGTCGTCGCCGCCACCCCGGTTCACGCGGCGCCTTCGCGGAAAGGGTTGCGGATCGTGAGCCCGCCGAACGCGCGGCCGTGCTGCATGGCTTCGGTGACGAGCGTCTCGCAACCGGCCTCGATGGCCGCGGCCACGATCAGCGCGTCATAGAAGGCGAAGCCGTGGTCGCGGGCGAGCGCCAGGGCGGCCGCATGCGTTCGCTCGGTCAGCGGCGTGACGACGGGAATGCGATTGCGGATGATCGCAAGGGCGCGCTCGATTTCCGGCCAGTCGCGCCCGTGCTTGCGCCGCGAAACATTGGTGAACTCGTTGAGCACTTGCGCGCTGATGATCCCGCCCTCCGCGAGAGCCTCCTGCGCTCGCCCGCGTCTCGGGTCATCGAGGAAGGCGCAAACGAGAACGTTGGTGTCGAAGAACTGGCTCACCGCTCGTTCGCCTCGTCGCGATCGAATTCATAGCCCTCGGGCGCGGGCCAGCGGAACGCTTCCATGTCCTCGAGAAAACGAGCGCGCTTGTCGATCTTCTCGACGGCGAGAATCCGCTTGGAAGCCTCGACGACTTCGAGTTCGTCGCCGGGATTGAGGCCCATCTTTTCGACCAGCGCCTTCGGCAGTCGCACGGCGAGGCTGTTGCCCCACTTGGAAACCTGCATCGCGTTCTCCATGATATACGTTGACATTAGGATATCCTAGATAGGATATCATGAGCAAGAAGAGACAAGAGGCAATCACCGACAATGGTTCGTTCGCCAGCCATGCTTCCCCCGATCGCGACGGCGCGGCTGCGGCTACGCCCGCTTCGCCTGGCGGACGCCGAGGCGTTTCGAGGGATGACGGACGAGCCCGGCGTCATCGCCGCGGTGCATTTTCTCCGCGCGCCGTTCACGCTGTCGGACGCGCGCCGGCTGATCGAAGGCGAGGGCGACGGCAGAGACTGCTTTTGGGGCGTCTGGCTGCGAGAGGACGAAACGCTCGTCGGGACCGTCGGCGCACATTTGCGTGGCGCCGACGAGCTGGAAATCGGCTACTGGTTCTCCAGTTCCGTGCACGGCCGAGGCGTCGGCGGCGAGGCCGTCGCTTCGCTCGTCGAGGCCCTCAGAACCGCCTATCCCGAGCGGCGCCTGCTCGCCGAATGCCGGCCTGAGAATCGAGCGTCGTGGCGATTGTTGGAGAAAATCGGGTTTCGCGCGGACGGGACGGACGGCTCGCGGGCCGGTCGCAAACGGCTCACGCTCGTTCACGCGACTTGAGACTGTGGAACACGGGCGCCGCGCCCGCATGTCCCTGTTCGGCTAATCCCCGACGAACGCTCGCACCGTTGCCAGCGCTTGCGAGGCTTCGCTGTCGCCGAGCCGTCCGGCTTTGCGTGCGATCCGCGATGGCTCGACCGTCGCAATCTTCGTCGGTCGCACGACGCACGGTGCAGGTAGGCCGGCGAGCGCCAAGTCGCCGATCGGGGCGTCATGGGGAAGCGCGGCTTGGCGCGCGCTGGTGATCATCGCCAGCCAGACGAACCCTTGTTCGGCCAGCCGCGCGTTGGACACTACCAGCGCAGGACGGCGCTTTTCGGCCAACCGATCCGAATAGGGGAAGGGCACGACGACGACGTCGCCGGGCGCGTAGGTTATCTTTTCAGAGGTCGGCAAAGGCTTCCTCGTCCGCCTCGCTGGACCATTCCGAAAACGTCGCAAAAGGGTCGTCCTCTTGCGCGGGCGCTTCCTTTTCGATGCGCACGCCTTTGTCGTCGATGACATAGCGCAGGCGGTCGCCAGGCAAGACCTTCAGCCGCTCGCGCACCTCGCGCGGCAGCACAGTCTGGCTCTTCACGGAAACCTTCGAATAATAGGCCTTCAACTTGGCTGCACACATATCGCCCTCGCAAGCGAACACTTGGCCCAAGCACAGCTTACCGCCTTACCGTCTTACGCGCAACGACAATTGGCGCGACCGTCGCGCGAACGCCGCATCCCCTCACGCCCCCTCAGCCTTCCGCAGCGACCGCGGCAGCGGGAAGAACATCGCTTCGTCGGCGGCGGCCAGCGTCTCGACCGCGATCTCGAACCGTTCGGCGAAGGCGTCGACGATCTCATCGACCAGGATTTCCGGCGCCGAGGCGCCGGCGGTGATCGCGAGCGAGCGCACGGCGGCGAACGCGGGCCAGTCGATCGCCTCGACGCTGGGCACGAGCGCGGCGACCTTGCAGCCTTCGCGCTCGGCGACTTCGCGCAGGCGCTGCGAATTCGACGAATTGGCCGCGCCGACCACGATCACCGCCTCGACCATCGCCGCCGCGCGCTTGACCGCCTCCTGGCGGTTGGTGGTGGCGTAGCAGATGTCCTCGAGCGGCGGCGCGTGGATGTGCGGGAAGCGCGCTTTGAGCGCGGCGACGATTTCGCGGGTGTCGTCGACCGAGAGCGTCGTCTGGGTGACGTAGGCGAGCGGGGCCCCGGCGTCGAACGCCAGTCCCTCGACCTCGGCGACCGAGCTGACCAGACTCGCCGCGCGCGCCGGCAATTGCCCCATCGTGCCGATTACTTCGGGGTGGCCGACGTGGCCGATCAGGATCACGTGGCGCCCGCGTTTGTGATGGACCTGCGCCTCGCGGTGAACCTTGGTCACCAGCGGGCAGGTGGCGTCGATGGTGAAGAGGCCGCGCGCGCGCGCCTCCTCGGGCACCGCCTTGGCGACGCCGTGGGCGGAGAAGATCACCGGCGCGGCGCCGGCGGGCGCCTCGCTCAATTCCTTGACGAAGACGACGCCCTTGGCCTTCAGCGCGTCGACGACGTGCTTGTTGTGAACGATCTCGTGGCGGACGTAGACCGGCGCGCCGTAGATCTGCACCGCCCGCTCGACGACGTCGATCGCGCGCACGACGCCGGCGCAAAAACCGCGCGGCGCGCATAAGACAATGCGAAGCTCGGGCTTGGAGGTCATCGATCCCTGACGCTTTCCGTTGCCGTGTCTTGGAAAGGCGGCGACGCGAAGTCAAGCCGCCCGACGGGTTCGCGCCGCGTCTCGCAAACGCCGCGAAAACCAAGTACCATTCCTCGACGCCGGGGCGCGTGGCGGGCAGGGAGCGAGAAGTCGATGACTCTGAGCGACATCATTCAGGCCGCCCAGGGCGGCCAGGGCGTCAACAATCTGGCCAGCCAGTTCGGTCTTTCGCCCGAGCAGGCGCAGGCCGCGATTCAGGCGATGATCCCGGCGTTTTCGACCGGTCTGCAACGGACCGCGCAAGACCCGATGGGTCTCGGCGCCATCCTGACGCAGATGACGAGCGGCGCGCACCAGGGCTCGTTCGCCGACCCGAGCCAGGCGAGCGCGGCGAGCGGCCCCGGCGGCGCGGTGCTCGGCCAGATCTTCGGCTCGCCGCAGATCGCGGCCCAGATCGGCCAGCAAGTGGCGCAAATGTCCGGCGTCAGCGCTCAGATCGTCCAGCAGATGATGCCGATCGTCGCATCGATGCTGATGGGCGGCCTCGCGCAAGCGATGTCCTCGCAGGGGCTCGGCGGCCTCATGGGCCAACTCGCGAGCGCGGCGAGCGCGCCCGGCGGCCTTGGCGCGACGCCCGGTCCGACCGCGGCGCCGCCGCCGGCGAACCCGTTCGCCGGCCTCATCAATTCGCTGTTGGGGCTGCTCGGCGCCGCTCAGCAGCCCGGCTCGCCGCCGGCCGTGGCGGTGCAGGCGGGGCTCAACACCCTGAACGCCATGTTCCAGGCCGGCGTTCAGGTTTCCCAGGCCCATCAGCAAGGGCTGAACGAAATCCTGAAATCCCTGTCGGGCGGCAAACCGAATTGAACGGGGCTCGAGCGGGCGCCGGTTCGGGGCGGCGGAGCCCGCGAGCGCGACGGCGGCCGTTCGGCGGTTCATTGATTTGTCGCGCCAGGGTTCCTATCTAGCGGGCTCCGCGCCGTTCGCCCGGCCCCTCGATTCGGAATATTTCATGGCCCGCGACGTCGCCGATGGTGAGATTGTCGAGTCCCGCGACGACCTGGTCGCGTGGCTCGAAGCGGGCTGCAAGCCCGCCGACGCGTTTCGCATCGGGGCGGAACACGAGAAATTCCTGTTCTACAAGGCGGACTTGACGCCGGTTCCCTATGAGGGCCCGCGCGGCGTTTGCGCGCTGCTCGAGGGCATGCGCGAACGCCTGGGTTGGGAGAGAATCGAGGACGCCGGCAAGGTCATCGGCTTGCTCGACGCGGCCGGCGGCGCCGCGCTTTCGCTCGAGCCGGGCGGCCAATTCGAGCTTTCCGGCGCGCCGTTGGCGACGGTCCACGAGATCGCGGCCGAACTCGACGCCCATTTGCATTGCGCCCACGCCGTCGCCGATTCGCTCGGGATCGGCTTTCTCGCGCTCGGCGTCAGCCCGAAATGGTCGTTCGCCGAAACCCCGACGATGCCGAAGAGCCGCTACCATATCATGTCGCGCTATATGCCCAGGGTGGGCACACGCGGGCTCGACATGATGTATCGCACCGCGACGGTGCAGACCAATTTCGATTTTTCCGACGAGGCGGACATGGTCGCCAAGCTGCGCGTCGGCCTCGCGTTGCAGCCTGTCGTCACCGCCCTCTTCGCCAATTCGCCGTTCACCGACGGCGCCTTGAACGGCCTTTTGTCGGCGCGCTCGGAAATCTGGCGCCACACCGACGGCGCCCGCACCGGCATGCTGCCGTTCGCGTTCGAATCCGGCATGGGGTTCGAGCGCTACGTCGATTACGCGCTCGACGTCCCCCTCTATTTCGTCAAGCGCGACGGGGTCTATCACGAAGTCGCGGGCGCGAGCTTTCGCGATCTGCTCGCCGGCCGGCTCAAAGCGCTGCCCGGGGAGCGCGCGACGATTGCCGATTGGGCCAATCATCTCTCGACGATCTTTCCCGAAGTGCGCCTCAAGCGCTACCTCGAAATGCGCGGCGCCGACGTCGGCCCGCCCGACCGAATTTGCGCGTTGGCGGCGCTGACGGTCGGTCTCGCCTACGATCGCCAAGCCCTAGCCGCCGCCGGCGAGCTCGTGCGCGCCTGGAGCGCGGCCGAGCGTCAGACCTTGCGCGACGAGGTCCCCCGCCTCGGCCTGGCGGCGCGCATCGCCGGCCGCGAGCTACGCGCGGTCGCTCGCGAGACGCTCGCCATCGCGCGCGGCGGGCTGGCGCGGCGCGGGCGAAAGGACGCCAAGGGCCGCGACGAATCGATCTATCTCGCCCCGCTCGACCAGATCGTCGCCGACGGCCGCGTTCCGGCGCAGCATTGGATCGCGCGCTTCAACGGCGCCTGGGGCGGACGCGTCGAGCCGGCGTTTGGGGAAGCCGCCATCTGATTCGACGCTCGAATCGAGGCGACCGAGCCCGCCCGGCGCATTGCCATGACATTTGTTTCGGCGGTTCATCTTCGGTTCAGGGAGGTTTCGGCACACAGGGGCGGAAGCCTCGCTGGTGGGGCTGTCGCAAAATCAAGGACTTAACGATGTTCAAGAAACTGCTGACCGCCGCGACGCTCGTCGTCGGCCTCGCCGCTCTGCCTGCCTACGCCGCCGAACCGGTGAAGCCCGCGCCCGTCGCGCATCACATGCATCACCACCACCATCACCACCATCACTTCCACCACCACCATCACCATCACCACCATCACCACCACCACGTGAAGCCGATGGCGAAGTGAGCCGACGCGGCGCGAAAGCGCCGCTCAGCCTCCGCTTTTTGCAGCATGATCACGCTTCCGGGTCGGCGATCGCCGCCCGGGAGCGTTTTTCTTTTTGGGGGGACCGGCTAGGCGAAGCGGAGCGGCTCGGCCGGGAAGCGCCGGGACCTCACCCGACCATCCCGGCCCGCGGATCGTAGGGCTTTTCGTCGCGCCAGCGGCGCATCAGCTTGGTCAGATCCGCGTCTTCGCCCGCGGGCATCGCGATGCGCAGCGTCGCCAGGAGATCGCCCTGCGGGAGTTCGCCGCTGGCCGGAAGGCCCTTGCCGCGCAAGCGCAGGACGCGCCCGCCGCCCGTTCCCGGCGCGATCGCCATTTCGACTTCGCCCGACAGCGTGGGGACTCGCACTTTGCCGCCCAACACCGCCTCGTAAAGGGTGATCGGCAGATCGAGACGCAGGTCGCGCCCCTCGACCTTGAACAGCGGATGCGGCGCGTAGCGGATCGTTATGATGGCGTCGCCCGCGGGCCCGTTTCTCGTCCCCGGCCTTCCCTGTCCG
>Ga0187848_10001402_pt1 | contig 20578 bp, 17 predicted proteins | sample June2016WEW_4_40_FD_132424 | JGI IMG/M metagenome (GOLD analysis project Ga0187848, IMG submission 132424) | Peatland microbial communities from SPRUCE experiment site at the Marcell Experimental Forest, Minnesota, USA - June2016WEW_4_40 | ecosystem: Environmental > Terrestrial > Soil >... | reverse complement strand
TGGATGCCACCCGGGCGACGGTCGATAACGAGGCAGAACTTGTGGCCGCCAGCGCGCGGTTCTCGTGTCCGCTAGCGACCAGTTATTTGGCCGTCTCCGTGCAGGATCTCATGGCCGCCGACACTGCATCGGCCGCGCCTGCTCAACGAGCGCGAGGTGGCAGCACAGACAGACCGTCACGATGTTAACTTTGCAGGTTTCCGGGGGCTCCGAAGTTCGGGACAGAGGGGGAATCCGATGTCTGCTGATAACCAGATACTGACCGACACCCGCGACATGCTCGCGGTGCACGATGCGTTCAAACGGGCGTTCGGGGACGCCCCGGGTCAACTCGCCTCGGTGAGCGATGGAGACGCCCAGCGGGCTCGGTATCTTGCCGACTACCTCGGCGAAGTGCTTTGGCTTCTGCACGCCCACCACGCCGGCGAGGACGAACTCTTGTTCCCGCTACTTTCGGAGCGCGCTCCCGAAGAGCGAGAGCTGTTCTCTCGGATGGAAGCCCAGCACGCCGCCCTGCTCTCGAACCTCCAAGCAACCGAGAGCGCTGCAGAACAGTTTGGGAGATCAGGTTCACCCGTCGACGGTCAAGCTCTCGCGAGTGCGTGTAAGTCGCTTCGCGAGGTGCTGATCGAGCACTTGGACCAAGAAGAGCAGGATGTGCTGCCGATCGCCGCGCGATGCGTGTCGCCACCGGAGTGGGGGGCGCTACCGGCGCACGCACTCTCGCACTACGAAGGCACGCGAGTGTGGCTTCCCTTCGGACTCGTGCTCGAGGCGATGCCCGACGACGTGCGGGAGGACTTGCTCGCGCACGTTCCCCCGCCGGTGTCTCAGATGTGGTTCGGCGGCGGATCCGATGCGTTCGCAAAGGAGATGGCAGCGATCCGAGGTGGCGCGGCCTGACTCTTCAAACAGGACAGTTGCGAGGTCCTTCACGAAAGGCCACCGCAAGGTCACCGCTGCTGAAGAGCGAATCTCAGGCGTGCATCAATGCCGGGCTTATGGTCGTGGTGCTTCCCAACAGGGAGCTTGACGATGACGCTCTGGCGTGCTAGCTGCACCCTCGCCCCCTTTTCGTCGGGGTCGCTTGAATGGTCACCGCGAGTGAACTCGGTACCGACTGCGCACGCAGCGGACCGTTGCCGACAGATTCTCAGAAGGCATACGGGCCGAAGCGTCCCCAGGCGACAAAGACGGCAAGCGCGAACAACACGAGGTTGAGCATGATGCTTTCGCGGCGACGCAAGTGGACCACCGTTGCCAGAACCATCGTTACCGCCAGCCCGGTGGCGGCGAGCGGAACGAGGACGGTGGCGATCTTGGTGACTGCGGGAAGGATCAGTCCGATTGCGCCGGCCACCTCGAGCGCGCCGATGGCCTTCACTCGAGCTGCGGAGAGGTCCGCCACATACGGCCACCGGGCCTGTAGATCGTCCTTACGCCGGGTCAGCTTCAGAAAGCCTGCTATCAGGAAGGCCGCGGCAAGCACTCCGGCTGCGACCCACAATGCGACGCTCATGCTGTCTCCTTGACTTGAATGTTCAAGTCATACTACACGCGGCGGGTTGAACGTTCAAGTCATATTAGACGACGTGGGTTGAATGTTCAACACAGCGATAGGATGTGCTCGTGACAGACACCACTGACGATGCCCCTTGGCTCACCCCGGAGCAAGATCGCGCCTGGATCTCCGTCCTGGCGCTGACACAAGCCCTCCCAGCCGCCCTCGACGCCCAGCTCAAGCGCGACGCCGGAATGAACTGCTTCGAGTACCTCGTCCTCGCCAGGCTGTCGGAAGCACCTGGGCGCACCATGCGCATGTCCGCGCTCGCGGTCCTCGCCCAAGGGTCGCTGTCCCGGCTCTCACACGCCGTGACTCGCCTGGAGGAATCCGGCTGGGTGACGCGCCGCCCGAGCCCCGAAGACGGCCGTCACACCGAGGCGCAACTCACGCCTGCGGGTTGGAAGAAGGTCCAGCGGGTTGCACCCGGCCACGTCCGAGAAGTCCGCAGGCTCGTCGTCGACGTTCTCACGCCCACCCAGCTCGCCCAGCTGGGAAGGACGACTCGGGCGGTCGTCGAGGCGGCCGCGCCCGGTTGGCTGGACTCGGCACTTCAGGTCAGCAACAGGTAGACGACGACGCCGAAGTGGCCGCCGACCTGCCGCCGTTGGGCCGGTCGGCCGACGGTCGCCGATCCAGAGGCCTTCGCGGTTCCAGGCTCACATCACTGCTCCCAGCTGCCAGGGGACGAACTCCTCGTCACCCAGGCCGAGCAGCTCACTTCTCGTCTTCGAACCTGACGCGGTGGCGACCAGGGCGTGGAAGATGCGTCGGCCCATCTCCTCGACACCGACCTCTTCGTCGACGATCGCGCCGCAGTTGAGGTCCATGTCGTCGCCCATGCGGAGAAACAGGGGAGTGTTGGTCGAAAGCTTGAGGCTCGGCACGGGCTTGCAGCCGAACGCCGAGCCACGTCCCGTGGTGAAGCAGACGACGTTCGCACCCCCTGCCACCATCCCGGTCACCGAGACGGGGTCGTAGCCGGGAGTGTCCATGAACACGAGCCCCCTCCCCGTGATCGGCTCGGCATAGCCGTACACCCCGGTCAGATTTGTGGAGCCGCCCTTTGCGACCGCGCCGAGTGACTTCTCCAATATCGTCGTCAGCCCTCCCGCCTTGTTGCCCGGAGCGGGGTTGTTGTCCATGGAGCCGTGATTGGCAGCCGTGTAGGACTCCCACCAGGCGATGCGCTCGAGCAGCTTGTCCGCCACCTCGGGGCTGACCGCGCGGTGAGTGAGGAGATGCTCGGCCCCGTAGATCTCTGGCGTTTCCCCCAGCACTGCCGTCCCGCCCTGGGCGACGAGCAGATCGGCTGCGACACCGAGGGCGGGGTTGGTGGTGATGCCGGAAAACGAGTCCGAGCCCCCGCACTGGAGCCCGAGAACGAGCTCGCCTACCGACACCGGGCGCCGGGTCGCGGCGTTGGCCTCAGGCAGCATCTCCCTCAGGCAGGTGATGCCTTTCTCCACGGTGGCCGTCGTCCCACCCTCGTCCTGGATCGTCATGACGCGAAGCGGCGTGCCCGCAGGCTCTGACAACGCCTCTGTGAGGAGGTCCAGCTGATTGTCCTCGCATCCAAGACCGACGAGGAGCACGCCGGCGAAGTTGGGGTGACGTGCGTAGCCGGTCAAGGTGCGTCGGAGCACCTCGAGGCCCTCTCCGTGGCCGTCCATGCCGCACCCGCCGGTGTGGGTGAGCGCCACAATCCCGTCGACACCCGGGAACTCGTCGAGAACGCCCGGGCGGCTGAAGTGCCTGGCCGTCAACCTCGCCACGGTGGCCGAGCAGTTCACTGAGGTGAGAATGCCCAGATAGTTGCGGGTCGCCACCCGGCCATCGGCACGCACGATGCCATCGAAGCTGAGCCGGTCGCTCTCCGCGACGAACCGGGTCGTCTTGGCCCCGGCTCCGGGCATGTGGGCGCGCGCGAAGGTCCGGAACTCCAAGTTGTGCGAGTGGACGTGTTCGCCGGTGCTGACGGTCGCAGTCGCGAAGCCGATGATCTGGCCGTACTTGCGCACGGGGCCTCCGGCGGCGATCGGCCGCAAGGCGATCTTGTGGCCCCGCGCAATGTCTTGCATCGCTCTGATCACGTCCCGGTCCACGCGCACCTGTGCGCCGGAAGTAGCGTCGGCGGTGAGCACGGCGACGTCGTCGTCCGGCCCGAGCCGCAGGGCGAGCACGGTGTCGTGGTCGCTCCCAGTCTGCGTTTGGAGTTCGGGCATCGCTAAGACCCGTTCCTGCCCGTACGAGTCGTCCCAGACGTGGCAAAGCGGGCCGCGACGAACTCCTTGAGAACGCACGGGAACCTGACCATGGTCTCAAGATGTGGCTTGATCGGCCAACCTTGGGCGCCCCGGTCCACCCGGCCACTACCAGTAAGCGGCGGACAAACTTCGTTCAAGTCCCACCTGTTTCTTGCCTATGGGCCGGATATCGGCCGGGAGTAGATCCTGCTCGGGTTTGCTCATGGCGCGTGTGGTGCACCTCGATCCCGGTCTTCGCCAACGATTCAAGGAACCGATGCGAGCTTGTAGATACGGCGCGCCGTGCCCCCGAAGACGGCCCCGATCTCTTCTCCTACGAGCGGCGTGACGAGATCGTGGGCGAGACCGAGCACCTGGTCATAGCTCGCCACCGCTGTGCAAACCGGCCAGTCGGAACCGAAGAGCAGACGGTTCGGGCCGAACAGCTCAATGACTCGTTCCACATAGGGACGAATGGCGGCCGGGTCCCAATGCCTGCCCGCCTGGGAGACGAGCCCCGAGATCTTGCAGACGACCGACTCGTTGCGGGCGAACCGGCTGATCAAGCTGTTCCAGGGCTCCCAGATCGAGGCTCCTATCTCCGGCTTGGCCATGTGATCGATGACAAGAGTCGCATCCTCGAGGTGCTCGGCCAGATCGACTGCGGCAGGGAGTTCTCGGGTGGACACGAGAAGGTCGAAGGCCCGTCCGCTCTCGCTCACGGCGCGGACACCGCGTCGCACCTCTGGTCGTTGGAGCCAGGCAGGGTCCGGCTCGTTGTGGACGAGATGACGGACGCCGACGAGCTTGTCTCCCCCAGGGAGCTCAGCTAAGCGTGCCAGGGACTCTGCGACCCCAGGGTCGGTCAGGTCGACCCAGCCGATCACTCCGGCGACGAGCTCGCTTGCGCTGGCAAGCGCCAGGAACTCCTCGGTCTCCGCGCCATCGTTCAGAACCTGCACGAGCACTGTGGCCGACACGCCAAGTGGCGTTACGACCTGCTCGAGTTGACCCAAGTTGAACGCTCGGTTGAGCGACGGAAGCGCAACGAGCCAGTCGTGGGGGCGCTTGGCAGGGTCCCAGAGGTGGTGATGCGAGTCGACGATGCCGCCGACTCCAGGCGAGGCACCGGTGCCGAGCCCAGTCATCGCTGCCTATGACGCGCCGCCGACGGCGAAGTTGTGCGGTGAGACGCGCCTGGCGGCAACGCCGGCGCGAAGCCTGCCGCGGCGAGCTCTTCGAACAGCTCCTCGGGAACCTTGGACCGGAAGTGGGCAGCGTTCTCGTGAGCCTCTTCCGCGCTGGCAGCGCCGACGACAGCCGCCGTGACGGCCGGATGCGCCAGAACGAACTGCAATGCCGCCGCGGCCAGGGGAACGCCGTAGCGATCGCACACAGAACGGATGCGGTTGACTCGCTCGACGGCCGAACTGGGCGCAGGGGCATAGTCCAGGTGTGTTCCCGGGCGCGGGTCGGCGAGGATGCCGCTGCGGTAGACCCCAGCCGCCAGTACCGACACTCCCCGCTTCTCACAGGCGGGAAAGAGCCGGTCCGCAGCCGGGACGTCGAGAAGGGAATAGCAGCCGGCGATCAACACGCAGTCGAGATCCGTCCGCTCGACGAGCCAAGTGAGGACGTCCGCGTGGTTCATGGCGACGCCGATTGCGCCGACCACGCCCTCGTCGCGGAGCTCTTTGAGCGCCGGATAGGACTCGGTGAGCGCCAGCTCGGCGTACTTGTCGGGATCGTGGATCAACGCGACATCAACGCGGTCGCGGCCCAGGCGCCCGAGGCTGGCCGCCAGGGATCGGCGGACACCGTCTTTGGTGTAGTCGTCCACGAGCCGTCGACTGGGTGCTCCGTAGAAGAGGTCCACACCCTGGACCCCGTCGTCGGCGTCGACGAGGAGGCGGCCGACTTTTGTCGAGACCACCGCCTCGCCGACCGCTCGATCGGCCAGGAAAGCGCCGAGACGCTCTTCCGACAATCCGACTCCGTACTGGGGGGCGGTGTCAAAGGCGCGGACCCCCTCGTCCCAAGACGCCTCGAGAACGGCTGCGGCCCGCCTGTCCTCGACGGGAGCGTACATTCCGGCCAAGGGGGAGCAACCCAGCATCAACCGTGTCACGTAGACGTCGCTGTGGCCGAGACGGACACGCGCGATGCCACCAGGAGCTGTGGGGACGTCGGGTGACTGAGCGCTCATGGCTGGCGGATCGGGCCCAACGGTCCGCCACACGCGCGGAGAGAGAACGGAGCTAGATGTGACGCGAATACCAGGTTAGATCCGACGACAGAGGCGGCCCCGCCAATCGGGCAGCTAGCCATCTTTCACCGGACCCTGGCTGCGGGCGGCGCCGGACTTGCGCTCAAGCCAGGACCTCAAGATGTGCTCGCGCATCTCCGCGGACGCACCATCCGGGTCGCGGGCGGCCAGTCGCTCGTAGATGGCGACGTGGCCTCGATGGCTCATCAACATATGGTTGGCGCTCACACCAGCTCCGCGATAGCGGAAGTTCGTACGCGCGCGCGGCTGGAGCGCGCGGATGATCGATCGCCCGAGACGGTTGCCCGAGCCTCGAAGGATCAGATCGTGGTACCCGCCTTCAGCTTGCTGGTACTCCTCGGGCTGGTCCAGGAGCTTCTCGAGGGCCATCAACGCGTCGTGCGTCTCGCGCAGCTGCGCATCGGTCATCAATTCCGCCGCGCGACGCGTCATCTGGCACTCGAGCCCGACACGCACGTCGACCACGTCGTCAAGGATCTCGAAGGTGTCGGCGTAGCGGATGGCGGTGTCGAGTATCAGCGGGTCGAGCAGGTCCCACTGCTCAGTCGGCTCCACCGTCGTACCTTGGCCCTGCTTGACTCGCACGAGTCCCTTCGCCTCGAGCAGCTTCAAGGCCTCCCGGATGACGGTACGGCTGACGCCGAAGACCTCACACAGCGTGGCCTCGGTCGGAAGCGACGACTCAGGGGGGAGCTCGCCGCCCACGATCTTGTCGACCATGGTCAAGAGCACGGTGGTCCCGAGGCGGGCGGGTCTGCGCGGAGCAGCCCCGGCCATGATCGTTTCGAAGCTTTTCGCGGGAGGCTGTCCCGCCAGGCTCACCTCTGGCTCATCCCCATCGGTGAGGCTGGTCATCACCCATGAATTTGATCATACGTACTATGTTAATGCAACCTGATCGAGCCGGACATGGAGTTCGCCGCTGGAGAGGGCTTGAACAGGAAAGCAGCCGGAAGGCGTGGACATCAGGACCCTCGAGATCTGGCCCCGCCCTAAGCGCAAACTGGCAGTTGTGCTGGACTTTCATGTCACAGCAGTGAGACCGCCAGCGGGAGCCACGAGCCGGGGAGCAGCCTGCTCGTCGCTGCGCAACCTGACCCGCCCCATGCAGGGACGGCTCCCGAGTATTCCTTTACCGAAAAGCTTGCAACTTCTAAATAGGTATGACATCATAAGACAGTCGTCTTAGGAGTGATGTCGAATGGCACGGGCGCGCATTACTCACGTCGAGAGTTTCAAGGTCTTCGCACCGGGCGCCCAGCCCAACTTCGCGTGGCGCGAGGGACTTCGAGGCGGCCCCGCTGACGGACTTGTCGCTGTGCTGTGCCTTCGCACCGATGAGGGCGTCACCGGCGTCGCCGTCACGCAGAACCGCGCCAGCGCCGTCGTCCTCGAGGACTTGGTCGGGCGTCTCCTCCGCGAAGAGCTTGTCGGGACCGATCCGCTCGAGCGTGAGCGGATATGGCACCGGATGTGGGAGCTCGACAGGACAGAGGAGTTTCCGGTCTGGCTGATCGGTCTCGTGGACAGCGCGTTGTGGGACCTCGCCGGGCGTCTCTACGACTCGCCGACCTGGGAGGTACTGGGAGGCTTTCGACGCGAGATCCCCGCCTATGCCTCGACATCGACCTTTGCCTCCGTCGGCGAGTACCTCGAGGTAGTCACCCAGTGCATGGAGCTCGGCTACCCGGCGATCAAGCTCCACGCTTGGGGCGACGCCCGACGCGATGCGGCCCTGTGCGCAGCCGTTCGCGAGCATGCCGGCGCGGGCTTCCCGCTCATGTACGACGGCTCGGCCGGCTTCGACCTCGCTGATGCCGTCTACGTGGGCGACGCACTCTCAGAGGCTCACTACCTCTGGTACGAGGAGCCGATGCGCGAATTCAACGTAACGGCCTACAAGTGGCTCGCTGATCGAGTGAGCGTCCCCCTCAACGTCGCCGAGACCTCTGACGGCGTGCACATGAACACCGCTGATTACATCGCGAGCGGGTGTGCCACCTTCGTCCGGACGAGCACCGAGCTGCGCGGCGGGTTCACCGGGGCCATGCGGATAGCCCATCTCGCCGATGCCTTCCGGCTCCGCGCGGAGCCCCATGGGAACACCGTCTACGCGAGGCACCTCTGCATGGCGATCCCAAACTGTACGTACTACGAGTCCCTCGTCACCACCAACCCGGTTCAGCGCGAGTTCGGGATCGACGAGAACGGCATGGTCAAAGCACCCACGGCGCCGGGAGTTGGCCTTCCCGTCGGCCCCGAGTACCCCAAGGAACTCGAGAGCTACGTCGTGGATCGAGCCGGAGATCAGCTCTCGTGTGACACCAGCATCCAGAGCGCAGCGTCATAGGCGCTTGAGTCACAAGGCAAGCCACCAACAGAAAGAGAGGAAGGCACGTACCATGAACTCACTCATCACGGGGCGATCCCGTCACACACACACGGGCCGCAGGCTTCGTGCCGCACTGGTCGCGCTCACAGCGACTGGCATCGCGTGTGGGTCCGTCGCCGTCGGGGCAGCCGCCGCGGCGCCCAGGGCAACCCGTTCCTCGGTGGCCCCGATCACCGTCTGGGTCGACGGTACCCGCCTGCCGATGGTGAAGGCTTGGGAAAAGGCCAATCCCAGCGTCAAGCTCAACGTCGTGACTTTCGACGGCGGCGCTAACGGCTCTGGGAGCATCGAGAGCAAGATAGCGCTGTTCAACCGGGTCGGCCACGGCTGGCCGGACATCGTCTTCTCCACCGAGCAAAACGACGTGCAAACGCTCGGCGCCGCGCCGTTCAATTTCCCGGCGGTGCTCAACAACGGGCTCGTCCCGAAGTCAGTCATCAACAACTACGCGACGGGCGCGCTGTCTCCGTGCTACATCGGCAACAAGCTCGAGTGCCTCCGCAACGACCTCGCTTTCGACGTGCTGTGGGTCGACGCCCCGCTCATGAAGCAGTTCGGCTACAAGGTCCCGACGACCTGGCAGCAGTGGCAGGCCATCGGCGAGAGCGTGGCCAAGCACCACCCCGGCTACATCATCGGCACGCTCGGCGACTCCTATGACGACGCCATTTACCTGCAGGCAGCTCAGTGCCATCTGAACGACCTGGTCAGCCCGTACACGGTGCTCGACAACCCGGCAGACCCGAACTGCGTCAACATGGCCAATTTGCTTAACCCGCTGCTGAAGGACAAGTCCGTCCCGGTCGTCAGCGTTTTCGCCTCCACCTTCCCCAAGGACTACGGCGGCAAGGTGCTCATGATGGAAGGCCCGGCCTGGTACGGGGCTGACCTATTCGAATCATCAACTGGCCTCAACATGCCCAAGGGCACGCTCGAGGCGGCGCCTCCGCTGACCTGGGCCGGCAGCTCCCAGACCTGGACCGGCGACGTGGGCGGAGGCCTTTGGATCATGTCGTCCCACACGACGCAGCCACAGGCCGTCGCGAAGGTGCTCGTCGGGCTGGCCACTTCGGAGGCGTCGCAGGGTATCTCGGTGGGCTACCCGGGTTACGTGCCGGATGCGGTCCCGTGGATCGCCGCGCAAGACGCAAGCGGCTATTACGCCTCTCCCCTGGCCCCCGTTTTCGCCAAGGCCGCCACAGAGGTCTGGACCGGCTGGTCACAGACCCGTTGGGACGTTTTCGGCCTCTGGGCCAGCAACGTCACGCCGAACCTGGTAGAGGGCGACACCGTCACGTCCCAGCTGGCCGTCATGGGGACGGCGATCTCGAACTACGCACAATCTGACGGCTTCCAAGTGATCAAGTAGCAGCAAGACATTGAGCGAGACCATCAGCCTGCCCGTCCCGGAGCCAGCCAAAAGCCGCCCTGGGCGCGGGCGGGTTGGTGGTCGCCAACGCGCTGGCTACATCTTCGTAGCCGTGTACGTAGGGTTGCTCCTGCTCTTTGGAGTCGCACCGAGCGTGTACGCCATGTACCTGTCCCTGACCAGTGCAGGCGGAAACTGGGTCGGCCTTTCCAACTTCTTCTCCACCGGGAGGGACTTCCGGTTTCTGCCCGCCTTCGAGCACATCGCGGTCTACCTGTCGATCTGGCTCGTCGCCTTGGTCGTACTGGTCCTGTTCCTGGCGCTGATGCTGCACGGCGGGGTGCGCCGGACGGTCCCCTTCTTCCGTCTCCTCTTCTATCTCCCCGGTGCGCTCGCCGGCGCGGCGAGCGTCCTGGTCTGGCTCTTCATGCTCGACCCCCAGGTCAGCCCCTGGCATTTTGCGCTCTCGCTGTTCCACTTTTCGAGCCTGGACCAGACGATCCTACCGGCGCACCTGCCGGCCATCTTCGCCGTGATCGCGTTCTGGACCGGGGCGGGCGGCTGGATCCTCGTGATGAACGGAGCGCTGAACAACATCTCCGACGAAGTGATCGATTCCGCCAAGATCGACGGCGCCAATGCCTGGCAGCTGGCGGTACGGGTCAAGTTGCCTCTGATCAAGAGGTGGGTCGTCTACATGTTGATCCTCGCCTTCGCGGCGGGGACGCAGCTGTTCGTGGAGCCTCAGCTCGTCGGCGAGGCCAGCTTGGGCATGGTGAGCACCTCGTGGTCGCCCAACCAGCTGGCCTATTACTTCGCCACCCAGAACGGCAACTTCAACTACGCCGCCTCCATCTCGGTCGACCTGCTGATCGTGGGCCTGATGACTGCGACGGTGCTCGTTTTCCGCTCCAAGTTGTTCGAGATCGAATAGGACCGACGCTATGGCGCAGGTAACGGCACAACCCGCAGCATCCCAGCCGGCCACTTCCGCGTCTTCGGCCGCCGCGGCCCGCGTGACCCGTCGACGCCGCCGGCCCCCGAGCCGCCGGGTCGGCGCGTTGCTGGCGTGGTTCATCGTGATGCTGGCCTTCACGGCCTTCTTCATGGTGCCGGTGATCTGGCTGCTCCTCGCGCCCACGAAGACGGAACACCAGTTGGTGTTCGAGAACCCCCTGGCGTTTGGGTCTTTCCGCACTATCCTCCATACCTGGGACCAGATGTACAACTTCCAGGCTCACGAGCTGCTGGAGTGGCTGGGGAACTCGGCCCGGTACTCTGTCGGCGGCGTGCTCCTGGCGTTGGCGTGCGCTGTCCCGGCGGGCTACGGCTTGGCACTGACGGAGTTCATCGGCCGCAAGGTGCTCCTCGGCATCACCCTGGTCGTGATGATCATGCCCGCCAGCGCTCTGGTGCTCCCGCTTTTCCTGGAGATGGACCTCATCCACCTGTCGAACTCGGCTTGGTCGGTGGTCCTCCCGTTCGGTTTCTTCCCGTTCGGGGTCTACCTTTCCTACATTTTCTTCTCGTCGACGATCCCGAAAGAGCTCCTGGCCGCCGCCAGGGTCGACGGTTGCAGCGAGTGGGGGGTCTTCCGGCATGTGGCGCTGCCCCTGGCCAGGCCAATAGTGGCGCTCGTCGGGTTCTTCGCCTTCGTTTCCGACTGGACCAATTTCTTCCTCCCCTACGTGATGTTCTATGACGACAGGCAGTACCCGCTCCCGGTCGGCCTGCAGTACCTCATAGCCAATACAGCCGCGTTCAACCCGTTGGGGGCCAGCGGCAATAGCCCGGTCGAAGGGCCCGAACTGGCGATAGCGACAATCGTGGCGATCGCGCCGGTCTTCATCGTTTTCCTCTTTGCCCAACGGGCGTTGGTCACCGGGATGCTGGCCGGGGCCACGAAGGAATGAGCCGTTCAGGGCCTTCGGGCACGCGGGCTCACCAATAGGAGGCTTGTTCGTGAGAGTCGTCTTCATCGGAGCGGGAAGTGTGGTCTTCACGCGGAACCTCACGCGGGACGTCCTCACCTTTCCAGAACTCCAAGACAGCGAGATCGTGCTCATGGACATCGACCCCGAGAAACTCTCTCGGGCCGAAAAGCTCGTGAGCCGCATGGCAGAGACCGCCAAGTCATCGGTACGGGTCGTCGCCACGACCGATCGTCGTCAGGCCCTCAAGGGGGCCGACTACGTGGTCGTCACGATCCAGGTGGGTGGGACCAGCCAGTGGGAAGCCGACATTGCTATCCCGGAGCGCTTCGGAGTGGGCCAGTGTGTGGGCGACACACTCGGACCGGGTGGGATCTTCCGCGGCCTGCGCCACCTCGCGGTCTTTGACGACCTCATCGAGGACATGGCAGAGCTGTGCCCAAGAGCCTTGATCCTGCAGTACTCGAACCCCATGGCCATCCTCACCTGGCGGACGGCCCTGTCGGGCCTGCGGGTCGTGGGCCTTTGCCACAGCGTCCAGGGGACGGCGCGTCTTCTCGCCGAGTACTGCGAAGTCCCCGTGGAGGAGCTCACCTACTGGGTGGCAGGGATCAACCATCAGGCCTGGTTCCTCACGCTGGCACACCATGGCACCGACCTCTACCCCCGCCTGCGCCTGCACCTCGACAACCCGGAGACGCTGGCGTTGGAGCCCGTGCGTTTCGAGCTCCTGCGCCGGTTCGGCTACTTCGTGACCGAGTCAAGCGGGCACGCGTCCGAGTACCTCCCCTACTTCCGCAAGCGGCCCGAACTTCTGGCCTCGCTGGTGGAGACCTTCGAGTCGGCGGGGTCGAACTACTCGGCGTGGTTCGGCTACGGCCGGACGGGTGGTCTCACTGAAGCCAAGCGGATCGAGGAGCCGGCCTACGAGCAGGAGGTTGCCCGCCAGATCGCCGGCGCCGAGCCCATCGAACTCCGGCGCTCGGACGAGTACGGCGCCCTCATCATCCACGCCGAGCAGACCGGCATTCTTCTTCGCGTCAACGGCAACGTGCCCAATGACAACCTCGTTACTAACCTGCCTGCCGGAGCATGCGTCGAGGTCCCTTGTCTCGTGGACCGCGCCGGTGTCCACCCCTGTGCCGTGGGGGCCCTCCCCCCTCAGCTGGCCTCCTTGAACCGGAGCAACATCGCCGTGCAGGAGCTCGTCGTCAAGGGGCACCTCGAGCGAGACAGGGAGGCCATCTACCAGGCAATGGCCCTCGATCCGCTGACCGCCGCGGTCTGCTCCCTGGACGAGATATGGCAGTTGACCGACGACATGTTCGCGGCGAACCAACACTGGTTGACCCAGTTCGCATGAAATCTCGAAAGGCACCAGAATGCTCGACGACACCGGAACAGCGATTGAGTACGTCTCGGGCCATGAGCGCTTGCGTTTGGAGGCCTGGGGCGAAGACTCGATCAGAGTGCGTGCCGGCCAAGCCCAGATAGCCGAAGAGCTCCCGGGCGCCCTCATCTCGCCTCGCCCAGCGCCGTCAGCTGGCGCGGCGAGCGACGGGACTACCCTCGTCAACGGGAGGCTCAGGGCTCAAATCTCCCCGGACGGGTTGGTCAGCTTGTGGCGCTCCGACGACGGCCGCGAGCTGCTCTCCGAGCAGCGGGCCCACTTTTGGTGGCCAGGCCCCAGGTTGTTCCTGGCGAACGGCAACGGGCATTACCGCATAGAGCAACGCTTCAAAGCCTATGACGGAGAGAAATTTTACGGTCTCGGTCAACACCTTCACGGCCGGTTCGATCAGAAGGGCCTCGTCATGGACCTGGTCCAGCGAAATGCCGAGGTGTCCGTGCCCTTCATGGTCTCTAGCAGGGGCTACGGGTTCCTTTGGAACTCTCCAGCCGTAGGGCGGGTCGAGCTTGCCGGCAACGGGACTCGCTGGGTGGCCGATAGTTCGCGCCAGATCGACTACTGGGTGACCGTCGGCGACGAACCCGCAGAGATTCTCTCCCATTATGCCGATGCCACCGGGCACACGCCGGAGCTACCTTCTTGGGCAAGCGGCTTCTGGCAGAGCAAACTTCGCTACCGGACCCAGGAGGAGCTCCTGGCGGTAGCCCGCGAGTACCGCCGCCGAGGAGTCCCGTTGGCAGTGATCGTGAGCGACTTCTTCCACTGGGAATACCTGGGCGACTGGAGCTTTTATTCTCCCGAATGGCCCGACCCGGCGGCAATGGTGAGTGAGCTCAAGTCCATGGGCACCGAGCTCATGGTATCGATCTGGCCTTCAGTCAGCCCGCTTTCGGCCAACTACAAACCTATGTTGGAGCGTGGCTTCTTGATTTCGAGCGAGCTGAGCACACCGCTGCTCGTGACCTGGCCGGAACGGGGTGTGAACTCCTGGATAGGGGTTTCCATTTACGATTCCACCAACCCCGCGGCGCGCGCCTATGTCTGGGAGCAGGTCGAGAAGAACTATCACAAGACACGGATCCGGGTCTTCTGGCTCGATGCCTGCGAACCCGAGATGCAGCCTGGCTACCCCGCGAGCCTGAACTTCGCAGCGGGGCCGGGTCTCGAAGTTGCGAACCTCTATCCCCGTGAGCACGCTCGGGGGTTCTACGAAGGCATGGTCGGCTGCGGAGAGGAGGACGTGCTCCTGCTCTGCCGGTCTGCTTGGGCCGGCAGCCAGCGTTACGGCGCGGCCGTCTGGTCGGGGGACACACCGTCGACGTTCGAGTCGCTCCGAGTGCAGGTTCGCGCAGGGCTCAACATGGCCATGAGCGGCATCGCGTGGTGGACGTCCGACATCGGCGGCTTCTTCAAGGGCGACCCCGACGACCCGGCATACAGGGAGCTTCTCGTGCGCTGGTTCGAGTACGGGGCGTTTTGTCCGCTGTTCCGCCTCCATGGGGACCGCCTCCCCAATTCTGCGATGGGCCAGGACATGACAGGCGGTCCCAATGAGATCTGGTCCTTCGGTGAGGAGGCCTACTCGATCTTGAGGGACTACATCTTCCTTCGCGAACGCCTGCGGCCTTACCTGCATGCCGCGGCAAGGGAGACAAGAAGGACGGGCGTACCCATCATGCGCCCGTTGCTCCTCGAGTTCTCGGGCGACGAGAGGTGCTGGGAGGTTGACGACCAGTTCATGTTCGGCCCGGACCTGTTGGTGGCGCCCGTTACCGAGCAAGGTGCGCGCGACCGAGCCGTGTACCTGCCCGCCGGGGTGGAATGGACAGATGCCTGGACGGGAGCACGTGTCCCGGGCGGCGTTGTGGTGACAGCCGATGCTCCCTTGGAACGGATCCCGATCTTCCTCCGTGACGGGGCGCGGCTCGATATCGGGGTCTTCACGGACGAAGATTGAGCACGACCAGTCTGACGGGCCCGCAGCTGCCTCCAGGCAGCGCGGGACATAGGCAAAACCGTCCCCTGCAGCCGCAGCCGCAGGGACCTCCGCTGGGCGCACCACTCGTAATCCGACCCGCCCGTTGCCCGAGCGCATCCGGCCGTCAGACAGCGGAAGACACGCACTCGCGCCAGGGCGCGCGACGCTCACGTCGTCGCCGCAGCTCCACCGCGCACAGCACCAGCGACGAGCTCAGGATGAACGCCGCCGACGCAAAGACCACAGCGTCGCCCTCGCCTATTGCGAAGACCAGCCAGCAAACCTGCGCCGCGGCGCGAAGCAGCCACGACGGGACTGACACCGCCGAAGTCGTCCCCTCCGGCAGGCCGACGAGCGATCTGATCGTCTGCGGCAGGGTCGAGCTGACCCCGATGCCGAAAGCGATCAAGCCGACTGCCGCCGCGGGCAGAACCACCGCCGACGCGATCAGGCCGAACGCTGCCGTGACGAGCATCGTCGCCCTTCCCCGCTCCCCGATACGGGAGGGCACGGCGAGCACGATCACCGCCGTCCCAGCCACCACGAGCGTGTTACCCGGGACCTGAGGCATCTCGTGGACACGCAGGCCGTAGAGCAGCCAGGCTCCACTCGACAACCCGGTGAGCGCCCAGGAGAGAGCCGACACTCCCGGCAGGCTCCGGTCCCGGAAGGAACGGACGATCTGGGGGACCAGCATGCACACGCCGAGCAACGCACCCAGGTACCCGCACGCCAATGCCGCGTCAAACACGGCGCGCCTCCCAGGCGTTCACAGCCAGGCGCCTGGCGCCTGGCTGCTGTATCGATACAGAAGACTTCACGAATGTAACGATACAGATATCCTGGTGGCATGACAACCGGCTCTGCAGGTTGGAGCGGCGCGGCAAGTGATCGGCCCACGCTCGACACTGTCGCGGCAGCGGCCGGCGTGTCGCGAATGACCGTCTCGAACGCCTACAACCACCCCGACCAGCTGTCTGCCGCGACCCGAGCGCGCGTCTTGGAGACCGCCCACCGGCTCGGGTACCAGGGCCCGGATCCGACCGCGGCCTCCCTGCGTCTCGGGCGGACCGGTACGGTCGGCGTGGTGCTCACCGAGCGACTGCCTTACGCCTTCGCCGACCCGGGCATGGTGTCGATCCTGCACGGGATCGCGACCGAGCTCAGCTCGGCCGGCAACGCGCTGGCGCTGGTCCCCTCGTCCCGACCAGACGGACAGTCACTGCTCCGCCACGCCATGGTGGACGGTCTCATCCTCTGCGGTGTCGATGACGCGGACACCTCGGTACCGGCCGCCCTGGCACGCCACCTGCCGATGGTCACCGTCGGCAACCCGCGGCTAGTGGGGATTCCCTGGGTGGGTATCGACAATCGCCGGACTGCGGCCCTTGTTGCTGACCACCTCCTCGGCCTCGGTCACCGCCGTTTCGCCGCCATCACTACCGCCGTAGGCGAGAAGAGCGGACCCCACCCTCTGTTCGTCCAGCGGGTAGAGGGATTCCGGAACAGGCTGCTCGCCAACGGTGTCAACCGCGACGACATCGAGGTGACGTGTGCTGCCGAGAACAGCCGAATCGCAGCGCACGAGCTGGGACGCGACGTACTCGCCCGACCGCCTGACCAACGCCCCACCGCCTTGTTCGCTGTCACCGACATCCTGGCGCTGGGCATCCTCGATGCCACCACCGAACTCGGCGCGGCCGTGCCCGGCGACCTCTCCCTGGTCGGCTTCGACGGGATCCCCGAATCCGCAACAAGCACTCCGCCGCTGACCACCATCTCACAACGGCTGTTCACCCAGGGCAGCGTCGCCGCACAACTCGTGCTGCACATGATCGCCGGCAAGACTGTTCGCGTGTCGCGATTCACAGCCAAGCTCGAGGTCCGGGCTAGCACCAGCAGTCCAAGAGCAGTCGCGGCTCAGCTCTAACTCATCACTCAAGCTCGGAGTTGCTCCGTTGCGCCAACACTAAGGAGACCTTGCCGTGCCCACCGATTCCCGTGCCGGACAGCTTGCCGAGCGCTCCGACCTCGTCGACGTCGCTCGCCTCGTCACCGCCTACTACAGCGAGCATCCCGACCCGTCCGTTCCCGAGCAGCGGGTGTCGTTCGGGACCTCGGGGCACCGAGGCTCGAGCCTGCGAGCCAGCTTCAACGACGACCACATCGGCGCCATCACCCAGGCGATCTGCGACTACCGGGCCGGCGCCGGTACCGATGGGCCGCTTTACCTGGCCCGTGACACCCATGCCCTGTCGGAGCCGGCTTGGGTGACCGCGGTGGAGGTGCTGGCCGCGAACGAGGTGACGGTCCTGGTCGACGCTCGCGACGGGTACACGCCGACGCCGGCCCTTTCCCACGCGGTGCTGGCTCACAACCGCGCGGCCGGGCGCCAGGGTGGGGTCGCGGACGGGATCGTCGTCACTCCGTCGCACAATCCCCCGACTGACGGCGGGTTCAAGTACAACCCACCCGACGGCGGTCCGGCCGGCACGGAGGTGACGGCGGTGATCCAGGACCGTGCCAACGCCCTGCTTGCCGGTGGGCTGCGCGAGGTTCGCCGGATCCCGATCGACCGGGCCCGGGCCGCGGCTAGCACCCATAGCTATGACTTCCTCGATGCCTACGTCTCCGACCTCCCCTCGGCCATCGACCTGGCAGCCATCGCAGCTGCCAAGGTGCGCATCGGTGCCGACCCACTTGGCGGGGCGAGCGTCGCCTACTGGGGGGTGATCGGGGAGCGCTACGGCCTGGACCTGACCGTCGTGAACCCTGACGTCGACCCGACATGGCGGTTCATGACCCTCGACTGGGACGGGAAGATCCGCATGGACTGCTCGTCGCCCTACGCCATGGCTTCGCTGATCAAGAGGCGGAACGAGTTCCAGGTCGCCACAGGCAACGACGCCGACGCCGACCGCCACGGCATCGTCACTCCCGACGACGGCTTGATGAACCCGAACCACTTCCTTGCCGCGGCCGTCGACTACCTGTTCGCTCACCGCCCCGGTTGGCCGGCCGGGGCCGCCGTCGGCAAGACGCTCGTGTCCTCGAGCATGATCGACCGCGTCGCCGCCGGCCTCGGGCGTCGTCTCGTCGAGGTCCCCGTCGGGTTCAAGTGGTTCGTGGCCGGCTTGCTCGACGGGACGATCGGCTTTGGCGGGGAGGAGAGCGCCGGGGCGTCGTTCCTGCGCCGGGACGGCTCGGTATGGACGACCGACAAGGACGGCATCTTGTTGTGCCTGCTCGCCTCGGAGATCATCGCGGCGACGGGGAGCACGCCGAGCGAGCGCTACCGGGCCCTCACCGACCGCTTCGGCAGCCCCGTTTACGCCCGCGTCGACGCGCCCGCCACGCGGGAGGACAAGGCCATGCTCGCCGAGCTGCGCCCCGAGCAGGTGACCGCCACCGAGCTCGCCGGCGAGCCGATCACTGCCAAGCTGACCACCGCCCCGGGCAACGGCGCCCCGATCGGCGGGCTCAAGGTGACGACCGCGTCCGGCTGGTTCGCGGTCCGCCCTTCGGGAACCGAGGACGTGTACAAGATCTACGCCGAGTCGTTTCAAGGGGCCGACCACCTGGTGCGCATCCAAGATGAGGCCCGCCGCGTCGTCGCCGACGCCCTCCGCGGGGCCTCCAGCCCAACCCCCGGCTCACAGGACCTGACTGGCCCGGCGATCGGGCCGCACGACTAGCGCCGTTTCCCGTCAAGCCGTTTCCCGTCAAGACGGCATCCGCCCCTGGGTCGCCCTTCGCCCGCCCATCTGGCCCGGGTGCTTTCTTGACATCTACCGCCGACCTTGGCACTGTCGGGCGGGGCCGCCAAGCGCGTTGGGAGGCAGGCGTGGACGAGGAGACCATTCGGAACGCCTACGCACCTTTCGTGGCGGCACTACGGGAGGGCGGCTTCGAAGTGCCGGCCGCAGGGTGGCCCGCCGAGCTCGTGGCGGCGCACGTCTCTTACAACAACGATCTCATTTCCGAGGCAGCCGAGCGGATCGTCGCGGGCGAAGAGCCCTCCTACGACAACAGCACCGCCGTAGACGGGGCTGAGCTTCATTCGTACGCCGATGCCGTCGGCGGCCTCGGCGGTCTGGCCGACGCCGTCGAAACCTCGGCCCGGCGACTGGCCAAGGCGTGGGCAGCCCTCGACGAGGCGACTGGGAGCTACCTGCTGCCCGTAGTCATCCTGGACGCAGACAGGGTCGTGAACGACGGGCCCATCCCGATCCGCAACTTCGTCGAGGGGAACGCCTCGTTCCATCTCGAGATGCATTTCGCGCAGTTGAAGGCGCTGCGTCCGTGACCACGAACCGAGCCGGGGTCCGGCCGGCGGCTGAGCCGCCTACCGGATGCGCCCATCGCTGAGCCCTATGGCGGGAGCGAGCAAAACCAGCACGTCCGGCGACGGGGGGGGACCCTCCCACCTAGTTGCTTGACCGGACCCGGACCTCCTTCCGCTATTCGGTCGGCTCGATTGTCTTCGGCATGGAAGACGGCACCGTCTCGATCTTCGGCCTCGTCTTTGGCGTCGCCGCCGTCTGCGCCGGACTCTCACGCCGTGGTGCTGGCAGGAGCGACAGCTGCGACTGCCGGCCGGTTGGGAGGGTCGCTCAGCACGTCGTCCCGCACCCGCATTGTTCGCAGGAAAACAAAGTCCGTGCCCGTCCTGCGCCGCGAGCCACTTTCGGAGGACTGATGGCCGAGTCGCCGGGAAAGCCCTTTGTTTGCAGGACAACAAAGTCCGCGCTTGACAGCCAGATAGGGCTGACTCGATTGCGCCAAGTCGCTTTCCGGGTCGCAAACGCGCTACGCTCGGTATGAAGGCCACTGATTTAGTGCCAAGTTAGTGGTTAAATCCTCCCGACCTAAAGGACCGACATGGCAAGACGACCGTTGACTCTGCCGGAGGTCGCAGAGAAACTCGGCGTGCACTACATGACCGCCTACCGCTATGTCCGCACGGGCCGGCTCCCAGCCAGGCGAGTGGCAGGCACGTGGCAGATCGACCCCGCTGATCTCGAGAACATGCGACGATCCACCCGGGGAACCCGCCAACGGCGGGCGACCGGCGTGATGCCGACTCGTGCTCACCTCGAGGCGAGGCTCATCGCCAGCGACGAGTCCGGGGCGTGGGACGTCCTCGAAGCGGCGCTCGGCTCGGGCATGGAGCCGGACGACGTCCTCTTGGAGATAGTCGCGCCGACGCTGCGCTCCATCGGAACGCTCTGGGAGCAGGGCCAGCTCACCGTCGCAGACGAGCACAGGGCCAGTGCCGTCGCCACGCGCCTGATCAGCCGCCTCGGAGCTCGCTTCGGTCGCCGTGGGCACAAGCGAGGAACGGTGATCCTCGCCGCCCCACCTGGTGAGCTTCACTCGGTGCCCGTCGCCCTCGCCGCCAAT
>Ga0187848_10001397_pt1 | contig 20624 bp, 20 predicted proteins | sample June2016WEW_4_40_FD_132424 | JGI IMG/M metagenome (GOLD analysis project Ga0187848, IMG submission 132424) | Peatland microbial communities from SPRUCE experiment site at the Marcell Experimental Forest, Minnesota, USA - June2016WEW_4_40 | ecosystem: Environmental > Terrestrial > Soil >... | reverse complement strand
TATAAGCCACATGGCGCAGTTGCCGGATTTGTTCCATCAGGATGAAGCGCGTGAGGGGTTCGAGGATCTGGAAATCGAAATAGACTAACCCTTCAACCCGTCTTGCCGCCTCTTTGATTTCCCGCCGGCGCGCCAGGTCCTCTTGCGCAGCGGTGAACATCTGCTCGGCCCTAAGGCAGCGTGCACAGGCATCGCAGAAGTCGCCATCACTTCGCTCGCACACCAACGCTTTGGCCAGCATCCGCGCCAGAGTTTTCTTGCCCACCCTGTCAGCACCCGAGAACAATAGCGCGCCAGGAACACGGCCGCCTGCCACCATCTCGCGCACGCTCGCGAGGGCTTTGGAGTTTCCGATGAATGAATCAAAAGGCATTTTAGATTTTGGATTTTAGATTTTGGATTTTGGATTGCCCTCTCCCTTGCACCGACTGCTCAGCGTCTTCTGCCAACTGGGGCAATTTTGGATTTTAGATTTTGGATTGCCCTTTCCCTTTCACCGACTGCTTACCGCCTTCTGCCAACTGGGGCGATTTTGGATTTTAGATTTTGGATTTTCCACCGGCTTCTGCTTACCGATTTTGGGTGCAAGGGCGACAGCAATCCAAAATCCAAAATCTAAAATCTCTTCAGCCGCCGAGCCAGAAAAGCGTCAACGAGCTTGCGAATCTCCGCCTGGACTTCCGCCACCGGCCCGTCCGCTTGCACGACCTTCACCCTGCGGGGTTCCGTGCGCGCGATGGCCAGGTATGCGTCCCGAACTCTTTTGTGAAATCTCAAGCCCTGCAATTCGAACCGTTCCTGCTTTGATTTCCGCCCTGATTCGCGTCCTTGGGCCCGCTTAAGAGAGAGACGGGGAGCAAGATCCAGAACAATAGTCAAGTCAGGCTGGGTGCGAGCGCAGATGATGCGGTCGAACGCCCGGATAGTCTCCACGCCCAACTCTCGCCCATATCCCTGATAAGCGAGCGAGGCGTCATTATAACGGTCACTCACCACAATTTCGCCCTGGGCAAGCGCCGGCCGGATTACCTCCTGCAGGTGCTGCGCGCGGGCCGCGTAGATTAGAGCCAGCTCTGCCAGGGGAGCAAGCCGAGTGGTTGTCGAGGCCAAGAGGATTTTCCGAATGCGCTCGCCCACCTTCGTGCCGCCGGGTTCGCGAGTGACGCGCACCGCGAGCCCGCGCTTCTTCAAGTACTGAACGAGGAGACGGAGTTGAGTGCTCTTTCCTGTCCCATCTATTCCTTCCAGCGTGATGAAAAGGCCACGTTTCATTTGGTTTCGTCCGTAGTCCGTGGGTCTTCACAAGCTCTGGCTGTAACTATGGACGACTGACCACGGACGACGGACAACTGACAAGACAGGCATCGTACCATTCGGAGTTACCCTCGAACAAGGGGCCTTCTTACAGGCTACTTTCACACAAACTCCTCAAGGCGGTCGAATGGTAGAATAACCTAATTTGGTGGCGGAAGTTGGGCGCTGCCAGAACGATGCTTGCGAGTTGTCGTTATGGGTGTCAAGGAAAACGTGGCGCAAGTGCGGGAGCGAGTTGCCGCCGCGTGCCGGCGCAGCCGCCGTGGGCCGGACGACGTGAAGCTGGTGGCAATTTCAAAAACCTTCCCGCCGGAGTGTATCCGCGCGGCGTATGAGGCTGGGCTGCGCGATTTTGGTGAGAACCGTGTGCAGGAAGCTATGGCCAAGCGGCCGGTGCTTTCGGATTTGAGCATCACATGGCATTTGGTGGGTCACCTTCAGACCAACAAAGCCAAGGCCGCACGAGAACTGTTCCACTGGGTGCATTCCGTGGACTCGTTTCGACTTGCTCAGAAACTGGACCAGGCGGCGGTCGCCTCGGGTGCTGGCCGGTTGCCGGTGCTGCTGGAAGTCAACCTGGGCGAAGAGGCGAGCAAGGCGGGAGTTGGGGAGTCAGAAATAATCCCACTCGCCGAGCAGGTCAGTCGGCTTGGAACGCTCGAGGTTCGTGGCTTGATGGTTATCCCACCGTTCCTCGACGACCCGGAGCTGGTCCGGCCCTATTTCCGGCGCCTCCGGGAGCTGGCTCAGGAGATTGAATCGAAAAACATCCCCAACCTCTCCATGCAGGAGCTCTCGATGGGCATGAGCCACGATTTCGAAGTCGCTATTGAAGAGGGGGCAACCATCATCCGAGTGGGAACCGCTATCTTCGGAGTGAGGAGCTGATTCGAAAAAGCAGAAAGTAGAAAGCAGAAGGCAGAAAGCAGTAGACAGAAGGTAGGGGTAGCGCAGGTCCCGCTCTCCGGACCTGCGGCTGTTCAAAGGCAGAAGGCAGTAAGCACAAGGCTAAAGCGGGTGGGTGCAAAGGAGGCGGGTAATCCAAAATCTAAAATCTAAAATCCAAAATCGCCCCAGCCCCTAGCCCCGTTCTTTCAACGGACCACTGACAACTGACAACTGACCCGCCGTGGCGGGACAATTGACCATGCCCGACTTCAAAGTCGAACAAGAAACGGTCTCTTTCTGGCTCAAGGTTAAGCCTCGCTCCGCCCGCGAGCGCTTGGCGTATGACTCTACCGGAGAACTCCGCCTGGAGCTACATGCGCCACCCACCGAGGGCAAGGCCAACGAGGCCTGTATCTATTTTTTCGCACGTGCATTACGCCTGCCGCAAGCGTGTGTGGCTATTATCTCCGGGCGAAAATCGCGCCGGAAGCTCATTCGCATCACGGGCCGGTCAGCCGCGGAGACCCTCGCGGGTATCAAGGCGCTGGCAGCGCGTGACCAAAATGAGTAAAGTGCCTAGCCCCTGTCATTCTGAGTCCCGACCTGTCGGGACGAAGAATCCCTGCAGTTTCTTTGAACGGCAGGTCCGTCAACTGACGGATGCATGTTCCCTGCGATTTGATATACTTCCTTCTTGCCTTCAAAAACAGGGAGCACACATGAAAACGAGGTCCAAAAGGACAGTCTTTGGTATCGCGGGCCTTGCGTCGGCTTTTGCTTTGGTGATTCTGGTGGCGCAGGCGCAGACCGGACCGGCACAGTCAGTCCCGGCAGGACGCAAAATGGCGGAAGAGGCTTACAAGAACATCCAGGTTTTTAAGGGTGTTCCAGCCGATCAGGTGATTCCGGCAATGCAGTTCATCTCGGCCTCATTGGGTGTTGATTGCGAACACTGCCACGTCGAGCGCGCATTCGATAAGGACGACAAGAAGCCGAAGCAGACGGCGCGGAAGATGATTCAGATGATGTTCGCCATCAACAAAGACAACTTCAACGGCCATCGCGAAGTCACCTGCTATTCCTGTCACCACGGCGCGACCGACCCGGTCGGAACGCCCCTCATTGCCGACGAGGAGCCAAAACCGGAGCCACGCGGGGCGATGAACGCTGGCGGCACGAATCCCCTCGTTATGCCGACCGCGGATCAACTCCTCGAGAGGTTCGTGCAGGCGCTCGGCGGCGCGGACGCTCTCCAGAAAATCTCGAGCCGTGTCGAGAAGGGCACGCTCACAGGCTTTGGCGGCCGCCAGTTCCCCGTCGAAGTTTTCGCCAAGGCCCCGGACAAACGCCTCTCCGTGATGCACCTGCCGAACGGAGACAGCATCACGGCGTATGATGGTCGCGTGGGATGGCTTGGCATTTCCGGCAGGCCGCCGCGTGAGATGAGCGGCGGGGAACTCGACGGCGCAAGGCTTGACGCTGACTTCTACCTTCCTGTACACGTCAGGCACATCTTCAGCCAGCTTCGCGTGGAACGCCCGGAAAAGGTCGGCGACGAGGAAACCTACCTCCTCCTCGGCGAAAATCCGGGTGAGCCGCCGGTGAGGCTGTACCTCAGCCGGCAGTCAGGGCTGCTGGTGCGCTTGGTGCGCTACGTCGAGACGCCGCTGGGGCGCAACCCCATACAGATTGACTATGCTGACTATCGCGACGCCGAGGGCGTCAAGGTCCCCTTCCGTTGGACGCTTGCTCGGCCCGGTGGGCGCTTCACTATTCAGGTGGACCAGATCCAACAGAACGTCCCCATCGACGACGCGAAGTTCGCTAAGCCCCCCGAGCCTCCGGCGCCGGCACTAAAGTTCACTTCGCCCTAGCCGCGAATTGCACCCCACTGGGTTACGCCGCCGGGGGACAAATCGTTTGCGAGCGGGCGGGGTAAGCTCGTGACCGCTCACCCCGGAAGCAGCCATTCCCGCGGAACTCCTAACGGCCCCACTTCGTACCAATAGGCTGAGCAGGCTGAGCTTTCGAGGTTAAGAAGGAGATCCTAAATGCGAATTCATTTTGCGGGGATGCTCGCCGCAGTCCTGTTGGTGGTGGGGTCGGGTCATGCGCTGCAAGGAGACAAACCTGCAGAGAACACCGCCAGCAAGCCTTTGATCAGCACCGGAGTGACAGGCTCTATAAGCGCATCTGGCTTGGATGATCCTCAGTATGTTCTTTCGTTTGTACCGGTCCAACGCTTGATGCTTGACGCGGCACAGCATCCTCTTACGAAGGCAGAGGTAGAAAGGGGCTTGGCGGGAACGCCGGTGTCCCTCAATCATCTACTGCAGCTTGAGCTATTGCGACAGGACAAGGACACCTACCGGCTTAATTATCTTCTGCTGACCGTGCAGGATCAGCAAACCATCTATCGCGTCAGCGCGCGTTACGGCCAAAGCCTGGCGGATGCGTTCCGCGCGCACAGGGTGGAATTTGACCAGATTTTCAATCGCTACCCGAATGCGGCGTTGCGCCCCCAGTTGGCGTTTGGCCTGATTGCTGGCGCAGCGCTCAATTGGGGAGGGCTCGACCTTACCACCGAGCTCGGCTATCGAATCCAGCAGCCGCGCCATGCCAACGGCGACGTCTATTTCGTGCACTCGGCAGAGCAGGGAGCACACTTGGATTTTGTGGGACTATACCTGGATAGCCAGACCGCACCTGGCTCCAAGATGAGCTTCTCGACCTTCGGTGATGGTGATTCTCTGCCTCGACTGCAGGGTTTGCCCGATGTATTCGACGGCCTTGAGAGCGCAACCGACAGTTGGCGGAAGACGCCGGACGTGTATGCGGCGCTTCGTTCCGAATATGTGACCTACATTCTTTTGGCAATGGATGATGCTGGCCAGGTGATGGACGCGATCGCCAACCGGACAGACACCGGCGCAGCACTCGCTAAAGCGCTTCCGATACCAGAAGGCCGCCAGAAAGCGACACTACAACTGCTCATGGCCACCGGCTATTTGCGCGAGACGGACCATCGGTATTCGGTGGGAGTTCCCCTTCTCACCGAGCGTGACAAGCCCCTGGTCGACGCGACTCTGAAATTGAGCCGCGCGATCATGGCTGAATGGCTTCGTCGGAATTACCCGCCCATCAAAGATGAGCTGACGGGGCTATCGCCCATGCACAACGGCGTGCCATTCGCGCTTGCGTTCAGCGAAGTGTGGCATTACACGTTCGGGTTTGCCACCAAGTCCCTTGCTGAAGGCGGTTTCTATGCGAATCCCCGAGCACCGGGGAACCGGTATGAAGGCTATGTCCCGCTCGTGTGGGCAAGTTCAGTATTAAAAACGCCCGGGAATTAATCAACCACGGAGAACGAGCGAGTTGGAAAGAACGAGCCGAGGAGTGGCAGTGGTCGAGTGGGCACGATTGCACGGGAGGCCTGAGCGCAGGCGTCGGCGCGCATGGCATTCTGGCCATCGATCGTGTACTGCTGCCGGCCGATGAACGGGGACGAATTTGAAGGAAAAGCCGCAGAGTCTCTGAAAAACGAGACTCTGGGCCACCTGCTGTCGCTCACACAGCAAAAATGGCATAATATCGCTCGAAGGCTCGCCAACCGCCCCTATGCGGTTGGGTGCCCGCCCAGGCGGTCAAGCACGTTGAGCGCAATGCTCCGCTGCTGAGAGGAGCTGATTCAGAACCATGGCATTGATAAGGGCACTCGGACTCATGTGGGAAGGGTATTACGGATATACCGACAAAAATGTCGATAAGTACGCTCCCGCGAGATCCGGGGTGTATAAGATAGGCATCGTGCAAGAGGGTGGTCGTTTGAAGGTCCGATACATTGGACAGACAAATGACCTACAGAGGGCACTCAAAGAACATCTGGATTTTGACAGCGAACAGAACGAATGTCTCCGGAGTCGTTTGGAAAAGTATGCTGCGAGATTTGCTTTTGCCGAGATTTCCGGACAGAAGGGTAGAGACGGGGCAGAACGAGCACTCTATTACCATTATAGGCCCGTCTGTAATGACGAAGATTCAATTCCCACTGGTCCCGACGTCGTGATCAATTACAGATAATGGGTTCGCAGGGGTGGGAAGCGGAAAAGCCCACGGCACAGCATCCGTGCCGTGGCTACTCGTTGTCAGGTAAGTTGGTCCTTCGAATGTCCCCTCTGGGAGTGTTCGTTGATGTGGTCCGCGATTTCCTGCGGCCGGTCGATTTGGGAAATTGTCAGCCTGCTCGCCTCGCCCGCGGTCTCAATCGAAAGATCGCCCACTCCGAAAATTCTTTGGCCGAGCCGCTGACGCACCGTCACATCCTGCACTCGCGAGATCAGGATGGTGCGCGTGGTCCTGCTCAGAAGGCCCGTTTCGTACCGCAGTCTGTCATCGAGGATCGTCATCTTGGTCAGGCGGTTGCGGAGATGGCGTATCAGCGGCCAGACCAGAAGGAGCGCGGGCAACCAGGGAATCCAAGGTCGCCATGGGGACGGAATCCAGGGCGGCCATTCGATGCGCATCATCGCAACGACCAAAGCCACCACGACCACAACCATCACCGCGTATCCGAATCGTATGAATTTCATCGTCGGACGGATGATCATTTCGGACATGCCCACCTCCTGTGACCCGTACGCACTATTGTACCGCGACGGGGCCAGAACCCGCGCCGTTGGAGAAAAGTAGCGCAAGGCTCGCTCGCAAGCCCGCCGATCTTAATGGTGGGCGGCTTTTCCGCCGCGCCGTGGCTTTGACGGCAGTTGGACGAACGCTGAGAGATTCGATGAACTCATCGAATGTTCTCGGGGATGGCAAGACTGGCACCAAACTGCCCGAAATCGGCCAATGGCTGGCTGAGATCGGCCACAGTCCGTTCCCGTCTTCCGGCAGGCAACGTGCCCCAGCACTAACCCGCACATAAAACAGGTGATAGATTTCTGGCTGGGAGCTTTGTTTGGCAACGCGCTTGCGTCCCACCAAGTTGGAATTACTGGGGGTGCTCGAAGCACGGACGTGTGCCATGAAAAGAGGATGCCTGTTGAAAGCCATTCCTCGTTGCCAGTCAGCCGTCGTTTTCGCTTGCTTCTTGTGGGCTGCAACTATAGCCTGCGCGGCTCCAGACCAGGCTCAAACATCCGCCAAGCCGGACGCTGCCACGCCCCCGCAGACTGAAGTCCAGGCAGCGCAAAACACGCCGATGAAGAAACCCGTCAAATCGGGTGCGTGGCATCACTTCGGCGAGAGCGATAACGCCTCCGTGGCGGGGCAAAGTCAACCGGGCGTCTGGCATCCCTTCGGTCCGAGCCATGGCACACCGAAGGTTGGTCCCGGTGAAACGGCTCCCCAGCCAAACTTTGGCGCGAACCGCATGGCCGATTTGGAAAGGCAGATGTGGGCGCTCGTCAACCACGAGCGCTTGGATCCCGAGACCTCCGCCGAGACTGGTGGCCGAGCGCAGCCCCTGAGGTGGAACGAGAACCTGGCTGCGGTGGCGCGAGCGCATTCCCGCCACATGCTCGAGCAAGGATTCTTTGACCATGTTGACCCGGAGGGTAGGACCCTTTCGACGCGAATAAACGGGGCCGGGATTCCTTGGCGGGCTGCGGGAGAGAATATCGCCATCGACGGAACCGTTCTGGGCGCGGAAGCCGCATTTATGAACGAGCCCCGTTTCCAGCACAATCATCGGGCAAACATCTTGAACGCGAATTACACTGACGTGGGAATTGGGATCGTGAAAGGGCCGGATGGTAGCCTTTACATCACGGAAGATTTCGTTGCAATTCCGCCCGGGCTTGCACCTGGGACTCCGGGGTCGGGCCGCGGGCGGGGAAGTGGAGGGTAGCTGCGAGCTGAAAGGCCCGGAAACAGGCCAAAACTCGCTCTGCCCCCTGGTACAATAATCCAGGGCCCCGTAGGGACTCCCGGCAAGTTACTCTCCTCATGGAGGGGAATTACTGGAGCAGGTTGCTCATCCCTGAGCAAAGGAACTCAAAAAGGAGGAACTGAAAAATGCTGAACGGAAGGATGAGAAAAACAAAGTTCACGATTCGATGCATTGCCGCCTCTTCCGCACTCTTTTTTGCGGCGGAGCTATTCACTGCTGCGTCGTTTGCGCAAGCGCCGCCTTCCTATCCGCCGCAGGAGTTAGACAGGTTGGTATCCTCCATTGCCCTGTATCCCGATCCATTGCTCGCGCAGATTCTCACCGCGTCGACCTTTTCTAACGACATTCCCGACGCCGCGCAGTGGGCGGACGAGCACCATTACCTTACCGGCGACGCCTTGGCCCAAGCCATCACGGCCGACCAACTGCCCTGGGACCCAAGCGTGCAGGCGCTCTTACCCTTTCCTTCGGTCCTCGATATGATGGCTTCCGACATGGGCTGGACGCAGGAGCTGGGTGATGCCGTCCTGGCGCAGCGCCCCGACGTGATGGACGCGGTGCAGAGGATGCGCAGGAGAGCCGCGAACTATGGCTATCTGAGATCGAATCCGTCGATTATCGTGGGGATGGGGCCGTACATTACTATCATGCCGGCGAACCCTGCGTTCATCGTGGTGCCCTCCTACAGTCCCGCCATCGTGTTTGCCGCTCCCCGGATCGGCTTCGCCGTGGGTGCCGCGATCCGCTTCGGTTTTGGCGTCGCTATTGGTCTCGCGTTTCGTCCTTGGGGATGGGGCCTGACCCGCTTCAACTGGGGCGGTCACGCTGTCATCGTCAATAACGTGCCCTGGGGCAGGACTTGGGCGAATCGCGCTACCTACGTGCATCCCTACAACGTCCGGCGCTTCGCGGCGTCGGCGCCTCGCCCGCCGGAACGGCATGAACTGGTAAAACGGTCGCCGCGCGAACGGGAAGATGCCAAAGCAGGGCATGCCGTAAAGGAAGAACACAGCAAAGCGCCCAAGCGCGAGAAAAACCGCGATGAACACCGCTGAGATGCCGCTTCGAATTTAACGACTATTTTCAATATTCTAGCAGCGTCAGCCGCGAGCAAGTGGCGCGGCTGGCCGCGCGGCACGGATTGGCGGCTGCGTGGACGCGGTTCGAGGCGAGGTTCCTGAATGACTGAAACGCGCAAACTGTTGGAGCGCCAAGCCGCATGGCAAAAGCGGCGCGCGGCGCTGACGTGGCCTGAGAAAGTTCACATGGCCGAAGCCGTTCGCGAGTCCGCGGCACAACTCAGCCGGGCTCGGTCGTCTACGACAACCGGTGTTTCGGGGTCGAGACGCCCTGGGACTGGTGAAGTCACGACCCGCCAAGCCAAGAACGACAACTGAAACCACAAATGTGCTTTCATCGCTCCGCATAGGGGGGTAAGCCAATACCCTTGTCCGGAGCTATCAGGATGAGGGTGTCCCGTCCCGGCGGAGGTAAGTTCTGGCCGGAGATCGGAACCGACTCTGTGTCCCTTGACAGGCGGCGGCAGATAGGCTAGGATGGTAGGTGGGGTTGGGGAAGAAAAATGCTGAATTCTGAATTATGGATTGTGAGTTTTCTTCTTAACTTCTCGTCACCGCCGACTGCCTACTGCCGACCGCACTTGAGGGAGGCGGGACGGAGAGGGCTCTTGGCAGGCATGGCAGCCCCAGACAAGATGTCACCGTCGACAGGGAAAGATAAAACTAGTAAGTTTAAAAAGTGAAGGCACGAAGCGGGGATGTCTATGAAAACAAAGGGTCGGCTTTCCACGGGCAGTGACAAAGCGGGAATGTTATAGAAAACAAATGTAGTTACGGGTCGAAAGCGGGAATGTTGTTGAAAAGAATGGTAGTTAGGGTCGGGTAGGTGGTAGGTGAGGAAGGAAGACTGGGTTCGGGTGCCGAGTGTCAGGTGCCAAGTCATGGGTGCTGGGGTCGGGCAAGGCTGAATTCTGAATTTTGAATTATGGATCGTTGATTGGGAGCTTTGTTCAGTTGCGAATGGGTCCCTCCACAGCCCTGATTAAGGCAATCAGTACTTTGGTGCTCTCGACGCATTGGGAATTGTAGCGTAACTATCAACGCAGGTAATCCCCGCCGGAGGATGGGGTGATGGGACACTGGAGTGGCCTCCGTGCTGAGAACTTAACCGGGATACCGCTGACCGTGGCCGTTGTGGGAGCAGCCGCACAGTCAGATGCGGAGTTCCTTTGAAGCGAAATAACTCAAGCGATTTGAACACATACTCAGCACCATTAAGCTCTATTGCAGTTCGCTTAAGAGCTTAAGAGTTACGTAACATCTGGCCACTTTCTGACGAGAGAGATTGCTGCGAGGAGGAATCATGCCGCCGTTTTCCGAGGTTCTTATCAATCAATTAAATGACCTGGAGGTGAACTTCAAGATCCTGGCAATGCGCCTTCCAGAGGCCGGTGAACTACTGGAGAGTTTGGGACGTCCCGTGCCCCAAGAGCTCCTTCAGGAACTTGCGAATTCTGCGGAACGGTTTGAAGAGATTAAGAGGGAGGTGCTCAAGCTCTCGGAGTCAGTTGCTGGACTTCCTCAGATATCAGAGCTTGGCTCGATCAGAGACCTTCGGTCATTCATGGAGATTCTGTCGGATGTAATCGAGGAACAAACTGCACACCGGAACATTCAGCAAGCAGCCAGCGGCGTTTTGGAAAAAGTCCTCTCTATCACCCACGTAGATGGCGTTGAGTTTGCCGCACTACTTCAGTGTCAGGAAAAAGCGCGAGAATTGCGCAGCAGTATCGCCGAAACAGCTTGGCCTAACATACATCCGGACGCCGACGCCCTTGCTCGGGGGCAGCACATCTTCTCGGAGTTTGTGAAGCTCGTCAGTTTTCACGACAGGCTGGAAGATGAGGAGTGGGGACGGCTCCAAGACCTCGTGAACCATTCGTTGGGCAAGCCTTTGGGGGTTGCCGCTTCCCGTGGAAAACTTATCATATCTACCTCTGCCCCTCCTATACCACAAGTCCCCGTTTCTGTTGCCCAACAGGCGTCTGCGACGGGGCCAAAAGAAGAAATAGTCCCAACAGAAAAGATGGCGACTGGTGGAGTCCCTGCAGCTCCCATTGAGGACCAGGGTGAGGACTTCCACAGAGGAGAGAGCTCAGCCCCTGTTGACCTAACGACTGACCAGTCTTCCCAAATGCCGCCTGTGACTGGCGGCGAGGCTTTCACTGAGCTGGATTACATCGAAGTCTCAAGAGGACTTGCACATGAGCCTGTTGGGTTACCCAGTCCCATCGGCGCAACATCCACTTACCAACTCCCATACTCTCCGGCTCCGGAGTCATCAGGAATTGTGACCATGGTTGCGACGTTTCAGGGCACGCTCGACGACATCAACAACACCTTGGCCCTGGGCCTGATCGCCAACAAAGGCATTGCGAAGGCCCTTTCAAGCAATATCAATGCTGCTTCGATTGCCGCCGCCGGAGGAGACAAGAAAACGGCAGAAAACATCCTGAATGCTTTTGTCAACCAGGTGAATGCCCAGACCGGAAAGCATATCTCTGGAGTTGCACCACAACTGTTGCTGGCAGATGCAAATTGCCTGCTGGATCAACTTCAGTGAGGTGTCGGAAATCCTAGGCCGTGATGTGGATTGATTTCATGCTCTATGCGCTGGCTCGTATCGCCGGCCACGCGAGCATCATCGTAACCCAGCGGTATGTACACCCACAGGCTGAAGCAATTGAGCAAGCCTTTGCCAGACTCACCGGAAGTCAAAAAGCGGTCATAGATGGTGGTCAGAGTCAATTGGCGCCTACCACGCGGTAGGTTTTCCTTGTCTGTAATTGTTTGATGCAGCGTGGGTTATGGTGGACCTGGAGAGGTTCGAACTCTCGACCTCATGACTGCCAGGCATGTCGAAGTTGTACCCGGTGTTGATTCTTAAGGCCCTTGGTTGGCTGCTAACGGCCTGTTTTACCCCGTATTCCCGCGCAGTTGTGGCCCAGATGTGGCCCAATGCCTTGCTCATTCACGTGTCACGCCAAGGTCCTCCGGGCGGCCAGCGCATTGCTGGTTTCAGGCTGCGTATGAGTGCAAGTGTCGGAGGCAACAGGAACTCATTCAAGGCCACAGTAACCTCTGGAAACGCAGTCTGGTCTGACGCCAACCCGGCCTTGCGGACGAACGCTTTCCACTGCGCTAGCTTATCGGGGCTGGCCGAGAATTCCGGAGTCAGAGCGGGAGGAGTTTGTGTCGGCACGGCGGTTCTTCGTCGAGTGAAGGTGCCCTTGATAGCTTGGCTGAGCAGCAGGCCGCTGAACTCGAATCTGCGCGACAGAAACCAGAGGTCGTAGCAATCTCGCATCCTGCTGTTTGCAATGCCCAGCATCACCATCGCCTGAAACTTTTCCGCCACGACAGTCTCCCGACGATAGGCTCGCAGGTGAGGAGCCGGAAACCCAAGAATTGTGGGGAATTCGACGTCCTCCGGTGGCGGAGTGACGGCGTCCCCGAAGCCGACGTCCACCTGAATTTGGATTCGGGCCTGCTCCAAGTGGGCTATCAGAATAATGCGCACGCCAAACTCGAGATCCTCTCGGATATCATTCACCACGTTGCGCAGGTCGAAAGTCCCCAGGAAATCGCGGAGTTTCTGCAGGGTTGATTCCCGCAAACGCTGCGGCTTGCCGTCCGGCTGGTCCCCCAGCCGGTCGCGCAGGTGGCTCACCAGCTCCAGCAGCGAGGCCCGCATCACCTGCTGGATCTCGCTACAGGCTTCCGACATTGCCACCACGGCCTTTTCGCGTTCCTCTTGGAAGAATTGGGCCGAAATCTCTCGAAGCTGTTCCGGCACGCCATAGCTGACGTATTGCCACTGAAGGTGAAGTGGGAGCGCACCTCGTCTACGGGTGGGTAGTCAGCTGGGTTATAGAGCGTGCGCAGCCGCCCAGCGGCTTCTTGGCAGAGGCGCGGATAGGCGCTGAGAAACGACTCCACCAGCTCGCCTCGTCTATCCTTGAACTCGTGCAGCCTCTCGTCCACCGTCTCCACCAAGCCCAGCGGCAAGAGGTGAATGCCGACCTCGAAGGGCAAGCACATGTCGTACAGGAAATGACGGATGTCGCCATCGAGGGTGCGGATGGCTTGCAACTCCGGCGAGTCGAGCAGAGTCTTGGAGACGCGAATTAACGCCTTGTCGGCATCAACTGCGACCTGAGAGGAGCTGACCTTTCGACTGTTGCCCAGCAAGCCGAGATGAAGTTTGATGAAGACTGTTTTCCTGGCAAGGTCTGCGCCAGGTTCCTGGATATCCAGGATTGGTAATGCTGTGGCCATTTCATCCTCCTTTGTGTAGTGGAAATTCTTATGACGGTACGCAGGTTTGGCGTTGGAAGGAAGACTTCGCGATTTGTGAAACTCTTCCGCGCTTCCAAGCGTACTAATCCTCAGAGCTATGGATTCCCGGCGAAGGGAGGGAAGCGTGATACTCAAGATGAACGGCCCATTTCGGATTGATAATCTTCGGCGTTACCCGTCAGAGACGGTCGAAGCGCTGCGCAGCGCACTGGTGGCCGGGGTGACCTCCACTGCCGACCATCATCGCAAGAATTTCTACGACCTCGAAGCCGGGGATAACGTCTTTTACATCCATTTGAGCCCAACCGGAACCGTGCTCTTGCTCGCCTGCTGGGGGAAAGAGCCTGCGCACCAAGCCATCCCGCACGAAGCGCCGCTCCCCGAAGCGAGGGCGTACTGCTGATGGGGAAACTCGTACCCCCCTCCCCGACACGCTGATGAGGCTGGCCCAACAAGTCAGGCCTCGGAATTCGAGGGTGGCATGACGGTGAGCGGCCCATCCAGATCCCGCATGACGCGTCGCCGGGATGCGGGCGGGTTCTCCTGGTACTGGTAAACGCCCGGTGTCGAGGCGCTGATAAACTTCCCTGACGCCATTTGGCGCAGTGCCTTGATCTGCTCAGCCGCGGAACGTGAAACCGGCACGATGTAGCGCGCGGCCTGCAGGAGAGTTATTCCCAAGCGATGCGCCTTCCGGCAGCACTCTTTGATTTCCGCGCCTGTCCAGCCTTCGTCGTTGGGTAGGTCGCCTGACACGTTGTACTTCTTGAGATAGATTCCCCAGATCGTCTCCCGCTCCTCCTCCGAGGGCAGGTCGAAGAAGAACGTGCCCAGCGTGAAGCGCCTGCGCAGCTCGGGAGGCAAGCTCGCGATGGAATTGCAAGTCGCAATGAACAGCATCCTCCCTTGCGAGACCGCGTCAATGATCTGGAGCGCCGTACGCAAGCGTTCGGTCGAAGCACCCACCAGAGAACTCTCCATGGCCGGCAAGTCGAAAGCAATCGTGGGGATGCCTGCAGTACTGCCCGTGGCCTTTGCTGCTGCACTCTTGGCAGCCCCCGCTGGACCGACAAACACAATTCCATCCGCCTCACAGTCCTGCATGTACGTCAGGATGGTCCCGGTCATCTCCGTCTTTACACCGGAGAGGTCGGTACCGGTTCCTGCAAACGCCTTCTCAATCTCATCAATGAACACGACAACGCGTGGAGGATCAACACCTCGAAGCACTGCCCGCAGGAAGCTCTTGACGTTCTCGACCCCGCCAATATCCTCAAAGGTCTCACCGCCTCGCCACACCGACAGGCCCTGTGTCTGCTCAATGATTTGGCGCTTGCCCTCCCAGAGGTCTTCCGTATCGAGCTGGCGCTTGACCAATGAGATCGCCAGTGCCTGTTCCGCCGGGAATGCAGCTAGGCCAATCAGGGCGTCAACCGCCTTATCGATCACCTGGCGCTCGGGCTCATCCAGCTTGGCCGCGTTGAAAGTCTCCCGAACAATCTGCTCCAGGTGAGTGGTGGAAGGCAGAGGCTCGTCAAGGACGAGAACGTCCTGGCCCAATTCCTGCGGCAAGGTCGCGCCGGGAACTGTTAGCAGGACCAGCGTCCTGCCCGTCGCCCTGAAGGGGTCTCGCAGGTCCCAGATCCCTTGCATCACTCCGGGGTCATTCCAGAAGCGGTGAGCGTTCGAGTAAAGCAGGAGGCCATCCTCGCCAAGCTGCTGAGCCAAAAGCAGGGCATCGACCGGCCCAATCGTCGCAGCCTGACGTTCACCAAGCACGCGCGCCAGTTCCTCGCCGCTGTCCCGGCCGATCGCATAGAGGCCGCGGACCACTTCCCACCCGAGCAGCGGTGGAAGCTCGCGGCCTTGCTTGAGAGTCTCGATGATGAAATGGGTTGTGCTTGCTGGGTCGGCAGTGCGTACCGCCACAAGCAGCGTCGAGACACACCGCGCGGCATGGAACGCCGACGCAAACTCCTCCATAGATCGAATCATGTACGTGCTCCTTTCGAGAAAGGACTCTTAACCCACATTTCCATTTTTTGGTTGCACCTTTGAATCTTCGAATCGTCGCCGTCATCACTATTCATGCGGGTGTGAACGCGATGAAGACGCTCCGGAGGTCTTGTACGCAATGGGTGAGATACAAAACCGGCCCTTTCAGCTCTCCTTCAACGCCCCTCTCAAGGTAGATTTCCAAGGTTCCCGCGTCACTTCCGACGGCGGCTTAGTTCTGGTGCGGGAATTCGACAAGCAACTCGGCTTCGGAGAACTCATCGAGCAGCACCTGAAGGTCGGCAAGTGGTCACTCACCAGCTTGCAGCAGAGGCTGGTGAAGGCGGGCGGTCGCCTGCTGAAACATACCCGCTACTACTGGCTGCTGCTGGCGGAGAGCCTTCTGACGCGGCGGCTCCTCGGAGCCATGCTGGGCAGGATCGCGAGGCTGCCGGTTCCCACGGGGTAACCCCGGCTTGGGTAGTGGGAATGCGGATGAAAACACCCCAGGACGCTGCGGTGTCTGAAATACCGATGGAGCACGCGACGACTGCAGGCGTTCAGGACTCGCGGAAGGCAGAAGAGAGTCGTTCGGACCATCTCGGAGAGTCAAAATGCACCGAAAGGGCTCGGTTGGAGACAACCGGGTGTATACTCTGACGTACTGGAACGCCAAGAAGCGAATGCCGGTTTCCATGTTCTCGTATGGCGACCTGATGGGACGCGAAATCAAAACGCCAAGTAGCTGTGCCAGAGTGCGGAGGGCATTTATAATCGCGGGCTCGACAAGTTTGATTCTGTATTCATAATTTTCGGGGTATTCATGATGAAAATGACGCGGCGAGATTTTCTGGAGGTCACCGGAGCCGGTTTGGGCGGCTTGGCGCTGAAAGAGGGTTCCATGTTTTCGGCCCAGCCGGCGGAACTCTCTGGCGGGGTGGCGGCGCTTTACGAAAAGTTTCTCGATCCGGACAGGAAATACAGCATCCGGCCGTTTTGGTTTTGGAACGGCGCCCTAACGGGCGAGGAGCTGGGACGCCAAATTCGCCAAATGGTTGAGCACGGCGTTTACGGCGCCTATGCCCACAATCGCGACGGTCTTCAGACTCGTTATATGTCGGAAGAGTGGTGGCAGGCACTGGGCGGAGCCTTGCAGGCCTCCAAGGACGCGGGATTTTGTCTCTGCATGGTCGACGAGTTTGAGTGGCCCAGCGGTGAGGCTCGCGATTATTGGATGCCGGGGACCAACAAGAGCCACGTGGTCGAAGCCAATCCCGAATTCCATTCGCGACGCATGCGGTCAACGGAAAGTATCGTCCAGGGGCCGAAGCGGTGGAGTTCGCCCCTCACAGAGAAAACGGTTGCGGTGGCCGCCGGAAAACGCCTGGGGCCAGACCGCTTGGATGGCAATACCCTGCAAGCAGTAGCTTGGGAAAAGGGCGCCAAGGAAGTCTCCTGGGACGTGCCCGAAGGAGAGTGGCTCATCACCGCTTACGACCTGGTACCGGCGATGCCCAACGGGGGTACGGTGGACCTGATGAACCGGGAGGCGATTGGCGCATTTATCAAGCTCTATTACGAGGAGTTCTATAAGCGATATAGCCAGTACTTTGGCAACGCCATGCCCGCCACCTTTGCCGATCACGAGGGCTCTTACGGAGACAAGCTGCCGTGGACGCCCCTCCTTTTCGAAACCTTCCGGCGCAAGGTGGGTTATGATCTCATTCCCTACCTTCCCGGCCTCATCTACGAGATTGGCCCCAAGACGGAGAAACTCCGCTGCGATCTCCTGGACACGATCAGTGAATTGTACTCCGACAACTTTTGGAAGCAGGTCAGCGACTGGTGCGGCCAGCACAACATCTATCATTCGGGGCATGTTTGGGAAGAGTCGCTCTTCTGGGGGGCCGCGTGGCAAGGCGACTTCTATCGTATCCTACGTTCCATGAGCATTCCAGGCTGCGACACATTGATGGAATGGGCGCACGAGTCGGTTTGGCTGAGGGAGGTCGCTTCCGTTGCCGCCTTCGAGGGAAAACACGTGGTTTGCGAGAATCAGGGCGTGCAAGGCAGCGATTCCTACTTGAGCCCCGAAATGATGCGCCGAGTTTCCAACTGCCTGGGCGCCTGGGACATCGGTGAGTTCGTTCCGCACGCCTTCAATTATGATCTGGCGCGCACCAACTATCCGCCGGACTGGTTCCGCGGGCAGCCGTACCTGCCCTGGTTTCGTTTCTACGCGGACCAGATGCGGCGGATCAGCTTCGTCAATTGCGAAAGCCAGCGCCTGTGCGATATTGTTGTGCTTTATCCACAAGTGTCCATTTGGGGACAATCGTCATCGGCATTCCGTAACGACGATTTCACCCACCTGTTAGGGAACGCCGACTGGAGCCCCGACGCGGTGGAGACCAGTGAGCAATACGCTGATCTCAAAATGCGCCTTACCGAAGCGCGTTACGACTTTATGGTCGCGGATGATTACTACCTCGCAAAGAGCGAGCTGGGCGGCGGCCGCCTGCGCATCAACAATTCGGAGTTTCAGGTTTTGATTCTTCCGCCCATGTCGACCACGCGGCGGAGCACGGCCATGCGGGTGCGCGACCTTTACCAGGCGGGTGGGACGGTTATCGCTCTGCGCCGCCTCCCCTATACCTCGGTGGAGTCCGGCCGCGAGGACCCGGAGTTGAAAGCGATTTGGGAGGAAGTATTCGATCTTCATCCCAACGTTGAACCTTACGCTATGCGCAAGAGCGCAAGCGGCGGGCGCTCTTATTGGGTGCCAGGTCATGTCACCGACCTCGTGGAGATTATTCGTGAGGTATTGGATCCTGACATCGAACTGGTGGAAGGGCCGACCGACAACCTTTACGTATTGCACAAGCGGAACGCCGGTGTTGATCTCTACTGGGTTGTCAATGACAAGGCCGAGGCTCGCACCCACATGCTGCGATTCAAGGCGAAGGGCCGGCCGGAAAAATGGGAAGCGCCAACGGGCAAGCGCTCACCCCTCTTCTATGAAACGCAGGGGGACAAAACTCTCGTACGGCTGGCCCTGGGATCTTGGGATGCCGCGTATGTGGTGTTTGATCCCACGGGCCCGGCCCAACCCCTGGCGCTCGCGGCGACAAACCTGGAAGAGTTTCATGTGTTGCGCGCCGACGGGAAGCAAGTGGTGGTGCATGGACGTGGGGCGCCCGGCGATAAAACGGGGTACGTGGAATTGCAGAAGGGCCAGACCCGCTACCGGGGAGAGTATCACTCCAAGAGTGCGCTCCCGCTTGAAATCTCGGGCGAGTGGAACGTCACGGTGGAAGCACCATCCATCGACTCGCCCTATGCCCAGGTGCGCGAGGATCCTACGGGCCGAGGCCTGAAGGAGCGCTGGTACGCCAAGACCGGCGACAAGGCGAGTTGGAATCCCCTTTGGCTTGCTCCGCAGATGCGCTCGATCCAGAAGTGGAATACGATTGGCCTGTTCCCCAACCCCGACGACCACGGCTTGGAGGAAGCGTACGCGCCGGAGAGCGACGAACGCATCGATTATGGCAAGGATTACATCGGCAAAGATGGCCAGCAACTCCACTGGGTGGAATTCAACTCTGCTGACGATTCCATTGTGCCCCTGGCGTCCACATGGAATGGAACCATCAAGGTGGCAGGCGGGCCTTACGGTCCGGACTGCTACGTGGTCGACTATGGCCGTGTGCTGCGCGCCCCCGTGATGCAGGGAACGGTTTACCTGCAAACCAACGTTTACCACCCGAAAGGGGGCCTGGCGGTTATGCTGCTGGGAGCGCCTCACCCCACCACCGTTTTCGTGAATCATGAGAAAGTCTACTCGCGCTTCATGCGCCCCCTCTATTTTGACCCTATCGATGGGTTTGCGACACGCATTCCGCTTACCCTCAAGAGCGGATGGAACAGCATTCTGATCAAGTTCCTCCACAACAGTCCGGATGACGGCAAGGCGCCGCAATGCACTTGCCGCATCGAACAGGCCAATGGGTCCGCCATCGAAGGCCTGGTGTCGAATTCGAGAATTGTCAGTGATCCGCAGACAGCGCCGCAAGGCTATGGCTGGCTGAGCTTCGCGATTCCACGCGTTGCACGTGCGTTGCGTGTGCCTCCGTTGCGGGATGAGTACCTCGTGTTTGTCGGTGATAAACAGGTTCCCGCCGCAGCGGAAATCCCTCTTCCCCGTGGCGCGCGCACGGTGACCTTGCGGGTCAGCGCGCGGGAAGTGCTCGATCATCCCTTTGCTTTTTCCACGGCCTCCGCGGTGCTTCCGCTTGGAACATGGAAAGTGCCGGGGCTGGAACACTTCTCCGGGTCGATGGTCTACGAAATGTCCGTGGATGTACCGGCGCTGCTGCTGGCGGAGCGCGTCATCCTGGATTGCGGCGTGGTCGGGGTGTGCACAGAAGTCTGGGTGAATGGCAAGGCCGTCGGAAAGCGGCCGTGGGGGCCGTTCGTCTTCGACGTGACGGAACAACTCCACCTCGGGAAAAACCAAATAAAGGTCCGGGTGGTCAATACCGAGGCCAACGCCCGCGCCGTGGGGACTTGGCTCGACCATCTCGCGAACATCGATGTAGACGGCTGGCACGGACCGGCCCGTCTGGTACCGTTCATCGAGCGAGAGATCACCTGTTCGCCGGTCTGATCCTCGTTCCCCGGCCCGCCCTGCTGTGCACGGCGGCATGGCACGGGCAGTCCAATGGTTCTCAAGATCTTCATCGGCGCCGTCAAACCAGAAGCGCTGAGCTGCGCCCCGGTGAATGCCCAGCGGCCCACGGATGGCATTGCCGTACCTGCCGGACTTCAACGCATCGTGCTTGGGAAAGACCTCGACTCCTTCCCGCCCCCTGCCTCCCTTGACCGGGATACCCAACCGCAGGGCAAGACCGCAAACGTAGATCCGGCAGTCCCGCGCTGGGAGCGGCTCCGCCAGGAACATCCGGAGATATCCGCCCCGATGACTCTTCTCAAGAGCCGACTCCACCCCATCCTGCCTGAGGTAGAAGCCGAGCTTCAGGAGATCCGTAAGCGAATCCTGATAGTCCGCGTCGACGGCCACCCACTTCGAGCACTGGGTGGCGGGGTTGATCGAGTAGAGGCCGATGGTGATTTCGCCCTCGAGGTGGCGGCGGATTGTG
>Ga0187848_10001394_pt1 | contig 20658 bp, 20 predicted proteins | sample June2016WEW_4_40_FD_132424 | JGI IMG/M metagenome (GOLD analysis project Ga0187848, IMG submission 132424) | Peatland microbial communities from SPRUCE experiment site at the Marcell Experimental Forest, Minnesota, USA - June2016WEW_4_40 | ecosystem: Environmental > Terrestrial > Soil >... | reverse complement strand
GTTGGAATCTTGCCCCGGCGCGGGCATGTCCTTGCCGGCGCCGGGAAGGACGCCGGGATCGACGTAGATCTGCGTGACCGCGACATAGCGCTGCGGCAGCGCCTTCGAGGCGACGAAGCCGAGCAGCGCGCAGGCCAACGCGCAACCGAGCGTGAAGGCCTTATGGCGTTTGGCGGCGGCGACGGCCGCGAGCGCGCGAGCGCGCGCGCCGCCGGCCGGCGGCGGCCGCGCTTCGCCGCCGCTCGTTTCGGCAGCCGTGAGGCCGTATTCGAACATAAACTGCCTATCCGCCGGTTTCGATCGCGCGGGGTGCATGCCTGTCCCGTCGCTCGCGCTGGTGCGCCGATTGTCATTGATCTTGGTTAACGAATGGTCAGAATCGCCGCCGACAAGAGTTCGCCGCGCCGGCCGCGCCTTCGCCGGCGAAAGGGAGGTCCGCATGGCGCTATCGAGCAACCGCGAAAGCGGGGCGGCCCGGATGGCCTCAATCTTGCGTCATTGCAAGACAGAATAGTCAGGGTTCCGTTTTGAGACGCAGCGGCCCCCATCGTCGAGACGCCCGGAGCGAACCTTTGCCAAGTCCCGTCGCACCCGTTACGCCGAGCCGCCGAGGCGATTTCGACGGGACGATCGCGGCCGAGGCGAATCCAAGGGCCGCTGTTCTTTGGTCGTGGCGCCTAGCGGCGGCGGCCTTCGCGCTGGCGGCCCTCGCCGGTCCGGTCGGCGCCGCGTCGTCCGGCCTGCGCCTCGTCCACGCCGAGGATTTTTCCACGGCCAAGGATTTCGATCCCGCGTTCTGGATCGCGGAGACCGGCTTCTTCCGCAATAGGGAAGCGCAGTATTATCGCCCGGAGAACGTCGGCGTGCAGGACGGCGCCCTCGTGCTCGAGGGCAGGCGCGAAAGCGCGCTCAACGCCGATTACAGCGCCGACGGCGCCGACTGGCTGACGACGACGCGAAGCGCGGAATACACGTCCGGCAGCATCGTCAGCCGCGACGCTTTCACCTTCGGCGTATTCGAAGTGGTCGCGCGCCTGCCGCAGGGCGCCGGCGACTGGCCGGCGATCTGGCTGGTTAACGAGCAGGGGCTGCCGTATCGCGAGATCGATTTGGTCGAGGCGGTCGGAAACCTCCCAGGTAGGACGTGGACGACGATCCACGCCGGACCCGATCAGCGCAGCCTGAAGACCTGGCAGGCCGAGACGCCCATGCCAGGCCTCGAACGAGACTTTCACACTTACCGGCTCGAATGGCGCAAGGATTCGATCGCGGTCGCGATCGACGGGCGCGACGTGCTCACAATGAACCCCGAAGAGGCCCATAGGGACGGCGTCGACCCGCTGCGCGCGCCGATGCATTTGCGAGTCAACCTCGCGCTCGGCGGCTCCTGGGGCGGCAGAATCGACGACGACGCGCTACCTGCCCGGCTCGAAGTCAGATCGATCAAGATTTGGAGCGTCGAGCCGCAGACCTCGACGAGCTCCGACTGACGCCGATGGCTTCGAATTCCCAAGCGAACCAACCTGGTCCAGCGAACGGGCGACGCGAGAGCGGCGTCCCCAGAGTCGTTGCGCCGCGACGCCGCGTTGACGGCTCAGAATCCGCGGCTAAAGGAGAGATCCGGATAATGGGGCGGCGAGCGGAATTCGACGGGACGATGCGGCCATGACGATCCTGCAAAAAATGAAAGACGCCGCGATCCGCGCGGGACTCGAGCCTTGGCTCCGGCCGGTTTCCGATTTCTTGGTGGGCCGCAAATTCGATCAGGACGATCCCGCGGCGTTCCGGCTGATCGAGGGCCTGCCGCAGGACGCGATCTGCGTCGACGTCGGCTGCCACAAGGGAAAGTTTTTGGACGCCATGCGGCGCGCCGCGCCGAACGGGCGCTTCTTCGCTTTTGAGCCGATTCCGTATCTCTACGAGCTGTTGAAATCCAAGTATCGCGCCGACGCTCGCGTGCGGGTGTTCAATTACGCGCTCTCGTCGCACGACGGCGAGGCGACGTTCTACGTCAATGAACGCGATATGGGGCTCAGCGGCTTGAGCGAGCGGCGCGAGCGCTTGGGCGACGACCCATTGACCAAGGTCGGCGCAGTCGTGCGAACGCTCGACGGCGTCCTCGGCGATCAGCGCGTCGATTTCATCAAGATCGATGTCGAGGGCGCCGAATTCGACGTGCTGCAAGGCGCGCGAGCAATCCTTGCGCGATGCCGGCCTCGTATCCTTTTTGAGTTCGGTCGCGGCGGCGCCGAGTATTTCGGCGTCTCCGCCGACGCCATGTTTCAATTGTTCGATCGCGCCGGTTACGACCTCTTCACGCTCGACAATTTGGCTCGGGACAGCGCGCTGACCGCCGCGGCGTTCGGGGCCTGCTTCGAACGGAACACAAATTACAATTTCCTCGCGGCGCCCCGCCGATAAGCGCTGCGGCCGGCCCGGCTTCTCGAATTCATCGCTTGGTCGCGGCGAGCTTCGCCGCCGCGCGATGCGCCCTGCGGCCGAGCTGCGCGCAGCCCCACTGAAGCAGCTTCGGAGTGAATCTGCGAGAGACGGCGCGTAGATCGCCGATGTTCAAGAACCAAGCCGCCGCAGCGTAGATCGCGACTCCGCCCGGCACGAGGACGACGAGCGAAGCCGGACCGAGCGGCGCGGCGAATTTCTCCAGAAGGGCGACGGCGAGCCCCATCGCCGCCGTCGCGGCGACGACGCGCGCGATCCGGCGCAACGGAAAGGGCATCGGAAAGGCGAAGCGGCTCAGCAGCGCCGCGTTGAGACAGCCGAAGATTTCCGTCGCCAGCCGCCCCCAGACAGCGCCCATCACCCCGAAACGGCTGATCAGCACGTACGAGGCGACGACGTTCCAGACGATGATCGAGCTCGTGTTCGCCAGATAGAAGCCGGTGCGATTGGAAAGCAGAAAGCTGGTATGGAAATATTGCTGGGTCAGGATCTGGAACAGCAGCGCCGCGGCGAAAACGGGCATCGCGGCGTGCGAGACCACGCGAAAATTCGGCCCGAGCACGAGATCGGCGACGTGCGGCGCGACGATGCCGAGGCCGACACACGCCGGCAGCGTCGCCGCGAGCAGAATTTCCAGGTATTTTGCAAGATGCGCGCGCGCGGCTCGCTCGCCCTCGGTCGCGAGCAACCGCACGGTCATCGGCACAAAGGCCGTAGCGATGCTGATCGCGGGAATGATCAGGCTCTGGCGGACGATGTCGAGGCTGGCGCCGAATTGGCCGGCGGCGGCGACGTCGGCCAGATTGGCGAGCAGAAATCGGTCGGTCATTGCCGACAGCGTGAGGAGCGACAGCGAGATCGTGAGCGGAAACCCGTTGGCGACGATCTCGACGAGACGCGCGGCGTCGAAACGCGGTCGCGTTGCGCCCCAGGCCGTGCGCCAGAAGCTCAGCGTCGCCAGCAAGTAGCCGATCGACATCGCGGCCAAGAGCAAGGCGCCGGTCCTGCCGAACAGCATCGAAGCGATCCCCAGGCCCGAGACGAGCACGGCGCGAGCGACCGTGCCGTGCAGAAAACTCGCCGCCTTCTGTTCGGCGCGCAGCAGTTCCTGGCTCGTGTCGTAAAGGACGACGGCGACAGTCATCCCGATCGAAGCGATCGCCACCCCCGGCGCCAAATTGGCGAGACGCGCCGCGACGTAGCCGAGCGGCAAGACCAGAGCGCACAGAAGCAAGGCCGCCAGCGCCGAGGGACGCATGTCGGTCCCGTCGCCGCGCGCCTGCTCGCGCAGGATCGAAAGCTTGATGGCGCTGGAGAGAAACGTCGCAAAGAACGTCGCGAAGGCGAAGCCGAGGAGATAGTCGCCGAACCCGTCGGCAGCGAAGAACCGCGTGAAGACGACGACGTTAACCAAGCCGAACACGGCCGAGAACGCGTTCGCCAGAAAGTAGAACGCGGTGTGCCTGGCCAGCATTAAGCAATTCCCAACTCGACGGCGCCCGCGTTCGACGCCTCCGTGACCCAAAGCGGTTCCGTCGACCCGTTTCGAAACGTTTCGACGATGCGTCGACCGTCGAGCAAGAAGCGCGCCGCCGTGTTTGCGACCGCGCCCTGCCCCCGCGGTTTCGCGCACGACTTTACCATTGTTCGACGATTTGGCCGGCTCTCCCCTGCATGTTGAGGGTTCGTTCACCAATTTCGGGTCAAATTGGCGCGTCAGTCTATGACGGCGTCCGCGCCGGCGCCGCGCTCGCCGCCGCCCGCCGTTCGAACAGGACGTACCATGTCGTCTCGCGTTTTGCTTTTCCTCGCCTTCGCCGCCGGGCTCGGGCTGAACTCGGCGGTCGCCGCCGAGGCGGCGGCTCCTCCCGACGTGTTGAAGGTCACGCTCGATCAGGCCAGGGTGATGCAGATCCCTCCGGGGGTCAAAACGCTGGTCGTCGGCAATCCCGCGATCGCCGACGTGACGATGCTCAAGGGCGGCGGTGCGATGATCGTCACCGGCAAGGGATATGGCGAGACCAATCTGATTGCGCTCGACGGCCAGGGCAATATACTCGATGAGAAGCAGATCGAGGTCGAACCGACGCGATCTGTCTTGGTCGTGCAACGGGGAAGCGACCGCGAGTCCTATTGGTGCAACCCGACCTGCATGCCCACGGTTCAGCTCGGCGATGAGAACAAGGCCTTCAGCGAAGCGAGCGGACAGATCGGCGCGCGCAATGCGCTCGCGCAAGGCGGCGGAGCGAAATAACGCGAGCCGCGCGGCGGCCAGCCGCGCCCGTCCATGCGCCGCCTGATCCTGGAAGAGCCAATTTCGCGCGCCGCCGTCTGGAGTCGGCGGACGGCGGTCTTCGCACTCGCGACGGCGGGCGTCGCGATCGCGCTGTCGCGGTTCGGCGGGGTCGACGCCGCGGCGACGCTCACGGTGTTCGGCGCGGCGCTGACGCTCGCCTTTCTCGCCCTCCTGCTGGCGGGCGCGGCGGCGGCGGTCGTCTGGCGCACCGGCCGGCGCGGCGCCGATCAGGCCGCGCTCGGCCTCGCGCTGTCTTTGGCCCTTCTGGCCTATCCCGCCTATCTCACCGTCAAAGCGCTGCCGTTGCCCGCCATCAACGACGTGACGACCGACTTGGACAAGCCGCCCTCGTTCATGATCTCGGCCAAAGCTCGCGAAGCCCGCGCCGGCCGCGCGCCGCCGACTTGGCGCGCCGAAACCGGCCCGCAGCAGAAGGCCGCCTATCCCGAGGTGCAGCCGATTCTGGTCGATCTCGAACCCGCTCAGGCCTATCAGCTCGCGTTGCGCGTCGCCAAGGATCTCGGCTGGCGCGTTGTCGACTCGAACCCGCCCAATCTGCGCGTCGACGGCGTCGCTCAGATCGAGGCTACCGATCGTTCGCTATTGTTCGGCTTCGTCGACGACATCGCCATTCGCATTCAGCCGCTCGCCAACCAGACGCGCATCGACGTCCGCTCGGCCTCGCGGGTGGGCAGGCATGACTTCGGCGCCAATGCGCGCCACATCGATCGGTTCATCGCGGCCGTTCAAGAATCGACGCAAGAGCCGTAGGGCTCATGGGCGGCGGAACCGCGCCGAGAGCGTCGGCGCGCCGTCGCTGGCGACGACGCCCCGCGCAACGAGGTCCTCGAGATGGGCGAAGGTCGATAGATTCGCCGCGCCGACCAGCGCCGGGTTCAGCCCGGCGTAGACCCTGGCGACGATTTCCGGGATCGTCGCGTCGCCCGCTTGCAGCCTGGCGAGGATCGCGGCTTCGCGCTGGCGGCGATGGCTCACGAGCGCGCGCACGTAACGCTGCGGGTCGCGCACCGGCCCGCCGTGGCCGGGCCAATAGATCGCCTCGTCGCGCATCCTCAGCTTTTCCAGCGACGCCATGTAATCGGCCATCGAGCCGTCGGGCGGGGCGACGACCGAGGTCGACCAAGCCATCACGTGGTCGCCCGAAAACAGCGCGTTCTCTTCCAGCAGGGCGAAACACAGATGGTTCGCGGCGTGCCCGGGCGTCGCGACGCTCTCCAGCGTGAAGCCGCGCCCCTCGATCCGCTCGCCGTCGGCGAGCGCGACGTCGGGGGCGTAGGCGAGGTCGTGCGCCGCGTTCACACGGGGCGGCGCGCCCTCGATGGCGACCTGCGCGCGCGCGCCGACGATCGGCGCGCCGGTTCTCTCCTTCAGCATCGGCGCGGCGGCGGCGTGATCGCGGTGGCTGTGGGTGACCACAATTTGGCTCACCCGTTCGCCCGCGACCGCCGCCAGAAGGGCCGCGACGTGGGCTTCGTCCGCCGGGCCGGGGTCGACGATTGCGACCTCGCCCTCGCCGACGATGTAGCTGCAAGTCCCCGTGAAGGTGAACGGCGAGGCGTTGCGGGCGACGAGCCGGCGCACGAGCGGCGAAAGCCGCGTCAGGACGCCGCTCGGCGCTTCGGCGGCGCTCGCCGACGGCGGCAGATCGTTGCTGGGTTCGCTCACGTCGCGTTCCGATGCCTATCGCCTAACGGCCGACTTGTTTGGCGCGGCCGCCTTGTCTATACCCGCAACAGGCGCCGGACGCGAACCCGCCTCAGGGGGGACCGCGAGCCTGCCAGCGACGGGAGAAATCATGAACGAACCGATGAACGCGACTTTGGCCGCGACGCTGTGGCCCTCGCGCGCGGCCCCGCGCTTCGCCCGCGCCGCGATGCTGGCGATCGGCGGGACGCTGGTCCTGGCGGCCTCGGCCAAGGCGCAGGTTCCCTTCTATCCCGTGCCCATGACCCTGCAGACCCTCGCCGTGCTGGTGATCGGCGCCGCTTACGGCGCTCGGCTCGCGGCGGCGACGCTCGCACTCTATCTCGCCGAGGGCTTGCTCGGTCTGCCGGTTTTCGCCGGCGCGCTGGCCGGCCCCGCCTATATGGCCGGACCCACCGCCGGCTATCTCGGAGGCTTCCTGGTCGCGGCGGCGGCGGTCGGTTGGCTCGCCGAGCGCGGCTGGGATCGCGACTGGCCGCGGCTGATCGGCGCGATGGCGATCGGCCATGTCGTGGTCTTCGCCTTCGGCTTCGCCTGGCTCGCGCTCGCGTTGGGGGCCGAAAGCGCCTGGGCGGTCGGCGTTGCGCCGTTCTATGCGGCGACGCTGGTCAAGACGCTGCTCGCCGCGGCGCTGGTCGGCGCGGCTTGGCGTGGTCTGGCGCGGCTGCGAGGGAGTGACGCCTGACCGATCTCGACAGCCTCAGCGCGGCGGTCGCCGAACGGGCGCGACCGCTCGGCCGCGAGACGTTACCTCGTTTCGTGCCGGTCACCACGCGTTGGAGCGACAACGATCCCTACGGCCATCTCAACAACGTCGCCTATTACGCCTTCTTCGACGCGGCGGTGAACGCGATCCTCATCGAGGCGGATCTGCTCGATCCCGCTACAAGCCCGGTGATCGGCCTGGTCGCCGAGAGCAGCTGCAGTTTCTTCTCCAGCCTCGCGTTCCCCGACGCGGTCGAGATCGGCGTCGCCGTGGAGCGCCTCGGGCGCTCGTCGGCGCGCTATCTTCTGGCCGCGTTCAAGGCCGGCGCGCCGCGCGCCAGCGCCCAAGGGCGCTACACCCACGTCTATGTGGACCGGGCCACGGGCAAGCCGACGCCGATCCCCGACGCCCACCGCCGATTGATGGAGAGCTTGGCGTGCCGTTGACGAGCGCGCGCCCGAAGCGCCCGGCGCGTTCGGACGCAGGTTCGTCGCCCCAACCGCGGTCAGGCATAATTTACGTTGAACGCGTAAACACTGCGCACCGCGCTCGGCAGAATTGGAAACGCCGCATGCGGAGGAAATTCGCCAGCGGTCTCGCGACTCGATCGCGCATCGTTCGGTCCTTCGCCGAGGGCGCGCGAATTGCGGACCGGCCGTGCTTGTGAGGAAAGCGATGTCGAGGAAGATCCTTCCGGTCATCATGTGCGGCGGCGCCGGAACGCGCGTCTGGCCGGAATCGCGCGAGACGATGCCCAAGCAATTCATTCCTCTGATCGGGAAGTCCTCGACCTTTCAGGACTCCGTGCGGCGCGTCGTCGACCCGATCTTCGAGGCGCCGATCGTCGTCACCAATCGCGACTATCGCTTTCTCGTCAGGGAGCAGCTCGAAGAAATCGGCGCGCAGGCGACGATCGTCCTGGAGCCGTCGCGCCGCGATTCCGGACCGGCCGTCGCGGTTGCGGCGGAGCTCGCAGCCAAGCGCGATCCGGAAACGATCGTTGCGGTGTTCGCGGCCGACCACGTGATCCTCAAGCAGGCCGAGTTTCTGCAGACCTGCGAGACCGCAGCCGACGCGGCCGCGAACGGCTATATCGCGACCCTCGGCGTCACGCCGTCGGAACCTGCCGTCGGCTACGGCTATATCCGGCCGGGCGCGGCGATCGCCCCGGGCAAAGCGCGCGAAGTGGAGGCCTTCGTCGAGAAGCCCGACCGGGCGACGGCCGAGCGCTATGTCGCCGAGGGCTATCTTTGGAACTCCGGCAATTTCTTCTTTCGCGCCGACGTCATGCTCGACGAATTGCGCGCGTTCGAGCCGGAGATGGCGGAAGCGACGGCGCGCGCGCTCGCTCAATCCGTCGACGATCTCGGATTCCTCGCTCTCGACGCGAAGGCCTTCGCCGACGCGCCGAAAAAGTCGATCGACTACGCCGTCATGGAGCGCACCAAGCGCGCCGCTGTGGTGCCCGCCGACATCGGCTGGTCGGACGTCGGCGACTGGGGCGCGGTGTGGAAGCTGAGCCAGCGCGACGAGAACGGCAACTCCATTCAGGGCGAAGGCTTGGCGATCGAAGCGAAGAACGTGCACATCCGCTCCAGCGGCCTGCTGACCGCAGTCGTCGGGGTCAACGACGTCGTCGTGGTTTCGACGCAGGACGCGGTTCTGGTGCTGGCCCGCGAGCAAGGCGACAAGGTCAAGCAGCTCGTCGACACGCTGAAGAAGGAACAGCGGCGCGAGGCGACCGAGCACAAGCGCATCTACCGCCCCTGGGGATATTACCAGTCGATCGACTCCGGCCCGCGCTATCAGGTCAAGCGCATCGTCGTCGCGCCCGGACGCCAGCTTTCGCTGCAAAAGCATCACCATCGCGCCGAACACTGGGTCGTCGTCAATGGCACGGCGCAGGTGACGCGCGATTCGCAAGTGCAGATGGTGCACGAAAACGAATCGATCTTCCTGCCGATCGGCGTCGTTCACCGGCTCGCCAATCCCGGCAAGATCAATCTCGAGCTCATCGAGGTGCAGACGGGCTCGTATCTCGGCGAAGACGACATCGTCCGCCTCGAGGACGCCTACAACCGGCCGCAGAGCTGACGCCGCGACGGCCGGCGCGCCTCGGGCGTCACTTCGCGCTCAAGCCGCGGACGATGTCTTCGCGAATGTCCGAGGTCTTCGTCACGATGTCGTCGATCTTCCACGCTCCGTCCTCGCGGACGAAGCGATAGGTCACCGCGTGCTCCTCGCCGCTGGCAATATGAAATTTCGCCACGGCCTCGGCTTTTGCGCCGCCCGGCGGCGTCGCCTCGACCGTCACGTCGATCGGCACGGCGCCGTTGCCGTCGGCGACGGGGTCCCAATCGAGAATCGCGTCGCCGGTCTTGCGCTCGTATATCTCCATCCGCGCCACGAGGCGCCGAAATTCGCGCGTCAAGCGCCCCTGGATCTGGGAATCGCGAAATGTGTAAAGCGGTTCAACGGACATGTCGCCTTTCGGACCCAACTCGAGACGGTAGAGCTCGGCGACGATTTCGCGCGGCGAAAGCTCGGCCGCGCTCGCCGCGCCGCCGATCGCCAACGCCGCAGCAAGTGCAAAAACTCGGAGGCAAGTCGACATCTCTCATCTCTCCTCATAGGCGCGGCCCCGCGCCCCATACGCCGCGCGCATCAGTGTTCGGACACCGCGTCCGCCAGTCTTTCGACGACCAAATCCCGCCGGGCGGTTTCCTGCAGCCGGCAATAGTCGCTTCCTCCCAGATTGGCGCCGGGATCGAGGTCGTTGAAGAGAGCGCACAGCTTCTCGCGTGACGCCAGCCAGGTCTTCTGCGCCTCGGCCAACGCCGGACGGACGGCTGGAGGGCCGCTGGCGCTCGCCTTCTTGATCGCGGCCTCGAGACGCTCGCCCCAGACAACGAGCTCGCGCGCCGCGCATTTTCTTGCGTCGTCGGCGGCCGAATCTCGTGAGCTCGCTTGCGAGATGCAGGGATCGGCGACGACGCCGACGCAAGCGCCGCCCAATTTTCCCTTTTCGTCCTCGGCGCTGACGCAATGCGCCACCGTCGCGCGATCTTTGGCCGCGATCGGCTCCGCATGAGCGGGGCTTAGCGCCATGAGACCGGCGCACAGGCAAAGATATTTTGCGATGCGCATCTCTTGCTTTCCTCGTTTGCCCCGCCGTCCCGGCTCGCCTGGCTATTTATCAGGATGATCGGGAAAGAGCGCGCCGGCCTCGACCCAACCGTGGGCGACACGCTCGTCGGCGACGAATTCGACCTCAGCCCAACCCGGCTGCTCGCTCAGCACGCCGAGGCTGTCTCCCTTGACGACGAAGCTCTTCTGGCGCGCGTCGTCGCTCGGCTTGCTATAGAGATAGGCGCGCTTGGCCATCACGACCCGCACCGCGCGCCAAGCGTGCTTAGCCGAGAGGTCGTGATCGACGCTCGCGCCGTCCGTGAACAGATACTGGCAGCCGTCCGGCTGCTGGTCGAAGGTCGCCGTCACCGTTGCGTTCTTGGCCGTGAGCACGCCTTTGATCGTAGTGCGGTCGCCGGCGATGCGGTCGCCGGGAACCCAGGCGACGATCGCGTATCGGCCGGGAGCCGTCTGTTGGCCGCGCAGCGCGAAGCGGCAGCCGAACTGCGGCGCGCTTTCGCTGCCGTTGCCGACCCAGTCGGCGTGCTCGAAACCCGTGAGCGTTCCGTCCTCAGGGTCGACCGCGAGCAACAGGCTGTCGTAGACGCCCGACGCCGGCGCGCGCTCCTCGGCCGCCGCGTAAGGCGCGGCGAAGACAAGTCCCGTCGCGACGAGCAAGGCGGCCGTCCCTATTCCATTCATCAGTCTCTCCCGTTCAATGCGCCCGTTTGTTTGAGGATACGGGATGATCGAGACGATCCGTTTCATTGGGCGCCGGCGCGCATGGCTCGCGCGCGGCTCGCGGCGGCGGTGATGAAGGCGGCGTAGCTCCAGGCGAGATGCTTGGCGGACGTCTGCGCGCCCGTGGCGCGGTCGAATTGTTCGGAGAGGTCGCCGCCCGCGGGCGTAAAGGCTCGCACCGTCCGCATGATCGCGTCGCCGCGCTCGATGGCGGCCGCCGCCAGCGGGCCGCTTTCGGTCTCTCCCTCGGCCGCAACGAGGCGCAGTCGAAAGCGCCTGCTGGCGTCGGTCGCCGGCATCTCGGCCCCGGACAGGAGCGCCGCCGCCAATCGGAAATAGAATTCGGCCGCGGCGAGGGTCGCGAAGAAATAGGCGCCGCCGCTGTAATAGACGTCGTTCGCGTAGCGCCCCATGGCGGGGCCTCGTCCCGCCGGGTGGTTCCGGTTGATGGCGTATTCCGCTTCGAAAAGGTCTTCCAGGACCGTCAACGTCGCCTGGGCGCGAGGGTCGAGCACGCTGTGGGCGCCGCTTGCGCGCGCCGCGTGAAGCACGGCGAGAATGACGGCGATATCGAGCGCCTTGTCCAGATCGCCGCCCGCCACGTCGGCGCGCGAGCGGTAGAAGCCCGCCGCGCCGTTCCACAACGCGTCGAGGCGGTAGGCGATTTCGTCCGCTGCGGCGGCGCAGGCGCGAGCGCGCTCGCCCTGGCCGATTTCTCTGAGCCACTCGGCGCCTTGGGCGAGCGCCTCCGCCTGCACGAGCTGGGTGTAATAGTGACGCCCGCATTCCTCTTCCCATATGTCGAAGGAAGGCTCATGCGCACGCGCCAGCGTGAACGCGAGGTCGCTCGCAACGAGATCCCGCACGCCCGAGCGAACCGCAGCGTCCAGGTCCGGCGCTTCGCACCGCCAGCGCAGCAGGGCGAGAACCCGCAGCGCCGGCCCGTCGACCTGGGGGCGCGCCCAGCGGATGAAGTCGATCGCGCCGTCGGGATTGACGCGGGCCTCGGCGAGCGCCGCCTCTCCGAACACCGCGGCGATTTCGGCGTCGGAGCGGACATATTGCCGGAACGAGGGCTGTACGCATCGCTTGAAATCGCCTTGCCGGAGGAGCTCTCGACCGTCCAGCGCGCGCAAGGAAAGGCTGAATTCGACGAACTCCTGGAAGCGGACGATCGCCGCGCAGTCGACAAACCCTTCCGCCAGCGCGACCCGCAACGCGTCGATGACGATCGCCGAATCGCGGAACCAGTGAAAGAAATAGTCGGGGTCGGGATCGTAGGCGGCGAGGACCGGCGAAGCGAGCACCGATCCCGGTCGCGGAACGATCCTCTGCCCGAAGCCCGGGCGCTCCTTGACGAGATGGGTGGCAGAGATGGAGCGCATCATCGCGCCGGCCGCGAAGCGCGCTTCTCCTGCGATCCAGGCGTCGAGCCCGCTCATGATCCCCCTTACGCCCAATGAGGGCTGCGAAAGCCGAGCTTCTTCATTCCCGCCTGGATCTCGGGGATGCCCATGAACAGCTTCCAAAGCAGCCCGCTGCGATAGTTCTCGATCATGACGACGGTCGGCCCTTGGCTGATTGCAAGGTACGTATCGGCATACCAGTTGCGCTGCTCGCTGAAGCCGTCCACGAGACCGAAGCGCCCCCAGATCTTGTCGCCGAGATCCTCGTAGAAGTGGCGCAATGCGGCCATCGCCTTTTCCGGGGCGTAGGGAAAACTCGACAACGCGCCGGAGGGGCTGATGACCCCACTGTCATTGCCGGGCGCGTTCGCCGCATAGCCGGCGAAGGTGTCGCCCGCGCTCAGGCCCCAGCAATTCGGTCCATATCCTTTGTAGCTGTTGGGATTGCGCAGGCAGAAGGCGTGGTTGATCGCGGTGTGATTGACGTTCTGGCGCCAGTAGTCGGCGTAGGCGTCGCTCAACCCGCGCGGATCGACGCCGCAGAACGAGAAATGCGCGAGGAAGAGCGGCCCGCCTCCATCCGGCCCGAGCGGCAGCTCCACCCCTTCGAAGCTGCGTCGGTTGAGAAACTCGCGTCCCGCGGCCCAGCCTTCGTGATACGCGTCCGCGGCAACGGCGTAGCGCGGGGCGGAAGCCGCCAGGACATAAGCGATGAGGCACTCGTTCCAGCCTCGGATCTCATGGTTCAGCGCAAAGCCGTTGGTCGGGCTCCAGTGCCAAGTCAGCGCCTTGCGGCCGCCCTGGGTGAACCAATCCCATTCGGCCTCATGCCAGAGGTAAGTGACGCGCTGGCGCAGCCGGGCCTCGTCCGGCGCATCGCGATCGAAATAGGCGCGCGCGCACAACAATCCCTGGAACAGGAAAGACGTTTCCACGAGGTCGGCGCCGTCGTCCTTGCGGCTGAAGGGAATCGTCGCGCCGGTGTCGCCGTGCATGAAATGCGGGTACATGCCGTGATAGCAAGTGGCCTTCTCCAGGCAATCCAGCATCGCCGCAAAGCGGGCCAGCGCTTGGCTGCGCGTCACCCACCCGCGCTCGCAAGCGACGAGGATGGCCATCGCGCCGAAACCTGAGCCGCCGACCGCGACCGCGTTGTCGCCGGGATCGGCGTGCCGATGACGGCGATCGCGCGCCAAGCCGCTGATCGGGTGAGCGCCCTCCCAGAAATAGCGGAACGTCTGGCGCTGAACGAGGTCGAGCAAGCTCTCGTCGGAAAGTTTCTTGCCGCGTTTGGCGGCCTTGGCCTGCGGATCGGACTTGGCGGGATGCGGCATGGGCGAGCTGCCTACTGGGAGGAAAGGACTTCGCTGGCGGCGTCGATCTGGTCAAGAGTTCCATCGGGGCCAACCGGCTTGAAGGTCGGCCCGTTGGGATCGGTCACGAGGTGCAGCGTGCGGGTGAAGAAGCCGGTTTCGCTCTCCTCGTTGCCGATGGCGATGACGCCGACATCGGCCAGCTCGCTGGTGAAGATCGCCTCGATCCGCCTGCGCGAGGCAGGATCGACGAGGTCGAGCGCGTCGTCGATCACCACCCATCGCGGCCTTTGCAGGATGACGCGGGCAAAGGTCACGCGTTGCTTCTCGTCGTCGCTCAACCGCCGATCCCATCGGTCCGTTTTATCGAGAAGGGGCTGCAGGCGTTCCAGGCCGACGTCGGCGAGCGCCTTGACGATAACCCTGTCCTCATAGACGTCGGCGGCGTGCGGATACGCGATCGCGGCGCGCAGAACGCCGGGGGGGACATAGGCATGGGTCGGTATGAAGACGATGGATTGGCGAGGCGGGCGCGTTATCCGTCCGCTTCCCCACGGCCACAGCCCGACGAGGGCGCGAAAGAGCAAGGTCTTTCCGGCGCCGCGTTCGCCGACGATGAGGATGTGCTCGCCGGGCTTCAGGTCCAGATGCGTCTCGCTCAGCATGACGCAACCGGCCGGCGCGGCGACGCGAAGGTCGTCGATGCGGATCGATGGACCGTCCGCCTCGTCGACGGCGATGCGTTGGGCGGTCAAGCCGAGCCTATCCATGGTCAGGATCGTCTTTCGGAAGCTCGCCACGCGCAACAACGTGGCGCGCCAGTCCGCGATGCTGGAGAAATTGTCGACGAACCAGCGCAGCGACTGCTGCACCTGGTTGAAGGCGCCGACCACCATCATCAGCTCTCCGAAGCTCATTGCGCCCGAGAAATAGCCAGGCGCGGCCACCAGGATCGGCGCGACGATCGTGAACCATCCATAGCCGGCGGTAATCCAAGTCAGCCGCGTCACCGCGCCGACGATGCGCCGCGAGACTTCGAGGACGGTTTCGAACACCGCATCGATGAGGTCCTTCTCATCGGCTTCGCCGCCGTACAGCGCGATGCCTTCGATCTCTTCGTTGACGCGCACCAGCGCGAAACGCAGCTCGGCCTCCCGCGCGTAGTGCTCGGCGTCGAGGGCGATCAGCGGGCGGCCGACGCGCCAGCTCAAGTACGAGGCGGCGCCGGCATAGAGAAGCGCGCACCACACCATGTAGCCGGGCGGGGAGAAGGTGTGGCCGGCGATCGACAGAAACACGCGTTGCGACAGCGTCCAAAGCACGCCGATGAAGCACAGCAGGAGAAGCGTCGATTGCAGCAGGCCGATGCCGAGGTCGGTCGTAAGATCGGTGAGGTGTTGGGCGTCCGCATGGAGGCGCTGGTCGGGGTTCGCGCCCATCGCGCCCGAATTCGACAAGCGGAAAGCGCGCAGCGGCATAAGCCACTCGTTCAAGAGGTCATGCGTCAAGCCTTCTCGGAGGACCACCTTGGACGTCTGATTGAGCCACGTCTGCGCGACGTTGAGGATGAGCAATACGCCGGCCACCTCGGCGAAGACGCCGAGCTGCTCGATGAACACGGGCATGTTCTTGCTCGTCAGCGCATTGTAGAAGGGCCGGTTCCACGCGTTGAGGCTGATCTGCTCATAGGCGGTCGCTCCGACGACCACGACCAGGGCGGCGGCCAGCAACAGCAGCGTGTTGCGTTGGCGCGACGCCCAGAAAGCGGAGGCCATCCGCATGATCTCGGAGGGGAGGCTATCCTCGGCCAGAATGTCTGCGCCGGCGCCGCCCTGTGACGGCTTGCTCGATTGTTCCGCCATCGATCGTTCCGTTCCCGCTACGCTCTTCCGAACGCTCCGGCCGGAGCGGTCGCCACAGATTTTCGGGAGCCACGCGGTTCACGGCGGCATCAGGAGGGCGCTCGGCAGTCCCCGGGGCGGCCGATTTCATGATTTAATGGAAATAGCGGGCTGAAACCATCCCCTGGCGAGGCGCGACAAGGCAAGAGCATGGGACGCATCGACACATTGCTGGCGGCGATGACCCTCGAGGAAAAGATCGGCCAACTCACCATGGTCGCTTCGTTTCGCGCGGTCACCGGCCCAGGCGCGCCGCGCGACGCCGCCGAGGGCGTCCGCTCGGGGCGCATCGGCGCCTTGCTCAACCTTTGGGGCGCCGACGAAACACACGCCGTCCAACGCCTCGCCGTCGACGAATCCCGCCTCGGCATTCCCTTGCTGCTGGGCCTCGACGTCGTCCACGGCCACCGCACTATTTTTCCGGTTCCGCTGGCGGAAGCCTGCCTGTTCGATCCCGCCCTTTGGGAGAAGACGGCGCGCGCGGCGGCCGAGGAAGCGGCGATGGACGGCGTCGCCTTGACCTTCGCGCCGATGCTCGATGTGGCGCGCGACCCCCGCTGGGGGCGCATCGTCGAAGGGCCCGGCGAAGACCCCTGGGTCGCCTCGCAGTTCGCCGCGGCGAAAACGCGCGGCTTCCAGGGCCACGACCTGAGCGCCGCCGACAGCCTCGCCGCCACGGCCAAGCACTTGGGCGCCTACGGCGCCGTGACCGCGGGGCGCGAATACGCGTCGGCCGATGTCTCCGAGAGAACGCTGCACGAGATCTATCTGCCGCCTTTCGCGGCGGCGGTTGCGGCCGGAACGGCGGCGATCATGCCCGCCTTCAACGATATCGCGGGCGCGCCGACGACCGCCAACGCGGCGCTGCTGCAAGGCTGGTTGCGCGGCCACCTTGGTTTCCGCGGCGTGCTGATCAGCGACTATAACGCCGTCGCGGAGTTGATCGATCACGGCGTGGCGGGAGACACAGCGGAAGCCGCCGCGCTGGCCCTCAAAGCCGGCGTCGACATCGACATGATGGGCGACGCATACGCGAAAGGCCTGCCCGAAGCGCTGCGGCGCGGTCTCGTCGGCATGGCCGAGATCGACGCCAGCGTGCGGCGGGTGCTTGAATTGAAAGAGCGTCTCGGCCTGTTCGACGATCCCTATCGGCGCGGCGCGTCCGGCGCTCGCGCGACCGCGGGCGGGGCCGCGGACCGGCGCGGCTTGGCGCGCGACGTCGCACGGCGGGCGATCGTGCTGCTCACGTGCGCGCGGGACGCTTTGCCCCTTTCCCCAGACATTCGACGCCTCGCGCTCATCGGCCCGCTCGCCGCAGCGAGGCAAGAAATGTTGGGACCATGGGCGTCAGCGGGCCGTGGCGAGGAGGCCGCATCCATCTTGCAAGGCCTCACGGCGGCGCTCCCCGACTGCCGAATCGACCACGCCGCAGGCGTCGACATCGCCGGAGACGACACGCGCGGGGTTTCCGCTGCGCTCGATCTCTGCCGCGACGCCGAGGCGGTCGTGCTCTGCCTCGGCGAGGCCGCTTCGATGAGCGGAGAGGCGGCGAGTCGCGCCGATCTCGGGCTGCCGGGCGCCCAGCGCGCGCTCGCCGAGGCGGTTCTCGATCTCGGCAAGCCTGTCGTCGCCCTCCTCTGTTCGGGGCGCCCGCTCGCCCTGCCCTGGCTGTTCGAGCGCGCCGACGCCGTTCTCGCGGCGTGGTTTCTCGGCGGCGAGGCCGGCAACGCCGTCGCCGACGTTCTCACCGGGAAATTCAATCCGACCGGAAAATTACCAGTGACGTGGCCGCGCCACGTCGGGCAGGCGCCGATCTTTTATGCCCAGCGCCCTTCCGGTCGGCCGACAAAAGTTGGCGACCGCTACACCAGTTCTTATCTCGATCTGTCCGCCGCGCCGCAATTTCCGTTCGGCCACGGCCTGTCCTTCAGCCGCTTTGCGTTGCACGATCTTCGGCGCGATCCGAGCCGCGTGAAGGCGGGCCAGGCCGTCACGATATCCGTAAGCGTCGCCAACGAGGGGGGCGTCGACGGCGAGGCGACGCTATTCCTGTTCGTGCGCGACCTGGTCGCGAGCGTCGCGCGCCCGGTCATGGAGCTCAAGGGCGTGCGCAAGATCGTCCTGACGGCGGGAGCGCGCGAACAGGCGACGTGGCGGCTGCCCGTCGAGACGCTGGCTTTCATCGGTCGCGGATTCGATCCCGTGCTGGAGCCCGGAGTGTTCGAGGTTCACGTCGGGCTAAGCGCCGATCCGATCGAATGCCTGACGGACGTCGTCGAATTGCTGCGATAGATCGAAATCGTCCCGATCGGCCGACCTCGCCGCTTTCCGGTCGTCGAAAAACCGAACTTCAATCATTACGCAATTGTAAGCTTTTGGCCGACTTTCCGACCCGGCCTGTCGCCATTTCGGCCATACCGTTCTGATATCCGCTCTTTCACGACGACGGACCGACGGGGGTTCGCGTCGCGGCGCGAATGAGGAGGCTGTTTTTTGGCGGCGCCCGGGAGCGTGGGCGCGCGCGTTCGGAAAGGACTGTGACGATGGAGAGGAACGATTCCGCACGTCTCGAAGCCGGCGCCGAGTGGTGTTTCGGCCGCGAAGTCGGCATGGAAAGGTCGGCGTCCGCGCTCCAGCGGCGCCCGCCGCCGACGCCGGTCGAAGTCTTCCGCGATCTCGGCATGTCGAGGAGCGCGATCGCCGCGTACTTTCGTCGTTTTCCGGACTGGCATCGCTCCTGAGCGATGAACACCGACGACGGCGCCGCTCGTCGTTTTTGCGCGGATGGCGATTGACACGGGGCGGTGCAGCTTGAAGCGTCGCATTTTTCAAGTCGCGGCGGCGGCCGGCTTGATCTTCGCCGGAGGGGTGGGTCTGTGGTTGCGGCAGGTCGACGCCGGGTTGCCGGACATCTCCGGAATTGTCGACTATCATTCGCCGGCCGGCCAAGCGTTCGTCCCTGTGACGGCGATCCCTTCCGTGGTGGTTCACGCCTTTCTCGCCGCCGAAGACAGCGAGTTCTACAATCACGGCGCCGTCAATTTGCCGATGACGCTGCGGGCGATGGGCCTCGACGTGCTGCGTTACGAATCGGGCCGTCGCCCGGTCGGCGCATCGACCATAACCCAGCAGCTGGTTAAGAACCTGATCGTCGGCGACGAGGTCTCGCTCCATCGCAAGATCAGCGAAGCGCTGCTCGCGCTGCGCATCGAGCGCCGGCTGAGCAAGGACCGGATCCTCGAGATCTATCTCAACGAGGTCTATTTGGGGTGCCGCTCGCACGGGGTGTCAGAAGCGGCGTTGAACTATTTCGGCAAGCCGTTGACCGCGCTCTCCACAGAGGAAGCCGCGTTTCTCGGCGGATTGCCCAAGGCGCCGAACCATTACAGTCCTTTGCGCCGCCCCCAGGCCGCGCGCGTCCGGCGCAACTGGGTGATCGACCGCATGGTCGAGGACGGCTACCTCGCCGACGCTGAGGCCGCGGCATCGAAGGCGACGCCGATTCGTCTGCGCAACAACGCTTGCAACGCCGACCTCGACGCCGTTTCCGCCGACCGGGGATAGGCGCCGGCCCCGAGGACCGCGCCCCCCCAGCCGCTCGAAACCCTGCAGTCAGGGGGCAGGGGCTCGCTCGTCGCCGTGCGTCGTTTCGACCGGTCGCGCCGTCGCATCGCGATCGGCGTCGAGTTCCAGCCACATTGCGTTGAGGACCGCGAACGTCGACGCCAAGCTGACGCCGAGAATCCACGAGAAGTACCACATTGGCCGTTCTCCCGTTCAGTAGACGCCATGCGGATCGTGAGCAATTTCCTCGGCCGTGACGCGGCCGCGCATCACGCGAAAGACCCACGCGGTGTAGGCGAGCACGATTGGAATGAAGACGACCGCGGCCGCCAACATGACGCCGAGCGTCAGGCGGCTGCTGGAAGCGTCCCAGACGGTAAGGCTGCTGCTCGGCGACGAAGACGACGGCAGCAGGAACGGAAACATGCTCACGCCCGCGGTGGCTACGATCCCCGCGACCGAGACGGACGAAGCGAGCCAAGTTGCGATGGGCCGCGCCGCGATGAAGAGCAAGAGGGCCAATAGCGCGCCCGCAAAGCCGAGCGCGGGCGCCGTCGTCATCCAGGGATGGGTTCCGTAATTCGACAGCCACGATCCGGTCTGGCGCGCGACCGTCTTGCCCAACGGATTGGACGGCCCGGCCGGGTCGATCGTCGAAGTGATCGCGTAGCCGCGGATAAGGAACGCGGTGGCGAGGCCCGCAAGCGCGAACAGGCCGATGGTGGCGATCGCGGCGACGCTCCCGGCCCGTCGCGCCCGGCTCGCCACCGGCTCGCCCGCCTTGAGCGCGAGGTAGGCGGCGCCGTGCATGACGAGCATCGCGAGGCTGGCCAAGCCGCAAAGCAGGCCGAAAGGATTGAGCAGGCTCGCGAGGCTGATGTCGTAACTCGCCCGCAGGTCAGGGTCGAAAGCGAAGGGAACGCCCTGGAGCGCATTGCCGATGGCGACGCCGAAAATCAGCGCCGGGACAACGCCGCCGATCGCCAACGCCCAGTCCCACAGCGAGCGCCAGGCCGGATTGTCGATCTTGGAGCGGAAGGTGAAGCCGACGGGGCGCAGGATGAGGCTGGCCAGGACCAGGAACATCGCAAGGTAGAATCCCGAGAAGCTCACGGCGTAAAGCGGCGGCCAGGCCGCGAAGATCGCGCCGCCGCCGAGCACCAGCCAAACCTGGTTTCCTTCCCAGACCGGCCCGATCGTGTTGATCGCGATCCGCCGTTCGACGTCGCTTCGGGCGACGAACGGCAGCAGCGCCGCGACGCCGAGATCGAAGCCGTCCATGACGGCGAAGCCGATCAGCAGCACGCCGAGCAGAAGCCACCAGATCAGACGCAGGTTTTCGTAATCGAAGATCATCGCGCGCTCCCTTCAGATCATCGAGCGGGTTGCGCGATCGCCGGCGCCCGTTCGGAACCGC
>Ga0187848_10001390_pt1 | contig 20676 bp, 15 predicted proteins | sample June2016WEW_4_40_FD_132424 | JGI IMG/M metagenome (GOLD analysis project Ga0187848, IMG submission 132424) | Peatland microbial communities from SPRUCE experiment site at the Marcell Experimental Forest, Minnesota, USA - June2016WEW_4_40 | ecosystem: Environmental > Terrestrial > Soil >... | reverse complement strand
CGGGCATCTGGGAGGTCCCGTAGACCGCGATCGAGCTGGTGAAAACGAGCCGCCGCACGCTGCCGGCGTTGATCGAGGCGTTGAGCACGTTGATCGTGCCCAGGACGTTGTTCTCGTAGTTGAATCGGCGGATGAAGTGCGACAGCCCCTCGGCCGCATAAGCGGCCAGGTGGTACACGTAGTCGAAGCGGTGCTCCGCAAACAGCGCGTCGACCAGCCGGGCGTCGGTCACCGAGCCGCGCGCGAAGACCGCGTCCGCGGGCACGTTCTCCCGGAAGCCCCCGCTGAGGTCGTCCAGGACCACCACCTCGTGGCCGAGCTCCAGGCAGTGCCGGGCGACGTGCGAGCCGATGAAGCCGGCTCCCCCCGTGACGAGACTTCTCATGGCGACTCCTCCGGAAGGACGGAACGTGTTTGACGACTTGGATCAGCTTGTCGAGAGCCGGGCTGCATTGCGCTGCTTGCGGACGAGGTGTGCGATGAGCGCGTAGCACGTGGCCATGAAAACGACTCGTCCCGCGAGCATGGCCTGCGGAAAGGCGATCAGCTCGGCCTGTCCGCGTATGAGCCACAGCAGCGTGACGAGATAGGCGCCCATGCCCGCCAGGATCGCCGCCAGGTACAGGCCCTGTTGCCGGACCACGTTGAATATATTGTTGATCGGACCGAAGCTGCTCACGAAGGGCACGAGCAGACTCCACCGCATGGCGGGCACGGCGTCGACGTACTTGGGGACGAGGATGCGCGTCACGGGCTCGACCAGCCACCAGCCGGCGGCGATCGCCGGTGCCATGGCTACCGCGGTGAGGAGCATGGGCTTGACCGCCATCCCGAGCAGGCCGTCGTACCGCCCCGTGCGGCCGAACTGCTCCGCCATGCGGGGATAAACGACTTGGGAGACGGCAATCGGCAGCAGCTCGAGGGGGCCAACCGCCCGCGTGACCACCGTATAGAGGCCCATTCCGACGTCTCCGGTGTAGTGCGCCACCAGGCTCCGATCGAGGAGACCCCACAACCCGTACAACTCTCCCACGCCGAAGATCGGCAGTCCGACAATCAAAAGGTGCTTCCACTGGGCGAAGTTCCATTTGGGTCCGACGCGGACCGGCCGCCAATAGTGGAGCATCATTGTCCCGATCGCCCCGGAGATTACGGCCCGCAGGCAGAGGCCGTAGAAGCTCAGCAGGGCCACCAGGGCCACCAGCGCCAGGGCCACGGCGTTCTGCACGACGTTGATCACGGCCAGGCGGGCGAAGTCGTGGGCCGTGCGGTAGGTCATCGTGAGGTACATGGTAGCGTAGAACAGGAAGAAGGCGCCCACGGCATAGGTGGCCCATCCCGCCGCCACCTCTGCGTTGCCGCACAACAGACACCACACCGCCGGGGCCATCAATCCCGCGGCCACAACGGCGCCGAGCACGAGGGCCCAGGCCTGGGCCGCCGCGGCAAGCTCCCTGACCCGCTGGTGCTCTCCCTTGCCGACGTAGTACGGCAGTTCGCGATTCAGCCCGTTGAGAACGCCGAGATGAAGAAATCGCGAGTAGTCGAGGGCCAGGCCGATTTTGCTGAACAGCCCCAGGACCGGCGGGCCGACGTAACGGGCCTGGAGGACACCGCCGACCGCCGCGAGGGCCGCGGAGAGATAGTTGCCGGCGCCCAGCACGCCGGCCAGGTACACGACGGACCGCCGCCCGGCCGCCTGTCCCGGGACCGGCTGCGCCACCGCTTCCTGCGAATCGTTGTCCTGGCTTGAACTCACCGTGCGATATCGTCGAGGACATGCCGGGCGATCCGCTCCGCAGAGTCTTCGCCGTAGGCGTCGCAGAACCTGCCGACGAACGCTTCGGCGGCCTGCCGGCGCTCGGCCTGCTCTTGCTCGTCGAACAACAATCGCTCGAGAATGGCGGCCAGCTCGCCGGCCGAGCACGCCTTGGGGCAGCCGGCCGCATCGACCAGGTCCTGGCCGTGCGCGAGCGGGTAGTCAATCACGTCGAGCACGACGGCCAACCGCCGCTTGACCAAGGCGTCGCTGCCCAGGCCGCTGGAGTGTACGACCACTACGTCGGCCGCGGCGAGCGCTTCGTCTACCGGGTAATCCCGGCTTGACGTGAATTTCACGCCCGGGTACCGCGCGATCAGCTTGGCGTAAGTGCCCGGCGTTTCGGAGGGGTGCAGCCGCACCATCGCCGAAAACCGGTCCTGGCCGCAGACCGCTTGGCAGAAGGTTTCCGCCACCTTCAGGCAGAAGTGCAGATAGGGCGACGTTCCGAGCATGACCAGGGGTTTCTCGGGGGCGAGCCCGAGCCGCCGCCGTGCCTCCTGGGGCGAAAGCGGCAGCTCGCGGGTCAGCCTGGGACAACCGCCGATCAGGGCCCGGCGCGGATCGAGGCCCGCCGCCAGGAACCTGTCCCGATCGAACTGCCCCCAGCAGAACACCTTGTCCGCCAGCAAGGGGTAGAAGTTCCGGCATTTCTCCCCCAGCGCCCCATGCACCAGCGTGTAGGTCGGTATTCCGAGGGCCTTGGCCGACAGGATCAAAGGGGTTGTCTCGGCGCGATCATATTCCGTAAGGATCGACGCAGGCTGCGCGCGGTCCAGGAATCCCAGCAGTCCGGCGATCTGTTGCGTTACCACCACGACGCAACTGGCCAGCCGGTGGTAGACGCGCTCGGGAAGCTGAAACTGCCGGATGAGACGGCGAATACTCGACCGCAGGCTCTTCCAGAGCGGCTGGTAATCGCGGCGCCAGGCGCGGACGTCATAATGCAGCGCCTGGCGTGCCATGACGCGAGCGGCCCCGGGCGGCAAGAGGCCCACGACTTCGGGCCTCCTGCAAAAAAACACCATGCGGTCGCGGCCCAAGTGCTCGGCGACGGGCAACATCAGCCCTGCAAACCGGGGCGAGCTGCTCCGCAGGGTCACGAGCACCCGCCCCCGGCAGAAGTCGAAGTCCGCCCGCGGGCTGGGCAAGGGGAACAGATGATGGTACAAGAATGCCGCCCGATTCCGCAGCTCGGCTCGAAAGCTCCAGTCCCCGTTGCCGAACAGCTCGACGGCGTAGTAGGACGCCAAGGCGGAGCCGACGGGCACGCCGCGAAACGGCGGATCGGAGAGCACCCGCTCGATTTCCCAAAGCGCTTCGACGTCCAGCCTCGGCATCGTTCGCGCGAAACTACGCATGTTCCGTCTGATTTCAGGTCCCCTCTCCCTCCGGGAGAGGGTTAGGGTGAGGGTGGTTAGTCAAAAAACGACTTGTTTCGCTCGCGGGTCTCCTCCATGCCCTCCCCCCCTGCCCCTCTCCCAAAGGGAGAGGGGAGCAGCTTGCAAGGCTCCCCCTCCCGGCGCAGGGAGGGCCGGCCGGGTCACCCGCGGATCGCATCCACGACCTTTTCCATTTGTGCGTCGCTGAGCCCCACGGAGCAGGGCAGGCTCAAGGCGGTTTCGTACAGCCGCGTGGCCACGGGGCATGACGCGGGGGGCAGGCCGGCATAGGCCGGGCTGGCGTGGATCGGCTGCCACAGCGGCCGGGCCTGGATCCCCGCCCCCGCCAACTTGTGCAGCAGCCCGCGGCTCCCCATCCCGTACGCGCCCTCGTCCACCAGGACCGTGTACATCCAGAACGTGCTCGCGGCCCAGGAGGCCTCCTGCATCGGGCGAATCCCCGGCACGCCGCGAAGATGCTCGGCGTAGCCGTGGGCGATCCGCCGCTTCGCCGCAACGTACTCGTCGAGCTTCTCCATCTGGGCCACGCCGATGGCCGCCAGCACGTTCGTGAGCCGGTAGTTGTAGCCGATCTCGCCGTGGACGTACTCCAGCGGGTCGTCTTTGGCCTGGGTCGTAAGGTACTTGGCTTTGTCGGCCCAGTCCTCGCGGTCGGTCGTAATCATTCCCCCGCCGCCGGTGGTGATGAGCTTGTTGCCGTTGTAGCTGAAGCAGGCGATGTCGCCCAGGCTGCCGACCGGCCGCCTCTTGTAGCGGGCACCAAGGCTCTCGCTGGCGTCCTCGATGACGGGCAACTCGAACTTGCGGGCCAGCTCCAGGATAGGGTCCATGTCGACGGGATGGCCCAGCACGTGGACCGGCAGGACCGCACGCACCGGCCGCCCCGTCGCGCGATTGCGCAACTGCCCGTCTTGCCACCGGCACTGCCGCTCGACGAAGCCGGCCACCTGCGCGGGGTCCATCTGCCAGTAGCGCGGCTCGGCGTCGATGAAGACGGGCCAGGCGCCCAGGTAACGGACGGCATTGACCGGGGCGATGAAGGTCAGGTCGGAGACGAGCACCTCGTCGTCGGGTTGCACTCCGGCGATCCGCAGCGCGACGTGCAAGGCGGCCGTTCCGTTCACGGTGGCCACCGCGCGGCGGCAGCCGGAGCACTCGGCCATGGCCCGCTCGAAGCGGTCCACGTACGCCCCCACCGACGACACCCAGCCGGTATCGAGGCACTCGCGGACGTACTGCCACTCGTTGCCGCGGATCTCGGGCACGCTCAAGGGGATCGAACCCTGGGCAGGCTGGGCCCCCGGCTCCCGGGACTTGTCCATCATGCGTTCCTGTATTTCGGCTGATCGAAGTCGCAAATCACGCCGTCGCGCAGCAGGCGGATGACTTCCAGGATGCCGTCCTCGACGGAGCGCGTCGTCCGGTAGCCGAGCGCCCGGGCGATCTTCGCAAACGAAACGCGGTAATCGCGCGGATCTTCCTGCTTGTGTACGTGCTGGATTTCGCCGTCGGGCACGTGCTTGAGGATCATCTCGACGAGTTGTTGTTTCGTGTGGTTCTGCTCGGACGAGCCCACGTTGAACACCTGGTTGCAAACCGTGTCGCGAGGGGCGTCGAGGACCAGGGTCATCGCCCGGGCGACGTCCCGGACGTGGACGTAGGGCCGCCAGAACTGCTCGCCGAAAACGACGAGCCGTTTCTTGGTGCAGAGCTCCATGGTGAATTCGCTGACCGTCAGGTCGAACCGCATCCGCGGCGAGACGCCGAAGACCGTCGCCAGGCGGAGCGAGGTGGCGCACAGGTCGCCGGTGACGGCCGGGTCGAGGACCGCCAGCTCCACGTTGACCTTGGTCTCGGCGTACAAGGAGACCGGTCGCAGCTCCGCCGTTTCGTCGAGGAAGCGGCCGGGGTCGGCCATCTTGCCGTAGTTGCTGCACGTCGAGGCGAACACGAAACGCGCGACGCCCGCGGCCTTGCACTCTTCGAGCAGCGCCAGCGAGGCGTCCTGGTTCGTTGCGACGGCCAGATCACGCTGCTTGGCGCAGGCGGGGTCGCCGACAATGGCGGCGAGGTGTACGACCGCGTCCACGTCGCGGAGGGCCGGGCGGACGCAGGCGCGGTCCGCGACGTCGCCGCGCACGAAACTGAAGTTCTCGTGCGACCACACCCCCAGCAGGGCATGGCCGCCGTGCAGCAACTTGTCCAGCACGCGGACCCGGTGGCCGCCCGAGAGCAGCACCTGCGTCAGTACCGTGCCGATATAGCCGGCGCCGCCGGTGATCAGGACGTTCAACGTCGCACGCTCCTTCCAGGCTGAAGCGGCCGTGCTGGTCGCGCGAAGACCTTCATGCCGTTGTTTTCTGGCACGTGATGATCCATAGTTCGATCGTGCGCGACATGTTCTCCCTGGTGTGGGACGATGTCTCCAGACCGATGGTGGAGAACGGGGTGTAGAGTTCCTCGATCTGTGGGCGTCCTAGAAAGCGCTGGAAGCCACTGTCCGCCAGCGGTCCCTCGCTCACGCACGCGAATCCGCCCGGCTCGACTTGGGGGCCCGTGCCGTAACCCCACGTCCGGTCGGTGAAGGCGGCGGAAAGGAAGAGGCCGCCGGGTTTCAGGACGCGGTACGCTTCGCATACGGTCTTGCGGGCGTTCGAGAGGGGCGTGGCATATAGCGCGGCATTATCCACCGCGCCATCGAAATACGCGTCGGGCCAGGGCAAGACGGCGAAATCGCCGACGCGCAGGTCCGCCTCCAGCCCTTCGCCGGCCAGACGCCCTCGGGCGCGCGTGATCGCCGTCGCGGATCCGTCCACGCCGGCAACGTCAAAGCCTTCGCGGGCCATGTACCACGTACATGCCCCCGGCCCGCAGCCCAAGTCCAGCAGGCGGACCTTGCGCCGATCCGGGGCGCCGTAGAAATGGCGTGCGATGAAGCGGATGACGTGTTCGGGTGGATACTTCCCCCACTCGCGTTCGCCGAATATTGCTTCCCAAACGGGGTCCCAAACAGGAACCGGGGGAGGGTTCGCATCTTGATCCTTGCGTGTGCCCATGGAAGAAGGCATCCTCAAGAGGCCGGACGGTCGCCTCGCGCTCGTTGCAGCTCCTGATGCTGCCCCACGTCGATCCACTCCTCCTCGATCGGGAAGGCCCCGACCCGATCACCCATGCCGAGGCACGTTTCCACAAGCGCCGGGAGCGTGAACGGCTCTTGCTTGGGCAGGCGGTCGAGCACGCACGGCGACAGCACGTAGGCTCCGGCGTTAATCAACCAGCGGGCCGTAGGTTTCTCGGTGATTGCCTGGACGCAACCCCCGGCAACGTCGAGTACCCCGTAAGGCACCGTATGGGCGTACTGGTGCACCCCGACCGTCAGCGCGAAACTGCCGGCAGCGTGAAACGCGAGCATGTCGTGTACGTTGAGCTGGGTGATCAGATCGCCGTTCAGGACGAGGAGGGGGTGTTCGGGCAAGCCGGGCAGCAGCGAGAGAGAACCGCCGGTACCCAAGGGCCGGTCTTCCCGCAGATACTCGATCCGGCAGCCGAACCGCGCGCCGTGCTCGAAGTGCTCTTCGATTACCTTTCCCAAGTAGTTGACGGAGATGAAGACCCGGCGGATCCCGAAACCGACCAGGTGCAAGACGATCCGCTCCAAAATCGGTCGTCCGGCTACGCGAACCATAGGCTTCGGGATGGCATCGGTGAGCGGCCGGAGCCGCTCGCCGCGGCCCCCCGCCATGACGACGGCCCAGTTCGGCCGCGGCGCGGCGCCGATGATCTCGCGCAGCAGGTGGATGCCGAGCAGCTTCCCCGCCTCGTCCACGATGGGGATTTGGCTCAGGCTGCGGGCCCGCATGAGGTCGAGCACTTCCGAGCGACCGGCGGCGGGACCGGCGGCAGTGTAGTTTCTCACCATGTACGGTTCGACGGGATCGCCCAGTGCGGCGCCTCCCAGGACCGCGCGGCGGATGTCGCCGTCGGTCATTACGCCCAGCAGCCTGCCCTCCTCGTCCACCACCAAAGCGATTCCGCACGCTCCCCGCTGGATCGCCTCCATCGCCTCTCGCAGCGAGGCATTCGGGCCAATCGACAATTGTCTGATCTGTTCCAGCAAAGCTCACCTCATGCGACGCTGCGAGCCGGAATCGGTTGGCGGTAGCCCAAGAGCCAGGAGGGACGACAGCCCGCGCGCTGCCGCCAGGCATTACAAAGGCCGTCATACTTCTCGCGATCGGCCACGACGAGGGCGACTTTGAAATCGCGAAAGTCCCCGCCGGTGCTCGTCTTGAATCGCAGCAGGCCGTCGTCGGGCGCAGCGGTGCGGCCGCCGCCCAGGTGCATCCCGCGAAGCCCGCGGGCGCAACCGCGCTGGATGGCCGACTGGAGGATCGCCGAGTGGAGGTGGTTGCCCGCCTCGGGGTCCCGCGCGGCCAAATGGTAGTGGCACCACAGTGGTCCGGAGAGGAAGACGGAAACGGCCACGAGCCGGCCTTGGCGTTGCACGCCGGCGAGTTCCGCGCCCGACAGTTGCCGGAGGGCCGCGAAGTACTCGCGCGAGAACCGCAAGGCCTGCGAGGCGTCGACACGCTGCATGGATCGGCCGTAGATCTCCTCGAGCCCCTCCCATGCCTCCGGCTCATTCCAGCAGACCTCGATCCCCTCCCGCAGGCCCTTGTTGACCATGTTGCGGTACTGGGATTTCGCGTTCTTCCAGAGGATGTCCCAGCCCCGGGAGAAATCCAAGAAAACGGTCTGCCGGTCGCGAACCACGACGGCGTCGCGGGGCAGAAACCGCTCGTTCCCGAGGAGCGGGTGCAGCCGGAAGAACCCCGCGACGATCCCCAGGCGGCGGCACTCGGTCCGCCACTCGTTCCATGCCCATTCGAGAAAGTCCGGCGCGGCGCTCGGGCTTGCCAGCGGTCCCCCATAGCCGTTGCAGGTTTGCAGGTCCCACAAGGGATGGTCGCATCCGGTCCCCGGCGCAGGCGGGATCGACATGCGGATACCGGGAACGAGCAAGGTCCCGTCGCCATTTTGCACCACCGTCCCCAGCGCTTCTCCGTCCCCGTTGGCTTCGTGTAAGTGATGGTACTCCGGCAGGAAGTAGACGTCGCGGTAGGGAGCGAGACACCCCGCCAGGACGCTGTTCCAGGCCGCGGCGTCGCGAGGCGTGCGGGTGGCGATCATTCCAGGGCTTTCAGGATGCGGTCCATGTCGCCGCTATCGTATCGCTGGTCGATGGGCAGCGAGAGCTCATGGGCAGCCCATTCGCCGCAGCGCCGGCCCGCCCCCGACCAATCGGCGTCTTTCCAGTGAATCGCGCAGAATATTTCGTCGGACGCCAAGCGTTCCCACGTCCGTTGGCGGTCCGCGCAAAGCACGGGGACCGCCAGGAGCGGAGCCTCCGATTGGGCCAGGGCATCGGGCCACGGCTCGATCAATCGGACGGTTGTCTTGGCGGCGAGGCGTTCTGCCAGCCGTTTCTGATTGCGAATCCGCGCCTCGGTAATCGCCGTGACGTCCGCTTGTCGTGCCCGCTCCTCCGTCAAGTGACTGGATCTCCGGCCTTCCGCGGTCGCCGCTGCCTCGCCCAGGCGGAATAGTTCCACCCCGATGGCTTCGAGGGCCCGATCGGTATCCGCCGCCAAGGGTTCCGAGCGCGTTTGCTTGACCAGGGCGGCGGCCAAGCGCAGACGCACCATGATGCGGTTCCCCGGGCGCCGTGGAAAGAGCGGCGGGCCGTTTCGGCGCACACAGTAGCCGCCGTCGGGAACCGGCAGCCACTTGCGAAAACTTCCAATGGCATAGTCGCCGCGCATGTTCTCGGGGGAGGGCGGGCGGCCCACGCATTGGCAACGATCCTCGACCACGCACAACGAGGAGCCGGCGAGCGTTTCCCAGATCTCCGCGGTCGGCGGGTGGCCCAGGTAGTAGGGCACGATAATCCCGGCCGCACCCGGCAACGACCGCTGCAAGCTGTCGAGGTCGGCGGACCAGGGGGTCAGCCATGGGTAGGGCCGGGCCACCGCGCGACACCCGCGGAGGGTCTCGGGCACGACGCGGCAGATGAATTCGGGGACCAGCCACGTTTCGTCAACGACGTTTCGCGATTGCACAACGGCCGCCAGCGCGTCGCGGCCGGTGGCGAACAGCGACGACGATTCCTCGCCTTGGCAGAGTTCCGGCAGATCGAGAGCGAAATCGCCCCCGATGCCGTGCAGGCGGGAAGGCACAGCCTCTCGTTCCCGCCCGCTCATCCGGCTGCCTCCGACCCGGCCGGGGCGCAAAACTGCTTGCCCAGGAGCCGCTGGCGCGAGGAAGAGGCTGCCAAGACGTCCAAGACCCGTGGAGCCGTACAGCCGTCGCCGTAGGGGCTCGATCCCCGGGCCAGACTCGCGCGGAACTCGGCGGAAAGGGCGTCCGCGATTCCGTGCCGGATCGCACTTCGCTCCGGGGAGACATCCACGACGTTGGCCGCCCGATCGCGTCCGCGCTGGCGGTTGCCGATATTGACCGCGGGCAATGGCACACAGGGCGCTTCGTTCAACCCGCTCGATGAGTTCCCGACCATGGCCCCCACCAAGCGCAACAGTCCTCGATAGCGGCGGCTTCCCAGGCTTTCCACGAAGACGGTCTGCGGCCGGGCCGCGGCCAATCGTTCCAGCTCACGGCGGATTGGCCCGCTGCCGGGGTCGGGAGCGGGGGCGGTGAGCACCACGGGGCCGGCGTACTGCTCCAGCGCGGCCGCCAGCTCCGCCGCCTGCCGCGGCATGTCTTCCGCTTCCAGCGTTACGGGGTGGAACGTCACCAGGAGCGTCGTCCGGTCCGGCACGAAGCCCAACAGCGCGGCCAGCTCCCCGGCCGAGGCGCATTCTCCGCGGACGAAGTGGTCCAGGGCCGGGTCGCCCACGTTGTGGACGCGCCACGGCTCCTCGCCCATCTGCAGGATGCGCGCCGCCGAACGCTCGCTGCTCGGGAAGTGCAGGTGGGCCATCTTGGTGACCGCATGCCGCACTTGTTCGTCGAATGCCCCCCCGGTGACGTCCCCGCCGCACAGATGGGCGACGGGGGTCCGCGTGATCACGGCGGCCGTGACAATCGGCAACAACTCCAGCCGGTCGCCGTAAACGACCGCGACGTCGGGCTGCAGTTCGACGAATTTCTCCGTGTAGGCCGCCAACGCCCTGCCGCACGATCGTCCGAACGACTCCGCGTCGTCGCCTTCCTCCAGAAACGGCAGCCGGGCGGCGATGGGCCAACCGTCCTGCTCGATCTCCCTGACCGTCATGCCGTGCCGCGGGCTGAGGTGCGAGCCTCCGACCAGCAGCCGTGTGTCGAAGCGCCCGTCGGCCAGCAGGTCGTGAATCAGCCAATAGGACGGCCCGTAGTCGGACCTGGCCGTCGTACTGTAGGCGACGCGAACGCTCATGCGAAATCCGATTCCGCGACGGCGGCGCCTTGTCGTACGGACGTCCGCAGCGTGCGTCCCGACAGCCGGATTGCGGCCTGCGGAGGAAGGCCGGGCAGGCCGCATCGCAAGGCCTCGAAATCCTCTTCGCCCACCCGATCTCCCGCACGGAGCGACCTGGCATACAGCAGCGTCCGCCGCACGGCCCGGCGGGTATTCTCTTCGCAGGCGGCGGCTTGCTTGTCGCCCGAGCCCAACATGGCCTCCGCCTTGCGGACCGCCCGGACCAGATCGGCCAGCTCCGCAGGATCGGCCGAGGCGGCATGGTCGGGCCCCGGCATGGTCCTGTCCAGGGTGAAGTGTTTTTCCAGGATGCTCGCACCCGCGGCCACGCCGAGGATTGCCGCCGTCCAGCCGCGGGTGTGGTCGGAAAGGCCGACCGGAACGTCGAATGTCCGCGCGAGCGTGCCGATGCAGCGGAGGTTCATTTCCTCCTCGGGGGCCGGATAGGCGCTGACGCAGTGCAAGAGCGCCAGCGGCACCTCGCAAACCTGCCGAACGGCGGCGACCGCCCGCGCCACCTCCGCCAGCGAACCCATGCCGGTCGACACGATCAGGGGCTTGCCCAGGCCCGCGAGCTGCCGCAGATACGGGAGGTTGCTCAGCTCCGCGGAGCCGATCTTCAAGGCCGGCACTCCCAGCTCGCAGAGAAATCGCGCACTTTGGATCTCGTCCGGCGTGCTCAAGAATGCCAGGCCTCGCGACTCCGTCCGCGCCTTGAGTTCCGCGTGCCAGGCGTACGGCAATTCCAGGCGCTTGAGCATCGTGAACTGGTCGTCCGGGCCGGGGGCATTGATCTTCTGGTAGTCGGCTTTCTCGGCGCCGGGCAGGCACAGCTTCTCCGTGATCCACGTCTGGAACTTGACTGCGTCGGCACCGGCCTCTGCGGCGGCATCGACCAGCCGCCGCGCCAGCTCCAAGTCGCCGTTGTGGTTCACTCCGGCTTCGGCGATGATCAAGCAGGGATGACCTGGCCCCACGGGCCGGTTGCCGACGATCATCGGCGACGCACTGCGATTCCCGCCCAGTGCCCCGGCCGTCAGCAGGTCCGCGGGACTGTCGATGTCGATGGACCGCTCGGCCGGCATGACGAAGCCGCGGGTCCCCTCGACGACGAAATCGCGGTATGCCCTCAGTATGTCGGGCGGTGCCACGTACACCGCGCCGTTGAGGCGGTAGCTGGGACGGCAGTCCTGCCTTCGTTGCGGGCAATCGCCGGGCACGGCGGCGATCAAGCTGCCGTCGGCGGCCAAGCGATACGACCACTCCACGGGGTGCTCGTTCTCACACACGGAAACGACGGGCGCCCCGGTCTTTTCATGGAGTTGGACCGCACCCACGATGTCCCCGGCGACGACCAACGGGCTGGTCGGCTGGACGAGCACCACTGCATCCCACGGTTCTGCGAGGGCGTCCAGGGCGTGCAGCACGACATCCACGCTTGCGGCCGAATCCGTGGCAAGCTCCGCCGGTCGCAGGAACGGGACTTCCGCGCCCCAGTCCCGCGCCGCTTCGGCAATTGCCGGACTGTCGGTGGAACATATCACACGGCATTTGTGCGTCAGCAACCCGCCGGCTCGGCTTGCCGCACGAACCGCGCGGCCAACCAGGGGGATGCCTCCGACCGTCTGGAGATTCTTGTTAGGGATCCCTTTCGAGCCACCTCGGGCGAGGACAATAAGCAGTAGTCTCATGGCTTAGTGAGAAACCAAGCAGCGGTCGCGGCGCGCACTCCGTTCCCGTGGGTGGCACATGCCCCCATAGATTCAGCCAACACAACTATAAGCCACACTTTATTTTAGTGCGTCTGCGGCACAATGTCTATCATGCCCCACCCTGGGCCGGGTGCTTCCTAGCCCGCGGAGTTGTTGCGAGGAGGGGCCGCTTGGAGCGACTGCGCAGATCAGCCAGGATTTGCCGAGTGGGCCGGGCGCCGTTGGGTACCATGGGCACCATGGTCGGAATGGTCGTGGCTCGCTTGCGGCGGCCGGTCGTGCTTCATGTTCCCGCCGCCTTCAGCGGCGCGGACTGCGCGGCGGGGTCGGCGGGCGCGGCAGCGGCGCTTCTGCGGCCGTTTTCGGCATCCTCGACGTATTCCCGCACGAGCTCGTGGAGTTTCTTGCGCACGAGCGCTTCCGGCGCGTGGATCAACTCGCGGAGGGCGTCCAGCGTCTCGCGGACCTCGGCCAGATCATAGGAGCGATGGCAGGCGGCCCGCAGCTTGGGATGGCTGGTGGACAGCGTCTGCTCGTCGTGGAACAACAGTTCCTCGTACAGCTTTTCGCCGGGGCGGGGGCCGACGAAGGTGATTTCGATCGAGTCTTCGGGCAGGCCGGAGAGGCGGATGAGGTCGCGGGCCAGATCGACGATCTTGACCGGCTCGCCCATCTCCAGCACGAAGATTTCGCCGCCGCGGCCCATGGCGGCCGCCTGGAGCACGAGTTGGGAGGCCTCGGGGATGGTCATGAAGAACCGCGTCATGCGGGGGTCGGTGACGGTGATCGGGCCGCCCTGGCGGATCTGTTCCTGGAAGAGGGGCACGACGCTCCCGTCCGAGCCCAAGACGTTGCCGAACCGGACCACGGTGAACCTCGTGGCCGAGGTCTGCGACATGGCGTGGACGTAGCGCTCGGCGAGCTGCTTCGAGACGCCCATGACGCTCGTGGGGTGGACGGCCTTGTCCGTGGAAATGAAGACGAAGTTGCGGACGTTGAACTCGTGGGCCAGGTCGGCCAGGCATTGCGTGCCCAGGACGTTGTTCTTGATCGCTTCCCCCACGTTGAGCTCCATCAGGGGCACGTGTTTGTGGGCGGCGGCGTGGAACACCACCTCGGGGCGGAAGCCGTCGAAGATCTCCCGCATCCGCGCGCGGTCGGTGACGTCGCCGATGACGGGGCACAGCGAGGCCCTGGTCCGCAAGGCCCGCAACTCGCGCTCGACCTTGAAAATGCGGTTCTCGCCCCGGCCCACCAGGACGAGCTGCCGCGGATTGAAGGCCAGGAGCTGGCGGCAGATCTCGCTGCCGATGCTCCCGCCGGCCCCGGTGACCAGGACCACGCGTTGCTCGACGAGCTGGCCGATGACGTCCATGTCCAGTTGGACGGGGGCGCGGCGCAACAGGTCGCTGATCTCGATGTCGCGGACGGGGATGCGATCGTCGCCGCCGAGCTGGTCCTCCAGCCGGCGGATGATCTTCAGCTCCAGGGACGCCTGCTGGCAGGCGTGCATCAGGTGCCGCAGTTGCGGGCCGGGCAGCGTGCCGGCGGTCACGAGGACGTCGGTCGCCTGGCAGCCCTCGGCGATCTCGCGGATGTCTTCCACTTTGCCGAGGATCGGGATCTGTCCCAGCCGCGACCCGACCACGGCGTCCTCGGTGGCCACCAGCCCGCGGATGCGGTAGGGCAGCTCGCCGTGCGACTGGATCTGGTGCGCCAGCAGCCCGGTGGACAGGTCGGTCCCCACCAGAAGCGCCCGCCGCTGGTCGCCCGGATGGAAGATGGGCCAGAACTGCTCGTGGTAAATCCGCCAGCTTCCGCGCAAGGTCCCGAGGATGGCGATCGCGCCCATGCAATCCATGATGAGGATGCTTCGCGGCGTGTACCACGAGGTGCCCAGGGCGTACTGGACGGCGACGATGGCGAGGGCCGCCAGCACGCAGGTCCGCACCAGGGCGATCAGGTCGGCGAAGGTCACGTAGGCCCACCAGCCTTCGAAGTGACCCAACAGCAGGAAGAGGACGAACTTGATCCCCAGCACGCACGGCAGGGTCGTCCAGAACAGGTCGTGGTTGGCGCCCGAGGTGAACCACCACGCATCGAAGCGGACGGCGAAGGCCAAGCGATAGACGAGGGCGAAAACGGCCACGTGGGCCACCGCGACCATCCAGACGTGCGGCTGGAGGAAGTGCGGCGCGCGTCGCCGGACGGTGCGCCGCACGCGTTGGCCGAGCGCGTCGGGCCGCGCATGGTCCCCCCCGCGCCACGCCGCCGGCGAGGCTTCGCCGGCCGGCCGATGCCGGGAGGTCGCTTGGGCTTCCCTGTAAGGCACTGGTGTCATGCCGATCGTCCCAGGAGAGAAGAAGTGCCTCAGGGGGCCTGCTCCGCCGCTGCGGCGGGCGCGTCGAGTTCCCCCAGCCACCCGCGGACCTGCCCTGCCAGATCCAGCAGGCGGGTGGTGGCCGGACCACCGCCGGGGAGCACCTGCGTCTGGAGGAGCACCTTGTACATGGGTGGCCAGATGGTCTGGCCGCGGAGTTTGAACTGCAGCAAACCCCAGTCCCGGCGATCGAAGAGCACGTGCTCGCCCATTTCATACCAGCAGAGCACCTGGATGCGCTTGTCGCCGGATTCCCAGGTGGACAAGCTCACGGAGATCGTGGGGCGGCCGGGGACCTCCAGGGGCATGGGCACGTCGTCGATATTGGTCCAGCCGTTGGACCGGTAGCAATTCGAGGGAGTGTGGTAGACCCCCGCTTCGGGATCGTCGTAGAGGGCGACGAACAGACTCGTGGCGTGCCCCGACCGGTCGGTGTAGATGCGATCCACGGCGTCCAGGGCTCCCGTGCCCACGAAGATCTTGGCGTGGATCTCGGCCTCCTCGCCTTGCCGCTCGGGGTCCTCGCCGTGCCAGACCCCCAGGGTCCGCGGGAGTTCGTGGATGCTCCGGGCGGGCAGGCGGACTTGTCCCGGCCGCGTGCCGGCGCGCACGACGACGAATCCGCCGTGGGCGGCCGACACCAGCATGATGAGAATGCCCAACCGGCCCGCCGCGGGGAACCACAGGAGCAGGCTCAATCCCAGTTGCGCGAACGCGAGGCACAAACCCAATTGGACCTTCGCACTCTCGGCGCTATGTACCACCGCGATGCCCCACGCGGCGGAGGCGCCCAAAGTGAGGATCGCCGAGACAAGGAGGACCTTTCCCAACAACCTCGCGTCGAGAATTCCCAGTCGCCTGACGGTATTCTTCATGGATGTGTGCCAATGGGTTGTACGGAGACCAGGTTACTCTGCGGCGTCGGACAGGGGCGCGTCGTCCGCGTCTTCGGAGGCGATCGACGGCTCCTGCCCGGAGGGCGACGCCGGCCCATAGGTTGTGTTCTTGCCGTAGAACAGCTCGTCCCCGCCGGTCACCACCGCCTCGACGCTCGCGACGCCGAAAGCCTCGAGGATCTCGTAGGCGGCCAGGACCTTGGGACCCTGGCTGACGTCGAGGAAGACCGACAGTACGACCGTATCCACGTGCTGGCTGACCAGCCGGGTATCGGCGACCGGCAGGATCGGGCTGCTGTCGATGACGACGAAGTCGTATTCGGCCCGCAGCTCGTCCAAGAGCGTTTTGGCGGCGCCGTTGGCCAGCGCGGCCAGGGTTTGCCGGTCCCAGCGGCCGGCCGTCAGGACCGTCAGGTGCTCGACGGCGGTGGGGCGGGGAACGGGCTGCACGGCCCCCCGGCTCCGCAGGATCTCGCACACGCCCGGCTCCACCGAAAGGCCGAATATCCCGTCCAGGGCCGGCCGCCGCAGGTCGAAATCCACCAGTACGGTGCGGCGCTGATGGCGGGCGAGGCTCATGGCCAACTGCGTGGCCAGGGTCGTCTTGCCCTCGCCGGCCGAGGCGCTGGTGACCAGGATCACCTGCACTTCCTCGGTTTCCGCCTTGTGGAGCAAGCGGGCGGCCAGCCCGTCGACCGCCTCCGTCAGCCGCATCCGCCACGCCTGGTTCCGCCGCGAGGGCGAACCGAGCTGGCGGAGCACCCCCGCCGGAATCCGCGGCACCGTTCCCAGCACCGGCAGCCCGAGCTTCCGGCCCACCTCCGCCGAGTCGTTGACCCGCTCCAACCGGACATCCCACAAGACCACGGCGATGGCGGGCAGGCACAACCCCAGCAGGACGCTGCCCAGCGTGAGGGCCATGCGGGTCAACCAGTTGGAGGGATTTTCCGGCAGTTTCGCCGGCGTTTCCCCCCCGCCGACGATCTTCACGCGGCCAGCCCGTTGCTGCTGTTCCACTTTCAGCCGGTCGCGCTCATTGCCGATGTCGGCGAAGACCTGGTCGAGGTGTTTCAGCTCCGCGCGCTGCATTTCGATGTCGGTGGAACTCCGGCTCAGTTGGTCCGCCTCCTTCTTCTGGTGCTCCACGTCCTTCTGGAACTGGTCCGCCTGTTCCGTGAGGACGGCGACCTCGGTCTCCAGCCGCCGGATGTCGTGCTGGATCGCCAGCCCCTTCATCTGCCGGACTTTCTCGCGGCAGGCCTTGAGAAACTCGTTGAGCTGCTCGTTGACGACCCCCGCCTCCTCCTCGAACCTTCCGGCCGAGGAGCTGTGTTCGATGAAGGCGTTCTTCTTGATCAGGCCGTAGAGCCGGTTCATATAGGTCTGCTGCTCGACGAGCACCCTGTACGTCGGATCGCTGGCGGCCAGCAGCAGGACCTCGGCGTCGGCGATTTCCATCGTGCCGACCTGCCGCTCCATTTCCCGCTGGGCCAGGAGCTGCCCGCGGGCCTTGCCGAGCTCGAAGCGGATGCGATCCGCCTCGCGGCGGTAGTCGCTGTACTGCTGGATGGCCATGGATTGCCGCAGCGAAATGGCCTCGGTCTCCGACGTGCCGAGCCGCTCGGCGGCCTCCTTGAGCCGCGAGCGGGCGTTGCGGGCCTCGATCTCCTTGTCCGCGTACAACTGCTGGAGCTGGTTCAGCCGGACCTCGCGGTCGACCTGTTCCCCAACGACCACCTCCGTCCAATAGGCGCGAATGACGGCGTTGACCAATGCGGCGGCCTCCTCCGGCGCCGGCCGCTTCAAGCTCACGTCCAGGACCGCCGTATTGCGGCGCGGCGAGCTCACCCGCAGGCTTCCGGCCAGCCACGTCACCGCGTTGTGTCGCTCGTCCTCCTTGCGCACGATCCACAAGCCCTTGACCGCGTCGTCCCCCAGGGCACGCGCCAGCACGAACGGGCTGAGGAGCAGGTCCTGCTGCGTTCCCTTGAAGACCTCGAACTGATCGGAGGTGTTCAACGGGACCTGTTCCCCGACGGGCCGGTAGACCAGCGGGGTGCGCATCGGATCCAGCAGGAGCTGGGCCTTCGCCGTGTACTGCGGCCCAATCGCGAGCCACGTGAGGGGCCCGAGCACCACGGCGCTGAGCAGGCCCACCGCCGCGATCAATCGCCAGCGGCGACGCAGGGCCGCCAGGACCGTGGCCGCCTGCAGCCCGGGCGACACGGCCGGACCCGCTGCCTCGCCGGGAAGCCATCCCGCGGTCGGCAAGGGCGCCACCGCGTGCAGAGGATGGGCGGCCGCCAGTTGGTCCGCGGCCAGCTCGTGCGACAAAGGGGAGTTCTCGTTGCTGGACATGTTCGGCCTTCCGGAAATGAAGAGAAACGGAGCGGAAAAGAACGCGGTTGAAAGCGATTAGGGTTCGACCGGCTGCCTCTGCGGGCCGGGCAGGAGCGCGGCGGCTGCGTGCCGCCCGCCGGCCCGCGGCGCCGCACCCTCGTCCAGCGGCACCGGCCCCTGGGTTTGCACGGGGACAATCAGCCGGGAGACCAAGGCCATCTCGCCCCACAAGAGCACGATGGCCAGCGGCATCATGATAAAGCCCAAGTAATGGTGGACCCATTCTCCCGCCTGGTGGCTGACCCATTCCGAGAACATGCCGTTCAACGTGATCCGCGCTATGTTCGAGAGCACGGCGATCGGGATCGCGCTGAGGAGGATGACGGCCTTTTCCCAGGGCCGCGCCTCGATCACGAAGACCGCACCCACGCAGATGGCGATGAACAGCGTCAGCATGCTCAGGCCGCTGCAGGCCCGCGCCACCTCGAGCGTGTTGCTGGGGTCCGACAGGTGGATGACGTTGCCCTTTGCCAGCGCCGGAATCCCCAGCGTCTGCAGAATGTAGACCGTGCAAGACGTGGCGACCCGCTGCAGCGGCTGGGCCAGCCAGACGGACACGCGGGCGGGCAGCGGCATCATGAACTCCAGGAAGAGGATCGACGGCCACGACCAGCGCAGTGCCCGCCAGCCCCCCAGGAACAAAGCCATGCCGCCGAACAAGAAGAACAGCGTGTCGGCGTCGCGCTCGTAATTGAAATAAAAATTCACCCAACGCATCACCGCCCAGGCAGCCAGCAGCGATATCCCCCACCAGGTCCCCCGCCGGGGCCACGGGTCCACCATCCCTTGCCGCAGCCATAGTAAGAAGCCGGCAAACGGCGGCACAAAATACCCATGACTATAGTTTTCCTGCTGGCACCAGGCCCGGACCAGTCTCAAGAACGCCGGCCAATACGTCCACAACAGCACCACCAACAACAGGCCCCAGGCCACCAGGACCGGACGCCCCGGCACCCATCGACGCCACCGGGAAGTAGAAGGGATCGCTAGAATTCGCATAGGGATGGCCGACCCGCAGACCTGACAATCGAGTAATCTTCAGTGTCGCGGTGGCGAGAGGAAATGTCAACCGCCGGACACGCCAATCGTAGTGGGCAGTGGGCAGTGGGCAGTGGGCAGTGGGCAGTGGGCAGTGGGTAGTGGGCAGTGGGCAGCCGGTAGCGGGCGGTGGGAGCAAACGTCAACCGCCGGACACGCCAATGGGGCACGGACGAGCCAGTGTCTCGTCGAAGCGGGTTGCAAAGAACATGCCGATCCCGCCCCGCCTGCCGGCGCGCCGACGTATCTCGGCTGCAATACACCACTTGCGCGGGTACTCCCCCAGCGACCCCACCGTCCGCCCAACCGCGATCCCGCCTATCTCGTTCACTTCCCGCTGTTACCGATGCAAAAACGCAACACCTTGGGCGGTGCGGGTATCCGCGTAGCGGGTCGGTGGGCAATGGGCAAAGCCCCCCCACTGCGTCCGGGGGCCGGCGGGCCGGAGGCCAGGGAGCGGTGGGCAGCCTCGGCACACCCCGGCGTACCCGCGAAGGGGGCCGGCGGGCGGTAATAGGTCCCCTAGGACCTACAGGACCTATGGGGCCTATCGCTGCCCACCGCTCGCTCCGCTAGTTGATGGGCTCGAGGAGGAAGTCGTCGATTTCCACCGATGCCCCTCGTTGGAGGAAATTGATGCTCACCAGCAGTCGGGTCGTGCCGCGGCGGTGGAGCACGGTACCCTCGATTCCTGCAAACGGCCCGTTGCGGACCCGGACCCGGTCGCCGGGCGCCAGGCGGCTTTCCACCGTCAAAGGGGCGTTGGACGAGATCAATTGGCGAAGTTGGCGGAGGTCGCCCACCAATCGGCTCCCGTCGGCTACCTGCAGAAGGCGCGCCACCCGGTTCGTCGTCCAGGTTCGAGTGCGTTCCGCCTCCGACGCAAACAGGAACACGTAGCCAGCGAACAACGGCGTGTGCGAGTACAACTTCCGCCGCGGGCGGTAGATGGTCTTCCTGACCAGGGGCAAGTAGAAAGGGATCTGCTGCCGAAATAGTTCGCGGGAAAGGGCCTTCTCCTGGCGAGGTTTGGTATAGGCCACCAGCCAGTAGCGGTCCCCATCCGGCCAAGGAGCCTCATCCAGGAGGGTCTCCGGAAAGAGGCTGGGCTCCTGACGAAGGATGGGCATGGCTCGGTCCCCTGTTTTTCCAATTATAGCCGGGAAAAGGGACGGGGTACCCCTTTGGCGCCCTTTGAGGCGGCCAACCCTTGGTCGCGAGAGTCGCACCGAAGACACCGGGAGGGTAGCCGGTCTCCTTTTCCCCGGAAGGCCCCTTTTTTGCCCTCACGCCGCCGGATATGCTAGATTTGCCTCGAAGGTAACACAATATGTGCGGCATTGTGGGGTATGTCGGTTCTCACGACGCCATCGACTATCTCCTCAGCGGGCTCCGCCGGCTGGAGTACCGAGGCTACGACAGCTCGGGCGTAGCCGTCGTTCGGCCGGGGGAGGAGATCTCGATCTCGAAGGCCGCCGGCCGGATCGACCGGCTCGAGGCCCGATTGGCCGCCAGCCCCCTTCAGGGGTGTACGGGCATTGGCCATACCCGCTG
>Ga0187848_10001386_pt1 | contig 20707 bp, 22 predicted proteins | sample June2016WEW_4_40_FD_132424 | JGI IMG/M metagenome (GOLD analysis project Ga0187848, IMG submission 132424) | Peatland microbial communities from SPRUCE experiment site at the Marcell Experimental Forest, Minnesota, USA - June2016WEW_4_40 | ecosystem: Environmental > Terrestrial > Soil >... | reverse complement strand
CTAAGAACCGTCCCATACGAAAAAGGATTCCATTTCTACACAGCGATAGGCAACTTCACTAAAGAAACAGCAACAAACCTAGATTCGTTCGAAAAGAAACTCCAAACTGTTTCTGCTGATTCGGTGAACTTTCATCTTCAAAGAGGCGACTTCCAAAAATGGATAAAAAACACACTCGGCGACGATGAGTTAGCCAAAAGAGTAAACTCAATAAGTTTAACGCTTCCAGCTAAGGATCAGCGAAAAGAGTTGCTCGCAATCGTGCAAACACGCATAACCGAACTCAAGCGAGAACTCCCTCATCAATTGAGCCACACTCATTCATAGCCTCCAAAGGTTGCCTTAATGCAAAACACGACCAAAAAGTAGCGCAAGGTTTGCTTTGCTAACGCCAATTAATTTGGTGACAGCTAATAGAAAATACACTCCAATTTGTTATCCTCACTTGATCTTAAAAAGAGAAAAGATGGTTAGAGAAGTTCAGGAGCGCAAACATTTTCCGCCTTAGCAACCGCACGACCGCAGCATTTGCAGATGTATTTCGCGTTTTTTACAAGAGGCTTTAATTTTTCTGTTGGTACTTCATCCTCTACCATCTTACAGAGATGTTTTTCATGTCCTGGATGAGGTTGGGTTTTTGACAAAACTTGCACCTGACTTATGAGGGAAGACTGCTGAATATAAAACTACCCATTTAAAGGAAAATTACTCCATTCAAATAAGATCGCGTTCCCTTTCAATTCTCGTCAGTTAGGATTTTACAGAGCTACCGCGCCCGGACCATAATTTATTCCGTTTTGAGACTACTTCACGCGTTTCTAAGTTTGTCTTTCTTGGCTAAGAATGCCCGCCAGTCTTCTTTCGCCCAAAGAGCGCAACCATGTATTTCTTGAAGTTCGCGGAGAATTGCAGGTGCTTCACATTTCAGAGCTCGATTGGGACAAGTTCAAGGAGGCTTTCGCTTACGACACATACGCAATCGAAGGTTCCCTTGTGAAAGCCAAGGAAGTTGAAGAAATACTTGGAAAGAGAAAGAAGATAGTCCTAGGACAAAAGCAAAGAGGACATTTCCGAAACCTATGGCGGTGCTGAGGCAGTTGGCTTCATCCGCAAAACAAACGAGCATATTTCTCTAAAACTCATGCAAGAACTTCACAGAATAGTTTTCAAGAGTTCGAAGTATTTATCCAAGGTCAACAGGTATCAACTTTCGCTTTGTTCCGCACTTGCAACATTTTTCCTCTAATGGGTACCCACTTGTTTGACGACGATATTTGCTTGGACCTTCAGGGTCGGGATAAAGAGTTGTCTTTTCTGCTAAGCTTTCCCTTTTTATTGGCGTAAATTCGTGAGTAGGTCTCTTTAGAATTTCTAAAAGTCTCGAATTCTCTTCAAGTTGCGTTTTGAGCTCTTCAAATTGAGCTAGTTGAGTCCTGTCAAAGTTTTCTAGTTGAGATTGAATTGATTTTAGTCTGTCAACAGAGGTTTTTAGTTGATTTACCTGGGCTGTTGCTTCTGCTATGGGTTCGTACTTGTTAATGGTTTTGTTGATGTTTTCAATGTCAGCCGACATTGATAGTAGATAATTTTTGATTTTTGCATAGTTGTTTACTGCTTTGGTCAGGTTGTTGTTTTGCTCAGCTAGGTTTTCTATTTGAGGTTTGTATTGTGAGAATTTTTGGTCATAGTTTTGTGGGTCTATGTAGCACAATGGTTGCTTGTCTTCAATTTCTTTTGTTGCTGCAAGAAATTTTGTTGCTTCTTGTTCAATTTTATCAATCAATTTTCTATCAGGCATTTGGTAGTTTTGCCATTTATCTTCAATTGATTTCATTTTATTAACTGTAGCCGATCTTAGCTTTGCTTTTCGTTCCTGATGTATTGCTTCTTGCAGTTGTCTGGTAATACGGGCGGTTTCGGCTTTTGCTAAAACTTCGATTGCTGATTTTCCCCTCGGAGTCAACTCAAAACCAACTCTGCCTTGCAAGTAAACTTTGCGTATCAAGTTTTTTGCGCTCAGTCTGTTGATGCTCATTTCTACTTGTTCGTTGCTGATTTCCATTTTGTTGCTGATTCGAGCAAGTGCCAATTTTTCTGTTTGATCAGTTACGCCTTTCTTAGACAGATAATCCATGATGGCGTCGTCTATTAACAGTTTACCTGTGTCGTCGTTACTCGTGTCGTGCAACCTCAATTATATACGGTAGGTAAGGAGTTAAATAAATCCACTATAATAGTTCCCCAAACTGTTTAAGGCAAAAGGCGAATTAGAAGGCTTTCAGCGAAGCTCCCTTTTCCTGAACCCAAAGGGGTCGGAACCATTAAAAGAAAAATCATTAAGGTCAAGGAACTGCGAGACATCAGGTTAGCAAGCGATTTACTTACAGGAGTGAGTCGGATCGGGCTTAATCAGACTTGGTCTGGGTCCCTCGCTGCCTCACTCCCATTTTGTATTCGAAAGGTGTTTTTTTGGTTTGAGCAGGTCAATAAGATTTGGGCCGCTGAAATTTGAACCTGCGGGCTGCTAGTTCTTTTACCCAAATGTGCAGTTGTTGTTAGGGCAATACTTTTGCCATAATTAAAGTTACATTCTGCAAAGTTGGTTAGTGCTATGATTCACAGGCACGTTAGATAACGCCATAACAACGTTCATTCCTGTATAACTTGCCCGAAACCCGTGTATGATGTATCGAAGGAAAGTAAAGCCTTTGGTTGTCGGCGACGTTGATAAAGAACTGACTGCTTGCAGAGTACAATTGACCAATATTTGCCGTGGCTATCAATCAGGATATAATTATCGCTTTAATTATGGTAGCTGGGTGCACTGGTTGGCTATCTTCGCCTGTGGAAGGATTCGTAGTTACTGGAGCATTAGCTATTGCATTTACAACGCTTTGTCCTGAAATAACGGTTCCGAAGACTGTGTAGACAGAATCAAATTTCGTTCCAGAGCTATTTACAGTGATGTTGCCATTGTCTACTAGATTTATGAAGAATTGGCTTGTTGCAGAGTTAGGCTCGCTGGTTTTAGCCATAGCTATCGTATATTGTAAATTGCGGTTGTCGTTTCCTATCTCGTCAGGAATAGACGAAACATTAATGCTTTGGTTCTCTCCACCTTGAATCATAAAGCCAACCATGACTCTGTGGAAGATGGTGCCATCGTAGAAGCCTTGCTTCACCAACTTCACGAAATTCTGCGTTGTTATAGGTTTGTCATCTCGCATTTGAATGATTATGTTGCCCTTCGAAGTTATAAGGAGAACTTGTGTCCCATTTGAGCTGTATTCACTTGCCGGCGACGTCAAGGGTGGCGCAGGTGCATAAACAATTGGGGAATTGTTTGATTGGGAGTGACCAAAGACAAAAAACGCCGAAATAACTACCGCAGCCACAGCGATTATACCTATCGTGATGTAAATTTTGTTCCTATTTTGTCGGTTTGGGTAGCTATATTTGATTTTTTTCTGTTTCTGGTTTTTCCGAGAGCTTGGCATGTCACAAATAGCCATCCTCTTTTTATTTAAACATTTCAGATTTTCACCATCAAAGGCAAACGGTTCTCAATATGCAAAAACGAATTAGAAAACAAGAGCCAAAAGTGACTCAATGAGTCAATAATGTTGCATCTTAACGCTTATTCGAAACGGAGAAAGCTGTTCTCTTGAGATTAATGAAGGGATGTCATCTGTTTACCAGTTTTCTGGATGTATTCTTTATTGTTTCCTGTTTTTTGCCGAACAGGAAGAAAGCAATGCTTGAGTAAACTGGATAAACCACCTCAATTACAGTCTAGTAAGCTTTTGATGGCACTGACGTAATGTTGAGAATTTGCACGATATCGTCAATGTTAATCAATAGCCAAAAGTTACAAAAACAAGGAGCCCGCCGAAAGCTAGCGCCAAAATTTCGCTTCTTAAACCCATCAGTTAAACGCTTACCTGACACCTTAATGGATATGGGTGATATTTAATCGCTGATTTGGATTTATCCTTCCCGTTTGCTTCTGCATTGGTAACAGAAGATGTTTCAATCTGGATTTTCAGTTCCGCATGTTGGACATTTTTACTTATATTTATCCATCCTAAGTGGCTTTTTCTTGCTCAAAATTCAGAGCAGTCTTAAGTTCATTTCATAGATAAGATAAACAAAACCATGCCATTTAGCTCCACATTTGCAGATCAAAAAGGGCGGCTTTGTCCGTTTCGCATATTAATAGGAAGTGCTAAATGAAATTGCAATGAAGAAATCTTTAGCCATATCGATTCTGGTTATAGTGGTCATTATTGTTTTAACCGCTTCAATAATAGTTATCTATAACAGCAATACCGCTTCATCAAATTCCACTGAAGCATATTACACTTACAGTATAGTTAACACGCACCCGCATGATACAAATGCCTTCACAGAGGGGCTAGTGTACTCGGATGGTTTTCTCTACGAAAGCACAGGGATTAATGGTGCTTCATCTCTACGCCGCGAGAACCTGACCACAGGGAATGTACTGCAGGAAGCCACTTTGCCAACCCAGTATTTCGACGAAGGCATAGCCATCGTCAATGATGCCATTATACAGCTAACTTGGGAGTCAAATATAGGCTTCATTTACAACAAAACCACATTTGCCTTGCTGGGAAATTTTACTTACCCCACGCAGGGTTGGGGCTTAACCTTTGACGGCAAAAACCTAATCATGAGCGACGGCACAGACCACCTCTACTTCTTGAATCCAACAACGTTTCAGCAGACAAGACAAATCCAAGTCCTTAACGGCAGCACGCCCGTAGTAAACATCAATTCGCTAGATTACATCAACGGTGAGGTTTACGCCAACATCTGGCTAACAAACACAATCGCCATAATCAATCCAGAAACTGGACAAGTCAAAGCTTGGATAAACCTCACAGGACTACCAGACGGAAACAATTCAAACCCGAACGCCGTGCTCAACGGCATAGCATATGACCAACAAAACAACAGACTGTTTGTAACAGGCAAAGATTGGCCAAGCCTCTATCAGATAAAACTAATACCACAAACTAACTAAACAACCTAGAATTAATTGGTTGCCCCGAAAAATAAAGTAATCTTGAGTTTTTTCTACATTTTCCTCCAAGTTTAAATGAATAGTTTTGTTATCGAAGTTTCCTTTAACGTTTCGCTAGGTAATAAGATAAAATTGCTAATGGAAGCACAAGGGCGTAGGAAGCTAAGGTTCCAAGCCAGATTCCAAAGCTCGGATATAAATACCTTACAGCTACACTGAAGGGAATAATCGTTAGAATACCCGAGAAAACTAAAGGTTTAGTTACAGCTCGGGAGAACTCCGTTCCTCTGCTCCGGTTGAGTATGATCAATGTTGAAGTGAAAACTGCTGGAAACGCAGCTGCAATACCGCCTAGCACAGGACCGCCAATTTGGCTCAAAAGCACTGAAACCAAAACAAGTGAGCCTGCCCCGACTCCACGCAAAACAACATCACGAAACCTGTAGAGTCTCGCTACTCCCGTTAGGTTTTGGAGTTTTAGTTTTTTAGTGAAAGAATAATAGGTTAAAACCGAAATTGCTGCTCCCCCAACCAAGGAGAACACAAAATCTTTCAGACCAGACGCAACAATTAAGGCAGAAAATGCAAACCATAGAAGGAGAGAAACGGAGATTCCGCGCCTAAACCCTTTCTGGGCGAAAAAAGCGTAGAAAAAAAGATAAGCACTTGTAATGCCGAAGGCTAAGGGGAACACTGTGGTTGCTTGAACGGCAGCGGCTGAAGATTGGTTGATCCCGATGAAGAAAAACGAGAAAGCCGAAGTAGAGGGAAGACCGCCAAGGATTCCGCCTAAGACGCTTCCTTTCTTTTCTGCAATAATTGTGATTATAGTTACCCATAAGCTTCCAACAGCAAACGCCAGAAAAAGATGCAGGAAAAACGAGTCTGAAACCATGTTTTTGAGCCTTTGCATCATATGGCAAATTAGAGATTAATTAATTCTTCCAATGAATTTGAAAAAAATAGTTAACATTACTGGTTTTGTGGAAGAGGTTAAAGTCCCGCCATATCTTTACTGCGTTGAATCAGAAAAGTCTTAAAATCGCCAGCTATTTTAAAATAATTTTTTATGAAACAATGAAGTTGAAGTTAAAGTCAAGCTAAAGTTTCTAAGCTGAGCGAAAAATAGAAATCTCGGTAAGATAACTTTAATGAAGTATTCTGGAGACGTTGGTTTGCCGAACGACGCAGGTGTGGAACTTGAAGATATTACCTTCAGTGTTTATTTGTATGTGGCTAAAGAAGGCAAGCCTGTTGGCCCAAGAGATGTGATGCGTGGCACACACCTTAGCAGTCCAAGCGTGGCTTATCGGCATCTTCAAAAACTTGAAGATTCGGGACTACTAAAGAAAAACGAGTATGGAGAATACCTCCTCAAGAAGAAAATGAAAGTCAACGGATATCGCTGGATTGGAAGAAGACTCTTGCCGCACGCAATGTTCTATTTCTATTTTTTCTTCGGGCTCTTCATAACCGAGGCTGTGATTTTCGCAATTCATTACTCGGTTGAAACCTACAACTTCAAGGTTTTCTTCGTGTTAGGTCTTTCAATAACGGGAATCGCAATGGCCCTCTTCCTTAAAGAGGGCTTATCTTTGGCTAAGAAAATAGGGAAAACGCCAGCAAGAAACCACGATGAATAATTTCTGCATCAAAAGTTCTTATCAAAATGCAAGAATCTCATTTTTTGGGTGACAAAGGTAGAGAAAGATTGATCCGTCTGATAGCTTGGTGAAGGCATAAAAACAAGACAATAGCGACCAACCGTTAGACGGGAGTTGCACTTCGGTTCTAATTAAGATCTCATACAGTCTGGTTTCAGAGTTATATCCAAAGTAGCGTGGGAGTAAGCACTGGATTACCTGTTTCAACGCCATTGTGAGAGGCATCCACGTGAAACATTATCCAGTCCGCGTTCGCAAACGGAATCAAGATTAAACTAAAAACAAAAATTATGCAAACAACTGCCGCCCCACACGAAACCTATTCATGTGAACAAACCACCATCTAGCATTTACGCACTGAAGAACTGTAAAAGACTTGGAGAAATAAAAGTCCGTTAATTGAAGTTAGAAAAAAAACACCAACTGCTTTTGGTTGCTGCTCTTTTCTCGAAACGGGTCAAAATGGAAACACACTGAAAGTATGCTAATGGCTGTTCTTCTTGTGGAACACTCTGTTCCTTGGGGAGAGCTATATAGCACGTTCGTAGCAATATCACTGGTGTCGGAGAGAAAGTCGATGAAATTCAACAAAAAAATGTTCGTTCCTGTTCTTCTTGTAGCTCTAATCATGATGATGATTGTGCCAGAATATGCGGTGGCATCTTCTAATTTTCCTCTCAGCCCATCGGTTCCAAATGTTTCCGTGGTTTCAGCGAACTCTCTGACAGCTACAAAAACAATAATTGTTCCTGTCGACTACCCGTCCATAACTGACGCTATCGGAAACGCCTCGGCAGGCGACACAATACTGGTTCGCAGCGGAACTTATTTTGAAAACCCTATAATTGACAAACCATTGACGCTACAAGGCGAAAACAGCGCGAACACTATAGTGGTAGGAACAGGCGGCTATGTGGGAGCTAGCGTTTTTACGGTTGCGGCCGATAACGTGAAGATTTCAGGCTTCACCATCACAAGCGTCAACTATTCAGCCTCAGCCAACTACGCTTACGGCATTATGATTGAAGGAGACAAGTGTACAATAACCGGCAACAACATAGTGAATACGTTGTCAGGAACCTTTTGTTCGGTCCAGTCTTCCACCTTAATCGCCCAAAATAACATAGTTGGAAATCAGAAAAACGGCGTCCGATTCTACGGCGGCTTCAACAACACCATCTCAGGAAACAACATAACAGGCAACACGGCTTCCGGCATCACCATTGAAGGTTTTTCAGACAACATAACAGGAAACAACCTATCTCAAAACACCATAGGCATCGGGCTGGCTGCGACTTACTCAGTAATCTTCAGAAACAACATAACTGAAAATAGCAACTCAGGCATTTATCTCCCAGGCTCCGACAACATCATATCCGCGAATTATATGGCAAACAACAAATACGGCATCTATTCACTTCCGAGTTTCGGCGTATCCAGCAATAATACGATATTTCATAATGACTTCGTCAACAATCAGCAAAACGCATACTCTACCTCGCCATACGACATCCAAATTTGGGACGAAGGCTATCCTCTGGGAGGAAATTACTGGAGCAACTACTCGACGGTTTGCCCTAACGCAACAGAGATTGCTAATTCTGGAATAATGAATTTGCCTTACTCAGTTTGCGCCAACAACACTGATAAGGATCCCCTCATGACGCTTTTTAACGTCTTAAACGCGGGCGCCTCGCCGAGCGAAAAAACTCCGCCTATTACAGGCTCCGACCACGTTGCCGGTTTATGGAGTTTTGACAGCGTTGAACCCAACTATGTCACAGCCGACTCGACGGGAGCTAACCCAGCGGTTTTAGGGACCGTGACGGCTAACGTTTCGTACACTCCTCAGCTGGTTGAAGGCAAGTTCGGCAAAGCCCTATACTTTAATGGAAACGCATACGCGTTCGTCCCACCCTCGCCCAGCTTAATAATTCCCGGCGACATAACTATAGACGCTTGGGTTAAAGTGAACCAATTTAAAAACGTAACATACAACAACATTGTGATCGAATACGTGAGCACGACCGCCAAGTACCCGACCAGGATCCTTGGACTCGCCATAAACGGAGTTGCACCCAGCAACAGCTCCTCCCCGGCGTTGGGAGTTCTGCGCGGCTACGTAACAACCGACACGTCAGGCTTCAACGAAATAGACACCACCCAACCACTTTCTCTAAATGAGTGGTATCACGTCGTGTTTACTCGCAGCACCCAAACAGGCATGCACATCTATGTTAACGGAGTAGAACAGAATGTGACAGTCTTAGCCGGAACGCAGAATCCCGTCGGCTCAATAGAACAGGCGTCAGGCTTATACATGGGGCATGACTCAATGACCACTTTAGAAAATGTCCAAATCCTCAATGTGGTCGCGGAACCAACAAGCACACATATCTGGCAGCAATGGTGGTTCTGGACTCCAGTAGCCGCCGCTTTCACAGTATTAGCGGTAATAGCTTACTATGTTAGCAAGAATGGCATCAAGCAAAACGCCGCAATTTCTCCAGCCTCCTCATATGCTTAGCTCTGTACATTGAACAAGGTGGGAATTTAGAAAAAACCTGTCAACGCTACGCAACAAACACAAAAATCGCTGCTCAAATTAGTTTAAAAGACCGAAGTTCGAATTTAGCGGAGTTGTATCCTCTTGAAATATAATTTTTGAAAAAAATTTTTGATGGAAACTTTGTTTAAATTTTGTTGAAAAGTATTAAATACTGATAGCGCTGACTAAGAGAAAAGGGGATCCATTTGAGTGGGGAAGAAAAGACAGTATCTAATAAACAAAATAAGTATCCTTGGAGCAACTACACTTTAAAATTAGGCAGGGGAGAACCGGTCTCAACAACGCAGTACGTGCTGTATGCAGTGCAGATAGCAGCGGTAATAATTCTGTCATACCTAAGCGTGGTGCTACTCGGTCCACTAAGCTATTCCGGCATTTCACTGTTCTACTTCGTGTACCCCTTCTTTCTAGTATTCACCTTGTGGTGGGGAATTTGGGGAATTCTGGGGGCATACATTGGCTGTGTCATAGGAGCTGGACTACTGGTAGGTTTGACACCAATCGTATCTGGAGCTTACGCAATCAGCGATTTCATTCCGCCTTTGGTCGTGTTCATAGTTTACCGGGGGTTGCTCGCAAATAGAGGCATCGACCCTTTATGGAGAGACTTGACAGACAAAGAAGTTGCAGGAGTCAAAACAAAAAGAGTGACCGCTTGGATTTTGTTCATCGTGATAAATGGAATTATCCTAAACGCAATAAGTGCAGAGCTGGGCGTTGGAATAGAGAATTACTATGGGCTCATTCCGTCGGGCGCATACTGGGGATGGTGGGCAGGGTGGTTCTTTGGAGATTTAATAGCGATGATAATAATTACTCCAGTGCTCGTCAAAGGACTTACCAAACTTGTCGAACGCCAAGGGCTCATCAACGGCGGCTGGGTAACTTAGCAGTAGCTACACACAAATTGAAACCTAAAAGGGAACCTATTTGGCAAGGGATGACGTAGAAGCACGTACTTCGAAGAAGTATGTGCGCACCTTTATTTTTTCCATGAAAACTGGAACTCCAATTGAAAAATTACATGTGATCACAAAAATCTTTATGATAGCAGCAATGTCGGTTTTGGCTCTTTACATGTTCGATATTCCGGTCTTAAAGGGAGGCCCAGACATAATTGGCCTGATATTTTTGCTCACTATTGTTTTCGTATTATTGATAATTTCTGGGACTACAAAGTATTTGGCCAACTCTTATCTTCTGCTAGCTTTGCCGGTGCCAATAAGCGAATTTATTTGGTGGCTTTTCTTTAATGAGGGGCTACCCGGAGCGAGAGAGGTATTTTACTTATGGCCAGGGTTTTTTCCAATTGGAATTTCAACGGCAGTGTTAGTTTGTGTTTTTGGAGTGGTTTATTACCGAACAAGAAGTATTATCATAGCTATTATCCCAGCAGTTTTGCTATGGTGGCTCACTGCCATGGCGGGAACGTTTGATTTTTCTCCATTGACGACTTGGTTTAGACTTCCAATCGGAGCGACCTACAGCTTTACGCTTTCGTCCTGGTCAGTAACTGTTGCGCTATCAAAGGCCTTGGGATTTGCAGTAATGATTTACACTTCATTCCTCTTTCTACTCACAACAAGAGACGCGGAGATAGCGGGCGCAATGAGACAACTGGGTCTTTCATTCAAAAAAGCCTTCTTTATCGCGCTGATTTTCAGAAGTCTAAATACATTGTTGATAGATTATGAAAATATCAGGATTGCTCAGACAGCTAGAGCGGCTGGTGTAAATAGAAAAAACGTTTTTTCCAAGATAATTGATCTCGCCTACGTGTCAATACCTTTAGTCGCGACGATGATCCGCCGGTCAACAGAAATGGGAGTTGCCCTCTACGCCCGGGGTTTTGAAGCATCCAAGAAGGTGACTTCATTCAAGGAGACGAAAAGAATAACTTATATGGATGTAACAGTAATAGCAATTTTGAGCGTTTTCCTAATATATGAGGTAGTTCTTGGGCACAACATAAATAATTTGTTTGTAAGGTGACCAAGGATGCCAGCGTTAGAGGTTAAGGATTTCTGGTGGAAGTACCGGTCATTCGTCGGAGTGGAGAACCCTTACGCATTGAAGGGTCTAACCTTCACTGTTGAAAAAGGCGAGTTCTTAGGTATAATTGGTCCAAGCGGCGCAGGAAAAACAACTCTGTGTTATGCTCTTGCTGGTATCATACCGAAAGTCTTCACTGTTCCCTACGGCAAAGAAAAAGAACACATTAAGGGTGAAATAAAACTTTTTGATCAGACACTAACCAAGGTCGACACGGTAAAAGATGAAAAGACTGGAAATATGATCGATAGAGTAGTCGGGATGAAACAAACGGCGCCAAGAGTTGGGCTATTACTCCAAGACCCCGAGAACCAATTTTTGAGAATGGATCTCCTGCATGAAATAAGCTTTGGCATGGAGCTTTTAGGCCTCTCTGAAGGAGAAATCGAGAGCAGGGCTAAGGAAGCCCTAGAATTAGTTGGTCTTGGTCCTCTATGGCCAATCGCGGATCTTGTTCATCCCTCCGAGTTGTCCGGGGGACAGAAGCAGAGGGCTGCCATAGCTTCCTTCATTGCCTTACGGCCTGAAGTCTTAGTTTTAGACGAGCCAACATCCAACTTGGACCCCGAGGGAAAACTCGGAATAATCCAAGCCATAGACAACATAAAGAAAGAATATGATATAACGATAATTCTCGTTGAACACAACCCTGAAGTAATACAGATGTACGCAGACAAAGTGTTGGCGATAAACGACGGACAGGCAATTGCGTATGGAACCACAGAACAAGTTTATTCCCAGTGTAAACTATTTGATGAAAATGGACTCTACGCCTCAGACATAGCGAGGATCGGGTGGAAAGCAGGTCTAAGTTACAATGGAAGGGTCCCCTTTACTGTCGATGAAATGCTTGAATCATTAGAATGCAGAAACCAAAAGTCCTTGGCGCCGAACCTTGAAGATACCCCAATAGACCAGTCGGCTCAGGAAATAATAAGCGTCAAAGACCTCAACTTTTCGTATGAAGATGGAACGCAAGCCCTAAGAGGAGTAACTTTCGCCATAAAACAAGGAGAGTGCGTAGGGCTCATAGGGCAAAACGGGGCAGGCAAGTCGACAGTATCCAAGATAATCAGCGGCTTGTATAAGAAGTTCAAGGGCGAAGCAAAAGTAATGGGAATGAACCTGCGAGACAAGAAAGTGATTCAGAAAATACCCTGCTACGTCGGATATGTATTTCAGAACCCTGACAACCAAATTTTCATGAGGAAAGTGTATGATGAGGTAGCATACGGTCTGAAAAACCTTAAGGTACCGCAGCAGGAAGTTGATCAAAGAGTCAAGGAAGCTCTGAAGAGCGTTGGATTACTATCAAAGATTGACGAGGACCCCATGTTCTTGGGCAAAGGTGAAAAGAGAAGACTAACCGTGGCGTCTATTCTTGCCATGAATCCTAAGATAATGATAGTTGACGAGCCTACTACTGGTCAGGACTTCAGGATGTCGGAAGATATAATGAACCTGCTTGAAGAATTGAACAAGGCTGGTACTACGATCTTAGTTATCACACACGACATGACTCTGGTTTCAGAACATACCAAAAGAGTCATAGCAATGCATAATGGAGTTGTACTGTACGATGGTTCCACAAGAGGCTTCTTCTCAAATGAAGAACTACTCGACAAAGCCGACATAATCCCCCCGATGGCAGCAAGATTTAGCCTTGAATACAAGAAAAAGAATCCCTTCGCTCCAAATCTAATGAATGTAAAAGAGTGGGTCACGGCACTAAACCATGTTAAACAAGAATAAGCAAACAAAAATGTTGGTTAGTCAAAAAATTTTTGCTAAAAAATACCCGCCAAGATAAGTTAGCTCTAAAATTTAAATAAAAAAAAACTTCGGGAGGCTACTCAGATGTTAAAAGAATATTGGAGTTGCATGTTTTCCGTTTTTTCGGAGGCTAAAAAGAAAGCTATTTTTGGTTTCCCCTGCTGGGTGGGAAAAAACTAGATTTGAAAGTCAATGGAGACATTGCATTTTTTGCGGGTTGTCCAAACGTAATGTTCTCCAACCTTTCTGTACACTTGGTCTGCATGGCCCTGTCTCCAGTTTCTGACCCGGAAACGGTGCTTCGAATGAAGACCATCCCTAAGCAATAGTTGCTTGGTCAATTTAATCTGCTCCCTAAAAATTTATTTTATGAAGATGTCTCCGTGTGTCAAATGCGAGCATTTTTCGTGAACTAAAACCTCAATTAACTCTCCATTCTTTTCAATATGATGAATAATTAATTGCCCGCCGGGAGGGTTGTCTAATGATTTCCGGCATATTTTACAAAGATTATGTTGGATTCGGCGGAGATGGATGCGTATTCTTTCATTGCGGTTGTATTTCTTATGTGTTTTTTTGTTGTGGAAGCCTATTGGGTCACGCTGTTTTGAGGTGAGGTAGTTTTGACTTGTAAGTGCATCAGGCTTTGTGTTTCTATTGCCACACTGCTCGCGGGCTGTTTTCCAACGTCTATCTGTTTGCATTACTTTATGCAACAACCTTTAATTTTGCTATCAAATCTCTAACAAGAAAACTATTGTTGTTCAAAACCGTGTGCTTCCAGCCAAGCTATGCTGCTTTTCTTACCAGCTTCAGCTCTTGATATGATTACAGCTTCAAGCTTCTCAGGACTATTGTATTTTGTGTGGCAATCGTTGCAAACACCATCATTAAGCTTTTTCTGGCTTGTCATATGGCCACACCCGGCACAAGACATTCCCCTATTCTGGAAAAATTTCGATGACATTCGTATTCACCTCTTTTTCTCGTTTTTGGTAATCCCCGCAAGCATTCTTTTTCTGATTTCTGCAATAGCAATTTTCTTTGCTTTGGCTTCTTTGATGCATTCGGCTCTTTGTTTGCAAATTAAGCACGCATAATTGCGATCGCAAACGCCATCTATATATTCGGAGTAGCATGGTGGATTCGTATCAGCAGAATTTTCCCTTTGCTCTTTTTTGCTGAGCATTTTTTTGCCATCTAGGTTAAATCCACTCAATGACTATTCCATCTATTTTCTTAGCTTCTGGTATAATTATGGGCTATTAGCCATTGCTCAGCTTTTTTATCGTTTGGGTTAGCTTCACAACGGGAAATCATGATATTTGCTAATTGCTCCTCACTGGCTTCTGTTCCAACTTTAGGCACTACAACGTTTGCTGATTTTTTGCGCGGAACTAGTGCAACTATTGCCGCTACTGCTCCTAAACCAAAAAGCGGTGGAAGCAGAAAGTATGCGGGGACTGATGTGTTCAGAAAATTTAGTATTTGGCTTAGAATTTCACTCAATTTGATGACCTCAGTTGAGAACTACGTATATCGTGATTTCCTTCATGAAACGGTCTCCGAATATACCAGCGAATTGCGCTAATACAACTCGCGGTTCATACTGGAGAAATTCGAGCGCTTGAGTTGGAGGAATTTTTCTTCTAACTTCTTCACGTTCACTTTCAAAATTGCGGTCAATAACCTCTTTTATAGAGTTTATCATTATTAAAAACCGAAAGTGCATGCTAGCATTCGCGTTTTTAAACGTTGTTCTATAGATATTTAGAGAGCTGAATTGAAAGCTTCTTGACAAACCGCCGCTCTCTTTGCTTGGCGCACACCTCTTCACGATGCTTTGAATAACAATTACGTTGAATTTGCCTTGTTCTTTCAGCATTATTCTTGTGCCATAAGCAGGCTCTCTTAATTTGGTCTAGTCTATACCCATCGTGGGAATGGTAATACCAAAGCACATAAGCAGCGCGTGACATAAGCATCTGTTCCTGACATTGCTTCTAGCATTACAAAAAATTTAGCTAACGCGTCTTGAGTAAACATTCAAAGCACTATGTGCTGCTAAAAGCGAAATGCCTAATTTTGCCCCAGATTTTTGCTCCCTAGATATCCTTGACACGGTTCGGTTATACGAGTCCCATTCTTTTTCCGGTTCTAGTTGCATTGCATAGTTGTATTCGCAAATTTGGGCTAAGCGATGTCCAATTGGATTCCAATCTATACTCAAATCATCTTGGAAGTGCTTCTCACACAATTCATGTGTTGCCAACACTGGAATGTCGCGGATTGGTATATGACTGTCGAGATAAACTGCATTCTTATTTACTGCAAACTGGCCTATATTTGGCTGGTGCTCTGCTAAGATAACATCTGCGGATAAATGCTTGCGTCCTAAATCAAAACTTATTGACCCGGGCTTATCCATTGTTGGCAAAACGTATTTCGTGTTCTTCGGTACCAAGTCAAGTTTTTGGCTCCACGCAATAATGTCGCTTTTTGTGGGCATTCGTTTGCTGCTATCAATGGATATTTTCTGAGGCAGCTTTTTTGAACCAAATGCTTGGCCGACTGGAAACGCCTTACCAATTTGTGCAGGAGTTCCCTGCGTGCGTCTTTTGAAAAGTGACATTTTAGCTTTCCCCAATGAGCCTTCTTCCTAGAGCAATAGCATCATAGACATTTTCTGTTAGAGTTTTGCCACCTTCAGCCGCTAAGAAACTTACTTTTTTGCCCGCTGTGGTTTTAAAAGATACTCTTTTCTGCCGCTGTTTACTGACTTTTCCACCTGCGCGTCTAATTTCTGATTCGACGCGTTTCAATCTTATTTGGAGTCTAATTTTGTCTGATGGAGACATTGCTGCATTGCGCGATACGCTGCTAATAGCATCAAGTTCATTGTCAAGCTCTTTTAATGTCCTGATTCTTCTATCTCTTGTATCTGCACCATAATTGAAAACTACAGGCGCACTGTTTTTTCTTATAGCCCTGTCGATTCTTTCCCTTAAAGCTAAAGCTGTACTCTGTTCTTCTTCTGGGCTAACAGTATATTGTGCTCGGCCATATAATTCCGGCGCACCCATTGTTTGCGATGGAGCATAAGGTCTGGTAACATTTGGATTTCGGCGCATTTCAAGAAGTTCAGCTCTAGAACACGGTTGCTCCTCAGCTCTAGCCCTTAAAGTTTTCAGCCTTATTTCTCTCCTCAGTCTTTCCTCTTCTTTCGGGTCGTAACCGGAGTATCCTCTTTGAAATGCGGCGCTTACGCGGCTAGGTGTCCTGAAAACGTGGCCAACCTTTTCAGCTGTTTTAGACATGTTTTCTGGGTTGAACCATCCGGCTATTTTGTTCCTAATTTCTTGACCTGCATCTGGCCCCGCTGCTGTTGCGACAGTCTGCTGCGGATCCCCTACTTTACTCCCTGCTAGCAATGATAATTCTTTTACTTTCTTTTTACCTTCAAACTGATGAAGATAAGAGTCGACGCTATCAATAGCTGAATCTGGGCCTAAAGCTTTGATTCTATGATTTTTAACAGTCCCATCTTTGAACAAAACTCTAAGAAGGTAACTTCCACGTCTCATTTTCGGATAGGAAACCTTCGGAAGCATTTTAGCCGTCAACCTTGTTGGAAAGATTTTTCCAACTTGCTTGCTTGTGCCGTGCGTTCTAGTTCTAAATCCTTGAGCTTTTTTAAACCCTTGCCCGGGATCCGGAAGTCCATGCCGCACACGGCGCATATGATTCTGTTTAACCGTAGCCTGTTTTTGGTTCCATCTAGTTTTTACCATTTTTTAAAACCTCCTAAAATATTTTGAGAATTGATTCCCCATAAATACCAACCAGCCTTTCTGCAAGCTGGCGATATTTGAGTTCACTCAAAATTGACTTTTTTAACAGTTCTTGTCTTCTCTCGCTGCTGACAAAAGTTCTCTTACAGTTCTTGCATCTGTATCTTTTTGTTTCACGTTTGGTGTACCCGTTGCCAACGATGCTGCCTGAGCCGCAATAAGGGCAAGAAGTTAAAGAACAGCTCATTTTACAACCCTCTGCTTCCGCTCTTTCGGTGGGTATCAAGAAATTCAAACCAAAACTCACGGCAGTACTTGTTTTCCTGAGCTTTTTTTTCGTTCATCTGTGTTTCCTCAGTTTAGGTTTTGGTTTAGAATTCTTGCGTGTTTTTACCCATCTGAGCTTGTATCCTTTTGACTTCAACTCTGCGCGTTTTTTTCTTTGCCAGTTTAGTTTGTATTTTTTGCGTTTATCTGCGGACATGAGAAACAACCTCACTTGAATGTTGCTTGAGTTGACTTGCCAAAATTATGTCTTGAACTTTTGCTCATTATCGACTTGCCTGTCCGTCTTTTCTTAGGCTTGGCTTTCTTCGGAGTCTTTAGCCTGAGAGAAGAACTGCGCCTTACTACTTTTCTTGACATTTAAAGAAACTCGGGGAAAATTTATGTGCCTGCCCTTGCATGTGAATATTGCGGTGGCTTTCGGTTAGTCATTGCCGCTTTGTATCTAACTTTTTCAGTGCAAACTTTGTCGAGATTTTTGAAAGGGACTACTTTTGCTGTCTTTGGTGGCCTTCCGCACCAGCCATTTTTAGGTTGATTGCTTCGCTTTGTTCTAGGCAATTATTGCACCAGCTATTTTAGAATCTGTGTGGAGCGACATTCCAGCCCGGCGCAGTGGATTTTCCGCCCTTTCTTGCAACGCGTGCTTTTCTTGCTCTGGTTTTACGGCTTCTGTGCTTTGACCCTGTTGGAGAACTTCTCCCAACCATCCGGTTATCTTGTCCGCCCATATCGACAGCTTCAGGCTAGCTGATAGCTCTGGTCTTGGCCGGACACCTTCCCATTCTGGCATTGACATATTTTTTTAAAATCCTCCTATATGTTTTATTGAGAGACACGACCTTCCTTTTCGACTATTTAAACGCTATCGACAGAAGATGCGAGAGCTGTGTAAACCTGAAAACCAAAGCTAACAGCTCTCATTTAACCAGAAAACTAAAGCAGAGTAAAAGCTCTCTAAAAATTAAACATCAAGCTTTAAATAATTGGGATGATGCGAATTATTCTGATGTTTTTTAATAACATCAGGATTTTTTATGTCAAAAAAAGACAGAAGTGCTGATGTCGAAAGAACCAGACAAATGCGCCAAAGGAAAAAAGAAAAAGGCCTTGTGCTTCGGCATGTAGGAAAAAAATGGCTGTGGGTAGAAAGAAGCAGCAAAAAGTAAGAAAGGGCGTTTTTAAAATGAAACAGATTTCAAGCAAATTAGCGGAAGCAACAAGCGAAAAAGTTTGGTCTGCTTTAACAGGAATAGACATTGCAACAGGTAAAAGAAAATGCTTCGGAGAATGGCTTGACACATGCTTGGACGGATTCAGACCATGCCGTACTTGCGAAGATTTAGCAGAATGCCAACAAGCGTTCCAAGATTCATGCGAAAAAACTGATGGAGGAAAATAGCTATGGCAGAAACAGAAACAGATATGTGGTTATGGAAACTGTCGCTTGCTAAATTTGGCGAACTTTTTGAAACGGTATCAAGAATTGTGCCTTTAAGAAAAGCGATTACTGCTCAGAGGATAGAAAGCAGAATGGATCAAACAATAGATGAATTAAAGAATGAAGCTAGGACGCATGGCGTTAAAGCTGTGCGAGAAAATGCGGTCTATCAGGCACAGCACCTCAATAATGTAATGGAATCTGGTTTTGACGAGCGATCTATTTCTGAAGCAATCAAAGACCCTAATGGAATTATAAATTTTACATTGAATTACGGCCGCGAAGAAGCACAAGAAAAAATGCGTGAAAGAGTAAGGTCTCGCGTAAGGTCAAGCCACGGATACAAAGCTGTTGGCGGCAGATTTCGTTCATCTCGGACAGGACGGTATTATTAACTTATGAAGCATTATTTTTCATTCAAACTATGGGATTACATATATGTTTTTGATCTTCGGCTTCGACGAATAAAAATTCCTATTGTTAGGACTGAAGGGATGAGTGCAAGGGTATGCCATAGTGTACAATTTATTGTATTACTTGATTATGATGGCGACATAGATGATGAGCGCCTGAAAGATGAGCTTAGGGCATTACAGGATATTTTCGGATTAGGGGATTTTATAGTTCTATCAACTAGCTGTGGCAAACATGCAATTTGTTTGGATAAACTGCTAGCAGGAGAAGCCATGGATGTTGTTTATGCATCCACTTGCGATGACCAGTTCAAAAAAGGTATCAGATGGAACAAACACAGAACTTGGATTTTAAGAACAACTCCAAAAGGCAATAGCCCAGCTCCAAAATATTTGTATACCGTCGAATCCAGCAGCAAAAACGAGCACCAACAAAGCCAAGCACACGCCATCTATCTTAATCAAGTGTATGGTGTAAACGCAAAGCTAACAAAACCTGATGGACTCGATGAAATTGAATTGATCAATTATCCAACCGCCCATAACGTTAACGTAAAGGATTTGGTAGCAGATGTCAAAACCGGGAAATACAATTAGAGATAAGCGACCTGAACGCACAGCTCCGCGTCCACCAGAAGAGCCAGCATACGAAATTAAAGAAGTCTATGGTGATGAAGATACTCCTGTTCCATCAACAATGGACATGCTTCTAGGCTCCGACCTTGACAAAAATATAGCATGTTCTCGATTTGCCACAAATAACAGAATCAAAGCAAAACAATCAGGTGTTAAGGTGCTTGATGAGGGTTCCATTGTTTTAGACCTCAACGGAAAAAAGAAACCCGCCGATGCGACTCCTTTACACAAACCTAAAGCTTACAGTAATGAGAGCTTTGTGCATCAGCGTCTTAAAATAGAAGACATAACCATGAGACTTGTTTTTCCGGCCTTTAGACAGGTTGAGCAACTGATTTCTGAAAGCAAATCAGATGCACAGGCTCAAGCAATCATGACCGAATTTAATAAACAAATTGATATCTGCAAACAGCATGCCGCATCTTACTTTGAAAAAGTTAAATCCTCTTTTGTTCGCTAAAAAAAATGCGAGGTGATAAAGTATGGATTACCTTATTATTGCTATCTGTCAGGAACAAGAACAAGTAAATCCCGAAGAATTTAGTCAATGGCTTGCATACACACGTAATGCAGTTGCTGAAAAACTCCAAGAATTTACCAAAAAAACCCCGAAAGGAGCAAAAATAGTTATCATGACAATCTAAAGCTTCACAATTCTAGGGAACCAATCAGAAATCTCAGACCTCAAATATCTAGCTAATTGCATCGCTTCTTCGCCCAAGAGGCTCTCTAGTTCTTGTGACTGACCCCACTTTACTCTTTTCACTTCAACCTTTTGTTCAAAATAGCTGTTCAGCTCTTTCATCATTTCTCTCCCCAGATTCTTCTTCAGGTATTCGCGTTTCCCTCTTTTGTTTGAAGAATATCTTTCTTCATATAACTGAAAATCTTTTTTCTTCAGCTTTTTTGAATACTCTATAGACGTGTGCACAATTCGTTTTTTATAGTTTGTTAGCTAAGTTATCTTTGAGCAGGTTTGGGCTGGTACGCGTGTATACCATTGGTTTGGTGTCTTTGCGGGTTCCATGACCATTGT